>Ga0315277_10012965_pt1 | contig 10409 bp, 14 predicted proteins | sample YL17G05_15_MG_FD_203695 | JGI IMG/M metagenome (GOLD analysis project Ga0315277, IMG submission 203695) | Sediment microbial communities from Yellowstone Lake, YNP, Wyoming, USA - YL17G05_15 | ecosystem: Environmental > Aquatic > Freshwater > Lake > Sediment | place: USA: Wyoming | collected...
CGGATTTCCTTTGTTTTCAGTCTCCATATCTTTTCGGGTGCACCGCCGCCGACCTCGCGATATTCAGCCAATTCAATGATGCTTGCTTCTTCAAGTTCGGAGAGATGATAGTAGAGACCTGATCTTGAGAGACCTTCTCTAGCTTTTTCAAGTCCGTCGAAAATCTCATTGGTGCTTTTTGTTCCTTCCCCGATGAGGCGAATGATCACCCATCTGGTGGGGCAATGTAGTGCTCGAAAATACTTCTGGAATTTGCTGAATTCCTTGGTATCGCAGCTAGGGCATCCATCGACACACATCTTAAGTCACTTTCAAGCTTCCACTCTAGACTTTGTTTTCCTTCAGGAGAGAATTATTGGATATGCCTATGTTTCGTTCAGGTGTCTCTCAGTGTAGCTCAGCTCTATGTCAGCATCTTCGAATTCGCCTTTGGATATCAGTTTTCGTGCTTCGCCTATGTGCTTCAAGGCACAACCTTTCAGATTATGTTTGAAATCACACTTGGCTTCTCCCTTACACATACCTATCACCTTTGCGTTTCGATCCAATATTATAATGAAAACTATAATATTATAGTGATATTTAAGCGCGCGAATGTGGCGCGCGCCAATCTAGGTGACTTGTCTGCAAGCGCGCGCTAGGGCGGAACTGAGTTTGTATCTGGAGAATATGACGCTATTTGTGTGGGTCTTCCTTGGGTCAAAGCTAGTGCAGTTTTCTTTCTCGCGCTTTGCACCAGTCTCCACACTGTGCCCCTTGACACTCCCATTCTCTGTCCTGCCTCTTCTTGTGATAATCCCTCTAGGTCGACGAGTCTAAAGGCTTCGAATTCAGCTATATCTATCACGATGGGTTCCAAGTTTCCAGCAGGGTTTGGGGTTAGACTGCTTGCTGGGGGAATTACTCCTAATGTGATAGGTTTCGGAAATCTTCCTCTTCTGCCATGTCTATGTCTTTGTCGCCACATGATACTTCCCTCTTTTCTATTGCTGAGATTTATTATTATGTGCGGAACATTTATATATTTCTGTGCACAGTCACATATTTAGGAAAGTGTGCATAAGCACAAAATAGAGGTGAAATGAAAAATGCCAAGAGGAGACAGAACAGGACCATCAGGATTAGGGCCGAGAACTGGAAGAGCAGCAGGCTATTGTGCTGGTTATCCCGTGCCAGGGTTTATGAATCCTGAACCAGGATTTGGAAGAGGACTCGGTTTCGGCAGAGGCCGGGGCAGAGGACGCGGTCGAGGTTTTGGAAGAGGCTTTCGCAGACGGTGTTGGACTTATCCACCTGCATATCCATACGCATACCCGCCAGCTTACACATATCCTCCACGCATGTATCCAGCGACACCCTTACCACAATCTCCGGAAGACGAACTAGCAGCACTAGAAGACTACAAGAAAGAAACAGAAGAGGAAAAAGCCAGCATAGAACAAGAAATCACTGATCTAGAAACACGAATAAAAGAATTGAAAGCAAAAGCTGAACAAGAAAGAAGTCAACAGTCCGGACAGTGAACTGCTTGAGTCTGCCAACGAAACTCTTTCAATGCAGCAATTGTGGACAGACGATAGAAGTCCCACAAGGAGTCCCAAAACCGCTTAACTGTCCGAAATGTGGTACACCTGCCACAGTGATCCATCGAATAAACAAGGGTTCGCCTGGAGGAAGAAGAGGCGGAGGCCCCCCATGGCAACGCGGTCCGCCATAGTATCCCCTTTTTTGTATTCGATCTTCCATGGAGTGTAAGTAGTTGATTAGGTATGGGAAAATTGAAGATAGCTATTCCAACAAAAGCTTATGCAGGTTTAGAAGACACCGTCTCAGAAGTCTTCGGCAAAGCCAAAACCTTCACCATAGTGGACATCGAGAATGATCAAGTTAGAAAAGTGCGCGTAGTCGACAACCCAGCAGCATCATACGATTATGGTTCTGGACCCGTTGCGGCAAAAACACTGGCAGATCTTAGAGTGGATTTCGTGATGGCAACAGAGCTTGGTCCAGGGGCTTCCGGTTTGCTTAGACATCATGGTATAAGGGAAATTTCTGTGAAGCCAGGCACAAGAGTTGCTGATGCGATAAGAGAGAACTTTGGCAGAGCTGAGAGCAAGAATAAGTGACATATCCCTCGGTAGGCATAGGTCAAATGACTAGCGTGCGCTAATTCTTGCTGCAGTCATAACCTATCTAATCGGATACATTCTGCTACCCACAATACTCTCTCAGATAGCAGGCTAGATCGTTGAAGAACAGACACGTACCCCAGTAGGCTTAAAATATGAAAAAGCTATGTGCTAATCTCTACAATGGTGAGAAGACATGAACGAATATCCCTCTGGAAGTGAAGAAGACCGTAAGACGCTGGCAGAAATGCCGATGGAAAAATTGCTTGATTATTTCTTTTTGCAGATTCGCAACATTTGGAGAGTTGATGGCCTGTATTTTCTGGGCATCGAAAAGAAGTTTGGGACTGAAGCGGCAACCGAGATTGACGCTAGTGTTTGGGAGAGCATGGCTGCAATCGAGGCCAAGAGTCTGCAACGAATGTTCAAGTTTGAGGAAAATCTAGGCTTGGCAACGATTATTGAGCTTTTGCGTAAGTCAAGTTGGGCGTTAGATCAACCTTTCAAGACCATCAAAATTGGCGATAAAAAGGCTACTCTGAGCATTGATAGGTGCAGGACTCAGGAGGCTCGTCTAGGCAAAGGTCTATGTGAATTTCCCTGCAAGAGAGTACGGTTTGGATATTTGAAGAATTTCGCGAAGACTTTGAATTCAGAAGTTGAAGTGAACTGCTTGGTTTGTCCACCAGACAAGCACCCCAAGGACTTATTGTGCAAATGGGAATTCACACTACCTTAAACAAGAACTGAGCCCTAAGCTCAGAGCTCATACTGTTATTCCTATTTTGTTCTTTGCTTATGCCACCAACGCGGTTCGGATAGGTTTGAGCCTTCAGATTGATGGTGTCCGCCCGAATAGTAGCTTATTCTAAGAAAGTTAGTGAAAGCAGAATGAGGACTCCGAGGACAAAGGCGATTAGTTGTAATGCTGATTTCAGAGGTTTAGGTTCTTGTTTATGAAGTTCAGGGATCAGGTCTGAGCCAGCTATGTAAATGAAGTTCCCCGCGGCGAAAGGTATCAGAAATGCAGCTGAACCTTGCATGATGAAGCCGAGGCTAAGAGCTACGACTGTTCCAAACACTGCTGTCAGGGCTGTTGCGAAATTGAAAAGGAGAGCCTTAGATCTGGTGAATCCTCCGTAGATGAGGACTCCGAAATCTCCGATTTCTTGGGGAATCTCGTGGAAAACGACAGCCAGCGTGGTTGCTATCCCTAATGGTACACCTGCCAGGTAGCTGCCGCCTATTATTAGGCCGTCTATGAAATTGTGAACAGCGTCGCCGAAGAGGTTCATGTAAGCGAAGGAATGAGGATGCTCCTTCGAGGTTGGTATGTGGCAGTGTCTCCACTGGAGAAACTTTTCCGCGATGAAGGAAGCAATGATGCCCAGCAAAATGTATAGGGATACATGCAGCCCGAAACCGCTTTCCTCTGCAGCCTCCGGAATCAAGTGGATGAAGGCATCTCCAAAAAGGCCTCCGGCAGAAAAACTCACGAAATACAAGAGTATCTTCTTCAAATTCTCCTCCTTCAACCGAAAGGTCAACAGGCCGACCAGAGATATCAAACTAACAACAAGCACGCTTACTAGACTGTAGAGCCAAACGGTCGTGATGAAACGCCTCCAGACGAAACATAACTGAAAAAACTGTTCGGACATTTATCTCTTTTCACTTGGAACGCGCGCTACATTATCATAGCCCTCTATTGTCTTCTACACTTCCGCAGGTGATTAGCCAGCTAGAATAAAAGAACTAGGAAAGAGATTGAGCAGGAGTTTGGAAACTAAACTCCAGGGCCGAAATCCTTTTATTAAATATACAAATTATAGTCTTTCTAGGAAAATAGGGGTGACGGAAATGGCTGAAACTGACAAAGAAGAGATGGGTTTTCCTACACTGGGTCAAAAAGCTCCGGAGTTCGAAGCTGTTACCACGCAAGGGACGTTGAGGCTTTCAGATTTCAAGGGCACTTGGCTCGTTCTCTTTTCCCATCCAGCAGACTTTACACCAGTCTGTACAACGGAGTTTATTGCTTTCTCAGAGATCTACGATGAGCTAAAGAAGAGAAACGTAGAGCTCTTGGGTTTGAGCGTGGACAGCGTTTCTTCTCATATAGCTTGGATAAGAAACTGTGACGAGAAGATGGGTGTCAAGATACCCTTCCCCATAATCGCTGACTTGAACAAAGAAGTTGCCAAGAAGTATGGAATGATACATCCAGAACAGAGCAAAACTGAAACCGTTCGATGCGTTTTCGTGATTGACCCGGAAAGCAAGATAAGAGCCATGCTTTACTATCCGCTCACCACTGGCAGAAACATGAACGAAATCTTAAGGCTGATAGATGCCTTACAGACGACCGACAAACACAAAGTGGCCACACCTGCCAACTGGAAGCCTGGGGATCCAGTCGTGATCCCTTCTCCAGCAACAACCGAACAAGCTGAGGAGAGACTCAAAGAAGGTTACGAGTGCAAAGACTGGTACCTTTGCATGAAGAAACTCTCAGAGAGTTGATGGCATGCCTTGCGTATCTCCAGACGGAAAACCCACATCAACTGGAATGGCGTTACTGAAATCCTTAAAGAATGAAACACTATCTCCTGAAGAGATCACGAGCAAGACCGGTCAACCTTTGTTCCGAGTGAGAAGTGGTCTTCGAGAACTCAAAAACGCCAGATTTATCGAGGAAGCAGAGGATAAATATAGACTCTCTGAGGGTGGAAAAAGAGTAGTTCAGTAATATGATAGCGTGGGTATTTGCATTAGACTCTGCCCTTACAGAAATGGTCAAGGGAAAGACAGGTTTGCTGAAGATATTACGGAATAGGATATCACAAGAGACTTAGGGAGACTCCCGGGACCCCGCGCGCTCATGTAACCAGTATGGAGTTTGATAGTTTGGTTCGCAGGTTGATAGTGCATATAGATGATGACCTTGAGAAAGAGATGAGGGCGTACCCTGAAGTGGATTGGGCTGCGATTGTCATTGAAGCAATAAGAAGCTGCCTTATTGGGAGAGAAATCTGCAAGTTCTACGACACTATGGTTGAGAGAGCGATGTTACAAGATAGAAAGCTCCGGTCAAAAACGTCAAGCAAGAAGCCACAGAAATCTCTTTCAAATCCCCGTCGAAGAGTTCGATGTCGAAAGAGTCGAGTTGTGGAAAGGGAGATGGTTGCTGAAGATACAGCTAGTCAAGACAACATCTTGCTTGGGGGTGAAGTGAATGCAGGAAAAGGTTAAACGAAAGTGCAAAACTTGCGGGAAATTGTTTGTGCCAGACAACGATTTTCAAGGCTTCTGCTCAGACAGGTGCTACCACGTTTTCAGAGGAGAAATAAAACCAAGTTCTTAGCAGCTCGCGCGTGCTTCAGTTTTCTATTCTTTTCCTTTTTCGATGGGGGTACTCCGTTCTAGTCGCGACCTTTCCGATGTTCTCGTCGCGTGCTCCGAGCCCGCACGATTAGTTCTACTTCTTGTATCAGTCTTTCAATTTCTCCCTTTGTATTATAGAAGTAAGCAGAAGCTCGAACCGTGCCAGTCTTGTCTGCAATACTCTTGATCAAAGGCAGTGCACAATGATGCCCTGCGCGAACCATAATCCTTGCTGACTTCTCGAGCTCAAGTGCTAATTCAAGAGGGCGAAGACCGTCAACGTTGAAGCATAGAAGGGCGATCCTTCTTCCACGTTTAGGCCCGTAAGTCACCACTCCTAGAATCTGCTCTAAGCCTTTGTTCATGCAGGAGGACAGTTCCTTTTCGTAGCTTTCAATGTTTTCCATTCCTACTCCGTTCAAGTAATCGACCGCAGCTCCTAATCCTATGGCTTCTGCGATGGCAGGTGTGCCAGCTTCAAAACGCGCCGAACCCTTGTCCAAAGTGTAGTCACCAACGTTTACATCAACTATCGTGCCTCCGCCAATGTATGATGGTTCAACTTGATCGAGCAGTTCCTGTTTAATGTAGAGCACTCCACAGCCAGTCGGCGCACACATCTTATGCCCACTGAAGGCCAGGAAGTCACAATCAATTCTCTGAACATCAACCTTCACATGTGGAACAGACTGAGCACCGTCTATAACAACATAAGCTCCATGTTCGTGTGCGATTTGCACAATTTTCTCTACGGGTTCTACGGTTCCGAGGACGTTTGAGATATGGGCAATGGCCACAATCTTGGTTCTGTCATCGACGGCTTTTTCAAAATCTGAAGGATCCAAGATGCCATCTTCAAGAGTCTCCCGAGGTTCGACTACATCCACTTCTACACCATGTCTCTGCTTAACGCGTAACCATACAATGAAGTTGGAATGATGCTCGATAAGCGTAGTTACCACTTTGTCACTTTGCTTCCATTTCAAACCATTGGCAACGATGTTTATTCCCTCGGTAGTATTTCGAGTAAAAATGATTTCGTTCTTAGATCTCGCGTTGATGAATTGAGCAATCTTCTCACGAGCCTGCTCATATTCGTATGTTGCTCTTCGAGAGAACTCGTAGGGTCCACGTCCAACATTGGCTCTGTAATCACGATAGAACTCCAACATCTTTCGCAGAACTGGTTCGGGGGTCAAGGTACTTGATGCACTATCAAGATAGATGGCGCCGGTCCGAAGCACAGGAAAATCCTTTCTGATATTCTTTACGTCAAGCAACCAAACACCTATCGTGAAGGTATTGGCTGCTGGCTAAATATCTGTTGGTAAGGCGTTCTCGTTTAATATCAGAGCGCCATTATGACGTTGTCCACGAAATCTCACTTCATCAAGCTCTTCAGGTCGCAGGCATTATGAGCATCGTTTTTGGCGGTTCCTGGGGCATAAGCCGATATGCAGACCATTTAGTCGACAAATGCTTATACGCATGCAAACTGAACAGATACTGGGAAGCATTAGAATGCCCGTATGTTCCCCCCTAGACCTTGTCTACGAAATCTACATCGGAATAGCATCGATAAAAAGTGGAGAGTTTACACTGGATCACCTGGTACGAATAATCAATGAGAATAGGGAAAAAAGAGCCGAAAACCGAAGAGTATCCAGTGACAGTGTGAACCGCATTCTGACAAAACTGTGGCTGTCTTTGGACGTGCAAAAAACACTTTCGGGCAGATGGAAAACTGTCACTGGGCCTATCCGGGGAATAGTCAGTATGCGGCCCGAAACCGTAGACAGGATCATAAAAGAAGGGCAAATCGACGCTGTATCACTCGACATTGACAAATGGTTAGGATTGGCAGACGAGCCTACGACTCACAAAGCTTACATATGCTATCCGTACCATGACGACCCTCTGAGACGCTCTATCGAACTGCTCATAATTCTGATTCATATCTATCCAAAAGCCAAGAAACTATTTGTCCCCATTACTCCTCACGAAAGGTACTGGCGCCTCGAAGAAAGAATGGGCAGAGAAATAGCTTTGTCCAAATGCGCTGAACTGGTGAAAAAATGCGATTTTCTGCTCTATTGCCTGAAAAATGAGGATCCGCCAAGCCCTGGGATGGAACAAGATATAGCAGTAGCAAGAAGTGAAAGATTGGAAATTGTCCCAATCGAGAACATCATCGATTGCTACCCCGATATTCCACAGATCATGAGAAGATGCGGCCTATCGGAATTTTCCTAGGAATAGAACACGGTTCAGAAAGAGAGAATAGAGTGTGAGATCCGCAAATTATAATGCAATTTCTCCTTTGCCAATTCAAGTGAAGATGTCTCTCGAAACCTGTGTGCGCTCTCTGAACCTTTGCCCATTCGGAATATAGCTCCTTTCCATGATTTCCAACGTTGTCCATTCCACGAGCGCCAAAATCCCCTTTTTGTAGTGGCGTGGGCCCGATAACATAACACTAATCTGGCGATGTCACATAAACAATTCCCATTTTTCTCATGTGTACGATAAACCTATTAGAATGGGCAGTAGTATACCCGCCTTGTTGCAGAGGAAGGATGGCATGCCGGCCTATGACAAGAAGAGCCTTCTGGAGATTGGAGAGAAAAATGAGCGAGCTGAGTTAGACTGTTTAAGAAAATTCATTCGCATTCCAACTTGCTATTACAAGAAGCACGACCTGAAACCCATTATTACTCAGATGAGTAAGGAATTCGAAACTAGAGGATATAAGGTTCAGACTTTTTCAACTGGTGGTGCACCTGTAGTTGTGGCTGATTTAGATCGAGGCATGAATAAGACTTTGCTATTCTATAATCACTATGACGTTCAGCCTGAAGAGCCATTAGACGCGTGGGAGTCTCCACCGTATGAACTGTCGATGAGAGATGAGAGATTATATGGAAGAGGGGTGCTTGACAACAAAGGTCCTCTTGTTGCCAACTTGTTTGGGATTCAGAACGCGTTTGAGGCGGGTTATGAACCCAAATGCAACATAAGGTTTGTTGTCGAAGGTGAGGAGGAGGCGGGCAGTATACATCTTGAGGAATTCTGTAGAGCCCATCCGAATCTGCTAGAATCTGATGGATGTGTTTGGGAGTGGGCAAACGCTGTTCCAAATCAGCGAAGCAAGGTGTATGCTGGAGTGAAGGGTGATGCTTACTTTGAGCTAGATACGAAGGGTTTCTGCAAAGATGCGCATTCGGGTGACGCGCCCATTGTGGTCAACCCAGCTTGGAGACTGGTTTGGGCTCTGTCAACTCTGAAGAATGAGAAGGAGGAGATTTTGATCGATGGTTTTTATGATGATGTTGTTCCTCCGAAAAAAGAAGAACTCGAATTGCTTGCGAATTATCCGCAGGAGCAGATTGAACAATACAGAGAATTGTATAAGACAGAGAAGTTTCTTCTTGGAAGAGAAGGAGTGGAATTCTGGAAGGAGCTGGTCTTCAGTCCAACATGCTCAATATGTGGGTTGTCGGCAGGGTGGGAAGGTCCTGGCTCAAAAACAGTCATAGGAAAGGAAGCCATGGCAAAGGTGGATTTCAGGCTTGTGCCCAACCAAAGAGCGGAGAAAATACTGCAGCTATTGCGAAGGCACTTGGATAAGCACGGATATTCTGATGTTGAACTGAAGCTGTTTGAAGGTTATGAACCTAGCAGAACGGCAATTGATCATCCATTTATCCAGCTACTGGCGAATGTCGCCAAGGACTTCAGTGGCCAAGAGCCGATTCTTATTCCTTCCCATCAGGGGTCTGGACCTGCATACCTGTTTGGTCCCCATACCCCTTGGGCTATGTGTGACATCTTCGACCCTGAAACCAACCTTCACGCGCCGAACGAGAGCATGAGACTCCTAGACTTCAGGCACATGACTGCCTTCATTGCGGCCATTGCTGTCCAGCTTGGTAGAACCTGACGCAACTATGATGTGGATAATAGGATTTGAACGTACTTGGTCCTGCGACAATAGCCTCTAAAGAGACCGTTGAGCACACGCGTAACTCCGCTAACACAAATCCCTGAGCGCCGACTTGAGGATAAGCATGAAGAAAGTGATAGAAGCAAGGGACGTAGCAAAGAGTTGCGGCGCGCCCGTAATTAGTTTTAGCCGTATTTTAGCCGCGTTTGCTCATCTGTTAATACATACTTGATTTTTTCCTTCCAGTCTGGCGAGTCCCAAGTTCCCAAAGCAGTATGAGTAATGTAATAGCTTTGTGGAATCGGATGTGTCCCGATCACGACATCTACGCCATATTTCTGTTTGACGAACTTGTCGAAATGGTCGATGTGTGGACAGGGAGGATAACCAACTAGCATTCCTGTGGCAAAGTGGACAATTTCGGCGCCATTTTTCTTCATTTCTTCAATGCAATACTCTATGTTTCCACCGGGGCATCCTCCACAGGTGGTGTACCCTATTAGCTCCACTTCGTAGTTTTCATAAGGGCCAAAAGCGCCTTCTCTGTTTCTTAATGCTCTGAGACATTTGCCTCCTGTGCATGTACGGTAACGGTCACAGATGATTATACCGATATTTTTCTTTTGTCTGGTCATGTAAGTCACGTTCATTTGCTGTTCGATACTTTTATTTATCACTTGCCAAGAGAGAATGGTTGTTCTAAAACACAACTAATGGCAAAGTAGTTGTATCCCATCATGCTGGTGAGTCAACAATAAGAACAGGGTCGACTGGAAGCTTGAAGCTCCAGAAAGGCAAGACAATGAAGCTAAAGAGACTAATCGCTTCAGGGGTTTCACTATTCAATTTTCTCGATTGTTATGGCCTTGACAGGACAAGCTTCGGCAAGCTGCTTGACGCGATCGTAGATGTCCTTAGAGAAAACTCCCACAGATACACCTTCTCGGTGCTGACTT
>Ga0315277_10012968_pt1 | contig 10408 bp, 11 predicted proteins | sample YL17G05_15_MG_FD_203695 | JGI IMG/M metagenome (GOLD analysis project Ga0315277, IMG submission 203695) | Sediment microbial communities from Yellowstone Lake, YNP, Wyoming, USA - YL17G05_15 | ecosystem: Environmental > Aquatic > Freshwater > Lake > Sediment | place: USA: Wyoming | collected...
GGCAGGAACTCGAACTCCTCCCACGACTTCACGTAGTCGGTGCGATTGCGGTTGATGACCCCGTCTCTGTCCAGTAGTACCGCCGGTCTGTGATTCGAAACGTTCATAAGTCTGTGAGTAACCCTTAACTCCTGCTCTCTCACCCAGCGGGCGAGTATCTGAGCACGACCTCCCGGTCACGAGATAGATCCGTCTGCACCTCCAGCGCGCCGCCGTTCAGCGGCTTGCCGTCCAGCTCAAGGGCGATGGGACGGGCCCCCTCAGGGAGGGCCAGCCTTATCCTTAGAGGAATGGCGCCTGTGCCGGGCTGCTTCTGGATCAGGAGCCGGTATTCAGCCGCATCCCCGCGAAAGCTCACGATGGCGGGGGTGACGTAGCTAAAGGAGAGCTCTTTCTTCGCCCCTTTGGGGAGGGCGAAGAAGCGCCCGAAGACCGTCTTGCCGTTCTCCTCCGTCAGTTCGCTGGGGCCGGCCTCCGCTCCATCGATCTGGACGCTCAGCAGGCGGCTGTGAGCCTTGGTGAACAGGCGCAGATAGCCCCCGTAGAGGCCGTCCAGCATGAGCCGCCGCACCAGCTCGGGGTCGCGCCCCTCCTCCCAGGAGGCGAGGTCGTTCTCGTAGCGCAGCCCCAGCTCGCTGTGGGCGTTGCCCAGCTCGTCGAGGGCGATCTGCAGATCGATCTCCTCGTCGATGATGATGTTGAGCTTGGTGCTGTTGACGCTCGCCTCCACCGGCATCAGGTAGTCGCCGGGCGGGTCCTGGAGGGCGCCGTCCAGCCTCATGTCGTGGACCACCGCCTGCAGGTCGGGGTTGAAGGAGTAGAAGAGGATGTTCTTCTCGTCCCTCAGCTCCTCCACCGTGTCGAGAAGGGGCGTCCACTGCGGGGAGGGAAGGCGCATCAGGCGCTGCAGCATCTCCTCCGCCAGGAAGGCGACGAATGCCTTGCGGTCGGCGCCGGGCTCCAGCGGGGTGCGGGTCAGAGTCTCTGTTAGCTCTAGGGCGTTCCCTTTGTCCACGGTGACGGCGTACTCCGGCACGGGGACGGGGCCCGTCACCCCCAGGAGCTCCTGCAGGGTGTTGACGTTGATGGCGATGATGCCGTCCACGGGGCGCCCACCGCCCTTCTCGAAGAAGAACTGCGCCTGGCGGGCGGCGGTCGGGAAGTCGGGCGACCAGTTGGCCAGGTCGAGGTTCCAGCTCTCATCCTTGAGAAGGTAGTACTTGAGCGGCGCCGGCGGCTCGACGTACTCGGGTGCCCGTTCCTGCCACGCCCTGCTGAACTCGATCGCGTCGGCGAAGGACATCTGCTCCACGCGCCCCTCGCGGAGGGTCAGGGTTCCATATACGGAGATCAGCCCTCCCGTGGGCAGGAGCTCGGCGTTGTTCTGGGCGAGGACAAGGTAGGTACGGGGCCCGCGGAAGCCGAGGAAGTCGGGGAAGAAGGCAGCGGCCTGGTCGTAGGTGTTCACCAGCTCCTCAAGCTCCTTGCTGTGCTCGTCGACCTTCGCCAGGGCGTCACGCAACGGGGGCAGGAGAGAGCCGTCGCCGATCCGTTCTCGCTTGGCGAGCACGGTATCAAGGCGGCTGCTCAGCTCTGCCATGTGCGGCCTGACCTTGTCCAGCAGTACCATAGCCTTCTCCGTGATGCTGCTCTCCGACTCCGACCGGACGGCGCTGTACTCCTCGGCGACGTCAACGCCGGCCAGCCCTATCCCGCTGGCCTCCGTCCCCATGACCAGCACGTCCTGGGCGACGGATACCTGCCAGCCGAGTCCGGGTACGCGCCGCAGCACCCACACCAGGGGGTCGCCTTGGAGGGCATCGCGGCTGGCGCGAAAGCCCTCCTCGGCCTCCCTCAACTGGGCCCTTGCCTCCGCCAACTCGCTGGCAGTTGCGTCTAGCCGTCTCTCTTGCAGGGACTCCTGGGCCGTCGTCAGCAACTCCTTGGCGTTCGCCACCCGCTGATACAGGGCACGGTAGTGCAGAGTACCCAGGGTGCCGACTACCACCGCCGTCAGAACGGCCAGCAGGATTAGCCCCAGCTTGAGCCCCGGCCTCTTGAGTCTCACCAATATTCTTCTAAGGTTCCTCTTATCCGGCCCTCGCCGGTGCCGGGAGGGCACGGCAGTCCTAACCGCTCAAGGTGCCGGCTGTCGCCGCCGTCAGAGCGGCGCAGCGAGGGCCACCCGACCTCCGGGGTCTCGACGGTATTCTCTTAAGCTTCCTGTTCCGGCGCTCGCTGGGAAGCGAGGCGAGACCTAGAGGGCTATCCTTTTCCCCTCTAGCGGCCCCGCTTCAGAACTAGCTGCGCACCACCCGTCGCGCCCTCAGGAACAGTACCGATCCGGCCGCCAGGGTCAGCAACCCGCCGGCCAGCAGGGCGATGATGAGGCCCAGTCCGTAGGTCTCACCGTCCGTTGCCGGGCCGACGCCGGTCGGCGGCAGCGCGATAAATCCTGGCTCCACCGGCGCCTGAGGCGGTGCAGCGGCGGTACCTGCGACGACGCTGAGACCCGCGAAGAGGTTGCCGCAGTTGGCTGTGATCTCCACGGTCCCCCGCGTAGTCCCAACGTAGAGGGTCCCTGTTATCACACCACCCGCATCCGTCGTAGCGCTGTCCTGGGTGATACTCGCGTCGGTGCCAGGCTGGCTGCTGATGTACAGCTCACAACTCTTGCCAGCGACAGGGCTGCCGGCGCTGTTCACCACCTCCAGGGTCAACTCGGTACTCCCGCCCACGCTCACTGTCGTACTCGACCCGCTGAGCGTGGCAGACCCTGTTGGCTGCGGGTAGGCGGCAGTCTCCTTCACGGACAGCGACCCGATTAGCCCCGCCACTACTGCCAGAACGACCACCTTGAGGCTGAAGCTGAACCACTTCATGACTCTCCTCCTTGCCTATTCCTTCCTGCTAATCGCTGAAGCTGAAGGCCCCTGCCTGTGCGGGCTTGCGGGCTCAGGGGCCAGCGGCTTCACCTCCGGTTACACACGCTCTGCCCGCACCACCAGCCGGTGGCTGTACTGCCGCGCGGCCTGATCGAAGCTGCCCGCGCAGGTGATCAAGGTGATCACCTCCCTGCTGGTGGGCCCAACAATGTCTTCAAAGGGCGCGGTCTCTGCCGGATAGGAGAGGCTGAGGGTGACCTCGTATCTATACACGGCGCCATCGGCCGTGTGTACCTCGACGAGGTCTCCTTTCTCCAGCTTCTTCAGATCGGCAAAGACCGCCGGCCCGTATCCGTGGTAGTCGACATGGGCGGAGAAGACGGCGTTGCTGCCGCTACCTGGGCGCGCCGTGAACCCGTACCAGGCCACATCCTCCGGCCCATCGGGGGGTTCCATCACCCCGTGTGCGTCCATGTCTTTGGTCGTGATGGGGGCGTCGACGCCGACACGGGGAATGACGATCCGTGCGGGCGGCGCTCCGCTGGGGGTGGCGACGGCGCCGGTGGGGACGGGAGAAGCGGTTGCCACTACGAAGCGGTCGCCACCGTCTTTCTCCGAGCCCGCTTTCAGCCCGATGAAGATGGCGACGGCGACCAAGATCAGCAGACCAACGAGGCCAATCCCTAGATACTTCCGGCTCCTTACCATCATCCCTTATGGCTCCTGATAAGCACTCCCGCTTACGCCGCCTTAGCTTCGGCTTTCTTTCCCCGGCGACGTCGCTTCTTTTTGTCGCCGTCGGCCGAGTAGTAGTAGTGGTAGTAGTAATAGCCGCCGCCGCGGCGCTTCAGCTTGTTAAGCACCGCCCCCAGCAGGCGCGTCTTGGACTTCGTAAGGGCCTCCTTCGCCCTCCTGAGAGCCTGCGAGCGCGTCTTGCTGGAGTCGACGACGAGCATGGTGCCGTCGACCTTGGCGGCGAGGATGCAGGCGTCCGTCACCGGCAGGGCGGGCGGGCTATCGAGGATAACCACATCCGCCTGCGTCTTGAGGCCATCCAACAGCGAATCGAGCCGCCGCGAGGCCAAGAGCTCGGAAGGGTTGGGCGGCAGGGGCCCGCTGGTCACGACGGTAAGGTTGTCGAAGCGGGTACGCTGCGCATAGCCGTCGACGCTCGACTGCGTGGACAAGAGGAGGTTGGTCAGGCCCTGCTCGTTGCTCAGTCCAAAGAAACGGTGCAAAGAGGGACGGCGGAGGTCGGAGTCGACCAGGACGACCTTCTTGCCCGCCTGCGCCATGACCAGGGCGAGGTTCGCGGCGGTCGTGCTCTTGCCCTCGCCCGGGTTGGCGCTGGTGACGAGCAGCGTCTGTCCGGGGCTATCGATGGTGCTGAACTGGATGTTGGTGCGCAGCACGCGATACGCCTCGGCGAAGTGATGATGGGAACGGGAGCCGGCGACCAGGTTGTCTTGCACAGCCCCGGGCCGGTGGAAGCGGGCTACGCCGCCGAGGGAGGCAAGGCCGCTCGCCTCCAGGTCTTCGGTCGATTTGACCGTATCGTCAAGGTATTCGATGAGAAGGGCCGCAGCGCCGGCGAGGAGGAGGCCGATAACGGCGGCCATCAGGGTGTTCAACTTCACATTCGGCTTGATGGGAACGGACGGCGTGGTGGCCACCTCGACGACGCTGACATCGCCGGGGCGGGACAGCCGGTCCTCGGTGTTCTGATTGATGAACGCCGCTGCCGTAGCGTTGGCGATGCCGCTCGCCAACGCGGGGTCTGAGCTCTCCACCGACAGCCGCAGGAGCTGGGTATCGCGGAGAACGCTCACGCTTATCATGCCCGCCAGCTTGTCGCCGCTAAAAGGGAGGTCCAGGCGCTCAGCGACATCATCCAGAACGGGACGCTTCCCGATGAGCTCCTTATAGGTGCGGGTCAGACGCTCACTGGTGAGGATGTCGTTGTAGGCTATGGTGCCGGGAACCTGCGTCTGATTGACGAGAAGGGTAGTCGAGGCGCTGTAGATGGGGGTCAACGTCTTGCTGATGGCGTAGCTGGCGCCCCCTGCAACCAGCGTGCCCACAACCAGCAACCACCACCACTTCCGGACAAGTGACAGGTAACGAGCGAGTTCCATTGAGCTCCCTCTTTCGAACCAGGTAATTCAGCCGACCAGAAGGCCCGCCACTTGGACAATGGTCGCGCATCAGAAGGGGGCTGCTCAATCAGGAAGAACCCCAGGGGGAGAGCCGCGGAAGCCCTAAACCGCCGCGTATCGGCACTATAGGGAAATCACCAAGGGATTCCGTCGAGAGGGGGATGCTAGGGGTAGAAGGGAAGAGACGCTAACCGGGACGCTCCTCCGCGCCGGCGGAGCGCCGCGCCTGGAGGCTCCGTTCGAACTGCTCGAGGGCCTCCCACTGGCCCGCTGAAAAGGTAGCCCACGCCCGTCGACGCCTGACAGCGTCATAGGCGTCGGGCAGGGGGTAGCCCATCGCCATGAGGATGGCGATGGCGAGCGAGGGACTGCGCCCGATCCCGCTGCGGCAGTGCACGTATATTCTGCGCCCGGCGGCGATCTCCTTGAGCGCCCACTTCGTGGCCTCCTCGAACTGCGTCTGGGTGGGCGTTTGCCTGTCGTCGACGGGGAGATGGCAGAGGCGGATGTCGTGCTTGGCGAGCGCCTCTTCGTCGTCAGAGGCCTCACTCCGCACGTCGATGACGCTGCCGATGCCGGCGCGGGCGAGGGCCCCGGCCTGACTTTTCTCGAATCGCGGCCCCAGGGCCAGCTCCGGTGTAATCCAGGCGACCTCCAGGGATGGGCGCAGGAGTCGCCAAAGCCGTCGCAGCATGAGACCCCCCACGCGAGACTCAGTCCGCCTCTTCCTCGTCCACCAGTTCGCGCATCTCGTCGTTCTCTTCTATCACGCGGGCGGGGATACCCGCCACCACGGAGTTGCTGGGCACGTCGTGGGTGACGACGGAGCTGGCGCCGATGCGGACGTTGTCGCCGACCTTGATGGGGCCGAAGAGATACGCCCCAGCACCTATGAAGACGTTGTCGCCAATGGTGGGACCACCGAACCTCTCCAAAGGGTGAGACACCCGCCGCTTGTGGACGAGGCCCATCCCCGAATAGGGATTGAGGGTCAAGTGGCGGCCGGCAGTCACCTCGCCGTAGATCATGATCTCGCCGTGAGAGATGCAGAGGCCGGGGCCGATGTTGGCGCTGTCGGCGATCTGCACCCGCCACACAAGCATGTTTATCCAGTCGCAGAGGCGCGGCAGGATGGGGACGTGATGCTTGCAGAGCCAGATCTTGGCCCGGAAGAGGAGGACAGACGAAAATGGAAACAGCCAGAGGGCGGCCAAGAAACGGCGAGTCTCGTTGATCCAGGACGCCCCGGGGAAACCCTTTAGCTCCTTGACCCCGGTGAACTTGGCGTAAACGTGGAAGTCTTCCCTAACGTTCTCAAACATGGGGCTCTACCGGAGGTAGTCTCCTCACTCCTCCCCTTCGTCTGAACGCGCCGGGCGCTCCTCCCCGTCATCGCCCTTTCGCGGCGGCCGCTGGGGGATGACGCGGGCGGGCACGCCGACCGCCGTATGGTTGTCGGGCACGTCGCTGAGGACGACCGCGTTGGCGCCGATCTTGGCGTTGTCCCCGATCTTCACCGGCCCCAGCACGCGGGCGCCGGTGCCGATGTAGACGTTGTCGCCGATAGTGGGGCCTCGGAGGCTGAGACCGACCCTGCTGGAGGTGCTGAGGCCGATCGTCACGTAGGGGTTGATGGAGCAGTTCTTGCCGATCCTCGTCACCCCATCGATGACGATGCTCCCGTGAGATATGCAGAAGCCGGGGCCGATCTCCACGTTCTTGCCGATGACGACGCCGAAGAGGAACCGGTTGAGGACATCGGCGATGACGGGGAGGAGCGGGATGCCGCGCCGGCGGGCCCACACGTCCAGCCGGTAGAGGACGACGGAAGGCCAAAGGCCCCGGAAGACGATGGCTTCCCACCGCTCGAGGCGGCGGGAAAGCTCGGAGCGCTCCTGATAGTCGGGTATCCAGGTCCAGCTGGCAAAGAGGTAGGCATCGTAGTCAGCCCGGATGTTCTCGAATCTTTGGCTCGGCTCCGGGCCGCCGGGATGCTCAGCGCGGCCTTTCATCGCTCTCGTGGCCTCCACGTCGAGATGATCATGTCCGCCATCATAGGCAGCCGATAGGCAATACGGTCAAGGGTCCGTAATGCGGCCCAGGCCACGGAATAGGGCAGCCGCTCCAGGAGCCATGACCACCGCGGAACAGCCCAGAGGAGGGAAACGCCGAAGCAGCGCTCCATCTCCAGCCATTGCCCGCCCAAACTCCTGACGAGCTGATAGTTCCCCTTGAACGTGTGTGTGGGAGGAGGGTCCCAATAGCGGAAGCGCGGCGGCGCCTCGCGAAGGCCGAGAGAATGCCGGACGGCGCCAGAGGTGCGACCGAAATGAGAAGATAGGCTCCCATAGTTGGTAAGAGCAATGATAGCCCGGCCCTGAGGCTTGAGAACGCGGGAGAGTTCCCTGATGAAGGCCTGAGGACTGGCAAAGTGATCTAGCGAACCCTTACAGATCACACGGTCGAACACAGAATCCCGAAAGGGCAGGCTCTCAGCTATCCCCCGTGTGAGCGCCACCCGAGCCTTCCGTTCACGCGTCATCACGCTGGCGCTGCTCAGCATCCCCTGGGAGGGTTCCAGGCCCCAGGCTTCCCATCCCAGGTGCCAAAGGCGCGCTAACTGTAGGGCCAATCCGCAACCGACATCGAGAACGCGTCCCGGTTCGCGCTCCGTGCAGGCTTCGATCACGGCCTCCTCCGCCCGGCGCACGAGGAACCGATTGTCCCGGTCCCGCGCGCGGCTCACAATGTAGTCCTTGTCCTCCTCCAAGACGTAATCGAGGTCAACGGCAAGTTCTGGCATGGCTATCTTCCGATGCAGGACCTGGCTCACGAAGACAAGCGTCCCAGGATAACGCTGCCCACATCAGGGTTCTTCAGCCCAGGGCGCGCTCTTCACAACGGTGAGGAGGACGAAGAACTCCTCAAACCCGATGAAGGAGCCGAGCCACCTCTCCCAACGGTACTGGCTGCCCCGGTTGCGGTTGGCGAGGGCCTCGACGACGGTGGAGATCACGCCCCCCGTGAGCCGTGGCCTCTGCCCGTCCCTGAGCGTAGTAAGGGAGAGCTTGGCATGTTCGATCTCGAAGGTTGCCCCCGGCGGGTAGTTGGGGTTCCTCTCGGGGTCAAAGTGGTCAAAGGTCTCGATGGTGAAGGGCCTCACCTGGCGGGGGTTTCTCGAGGAGGCCCACGCGGAGGTGCCGTGGGCCAGCCAGACATGGATCAACGCCCCGGCCCGACAGACGCGCCAGATCTCCTTCATGGCGCCAGGGAAGTCGCGGACGTCCTCCAGCGTGTGGTCTAGGTAGACCTCCTCCACCGTGTCGTCCTTGAAGGGCAACCCCCCGGCGAGGTCTGCCAGAACAGCGACGCCGGGGCCGGCGCTCTTGCTTACCTTCAGCGTTCCGCGGTGTCTGCGAGTGCCGTCGATCTCCAAACTGACCATGGACGTGCTTGCCTCCAATCCTTCAGGATGAAACGGGCTGGCCGATAAGGCGCGTTATCCGGGACAGATACTCGTGAACCACCGGCTGTGACTCGCCGTCGATCTGGAGGCGACCGTGTTGGAGGAGCACAGCCCGATCGCAGAAACGGACAACGCTACCCAGGTCGTGGGAGACGAGGACTATGGTGACACCCTCGGCCCGCAGCTTCTCGATATGGGCGTAGCACTTTTGCTGGAACTCGGTGTCGCCCACCGCCAGCACCTCGTCCACCAGCAGGACATCGGCCTTTACGTGGACAGCGACGGCGAACCCGAGGCGGATGTACATGCCGGAGGAGTAGGTGCGCATTGGCTGGTCAATGAAATCGCCCAACTCGGAGAAGGCGATGATCTCAGGCAAACGCTCTGCGGCCTCCTTGCGGCTAAGACCAAGCAGGACAGCGTTGAGGATCGCGTTCTCGCGGCCGGTTATCTGGGGGTGGAACCCCGCGCCCAGCTCGAGGAGGGCGGAGATGCGCCCCGCCACGCGGACAGTACCGCTGGTAGGGCGCGCGAGGTCGGCGACGATGCGGAGCAAGGTGCTCTTGCCCGACCCGTTCGGCCCGATTACTCCCAGGCTTTCGCCCCTTCTAATGCTGAGGGAAACGTCGTCGAGGGCCCAGAAGGGCCGGCGGCTGCGGTCGCTCCGGAGGAAGGAAGGCAGATGAAGGACGGCGGTCTTCAGATCCTGGGGCCGTTGCGCGCGAAGATAGTAGCACTTGGACACATGCTCTAGGGTGATGACACCGAGCGCGTCGTCAGAGTGCATCGGCGAAGCCCCTCTCCAGGCGGCCGAAGACGAAACTGCCGATCAAAACCGCCGCCGCCATGCCGACCAGGCACGGCCAGAGGTCCATCGGCGTCGGCAGTTCGTTGCGGACGAATAGGTTTCGCCATGCCTCGATGAGCGAGGCCATTGGGTTCAGAAGGGCGACGTTCTGGTACCTACCCAGAGTGCTGAGCGGATAGATGATGGGTGTCATGTAGAACGCCAGGTTCAGGAGTACCTCCAGCAAGTGCTCCAGGTCCCGGAAGTAGACGTCGATGGCAGAGATGAAGAGCACCACTCCAAGCAGCAGCACCAACTCGACCAGCGCAAGCACCGGAATGCCGATGAGCCAAGTGTAATTGGGCTGCCGGCCCGACGCGAGGACGAAGATCATGATGATCGGTATGGTAAGCAGGAAGTGCACCATGTTATTGGCGACGGTCGAGAAGGGAAGAACGTAGCGGGGGAAGTGGACCTTCTTGATCAGATTGCCGTTGTTGGCGATAGCGGGCGCCGCCATGATCGCCGATGTCTGGAACCACGACCAGGGGAAGAGCGCCGGCAAAATCACGAGCTGAAGAGGGATGTCGGTCTGTATCTTCGCCACGTGGCCGAGGATCAAGTAGAGAACGAGCCCCAGCAGCAGCGGCTTGATCACCGACCAGACGAAGCCGAGAACGGTGTCCTGGTATCTGAGCTTCAGTTCCCTGGCGGTGAGAAGGTATAGAAGCTCCCAGGTTCTGCGGAATCGTTCCAGAGCGATGGCTGCCACCTCTCCTATCATGTGGCGTTGCCCCCCTAGACTAGCAGGCACAGGGTCAGAAATCAACCGGAAGAAGGCGTCTGGTGGCGCGCGCTTCGCGGTCTGCGTTTCGTTGCCGGGCATCGTTTGGGGGGCGTTGTGCGCGATGGGTGGCGTCGGCGTTTTCGCCGTAACATGAACGTTGTTCTTCCCACCCACCCGCCCTAGGAAAGTCAATAAGTTTCAGGGGGACACCCCCTGAAACCCCCGGCAGAGGGGGATTCCCCCTCTGCACTCCCCCTTCGCGGGTCAGGGGGCATCATGGGAAGACGGCGGCGGGCAAGATGCCCGCCCCACGAGGAAGAAGCAGTG
>Ga0315277_10012970_pt1 | contig 10407 bp, 12 predicted proteins | sample YL17G05_15_MG_FD_203695 | JGI IMG/M metagenome (GOLD analysis project Ga0315277, IMG submission 203695) | Sediment microbial communities from Yellowstone Lake, YNP, Wyoming, USA - YL17G05_15 | ecosystem: Environmental > Aquatic > Freshwater > Lake > Sediment | place: USA: Wyoming | collected...
TGGACTTGGGCCGAAACGACGTCGGGCGCGTCTCGCGCTATGGCACGGTCCGCGTGACCGACCTGATGGTCGTCGAACGCTACTCGCACGTCATGCACATCGTTTCGAATGTGGAGGGCCAGATTCGTCCCGGTTTCGATGCGTTCGATGTTCTGAGGGCTTGCTTCCCGGCGGGAACGCTGACGGGAGCGCCGAAGATTCGCGCGATGGAAATCATCGAGGAAGTCGAGCCGCAGCGGCGCGGTCCCTATGGCGGGGCGATGGGCTATATCAGTTTCAACGGCAATCTCGACGCGTGCATTACGATCCGGACGGTTGTGGCCAAGGGCAACGACGCCTATGTCCAGGCGGGCGGCGGGGTTGTGGCCGACTCGGTTCCTGATCTTGAATTTCAAGAGACGGAAAACAAAGCGCGCGGCCTGATGCGGGCGATTGAAATGGCAGCGAGGGGTCTGACATGATCCTGATGATAGACAACTACGATTCATTTACGTATAACTTGGTCCAGTATCTGGGCGACTTGGGTGCGGAGTTGCATGTTGTTCGAAACGACGAAGTGACGGTCGAAGAGATTGAACGGCTGGCGCCGGAGCGGATTGTGATTTCGCCGGGTCCCTGCACGCCGCGCGAAGCAGGGATTTCGTGCGACACGATCAGGCATTTTGGGCCGCGGGTGCCGATCCTGGGCGTTTGCCTCGGCCATCAGGCGATTGGCGATGTCTATGGCGGCGAGGTCGTGCGCGCCGACCGTGTCTGGCACGGCAAGACTTCGATGATCCATCATAACGGTCAGGCGATCTTTCGCGGGTTGCCCAACCCGTTCGAGGCCACGCGCTACCATTCGCTGATCGTGCGGCGCGAGACGCTGCCCGCTTGTTTGGAGATCACGGCCTGGACCGACGAGGGTCTGATCATGGGACTGCAACACCGCGAGTATCCTGTCTGGGGCGTGCAGTTCCATCCGGAGTCCATCTTGACGACGGCGGGCAAGGACTTGCTGCGCAATTTCCTCACGCTCCAAAAGCGCTGAGTCCCTTTGGAGTGCGGCGGCACGACGCCGCTTTGTTTTGAACGATGAACGATGAACGATGAATGCTGAACGATGAACGAGAATCCCTCAAATTCATCCTTCCGCCTTGTGATACAAAGCGGCGTCGCGCCGCCGCACTCCATAAGGATAAAGCAACAACAGGGGAGACCGAACATGATCCGGGAAGCCATCGGCAAACTGGTAGCGGGCGAAGCGGTAACGGGTGGCGAGGCCCACCAGGTCGCCCTCGAAATTCTGGCGGGCGAGGCGACGGCGTGCCAGATTGCGTCCTTTTTGACGGCGCTTCGCATCCGGGGCGAGCGCGTCGAACATGTTACGGCCTTTGTTCGCGCCATGCGCGACAAGGCGGCGCGCATCGAGACGCCGCCCGGCGTGATCCTCGACACGTGCGGGACCGGTGGCGATGAAATCGGCACATTTAATGTTTCGACGACGGCCGCGTTTCTTGCGGCGGGCGCGGGCGTGTGCGTGGCCAAACACGGCAACCGCGCCATGTCGAGCCGCTGCGGCAGCGCCGATGTGCTCACCGCACTGGGCGTGCGGATTGATTGCTCCCACGCTCTGGCCGAACGCTGTTTGCGCGAGATCGGCATCTGTTTCTTGTTCGCGCCGTCCTATCATTCGGCAATGAAGCATGCCGTTCAGCCGCGCCGCGAGATCGGCCACCGGACGATCTTCAACATGGCGGGTCCGCTTTCGAACCCCGCGGGCGCAACGCATCAACTGATCGGCGTCTATGATGTGTCGCTCTGCGAGACGTTTGCCGAGGTCTTGCGCGAACTCGGCGCCGAGCGCGCGCTGATCGTCCATGGCTCCGATGGGCTGGATGAAATCTCGACGGCCGACGTGACGAAACTGACCGAGCTGCGCCAGGGCGAAATTCATTCGTGGTCGGCCACGCCCGCCGATTTCGGTTTCAGCCAACCGGCGGACCTCGAGGATTTGCTCGCGGCCGACGACCCCAAGGCCAATGCCGAGATTCTGGTGGCGATTCTCCAGGGCAAGGAAATAGGACCCAAGGCGCAGATCGCGCTGGTCAATGCCGGCGCGGCCATTTACGTCGCGGGCAAGGCCAAGACGATTCCCGAGGGCATCGAGATCGCACGCCGCGCCATTGCTTCGGGCGCCGCTTACGAGAAACTCGATGAACTGCGCCAGATGACCAATCTCGACACCAACGCGTGAGAAGAGGTTGGAAGTTGGCGGTCAGAGGCGAAAGAACAAGCGGACGAACCACAAATGCGCACAAATTTCACGGAAAAAGATGATTCGTAGAACGAAAATCAATTTCGATCAGATTGCAGAGCGGGTCGAGCGCCTTAAGGACATCCCCAAGCGTGTCGAGGGAATTGAGCTGATCGTGCTGTTTGGCTCGCTGGCGACAGGTCAGCCGCAACCACTCAGCGATATTGACGTGGCCTATCAGGTTGCCAATCTCGACAGGAGCGAACGAGCCGCAATTTGGGAAGAGACCACCGAGGCCCTCGAAACCGATGAGGCGGACATTGTGTATCTTAACGATGACATCCCCTATCGCTTGAAGTTCGAGATTGCCCGGTCAGGGCGATTGCTTTATGAGGCGCGTGCGGGCATGTTCCCGGATTTTCAGGTGCTTGCCACCGTGATGTGGATGGATTTCAAACCCTTGGCAGACTATCAGGGCCAAATCTTTTGGGAGCGTTTCAAGAAAGGACAGTTCGCACAGTGACGCGCCAGACCATTGAGATGCATTTGCAACTGGTAGAGAGCCGGCTGCGCGACTTGAGGGCCAAGCAGACACTCTCGAAAGAGCAGTTCTTGCGAGACCCCACTTCTCAGGGCGCGGTGACGTATTGGCTTGTTCAGGCAATCGAAAGCTGCATCCAGATGGGGACGGCCATAGTTGCCTTGCGCAAACTACCCGCCACCGAGACGTACAAGGATGTGTTTCGAATCCTTTTTCATCAGGGTGTGATCTCGGAGCCGCTTAAAGATAGACTCATGGCAATGGTGGGCTTCCGCAATCTGGCTATCCATGTCTACTGGAGAATTGATCCCGAAGAACTCTATAAGATTCTGCAAAGTGGTGTCAATGACATCGAGGAATTCGCTCTAGTGGCAGCTAAGATTCTCATGGAGCAATAATTGGGTAGCCGGCGATGATCGTGCCGGGAGGTAGCAATCATGACGGTCAGGCCCCATTCAGTTTGGCGGATGACCTTTCGCGATGGGCCGGGAGGCGAGGATTTCTGCGAGGACTGCTTCCGATACGGTGTCGCAGTGCTTGGCAGCCAAGGCCAACCAGATCTCACAGACATTGTTGAGAGCGACTTCCGTCAATTCTGGAAGGAATACTCGATTTCTGGCTCGGGCGGCGTGAACCAGGGCACTCATTGCAGCTTTCGGTACCGGATGAAAGCTGGGGACATTATTTATGCCAAGTCGGGGAACAGAATCGTTGGAAAAGGAATGGTGATAAGTCGGCATCGCTATAACAAATCCGGCAAGGTTCTCCCGCGTTGCCTCTCCGGCTGGGCCTACTTCAGAAAGGTGAAATGGGAAAAGAACTTCGCTGCAATTTCTAGTTCCGAGGCCCCGCAGATGTTCGACCCATCAAGCTTTCACACCCTTCTCCGCTTGGACGGAATCCGACTTCACGAGCTGCTTTCCGCCGAAAGGCGAACGCAGAAAGAACGCGACGCGCAGAAAGGAAGTACTCCCAAAGCACAAAAACGAGACGTGGAAGAGGGCAAGCGGCAGATCAAGGAGATCGCCTTTCTGTCCCGAAACCGCGCCATCATCGAGGAGAGAAAACGTCTCTTTGGTGAGAAATGCGAGGTATGCGGATTCTCAGCGGAGATCGCCTATGGCGAAATTGAGAGGGACTGCTTGGTTGGCCATCATCTCATGCCGTTGGGTGGTTCAGCCCATGCGAGGAGAACCACGTTAGAGGACATTGTAATCGTCTGTCCCAACTGCCATCAAGCCATGCACTCTGAAAAGCCACCTTTGACCGTTGAACAGCTGCACGAGAAGCTGCGATTCTCTTGGGAGCAGTTACACACTTCGTAATCCGTGCAAATCGGTGAAATCTGTGGTCCAAAAAAGGAGTAGTAATAGTGGCAGGCAAACAAAAGGTTAAAGGCGTAATTGTGGCGGCGGGCTATGGAACGCGCTTCCTGCCCCTGACCAAAACCATCCCCAAGGAAATGGTTCCGTTGGTGGACCGCCCCGCGATTGATCTGCTGATCCAGGAATTCCTCGAAGCCGGTATCGAGGACGTGGTTTTGATCAGTTCGCGGCGACGGAAAGCGCTCGAGGACTACTTCGATCACGAGATTGAGTTGGAGTGGTTTCTCCAAAACAGCGACGGCGCGGGATTGTTGCATTCGATTCAGCCGCCGCCGATGAAGGTTGCTTTCGCGCGGCAGGACGAAATGCGCGGCACCGGCCATGCGATTCTCCAGGCAAGACCTTATGCCGAGGATGGCCCGTTCATCGTGGCCTATCCCGACGACCTGTTTCTCGGGGGCGAGTCGTTCTCGAAGACCTTGATCAAAGCCCACCAGGCAACCGGCAAGTGCGTTCTCGGCGTGGTTCACGCCGGCGATGAAATCGCGCGGCTCTCTTCGATTGAATACGAGGGCGACAAGCCGCCGCTGCGGGTCAAGCGGATCGTCGAGAAACCGGCGCCCGGCACCGAACCTTCGCACATCGCTTCGATCGGACGCTACTTGTTCACGCCCGAACTGTTCGCACTTCTCGAAGAAGGCTGGCAGCGCCACGAAGGCCCCGGCGAGTTCTATCACATTGATGCGATCAATGTGCTGGCCGCGCGCGGCCAGGTGGTCGCGGTTTTTCCCGAAGGCAGGCGGTTCGACATCGGTGCGCCCGCAACCTATCTCGAAGCCTTTGTTGAATATGCGCTGACCGACCCGCGCTGGCGGCCCAGAATGCTGGAAATCATTCGCCGCATTGCGGAAAGAGAACGGTAGGGATTTACGATTTTAGGTTTACGATTTTCGATTTTGGATTGCAGAGTACGAAATCCTCGGCGTCTTTGCGCCTTTACATGAGAGCCCTTCATGGCGCTTTGCGCCGCCCGGAAAGGAATGAAAAGTTTGTAGTTCCCACTTTAGTGGGTCTCTTGGTTTTTGGGACACTGAAGAGCAAGAACTTAAGAACCCCACTAAAGTGGGAACTACGAACCTATTTTCATAGGAGTATCTTTGAGTTCCTCCCATGATCCTCGATGAAATCGCAGCCAACAAGCGTCTGGAAATCGAAGCGCGGAAGAAACAGGCGCCGCAGCGGGAGCTGGAGCAGCGCTTGGGCCGAATGGAGACGCCGCGCAATCTTCTCGACGCCCTTCGCCAATCGAAAATCGTAAATCGTAAATCGACAATCGCTGTGATTGCCGAATGCAAGCGCGCTTCGCCTTCGCGCGGTCTGATCCGCGATCCCTATGATCCCGTTGCCATCGCGCGATCCTATGAGGCCAACGGAGCGTCGGCGATTTCGGTTCTGACGGATGAGAAATACTTCGGTGGGTCGGTCGAGCATCTCGAAGCGGTTCACCGCGCTGTGAAGTTGCCGGTTTTGTGCAAGGAATTCATCCTCGACGAGTATCAGGTTTTTGAGGTGCGCGCGGCGGGTGCGGATGCTGTGCTGCTGATCGCCGCGCTCCTCGACGGCGAACGGATGCGCGACCTGATAGACGTGATCTGGGCGCTGCGGATGCACGCGCTGGTCGAAGTTCACGACGCCGACGAAATCGAGCGCGCCGCCGAGTCGAACACCGGCATCATCGGAATCAACAACCGCAATCTCGATACGCTCGAGGTGGATTTGCGCCAGACCGAGCGGCTGCTTGCGCTTTTGCCCAGCAATATTCTCGTGGTCAGCGAAAGCGGGATTCGTTCGTGCGATGACCTCACTTATTTGCGCGAGCTCGGTGTGGGAGCGGCGCTGATCGGCGAACACCTTATGTTGGCCGATGATCCGGGCCGCGCCCTGGCGGGGTTGATTGGGAGTGAGTAAAGCAAAAGGCGTTCTCATGCCACGCCGCAAAGACGCCAAGAATTTTAACTTTGCGTCTTTGCGAGAGAAAGGATTTCGAACAGGCAATGATTCGCGTCAAAATATGCGGGATCACCAATCTTGACGACGCACGCCTTGCGGCGCGATGCGGCGCCGATCTGTTGGGCTTCATCTTCGCCGAAAGCCCGCGTCGCGTCACGCCCGAACAAGTGCGCGAGATCGTTGCGACCCTTCGCGCCGAGGGACTGTCCCACGTTACAACGGTCGGCGTTTTCGTCAACCTGCCCGCCGGCGACGTCATCGGCGCCTGCATGGATTGCGGACTGACCGTGGCCCAGCTGCACGGCGACGAATCGCCCGATCAATGTCGCCTGATTTCGCGCGCCGGTATCAACGTCATCAAATCGTTTCGCGTCCGCGACCACGCCAGCCTCGATGCAATGGTCCGCTACGATGCAGTGGACTTTTTCCTGTTCGACACTTATGATCCGGAGCGCGTGGGCGGCACCGGCCGTCCGTTTGATCATTCCTTGGCGGTGGGCGCGAGTAAAATCTATCGGTTGATTCTCGCGGGCGGCCTGACGCCTGAAAACGTTGCCGAGGCGGTTGCGACGGTGCGGCCCTGGGGCGTGGATGTTTCGTCGGGAGTTGAGGCTTCGCCTGGCCGAAAAGACCCGGCCAAAGTCGAGGTCTTCATCCGCAACGCCAAATTTTCGTGAACGTGAACGTACCCGTGAACGTGAACGAACCGCGATTCTCACGCCAAGCCGTCAAGTCGCCAAGAAATCTTGCTTTGCGCCTTTGCGACGTGGCGTGAGATAGATTTTACCGTGTTAGGGAACGTGGCTAATGACGGAACAACCCAAACGAGTCGAGCAACAAGACCGACCCGATGCGACGGGCCACTTTGGCGAATTCGGCGGCCGCTATGTGCCCGAAACGCTCATGCCCGCCCTTCTTCAGCTGGAGAAGAAGTATTACGAATTCTGCGACGATCCCGACTTTTGCGCCGAACTCGATCACCTTCTGCGCACGTACGCCGGTCGCCCGACGCCGCTCTATTTTGCCCGCCGCCTCAGCGAGCGAATGGGGCGCGGCATTCGCGTCTATCTCAAGCGTGAAGATTTGCTCCACACGGGCGCGCACAAGATCAATAATACGCTCGGTCAGGCGCTCCTGACGCGTCGCATGAGCAAGCCGCGCGTCATTGCCGAAACCGGCGCCGGCCAGCACGGGGTTGCAACCGCAACAGCCGCCGCGCTGTTCGGCCTCCAGTGCGACGTGTTCATGGGCGAAGAGGACATGAAGCGCCAGGCGCTCAATGTCTTTCGGATGGAATTGCTGGGCGCACGCGTCATCCCTGTGCATTCGGGCAGCCGCACGCTTAAGGATGCCACCAACGAAGCGCTTCGCGATTGGATGGCGCGCGTCGAGGATACCCATTACATCCTTGGCTCGGTCGTGGGGCCTCATCCGTTTCCGATGATTGTGCGCGATTTCCAGTCGGTGATCGGGACCGAGGCGCGCCTCCAGATTCTCGAAATCGAGGGCCGCTTGCCCGATGCGCTTTTGGCCTGTGTGGGCGGCGGCAGCAATTCGCTTGGACTTTTCCATCCTTTCTATGGCGAGCGCGAGGTCCAATTCATCGGCGTCGAGGCGGCGGGGTTGGGTCGTGAAACCGGCCTTCACGCCATGTCCATCAGCACGGCTCAAGTGGGCGTTTTCCACGGTGCGCGCGAGTACGTCCTGCAAAATGAAGACGGCCAGATCCAGCCCGCCCATTCGATTTCAGCCGGGCTGGATTATCCCGGCGTCGGTCCCGAGCATTGCTTCTACGCGAAAACGGGCCGCGCTCGCTATGTCGCCATCACCGACGACGAGGCGCTCGAAGGCGTCAAAGTGCTGTGCGAGCTGGAAGGGATCATCCCGGCGCTCGAACCGGCCCACGCCATTGCCCATCTCGTCCTGAGGATGCGCGATGAACTTCCCGATGGGGCTGTGGTTATTGTCTGTCTTTCGGGCCGCGGCGACAAGGATGTGTTTGTCCTCCAGAAACATCTCGGCAAGCGAGGCGATGAGCGATGAGCAACAAGTGCTGAGTGCCAAAGGCTGATGGCTGATTGCTGAATGCTGGTACCACGTGAAACGCGCGAAGGCGCGAGGAAACGCATCGTGGCAATCTCGCAAGAAGACCTCGAAAAGAGCATCGAGATTTTGCGTCGGTTTGGCGCAACGAAGATCGTACTGTTCGGCAGCGCCGCCGAGTCGCTCGAGTCGGCGCGCGACTTGGATTTGGCGTGCGACGGCATTGACGGCTGGGAGTTCTTCCGTGCGGGCGCCCAATTGGAAGATGCCTTGCCTATTCCCGTTGATCTGGTCCCCCTATCACCGCCATCGCGTTTCACCCGGCATATCGAGAAATGGGGGCGAGTGGTCTATGAATCGCGAGAAGCTTCGAGACGAGATTGAGATCGAGTTGGAACGTATGGAGGCGACCGTGTCGGAGCTCACGGCCCTAAGCCAGCGGCTGGGCAGTGGGGAACCGTCGAACCTCGAGAAGGCGGGCGCGGGCGCATGTTTGGCGCAGTTCTATGGTGGTGTTGAGCGCATACTCGTTCGAATCTGTAAGCACCACGGTGTCCAGGAACCCAGCGGCGCGGATTGGCACGAAGCGCTTTTCCGGATGTTTTGTCAGCCGCCCGCAAAGGGCCTACCCGTGCTTTTTGACCAGGCAATGGAATCGCTCCTGGCCCCGTACCGCAGATTCGGCCACGTTTTCCGTCATGGTTACGGTATTCTCCTTGACTGGGATCGAATGAAGCCGGGCATTGAATCCGTCGAAAAGGTGTTTCGCGAGTTTGCCAAACGGGCGCGCGATTACCTCGATTCACTGAAAGACGATGAGTAACTCATAGTGGGAAATACCGAAGGCCGGTTGGACTTCGCGGGTGCAAATCGCTCGGAGGTGGACAAAATGAAAAACATAGTCTCCGTCATCGAAGAGCTGCGCATGAAGTTGGAGAAGTATCGGAAGGAAGATCTCAAGGAATACCCGACACGCACGATCTTCATAGACCCGCTTCTCCACGCCCTCGGTTGGGACGTCAGAGACCCCGATGAAGTCGAGTTGGAATACCCAACGATTGACGGAAAATCGGTGGACTATGCCCCAAAAGTCAATCGCAGGCCCGTCTTGTTCATCGAAGCGAAGCCGCTCAACGACCCGCTTACCGACGTCAAGGCCATCACGCAAGTCGTCGGCTATGCCGCCAACGCCGGCGTCGTGTGGTGCATTCTGACCAACGGTGTGACGTACAAGGTCTATCGGAGCACAGAAAAGGCCGAGGCACCGGACAAACTCCTGTTCGAGGTCTCGATTGACCCAAAAGAATCCGAGGGCCGGTCGGTTGAGGAAGTCGCCGAGCAATTCAGCCGCTTCTCGCGTGACGCAATGGCCCGCGGTTTGCTCGATGAGATTGGTGAGCAGGTCTTCACGACAGGAAAAGTGAGAAAGACCTTGGACCGGCTCTTTCTCGACCCACCACTGCGGCTGATTCGGATGATTCGATCGGCCATGGGCGATCAATCCGTCAAGCCGATCCAAATCAAAGCCGCGCTTCGACGAATATGGGGTCAACCGGCAGAAGCGGAAAGCGTCATGCGAGAGTCGGCGCTCGACCGAGCAGAGAAACGGGCCCCAAGGCGTCCAGAGAAACGACCAAAACAGGACTATGGCGAAGAGCACCACACAAAAGGGATTCCTCAAGAAATCGTTGAACTGTATCGCGGTGTGGATAGATTCTGCCGAGAGATGGACCCGTCTGTTCGAAAGAGATATCTTGCGAAGTACATCGCCTACGAGTGTGGCAACAGGATCTTCGGCAGCGTCGAGTTGTGGAAAGGCCGTGTTAAGGTCTGGTTGAAGCTGGACTACTCGGAATTGGACAACCCTCCCAGCAACATCCGCGACGTATCGGGCGTCGGGCATTGGGGAGTGGGCAACGTCGAAGTCCGAATAGCCGACCAGCACGCGCTGCAATCAGCGAAGCCTTACATCCGGCAGTCGTTCGAGAAAAACAAATGACCAATGGTCTCTCAGAGAACACTTGATGTAATGACAGGGGAGCGATTGTTGCTCCGTCCAAAACTTCAAACGTGGAACGTGGACGAATGAACCGCATCGAAGCCATGTTTGCCGAAAAGGCGCGTCGCGGCCAACGCGCCTTTATCCCATACATCACCGCCGGGTTTCCCGATCTCGAACGAACCGAGCAGATCGTTGCGTTGCTCGCCGACAAGGGAGCCGATCTCATCGAGTTGGGCATCCCGTTTTCCGA
>Ga0315277_10012971_pt1 | contig 10407 bp, 12 predicted proteins | sample YL17G05_15_MG_FD_203695 | JGI IMG/M metagenome (GOLD analysis project Ga0315277, IMG submission 203695) | Sediment microbial communities from Yellowstone Lake, YNP, Wyoming, USA - YL17G05_15 | ecosystem: Environmental > Aquatic > Freshwater > Lake > Sediment | place: USA: Wyoming | collected...
ACAACCGGCAGCATCAGTAAAACCAAAACAAAAATAACTGTTCTCTTCATTTCACTTCCTTTTTGGAAAATACCTTGAGGAAACAAAAGGCGGTAAGCCCCAAGATCACTCCCCAGGAGATAATCAAAAACAACCACCCGCCGATGTTCATACCGCTACCTCTTTTATCCCGGCCTTGCGCTTCCAGGCAAGCTTTACTAAAACCGCCAGGATTACAAATATTGAAAATAACCCTATCCTGGTGCCTAAGATAAATACGCGGTTTGCCGCAGAAACATTCTTCATCAATATTATCGGCAGCCACTCCTGCCAGAGCCACATCCCCAGGATAACAAACAAAAACAGCGGCGTTATATACTTGATGATAAATTTATAAATTCCGGGGATGCGCATGTCAGCACCCTTATGTATCTCATCCCAGGCGTTCTCCATTCCAAACACCCAGGCAAACAGCACGGTCTCGATGGTGGCGAATACCACCAGAAAGAAAGTCCCGCCCCAGAAATCCAGCTCGTCCACTACCCCGTTGCCTAAGAAAAAAATGGCGGGCTGACAGAGTATAAACGCTACTATTCCAAAAATCAATACCGCCTTGCCTCTCTTGATATTGAATTCATCTTCCATAAAGGCCACTGCCGGCTGGGCAAGGGAAATGGAAGAAGTCACTCCCGCTAAAAACAAAAGCGCAAACCAGATAAAACCCAGCAACTGGGCAAGCGGCAGCTTATTCAAAATCAGCGGCATAGTGACAAACCCCAGATTAAACACTCCCGAGCGGGCAATTGCCTGTATGTCTACCGGCCCGAAGAAGACAAACGCCGCCGGGATAACAATGCTGCCGCCTAAGATAACCTCCGCCAATTCGTTCGTGCCGGCCGCGGTCAAGCCGGAAAGCACTACATCGTCGCCTTTAGACAAATAACTGGCGTAGGTAAGGATGACTCCGATTCCTACGCTTAAGGTAAAGAATATCTGGCCCGCGGCTTCCAACCAAACCCTGGCTGACTTAAGCGCGGAAAAATCCGGGTTCCACAAAAAGCCGAAACCGTTATAAATATTCCAGGCCGGTTTCGCGGCGTCGGGTGTACCCAGGGTCATCACCCTGACCATAAGCGCTATGCCAAAGACAAACAACAGCGGCATCGCCCATTTGCAGAGTTTTTCTATGCCGCCCCTTATCCCGTAATATATTACCCAGATATTCAAAATGAAGGTAATCACAAAGAACAGGTATGCCGGGGCAATGCCGTTAAAATACTGATTCTTAGCCAGGCCCTGAAATCCGCTTAAGAACCCCTGCATGGCTGCCTGGCCGGTGATTCCGCTGTATTTACCCAAAAGAGCGAAAAAACTGTAAGCCAGGGTCCATGATTCTATATAAGTGTAATAAATAAATATTACCAGCGGGCCGAATATGCCGATAACGCCGAAATATTTGATGAAGCGGTTCTTCCTCCACACGCTGTGGAATATCCCCGGGGCAGTGCCGTGCTCAAAACCGCCGCCGTAACGGCCCAAGGTCCACTCAATCCACATCAGCGGCAGGCCCAAGAGCAAAAGCGACACAAAGTAGGGAATCATGAACGCCCCGCCGCCGTTTGAGGCTGCCTTAGCGGGAAAACGCAGAAAATTGCCCAGGCCCACGGCAGAACCCGCCACTGCCATAATTATCCCTAAGCGCGAACCCCAGCTATCTCTTTTTTTCTGCGGCCTCATAAAACCAATCTTCCAGCCTGTCTACCGCCTGCGCCACTTCACAACTTAGGTTTTCTCCCAAAACAAGGGATTTGGGTTGAATAATCAAAACAATTATATCCGCCTTTAAATGAATTTGCAAGTAATTTATCGTCAGCGAAATCGAGGCATTATGGGTAAAAAACAGGTTGACTGTCTTTATCTCATTTGGCTGCAATACCTTGAATTCTCCCGGTAAACCGCCAAAATCAGCCGTATCGATAATGACCACGGTGTCCGGTTTTTCCCGGATGAGCCTCTCCAGGTAATTTTCCGGGCTGGCGCCGGCATCAAAAACAACAAACCCGAATTTATCTTTGATGCGGCTTGCCAGTATCGAGCCTGCCCCGTCATCGCTCCTTAAGGTATTGCCGATGCCTAAGATCGCCACCTTGCCTTTTAATCTGGATTTGATACTATCCAACATCTTGGCCTTACATAATCCTCGCGGCTTCCTGGATAAAGGGCAGGATAGCCTCAAGCTCCTCCTTAGCCAGCCTTCCCAGCTTGGCAAAGGTAAAATTTCCCTCCCGGCCTTTAATCTCCCTTACAAGCTGCAGCTTCTTCGGTCCGTTATTATAAGAATGGACGCTGACCACGATCTTCCCGGTTTCATTCTCCCATGACTTCTCAAAAAGTTGCTCGTCTAAACTGCTGTCATACGGCATAACTTCCTCCTGTTTTAATTGTCCTGTCTTCGGATTTTCCAAAAAACAAATCTCAATCTATTTATTTTATGGGCGGCTAGGATCGATTTTTAACCATCCGCGCTGCGGTTAAAAGCGACTAAACCGGGCCCGGGGAATTTATATTTACCGTATCGCGTTTAAATGCCTTGGATAAATATAAAACAATAAGTTTGTGAAAAAAATAAAACCTATTAAAATAAAAGGCAATATTCTTAACAGTGTTAACCTGCTGGTAAAGAAAGGATAGGCGATGAAAGACAACAACAGCCATAAAGCAGGTAAAAAATATACGTATCTTTCTGCGTTAAAAGGATGGTAAATTATAGTGATAAATTGATAGGGGATGATCATACAAAAAACTATCAATAGAAGTTTCGAAAAATTTTTCACCATCTCTTTACTATTTTTAAGAAATACCGGCAGGAATAGAAGATACAAAATAATCGCGATGAATCCCCAAAATATCGTTAACCCATCGCATCTGTTGATGTAATGTATAGTGCAGAAGTAACAAAATGCTACTCTGGCATTAAACAAATTATACCAACGCAAAGGGATTAAGCACTCAGATGTCCTAAACCATATAAATATATGCCTGGCGATATCATTTGAATATTTCAGCCCCGAATTGATTCCATAATGATATATACCGATAACAAAAAAAGGAATAGCCCAGAACATCGCCAAGGAAAATAGATACCAAATCAGGGCCTTATATATATTTTGACGATTGCCTATGTTGATTATTATTCCGGCTATAATCGCAGGAACAAAAAAAACATAAATGCCGGCCAGATATATGCAAAGGCTGTGAAGAAAACCCAGCAAAATAACCTTTTTAATTTTGAATTCTTCAAAACTGAATAACAAAATTAGACAATATATAAAAATGCTTATGGGCAAAATATGCACTTCCGCGTCTGTGCTAAAAGCCCAGTAGTAAATGGAAAAAGCCAGGCCTAACGAACCGAATACGGCGGTTATCACTTTTCTAAAAATTTTAGAAAGCAGGATAAAAAAACCGGTTACGCCTACGGCTCCAAAAATACAATTTAAAAATCTTAACGGCATAAGGCAGCGGCCGTTATACCCGAAAAATTTCCAGATATTACACCATATCAAATTAAGACCGGTTATTAACATATGGTGTTGTTGGTAGGGAACTACGTACTTCCCCTTATCTGCCCAAGAGGCGATTTCTACGGAATCCCATTGATACTTTATGAAAGAAGTATTAATAGTAAGTATATATATAACCAAGATAAGCAATAGGTATAAAAAAACGGCAATATTCGCTCTTTTTGCCATCTTAAGATGCCACTATTATTGTTTTTTATCCAGCTCCTCTCCCACGGCAAGCTGTTTATCCAATTTAGAGAATAACTTTTCGGCAATCATTTCTTTGGCATAGCTACTGGGCGAAGATACCTCAACCCGGGTGATATTGCGCTCTACCTCCTTAAAAAATAAGCCCACCGGTGTAGTATCGCTCTCGGAAACATATACGGCAATCATCTGTTTTTTTAAATCTTTGGCATAGATGTACACGCCGAGCTTTTTTAAAATATCCTCTGTTTGAGTATAGCAGCTGAAGAAATCATAATTAAACGTGCGGTTGATCGCCTGGCCTCTGCCTTCCTCGAGAGCGCGGGTGGAAACTCCGGCAACTTCCTTTACACCTTCCTTGAGCCCCGCGCAGCCGGTAAGATTAAAAATCCCGAACGTAAAAAAAACTAAAAGAAAAATACCGGTCAGTGGCCCAGTGACCCAGTGACCCAGTTCCCAGTTCCCAGTTCCCAGTTCCCAGTTCCCAGTCCGTATCCTTAAACTGGGTAACTGGGGCTCTGGGGCTCTGGGTACAAAAGTATTTATACGTCTTAATCTGTCCATACGCCCTCCCGTCTTACTCATTGATTACCTGCCAAATTTTATCTAAATTCCTTCTCGTCTCTTCTTCGCCTCTTTTAGCGAAATCCTCTGCCCGGTGTAATTCCAGCCAATGTATCCCCGAGGTATCGGGATGCAACACTAAGTCTGCCAATTCCGCTTCCTTTTGCGCCATCTCCGTCTGCATCATTTCGATACTGCTGAATATAATACCGAGGATGTTGGTCTTAAATTTATTTCTCAGGCAGTCGCCTAAGCCCAGCCATTTTTTTCTCTTGATTTTATCCGGCAGTTCAGGCGTAATGCCTTTTTTGGCTTTCTCATATTCCCTGATTACGTCCTCCCGGGAAGGGGTCACGTTAACCGCGATTATCTTGCTTACCCCCATTTTGAACAAAGGCTCGGTGGGTAAAGGATAGATTACCCCTCCGTCGAAGAGTATCTCCTCTTTAGGCTTATAAGGCGTAAATACCCCCGGCATGGAACAGCTGGCCATAATCGCATCCACGAGAAGCCCGCGGTCGAAGACCCTGGGCTCTTTCTTTTTGACATCGCTGGCGACAATCTTTAAGGGCAGCTTTACGTCGTAGAAGGTTTTATTACCCAGGTATTTCTTCAGGAAGTTATATAATTTATTGCCCTTAATAAACCCCAACAGGGGAAAGGTAAGGTCAACCAGGCCCCAGATGTATTTCGGCTCTTTGAATTCTTTGGTAATCGTCAATATCTCCTGGGATGTCCTGCCGGTGACCCAAAGGCTGGCGATCAGCGCTCCGAAGCTGGAGCCGCAGATGACGTCGATAGGTATTTTTTCTTCTTCGATGACCTTCAATACCCCGATGTGGCAGAGGCCGTAACCTAAGCCGACTCCCAGGGCCAGGCCGACCATGCGCTCGCCCAACTGGCGGGATATCCTTCTGATTGCCTTGGCGTATTCGCAATCCGGCGCATCCAGAACAAGCCTCTCGGCGGAAACCAGCTCTATCCTGGGCAGGGTGGCGAAGACCGGCTGATTCAATATCTCGGTCTGCTGCCCGGTGGTCAGCCGGGAAAAACGGTACTCATTGGCAATTACCTTCATCTTTTTATCCGGGAAGCCGAATTCATCTTTTAATCTTTCGATAAGTTTACGCGTGCGTATTAAATCTACCGTCTGCGGGCTGGTCAATATATGGATTAAGTCCGACTGGTTCAATATGCCGAACACCGCCCGGTCCATAAAAGAAGGCAGGTCCAGGACGATATAATGATAATCGTTCACCAGCAGGGTCAAAATGCTTATTAAGCTCTTTACGCATGATTCATCATCGGGCCGGTAATGAAGACAGAGCAGGTCTATGCCGAATTTAGTCTTTAACATAAAATCCTCTATGATCCTCGCGGGGTCTGCGGGAGCAGGCAGGCCTGCCTCGCCGGCCGCAACAGTAGATAAAAAACGCGATAAATCAAAAACCCGGTAGTTATCACCGAGCTCCAAACGGCCGGGCATACTGTGAATCTTATCCTGGGTGGCAATATCTACTATCACTACCGACTTAAGGGTTTCTTTGCCCAGGCTGATGCCTAAGTTCATCGCATAGACGGTCTTACCGGCATGGGAAGAAGAACTGAATACGGAAATAATCGTGCTCTCAAAGATGGTCTTCTGGTGGATATCCCGGCGCTTGAGACGGCGCGAAATGGTCTGGCTTAAATCAATCGCCAGCCGCGGAATCTTATCTAAAATAAAATCAAAATCCTCTTTCTTGATTACCAAGAGCAGGCTGTCATTTATGCTGCGCGCGGTTACCGAATGAGGCTCGCCGGTCAAAAGGGAGATAATCCCGAAGTACTTACCGCGGTGCAGATATTCCAGGACGGTTTCGTTGCCCTGCCGGTCCCTGGTATAAATTACAATCCGGCCTAAAATAACGCAGTAAAAAGCATCTACCGCAGCGCCTTCCTGATAAATGAGCTCTCCTTTTCTGTACTCCCGGAAGGCAGCCCTTTCTTTGATAAGCTGACGTTCTGCATCCGCAAGGGAGGCAAATAAAGGAATCTCTTTTAACATCAAGTCTCGGTCAATCAACTCCATAGTTAATCCAGTGTGCCGCTCTTGCAGACCTCGGCGAACCTGCGCGCGCTCTTCCTTATCTTGCGTTCAAAGTTACGGTAATCTACTTCAATCAGGCCAAAGCGCGGCCCAAACCCCTTATCCCATTCAAAATTATCTATCAGCGACCAATAGATATACCCTAAAACCTTTACACCTTCTGCCATCGCCTGGTGGATATTCTTTAAATGCTGGCGGATAAAGTCCCAGCGCAACTCATCGTCCGGTGTGGAGATTCCGTTTTCCAGGATAAACACCGGCAGCTTATATTTTCTTAATTTCAACAGCAGTGTGTAAATACCCTGCGGATAAATATCCCAACCCAGAGAATTTTTCTTAAGCGGGTGGTGATTTTTACTGCATACCTCCAGCGCCAGGTTCCTCAAGCCCCACTTTTCCACGTCTACTAAGCCGCGGGTATAATAATTAACGCCGATAAAGTCAAGGGCCTTGCCCTGGACCAAGCGGTCAATGAACTCAAAATTAAAAAATCTATTCCTTAAATAGACGGCGAGCCTGTTTCTTAATCCGGGGTTGCACGGTATAAATGCCTGCATATGCGCGGAAACACTCACAAAAGGAGCAGCCAAATTTTTTTTCTTATAAATGGAATGGATAAGTCGATATGCGCGGATATGAGAATCCGCCATATTCAGCGTTACCTGCCTTGCCTTAAAAAAAGATTTCTTCTGCGGCGGCCATGCACCAAGGATATAAGCATAGTAGGCATAGACCAGGGGTTCATTTATGGTTATCCAGTAAGAGACCTTATCGCAGAGAGCTTCTGTAACCTTTTCCACATAACGCAGGAAATAATCCTTGGCCTTATTGTTTTGCCAGCCGCCTAATTTAGCGAACCAGGCAGGATTGGTAAAATGATGCAAGGTGACGATGGGTTCGATATTGCGCTGCCTTAAGGCAATAATTACGTCGCGGTAATGCGCCAGCCCTTCCTCTGAAAACATGCCTGCCTTAGGCTCGATGCGGCTCCACTCTACGGATAAACGATGGGCATTGTGGTTAAGCAGTTTCGCCAAATCAAAGTCCTGTTTGTAGAGCTCATAATGGCGGCAGGCCTGGCCAGAAGGCTCGCTTAAGCCTGCCCTTGCCTCCCACTCCCACCAGTCGCTGTTGCTATTGCCGCCTTCAACCTGATAGGCGGAGGTGGCCGCGCCCCAGAAAAAATTTTTAGGAAATTCTATCATAGCAAAAGCATTATACCATTCCTAAATAAAAAAGCCCAACAAAAATGTTGGGCTTAAGAAAAATAGGGGACGGTTCTATTTTTTGTTTAGGCGGCGCATTAAAAAATAGAACCGTCCCCTATTTACTATTTACTCTGCCGCAGGTTCCGCTGGCTGCTCGCTAAGATGCTTGCTCAACAACTCCCAGGTCTTGGGGCCTACCTTGCCGTCTACATTTAAGTTATTCGCAGCCTGAAACTTTTTAATCGCTTCTTTGCTAAGCGGGCCGATCTTCCCGTCAACTTTACCCGCGTAATAACCGGCGTTCTTCAGGGCGGTTTGTATCTGTTGGTTGCTTGGCTTATAGGGTCCCTGGGGAGGAAGCGGGATTGCGGTAATCTTTTCCGGTACCTGCTCAACAGCTGCCGGCGCACCCGGCAGCGCCTCCTGCACGGCTGACGGCGCAGGGGAAATCTCGATAGATAACGGCTCCTGGATTTCTTCCAGAGTCTCTTTTCTCTTTCCGCATCCGTTTAAATTAACGATTAAAAATAATGCCAGGGCCAAAACAATAACCTGTTTCACGACTTCCTCCTTTTAGGATTGAAGAACAGCCTCGCGGCGGCAGCGGGGGCAGATAATCTTGATACGGTCAGAACGGTTAAGCGGGCCTTCCCGTTTAACCGGTGATTTTTCCTCCATAGAAAAATCCAGGCCGCGCATGTAAAAAAACACCAGCCCGATATTGGCGAACGCCAGGGCCCCAAGTTTCTTGGCCACCCATAACATCTGGTCAAGGGGTGCAATAACTTCGCCGCAGCAGTCGCAAAGGACAAGCTCTTTCTCAATCGTCTGCGAAAGGCCTTTTCCTTTTTCGGTAGCGGCTAAATCGAATTCGCGCGAGAGCATTATCCCCTTTTCCGTCGGACAATTTGCCTGGCACTGGCCGCAGAACACGCACAGCTCCCAGTCGACGGTCAAAACCCGCTTGCCGCTTATGTCCTGCATATCTATAGCGCGGGCGGGACAGACCTGGAAACAGGCGCCGCAGCCGATGCAATCGTCCTTGTGAAATTCCGACTTACCTCTAAAACCTTCAGCCGGCAGGTGGGGCTGATAGGGAAACCTGGAGGTATACGGCCCCTTGATTAAAGCGGTTATCGCTTCCCTTAGTTCTCTTAATTTCGGGTATTTCATCTCTTAAACCCTACTGGTTACTGGTTACTGCTTTTATCTTCTTCATACTTATCACACACAGACTCTGCCCAAAGTTTTACCCCGGACTTATGCGCTCCCCGGGCAATGGCATGCGCCGCTACGGGAGAAGTAAGCAGTAAAAATACCGCGACGAGAATTGCCTTTATGCCCGTCGGGCAAAAACCTTTTAACACAAACGTGCCTAATAGGATACTGCAGGTGCCTAAGGTCACGCATTTAGTGGTTGCCTGCAGCCGATTGTAGACGTCGGGCAGCCGCAGCAGGCCAACACAGCCTAAGATATCAAACCCTAAGCCGACAGCAATAAGAATGGCTGCGATAATCTCACTCATCAAAGCCTCTTCCTTCCAAATATTTGGCTATAGCTAACGCGCTGATAAAACTCTGCAAGGCCCAGGCAATTGCGATATCCAGATACCAATCCCTTCCCGTGGGGATACTAAGGATTGCGCAGAAACCTACAATTAATACCCCCAGGGTATCTATCGCTACTGCCCGGTCAGCGGCCGTCGGCCCAAACATAACTCTCAGGAGGCAGAGCGCAAAACAAAGCATGAGAATGAAAAAACAGCGCGCCAACCACGGCGACTGCCAGCCTAAAAGAGACGGTATGGAATATGTGAGGATAAAAAGCAAAACAGCGCTTATTACCAAAAAACCGATGAACCAGCGCATTCTTAATAAACGTTTCATATTAACCTGCTCATTAACCTACTCAAAAATTTTCTTTAAAATTCCCTCAAACTTACCCACAATCAGCCGGGTTGCCTGTTCAACATCCTGTGTTTTTACATCAATCCAATGTATATAAAGCAGCCCTTCCTCGGCATCGATATCCACACAAAGCGTCCCCGGAGTAAGGGTAATGGAATTAGCTAAAAAAGTCAGGCCGGTATCAGATTTTAAAGTTGTTTTTACCTTAACAATCCCCGGATTAATCGGCAGGTTTGGGTTCAGCACGCGCACTGCCACATCGATATTCGCCTTTAGACACTCCCACAAAAACATAGGTATATAATAGCAAAACCAGAAATATCTGCTGGGATTTCTAAAATGATGCGGCCTTTTGACGAACATATCGCCGGTAAGTAACGTAATAAAAGTTACTGCCGCTATTCCTACCAAGGCGTGCTGTAAATCCGGCGGCCAAGTCAAAAGCATCCAGACAATAAAGCCCAAAATAAATAAAATTATCCTGCTTTTCATCTTTCGGCTCCCTTTATCTTACTACTTCCCTCATCACTATCTCTGCATAGCGCGTGCCTTCAACTAAAACATTTACCGCGTCCTTAAGAAAGGGTTTTAAAAAAGGCAAGAGCATTACACCCCCCGCTATACACATAATCGCGAGGCACAACATAGAAAATTTCATTTGCCACGGCACCTCTTTAATATTGGTAAAGCCGCCCTTGAGCTGCCCAAAGAAGGCATACTTCTGCACCTTCATAAAGGAAGCTAAGGTTAAAATACTCGCGATAACCGCGCAAAGCCCGTAACCCAGATAACCTTTCTGTATACAGGCAATGATAATAATGAGCTTGCTAAAGAATCCGTTAAAAGGCGGTATGCCGGCAATAGACAGGGAAGCAACCAGGCTGGTTCC
>Ga0315277_10012973_pt1 | contig 10407 bp, 7 predicted proteins | sample YL17G05_15_MG_FD_203695 | JGI IMG/M metagenome (GOLD analysis project Ga0315277, IMG submission 203695) | Sediment microbial communities from Yellowstone Lake, YNP, Wyoming, USA - YL17G05_15 | ecosystem: Environmental > Aquatic > Freshwater > Lake > Sediment | place: USA: Wyoming | collected...
ACCAAATACACCTGGGAGCAGTTGAAAGCCGAATTCTCGTTCGTGGCAGACGTGTTCGAGCAACCCGCCGCGATAGATTCCTTCGTTAAATTCTACACGGGCAAGGAAGGCCGCGAGATGCTCCGCGGGCTACGGCAAGAATGGACCGAGGCCCAGTACGATCGCGTTTACATGGCGGGCATGGGCTCCTCGTCGTTTGCCGGGCACCTGGCCTGGATGATATTCACGGAACACGGGATTCCTTGCAACCTCATCGATGCGGGCGAATTGCTATATTATGGCCTAAACATCGAAAATCCACAAACGCCTCTCGTTAATCACAAAACTTTATTCATCTTGATCAGCCAGAGCGGGGAATCTGCAGAAGTTGCCAAGCTGGTCGAGGAAATCACGTCAAGCCGTGGCAAAGCTGGCGTATGGGGAGTCACGAATACGGAAGGGAGTTCTCTCGCGAAAAAGGCCGGCCGGGCACTGTTCTTGAAAGCAGGCGAGGAACGTTCGGTCACGGCAAAGACATATTGCAACACGTTGTTGATGATGTATATCCTTCCCCGGGTCATTATGGCATCATCGGATGCCGATGCCGGCGAGTTCCTGGACACTTTTCTCGACGAAGCCCGGGACTTGATCGCCGATCTCGAGCATTTGCTGTCCAAGCAACAAGATCTCGGTGACAAGATCGTAGCCTTTTTCGGGAAAGACACGAAACACGTGGAAATCATTGCCCGGGGAACATCCATGGCCACCGCGCAGCAAGCCGCGTTGAACATCAAGGAAACTGACAAGATAAGTGCCGAGGCGATATCCGGGGGGCAATTCAGACACGGTCCCATCGAGATCGTCACGAAAGACTTTCGATCTATGATCTTGAGTTCGGACGATGACACACGGGATCTCGCGGAGGACATCGCCTGGAACATCGCGCATCGATGGGGCGGCGGGAAAGTCCTCTATATCACGAACCGGAAATCGGAGCGGCTCGAAGGCGAGCCACGGGTCTTGCCCGTCGTGCACGGCATCTCGAATCCCTTCCTCGCCACGATTATGGAGATTGCCGTGATCCAGCTGTTCATGATCAAGCTCGCCGTGGCAAACAACATCGGCCCTGGCGTTTTCAAGTACACATCGAAGGTAACGAAAGAAGGATAGATTCTCGTTGCCGCGATTAACGGGAGACAGGTGAAGCAAACGTGAAAATCGGCGTTTCGAGCATGTTTTTTGGCGACATGGATATGGCCGAGTTTTTTGACATGCTTTCCGGCAATCCCGGTGTGAAGCTGGTCGACTTGTGGTATGACACCCCCTTCTACCTACTAGAGGATGATGCCCGTCGGAAGGACATCGTGGCGATCGCGCGGAAACGGCTCCTGGAACTTGGAGTCGAGGTCGTAACGCACGCCACGGCGTTTGACGTGAACCCGATCGCGTATTCCCCTGCTGCTCAGCGGCTCACGCTGGATGAATCGAAAAAATCACTTGTATTCGCAAACCAAGCCGGCGCTCGGCTCGTCACGCTGCACGGAGGGTTCAGTAGCTTCATAGATCGCGTTTCCCGGTTCGATCTCGTCTTGCTCGAGCGGTTCATCAACGAATTGATCGAATATATCAAGGATCAAAAATTAGACATTATGCTGTGCATTGAAAACGATGCGGCATCTGATACCATGAGCAGGCCTTTCGAGGCACTCAACATCTTGAATGATATGCTCGACAAGCACCCCGCACTGGGTTGCACGGTCGATTTGGCCCATGTGCTCAAGACGACCATCATGGAGGAAACCTGTCGCGTGCGAGAACAGCGCCTCGATTGCAAGCATCTCCCCGCGTTCGCGAAGCGCTATGCCGATCGCATTAAGGTCCTCCATTTCAGCAGCCCGACCAAGTACCGGACTCACGGACGGGTTGATCTGTCCGGATCAAGCATCTTTTTTGACACCTTGCAGTCGATCAAGCAAAGCGTGGATCTGGATAAAATGGCATGCATTTTCGAGTACGCCCTCGAGGACTTTGATAGCCCTGCAACAGCAATGGCAGCGATCGCTGCCGACGCGAGCACTCTTGCGAAAAAATTAAGGTGAATGAACCATGGATCAGAAAACAGTTACCAAGCGACTTGGACAGATAGATGGCCTCGTCTTGTCAAACCCGTGGTTCGGCGTGGGAGGCCTCGAGCGAGTCTACCTCGCCATCACGAGCGTGAAAACAAATGCGTGCATCGTCGCTGCGAAGAATTTTCATGATGCGACCTCGTTCAAGTTTTATTTCGGCGAACACAAGCCATTCCCGCGCGTATTCGACATTGATCTGTTCGTCGACGGGGAATCCCCGTATGTCCACATGTGTATGAACGCGGCACTGCGCAACTACTTCGTGAATAACGAGTACAAGATGGCGATCCATGTGACGAACCACTGGGGATTATTTTTCGAAGACCCCAGTAAATGCCAGAGAAAACTCGTTTATTTCCAACCCGGCGTGTGGGAGATGGAACAGGTCGCGAAAAATGACGTACTACGGCGCCTCTACCGGGACGCGCTGCAAGAATCCGAGGTGCTCGCGAATTCCACGTTTATGAAGGATTTCTTAAAGGAACGGTTCGGTTGCGATGCAAAGGTGCTGTACCCGTGTACAGACACGCTCTTTTTCTCGAATCAAGATATGAATAACGCCAAGGAATATGATGTGATGATATTTTCGCGGCTGAACGCGGGTAAGCAATTCACCGCGGCGATCGACCTTTTTGCAGAGATCGCGAAGAAGCGGCCGGCGACCCGGTTCTTGATTGCAGGGGCTATCAGGCGAGAGGACATCTCGTTCCTGGACGAGCTGAAGGCCATCGCAGCCCGCCGCGGTCTGACAAACTCGATCACGTTCGTGCCTAATCCGTCGCTCCAGGATTTAAAAGGGTTGTACGCTAGATCGAGATTGCTTGCCTTTCTCCCGAAAAACGAGCCGCTCGGGCTCGTGCCCGTCGAAGCGATGGTTGCCGGCGTGCCCGTCGTCGCTTTTAAATCCGGCGGCGCCGCCGAGACTGTGATCCACGGCAAGACCGGTATGCTCTGCACCGGCGAGGCAGATATTGTGGATGCTATCACTGGCTTGCTGGACGAGCCTGATAAAATACGAGATATGCGCGGGAAAGTAAGCATTGTCTCGGAGAAATTCTCCGAGCACGCCTTCCTCGAGAACTTGCTCCGCATCATCGAGAAATGAGCGGTTCTACCGGGAAGATCCAGCCCCCAATCTCGCGTCCGCCGACGAGAAGCTCATACACCGGGTCCTTCTTGCCGGTCACCGCGATTTCTTCCACGAGGCCGAACGCGACCACGTCCTCGTCGAAGATGAACATGCGGTTGAACTCGCCGACGACTTGCACGGCCGAGATCTTCACCTTATCAAGGAGGCCCTCCCTATCCTTCTTGTCTGCGACGCTGTTAGTTCCCGAGGGTTCGATGGAAATCGCTGGATATATCCCAAGTATTTCGATGTTGCCCAGCTGGAAGTGGCCCGATGGCATATCATCGACCCAGCTCGTGACGTGGCCCGTGATGACGGCGATACCGAGACTTTTCTTCTTGAACCTTCCATAATCGTGAGGATCCGCCGTGTTTGATATCCAGAATCCCAGCCTCGTGCGTTCATCCGATGCGTCGTGGATCGACCCCACGAACCGGCTCTTGACCGCGATGACCGTCTTACCGTTAATCATCTTCATCGCGCGGGGCAGGAAAGACCGAGCATCGCCGCAGCCAGCTTGCCAGCCTTGCCAACCGGGCGGTGGCACCTTCACCTCTATGTCCTGCCGGGTTAAGAGTCCCCCTTCCATGGCGAGAAAATCGTAAAAATGTTCCACGGCACTGTCGTAGAACACCAAATTCAAGTCGGAAAAGTCCTGGTATAAATCATACAAGTATGAGCCGGTGATGCCGAGCTTGTTCTCGTCGAACGCGTTATTCACCTTCCGCAAGAGCGGCGCGAATTTACGAGCGGGACCGGGTATGGCCCCGGCATATTCACGGTATTTTTCCTTGGCATCGTGGTACCGGGCGATCGACGCCCTGGGCAAGCGATACATGGGCACGCCGTGGCACGGATCATCAACCAGGTACTTGTTGAAGCGCGTGAACACGTCCGTGATGTACTCGTGCAAGGGATTCTTGTCGACATCATACAACTTTGTCGCATTGCCCTTCTCGGGCTTGATCAAGTTCCAGTAATACTCGAAGCGACTGTAATGCTGCTCGGTCGCGTGGGATGACCACGTGCCCGCGGGATCGGGGAAATATTTAGGCGCGATGAGCACACTGTCTCCTGGATGCGAATTGTAGATGATCATGGACACGAAGCCGTCGGCATCGGTCACGAAGTCGAGTTTCCGGAAGGATGGACTCGGGTGGTTTGGAAGCATGGTCTCGCGTGACAGAGGTTTTCATGGGCGTTAAAAATTTATGTCTTGATTTTCATCAAAACGACAATGATTACGACGAATGACTTTGAGGCATTGAAGGTATTCCTGGACCAGCTGCACGGCACGCTGTTTACCGAGCATTTCACGACCATTGCAGAGGATGTTCTCGTGGCGCAGATCAGCAGTATGATTAAATTGCTCAACAAGGCTCTTGCCTATTACCACGACGCGCACGATGCCCGGGATCAAGAGCGTATGAGTCCGGTCCTCTGTTATAGCCAAACACTGGTGGCATTGCTCGTGCGTCTCGCGCGCTTCGACCAGAAGGACTTGACGAGGCATAACCAGATCGTCGCCGACATGGAAGGCATGCTGCTGAACAAGGCCGCGCTGATCAGCACGCGGTTCCGCGAGCAAGCCGAGTACCAGCGAAGCATTTCTAAGGACGAGAAGCTCAAGGACATGGTGGAGAAATTCTTGACATCGTGCTCGCGGGAATGAAGATTTAATATCTTATTTCTACCTACGCTGGAAAAACCAATTCTTCGTACGAGTCGAATGTTATCGCCATGGCATGTAATTTTTTCCAGCTCGTGGGATTTCAGTGGGATTCGGTTAATGTCTTGTCTAGATGATTTAAATATATCGCGATGAATATATTTTTCAGCAATTAAAGGTTTACGTGGGTTCCGAAGAGGAAAGAAGAAAAGTTATTCATATATATCGTCGAGAGTAGGATTCCTTCGTTGGGCATCTTGCCGATTTTGAATATACGCTGAAAAAGCACTTCTCATCCTAATCTTCGTTGCGTTTAGCAAAAACGCCCACGTCCTTGAATGATTCAGATGCGCGTGTAACTCGCACCACAAAACTTGCATTTCTCATCCTGTATTTCCCCGCCACAATTGATGCAAGTCGTAACTCTTGTCACGCAATTGAAGACGCATCTTTTACTTCCATCGAGCAGCTTCCAGTATCGCTTGATGCATTCATCGTGGTACCGGTGGCCACAAGCGAGGAGAAGGGCTGTCTCCTTGGACACCTCCTCGCCGCATATCGTGCACGTCTTTGGAGTAGCAACACCTTTCTCCCCCGGTAAGGACTCGGGAATTAGGAACGCGTTTTTGACGGACGCTATTCTTTTCCAGGCATCGAGGGAAGGGTCGTAGTTGAACAGCTGGAGCAGAATCTTCAAGAACCCGTAGAGTTCGCTAACATTCACTTCACGCAGGTCGATCAATCGCGTTATATCCGAGCGGCCGGAAAAAGCGGGGTCAAAGTGCTCCCAGACTAGATCGAAATCACCACTCACGCGGATAAAGAAGAGATCAATTCCGCCCAGCTTCGGATCAACCCCGTATTGCTTTATATCAGAGGCTATGTTCCTCGTCGGCGTGTTGTGCCCGCCGTCCGAGATCAAGATGATGGTTTTTGCATTCTGTTTTGAAGCTCTTGCCAGAGCTTCGGCTATGTTCGTTGAACCGGTGGCCCGGATGTCTTTTAAGGCTTGAAGCACCTGGCTAATATCCTTAGGAGAACGATATTTGGAGGTAGCCGTGTTGAAGAACGAAAGATCGCCGTCGAAGATTTTTTGCGCGATGACCCCGGCGAGCAAGACAGCACCTTGTATCGATTGGGACATGGAGCTCGATTGGTCGCCGATGATGAAGACCGGCGTGCGGAATTCTGGCGTGATCGTGTTCTCAAGCAGCACCTGCGAGGCGTTCATCAATGCTGCTTGAATTTCAGCGGGATAGCTGACGTTTTTATCGAGGTATTTCTTGAGGACCAGCCCGAAATTGAAGGACGCGTCTGATGCAGATGAAATAATACGCCCCGCCAGATTTTTGTTGAGTTTCGGGTTGGATGATACAAGCCTGCTGAGAAAATGCATTAAGTACATGAAAGGAGCCTTTTCAATCGTCACTTCGATGACGTCCTCGGGGATCTCATCCGGAAATATCCGATAGAGCAAGTACTCCCAGGGAACAGGATTCAATCGAAGGAAATCCAATCGCTTGCCAGCGGGAAGGTCCTGGATTTTTTTATACTGTGCTATAAGGGAATCTTTCGGGGCTTCTTCGCCGAAAATGTGACTTTGCCACCATTTCAGCTTGAACTTGTCAGGGCTGGAATGGATCAAATCTATGATGTAATTGGCCGCACCTGCGGACGATATCGCCTGAAGCTCGAGCCAATCACTCGGCTTCGAATATAACCATTCCTGGATGGTCAAGCGCACTCGCTTGTTGATGCCCACACCAGTCACACCCCTTCGCAAGATTCTCAACATTTCGGCAACATCATCCAGGTTTGCTTCCTTTAGCAAGCTCGCGGCGAAATTTCCATCCCGGACAACGAAAGCGGCCGCTAGCAAGGGCGGCAAGACCTTGCGAATATCCAAGAGCCTGCTCTCTATGAAGAACGTCGCCATCAACTTGAATTCCTCCCCTTTCTCCCCCGTGAATTCAGCTATGAGCCGTTCCGCATCACCCGTGAACTTTTTTAACCATTCGACTGCCATATATTTTCTCGACCGCATTTTCAGTATCTTGGTTAAAGATCCTCCAAGGTCTTAGCATTATTAATTTTATTGGAGGTTAGAATCGATAAAAGCATCAATCCCAGTCTGTAATAGATCTGAAAGTTATCGGCAAAACCCCCGTAATGTCAGTCTGTGGAAATTCAACGGGATACCGTGAGAAAATTATTTAAAACAACAAATGAAGATCTATCAACATTCACAAGATCATCAGTGAGATGATCATTTAGGAAAATGTTTAAGATTTTCGAAGTATTAGGAAAAATGTTAAAAATTTTCGAAGCGTGATGGTCAATGAAACCAGTAAATGAGCAAATCGAAACTCTCAAGGAGAGTTTTCAAGTCGAGGATGCTGGGCCGAACCATGTTAAGGTATACATGTTCGCGAGCAACGATTTGAATTTCGAACTCGATATCGACATGTCGCCCATCAGCCAGGGCAAGAAACCCAAGATCGGCTTTGAAAAATCGATCAAGGACATCCTCGGGAACATCAACAACTCGCTGAGCACGATGTCGAGCTGGAACGACGAGAGCGAGATCGTGAACGTGCTCTACGAGCTCGAGGACAAATTAATGGAAGCAACGACCGCGAAGTTCACGGTAATGGATGAAATATACGTGTTGGTTGGTAATTACGGCCCACGTGCAACGTTCGAAGGGAAGATTGCCAAGGTCAAGCTCATCGATCTCAGGAAGAACGAGTACCTGGTCACGATCGACGCCGGTGAATATCCTAAGCTCAAGGTCACTTTCCCTGAAAAGCTTTCCGAAAAGATCGGTGATCCCGATGATCTCCGCTTTGTCGAAAAATGGGCGGGTCACTTGTTCGAGCTCGTCGGGGAGCTCGAATATCGATTGGATCTCTACGAGCGCATCAACTTCGAGTCGCAGGTCCTCCTAAAATTCTCCGAATTCGTCAACAAGGAATCCATGTCCTTCAATCCCGCCACGGGCTACATCTCCGGCGACCTGGAGAACGGCAACGAGCGCTTGGAACTCGACCTGGACTACATGAACGGCTACCCGGACGTGATGCCTCGCGCCATCGTGAACATCCGGCCAGATAACCCCGCGAAGCAGTCGAAGATCAACGAGATCATCGAGGATGCGACGGAGAAATGGGCGGTCAACCACATCTTCATGATGACGCTGGACAAGATCGTCCAAGCCGTCTGGGGAAAGCGCCTGTCGCGTGATCTCAAGCAGAACAAACCTATCGCAGGCGATTTGTACAAGTGCCCCGAATGTGGTAACGAGTATCTCAAGAGCAGCAAGGACAAGGACGCTGATAAGTTCCGTTGCGATACCTGCTTTTTCGGGAACGTCAAGCGCAAGACCGAGAAGCTCATCGATGATCTCCTCGGGAAATTCGCAGGCGATGGCGGTGCGGGCGGCGGTGCTGCGCCGGGACCCATGCCGGATCTCGATGACGACTCGATCTAGTCTTTTTTCTATTCCCCTTTTTACATTACATACCTTTTTCTAGCTATTCGTTACAATTCGCGACCTGAAGAACAGCCACGCATTTATGGTCGATCCATAAAAAAAGGTTAGAGAAAATCGCCAAGCACGAGCCCGTACGTCGCGAGCACGACAGAAACGGCCCTGAAATAAGGGATATCCCCCACGGAAACCTCGTACATGGTCCAGAGCACGAGCACCTTCCGGAACAAGCCCGTGTCTGCATGGGCGGCGAGCAATGCCATCATGGCGGCGCATTGGACATCGGTCATCTTCACGTCGAGCCCGCGGGCAATCACGGTGCTCGCGGCGGAGGAAATCGGCTCGGGCAAACCCGAAGCGCTCCATATCTCCTCTTTCTTGGGGATCTTGCCTTTAGAAGAAGGCGGCATCGCGCGCGCGGTGAAGATGCCGAGTGCAATCCCGAGGAGTGCCCCGACTTGCGGGAAGAACTCGCCACCGGCATCCGAATAAAAGCGTCCGTCCGTCTGGGGATCGTAGGCGATACGGGAAGAAAGCATTTTGGTCGTGCTGGTTCCAGGGGTTATTTTGCGGGTGTCGAACTGGGCTGCATACGTTTCCTTGAGGAGCCGGGCGAACGCCGCCGCCGGTGCATCCAGCTTGTTGGCCATGATTCCGCGGCATATTAAGTGCACGAACTTGGTTTCCTTGTCCTGGTCCATGTCCTTTTCCAGGTCGTCGATTTGCTTCAAGCACCAGGCGCGGAAATCCTCCTGGCTGTTTATGCTGAAAAAGGCGAAAGCGAACATCATGCCGATGAAATGATAAACGGTTTCCAGGTCCCCCGTCAGGTACGGTCGATCCTTGAACATTTTCGCGGAAACCGGCGCGCCCTCGACTAGCGTCGTGAGCCCGTACGCCGCGAACAATGCAAAGCGGGCAAAGTCGCCAGCATCGGCATAATTCGTGAACCTGGTGAGCATTGCGGTCCTGTCGGTCATGTGCGATGTCAAGATCACGTTCGCGAGCACGTTCCCGACCCGGATATCGGCGTCCTTCCCCCATTTGATTTGCGCCTCCGTCTTGCCGAGCGGGCCTTCGATGTCGGGATCCATTCGGTGCAAGAGCGCGTAGGCAAAGGACCCTGCCACTGCCGTGTCTGGAATTTCCTCGCCCATCAATTTTTCCAGCGCCGGCGAGAACCTTGAACTGGACCCGGGAGATGGATGGATCGCGTGCAAGCAAGCGCCGACCACCCCGCCAAAAATGACGTTGCCCTCGTCGCTTGCCAATGCTGCCTCGACCAGCGATTCTGCCTTGGTCGATGCTGCCATGCATTCGGTGATGACCGCTGACTCTTTAAACGGGTGCGGCAGCGCTGCAAAATCGTCGTTGTTCACCTTTTCCAGGAAGGATAACCCTATCCGGGCCAGCGTTCCTGGCATCTCGTTCTTTGGTTCGGCGATGTTGGCCACCATCTCTCGCAACCGGGCGACGATCCGTGCCTTCAAACCGGGATCCTTCTCATTCGTGGCAAGGATGCCGAGCGTGAGCGCCGCCATCGATTGGCCGAGCATGGAACCGTCCTTGGTGATGGACAGCAGCCGGTCAAATGGAATGTTCATGCGTACACCCTATAAACTATGTATTGATGCTGATCCTTTTTTCGGGAACTATTTAAAATGAATCTACATTCACGGCCGCGGGCGTTTATCGAGCAATGCCACACTTATCACCTCGGATCCATGTTCCAGGCGAATTCACTTTTTATAAAAGCCGCAAAGATATATGATATACAACACAAGTCCCGGTCGCGTGCGCAGTGGAAGCAAAAATCGAATACAAGTTCAAGGTATCGTTGCTCGGTGAAGCTGGCGTCGGCAAAACGTCCTTGATTCTGCGGTTCGTCAAGAACTTTTTCAAGGATGACCTCAAGAGCACGATCGGGACGAATTTCATGATCAAGCCGGTCACCATCGATAAAACCAGGCTCCAGCTATTGATCTTCGACATCGGGGCGCAGAAGATTTTC
>Ga0315277_10012975_pt1 | contig 10407 bp, 10 predicted proteins | sample YL17G05_15_MG_FD_203695 | JGI IMG/M metagenome (GOLD analysis project Ga0315277, IMG submission 203695) | Sediment microbial communities from Yellowstone Lake, YNP, Wyoming, USA - YL17G05_15 | ecosystem: Environmental > Aquatic > Freshwater > Lake > Sediment | place: USA: Wyoming | collected...
TTCAATCCTGATGGTGATTTCTCAAATTGCTTCACGGCATATCCGGGATACCACTTTTTTTGACGGCGACAGGGCCTCCCCCTGGTTTTTAGTGGCGTTTGGAATGATCGGCTCTGGTATTTCAGCTGTCTCTCTTGTTTCAATTCCGGGAAATGTGGGCAATAACAATCTTTATTATTTCCAGTTTATCCTTGGAACAATAGTGGGGTATCTTTTTATCGCATTTGTGTTAACGCCTATTTATTTTAAGCTGAAACTGGTCTCTATTTATACATATCTGAATTTCCGTTTTGGCAATGTTACTTATAAAACCGGCTCACTGTTTTTCCTGGTTTCTCAATCTTTCGGAGCAGCTCTCAGATTGCTTTTGTCCATTAAAATCTTACAATATGCGTTTTTTGACGCTTTACATATACCATACTTTGTAACCATTATTGTGGTTTTAATTCTTATCTGGTTGTACACCAATAAATCAGGTATAAAGACAATTGTCTGGACAGATGCCTTGCAATCCTTATTTCTTATTACGGTTATTGTCATTTCAATCCTCACAATTAAAAATTCTTTGAACTTTTCCTTATCCGAAATGGCAAAAACAATTGTACATCATCCATATGCTAAACTTTTTGATTGGGATATTCATTCAGGATCCAACTTCTTCAAGCAGTTTATATCCGGTTTACTCATTACCATTGCTTTGGTAGGCCTCGACCAAAGTATGATGCAAAAAACACTTACAGTAAAAAATTCAAAAGATGCGAAGAAAAACGTTCTGACCTTTAGTTTTTTTATAGCATTTGCACAAACATTGTTTTTGTTGCTCGGGGTATTAATTTATTTATATGCTGAACGGCATGGAATAAAACTTGCTTCCCAAAATGGACATTTTGTGAATACCGATGATCTCTATCCATTACTTACTTTGAATTACTTCGGAAAAATAGGCGCAATCGCATTTCTAATTGGGGTAATTGCTTCCACTTTTGCCAGCATTGATTCCTGCATTGCTGCATTAACGACCGCTTTCAGTTATGATTTTATGAATATTGAAAATCAACCTCATGAAGCAAGAATCAAAATAAAAAACCGTGTGCTCCTGGGTGTAAATATTGTGATATTTCTCATTGTAATGTCATTCTGGAACAGCAAGGGAGCTATTATCAATACCATTTTTAAAATTGCCGGTTATACTTATGGTCCTATTTTAGGTTTATATCTGACAGGATTATTTTCCAGAATTAAATTTAGAGAGAAATGGGTTCCCGTGGTGTGTGTTTCAGCTGCATTTGTTACCTGGGTGCTGAATGAATATTTTATAAGGACTTTTCGTTTTGATTTCGGGTTTATGAATATTTTTGTAAATGCATTATTGACTGTTCTGCTTCTAATCATCATCAAAAAGAAAGATTAATGGTGCCGGAAGAAAAGCTAGTAATTAATCTCACTACAGATCTCAAAAAGATTGTGGTCTGTGCAACAATGATGTCGAAATCAGATCCCTGGATCACTTTGGATATGAATTACGATCAGTGCCTTAAAGCATTTGAAGGCCATTGTAAAGAGATCTATGTGGTTGAAATTGATAATGAAATTGCCGGATTTGTAATCCTTCAAATCTGCGGAACGTTTGCGGGATATATTCAAACAATATGTATGAGTGAAGCTTACAGAGGCAAAGGTTATGGCAAAAAACTTCTTCAATTTTGCGAAGAAAGAATTCTGAAAATCTCACCAAATATTTTTATCTGCGTTTCCTCTTTTAACAAAGGTGCTGCTAAACTTTATTATGAATTTGGTTTTAAACTGATAGGTGAATTGGATAATTTTGTAAAAGAAGGATATACTGAATTACTGCTCCGCAAAACAGTCGGACCAAGGGTTGGCTATTCCGTTAAACAATCTGCTATTAGTTTTACTTAAGAAACAATGTTTTCGATAAAAAATATTTTGATCAGCAAACAGTTGCAGATTCTATTAATTCTTTTTGCATCTGTTAATTTGATTTCTCAAAGTCAAAGTGTAAAACAGAGCGTAACCAGGACCAAACTTCGAACTGAAATTGACAGCATACTACAAAGTCAGGTTGATCAGGACAAAATTCCCGGTGCGGTAATTCAGATAAAAAGAGGAAATCATATTATTTACAAGCATGCTTACGGGTACGCTCAGAAATATGACTTCAACCATCAGCAGCTTAATCCTCCGGAGAAAATGACCGCTGGTCATCTTTTTGATATTGCATCGCTCACTAAAGTTATTGGTACTACTACTTCTATCATGTTATTGGTTGACAGAGGTCTTATTAAACTTGATGATCCCGTCGGGAAGTATATTAACACTTTTGATGCCCCGGAGAAAAGAGAGATCATTATCCGTCATCTTCTTACTCATACTGCCGGACTTTATGAATGGTATCCGCTTTATTACCGTGCTTCCAATAAACATGAATGTTATAAGTTAATAGGGGAACTGCCATTAATGTTTCCGGTAGGGACGCAGCGGCGTTATAGTGATCTGGGATTTATTATTCTTGGTGAAATTGTTGAGATTGTTTCCGGTTTATCCCTGGAGCAATTTATGAAACAAAATATTTTTCAACCGCTTGGTATGAAAAACACAACATTTAATCCGCTTACAACAGGCCGTTTTAGAAAAATAGCTGCTACATCTCCTGGTAATCCGTATGAAAAAAGAATGGTTTATGATTCTTTACTCGGATTTAAAGTAAAGGAGTTAGATCCGACTAAATGGAATGGCTGGCGTACCTACACTTTGAAAGGAGAGGTAAATGATGGAAATACCTGGTATGCAAATGGAGGAATTTCAGGTGCGGCAGGATTGTTTTCTACAATTGATGATCTGAAGAAATTGGTCGACATGTTGATTAAAAAAGGCAAGGCGGGTTCCGGTCAATTTATTTCAGGAAAGACAATTGAAATATTTTTGACAAAAGATATATTTAATAACGGTCTCGGCTGGATGATGGATCCGGAAAATTCTTTTATGAAGAGTGCACCCGAAGGAACCATTGGTCATACCGGTTTTACAGGAACCAGCATTGTAGTTATTCCTCAATATAACATTTCTGTTATACTTTTAATCAATCGTCAGAATACGGGCTTATTGAATAATGGGGAATATTATAATGTTAATCAAATACGCCAGCAGGTGTTCACTGCTATTTTAAAGTATTGCAAATTACCTGTCGGACAAAAGTGATAATTTATCATTCAGATCTTTTTGAATATAATAACTTAAAGAAGAATCTGAAATATCTGATCCCGGAAAGAAATAATGCCAATCCAATTCCATTATAAAGTATTGATAGATAGTGTTTTGGTATTGAAGAATGCCTTAAGGCGATTCCCATTGAGACCATAATCAAAACGATGAAATAACTTTTCCATGTCATAAATGAAAAAATACATTTCTTTTCCGTCAGAGGCAATAGTCTGTTAAGATTTTTATCTGCAATTTTGAGGAATCCAAAATGATGGATCGGCATTGCTGCAAGAAATCCTGCCGTATAAAACAGAAACACCCTGGTTCCATTGTAACGGTCAAGCCAGGTCATGGCGAAGCATATCAGCATTATGCCAATTCCACACCACATTGTTCCAGCCAGAAGAACCAGGATCTTTTTATCGACTGCCGGCTTTAGCTTTTCTAGCTCCATCGTTCTTTCATTCTATTTTAGCAAGCCGGAATGGCATTATTTTAATGTCTTTCCAAACCCCGGCATAAATATATGGTTCATCTTTAAGTCTTTCATCAAGTGCTGCTCGATTCTGAAATTCATACAATACCATAGATCCTATCATTTTCCCATTATCGTTAAGAATTGCTCCGCCAAAAACTAACTCACCTTTCTTTTTCCAGTTTACTATTTTTTCAAGATGTTCCTGGCGTACATTCAGTCTTCGGTTTTCAGCATCCGGATCGGTTCCGTCATACGCTATTAACAGAAATTGCATAGTGTTTATATTTAATTATTTTGAAAATGTTTCTGTTTTGATCTTTCAAATTTATAATAAAAGCAATATAGTTGATCAGTATATTCTTCTTGTGATTTTCATTATTCATTGTTTATATTTGCCATATGAGCGGTCAGACATTTTCTGTTTCTTACAAAAACGGAATATAATCAAAATAATATGGGAAAGAGGTTAAATTTTTTCCATTTCTTCAAGGACCTGAAAAGAAAAGATCATAAGCCCTCATTTGGTGCTCTTGATATATTCAAATACATTGGCCCGGGTTTGCTTGTGACAGTAGGATTCATTGATCCCGGTAACTGGGCTGCAAACATTGCAGTCGGTTCGGGTTACGGATACACTCTTCTGTGGGTGCTTTCGCTTTCGACAATAATGCTGGTAATACTTCAGCATAACGTTGCACATCTTGGAATTGCAACAGGTCTTTGTCTATCTGAGGCAGTAACAATATATCTAAAACCACGAATATCAAAATCTATTCTTGGTTTTGCTGTTCTGGCTTCTGTTTCCACATCTCTTGCTGAAATTCTCGGCGGGGCAATCGCTTTAAACATGCTTTTTGCTGTACCAATAAAGATAGGAGCTCTGTTAGTTACTGTATTTGTAGTAATTATGTTATTCACAAACTCATACAGTAAAATTGAAAAATGGATAATAGCTTTTGTTTCAATTATAGGGCTTTCATTTCTTTACGAACTGTTCCTTGTTGATGTTGATTGGGTTGCCGCAGGAATATCCTGGGTAAAACCATCAATTCCTGAAGGATCTATGTTATTGTTAATGAGCGTTCTGGGCGCAGTTGTTATGCCGCATAATCTGTTTCTTCATTCAGAGATCATACAGAGCCGCCAGTGGAACCTGCAGGATGAGAGAATAATAAAAAAACAATTGAAATTTGAGTTTGCCGACACTCTGTTATCCATGATAATCGGCTGGGCAATAAATAGTGCCATTATAATTCTGGCTGCAGCAACCTTTTTCAGGAATGATATTAAAGTTGATGAGTTGCAACAGGCAGAAAGTCTCTTACGACCATTACTTGGGTCAAATGCTTCGGTTGTATTTGCTCTGGCTCTCCTTTTCTCAGGAGTTGCATCATCTATAACCTCGGCAATGGCCGGGGGATCAATTGTATCAGGTATGTATAAAGAACCCTACGATGTTAAAGATAACCATACCCGTACAGGAATTGTTGCTTCCCTTTTCGGGGCGCTGATAGTTATTTTTTTTATTGGTGACCCCTTTAAGGGTCTTATTTTGTCACAGGTATTTCTGAGCATTCAGCTTCCTTTTACTGTGGCTGCCCAGGTATATCTTACTTCATCAAAAAAGGTTATGGGTAAATATGTTAACAGTCCTTTCCTTATCATATTATTATTAGTTATTGCCGGAATAGTTACATTTCTTAACATTAAATTACTTATTGATTTGATATTCAGGTAATATATTTAAAATCGCGCATATGTCAGACCATAAATATAAGATTGGCCTTGTTCTGAGTGGTGGTGGTGCAAGAGGATTTGCACATCTTGGTGTGATACAGGCACTGAATGAAGCCGGTATTGTTCCCGATGTGATTTCAGGTACAAGCGCCGGAGCAATAGTGGGTGCACTTTATGCCGACGGTTATGCCCCGACTGAAATAATGAAAATAATGAATTCGAACAGCAGATTGCGCTATATCCGGCTAACTGTGCCCAAAGAGGGATTACTGCAGATTTCCGGTGTTGTAAGAATATTAAGGGACTGCTTAAGGTCAAAGACATTTGAAGAGCTTAAAATTCCATTATTTGTGACAGCAACTGATCTGAATCATGGAAGGGCCGTTTATTTTTCAGAAGGGGAACTACTTAATCCTGTTGTCGCTTCTGCAAGTATTCCTGTTTTATTTAAACCTGTAATCATAAACAATATTCAATATGTCGACGGAGGTGTTCTTGACAATCTTCCTATCAGACCGATTGAAAACAAATGTCGGTTTATTATTGGCTCATTCGTCAATCCCACAGGATATGATGATAATATTAGTAACCTTATAAGTATTGCTGAAAGAACTTTTCTACTTAGTATGTCAAAGGAGGTTCTTGAAAAATCGAAAAGATTTGATTTGCTTATTGCGCCGCTGGAGTTGCGAAATTATAAGATTCTTGACCCGGAAAAATCAGAAGAAGTTTTTCAGGTCGGCTATCAGGCAACAAAAGAAAAGCTGAAAGATATTGATATTAAAAAGCTTCTTACCTTATGATTTGTTAAATCAAAATAAGAATCATTTTTTTATAGAGATGCACTGAGGATAAGCAGAGTAATGCTGAGGTAAAAAACATTAAATCATAATTCGGAAATAATATAAACTGAAAATTTTTTCCCGGGATTCTCTGTGTCTTCCCTGCATGCCGGCAGGCAGGTCTGTGGCCTTCTGTGTAACAATTCTTTACTTTTCGATATAAGAATAGAGTTTCTTGATTTCCTCCTCCCATAAAGATTCTTCTGGAGTTTCAAGAATCAGGGGCATATCATCAAAACGGGTATCATTCATCAGCAACCGGAATACTTCTTCACCTAAAAAGCCTTTTCCTAAATTTTCATGTCTGTCGATTCTTGTAGCATATTCTTTTTTTGAGTCATTAATATGCATTCCCTTCAGGTAATTGAATCCAATAATTCTGTCAAACAGGCTGAAAGTTTCTGCAAAACCTTCGGCAGTTATAATATTATATCCTGAGGTATATGCATGACAGGTATCAATACATATGCCAACCCTGGATTTATCCTCGACATGATCTATAATAAATCTGATCTGCTCAAAAGTATGACCCAGATTGCTGCCTTGTCCGGCTGTGTTTTCGATCACAGCTGTAACACCTCTTGTTTTATCTGATGTAACATTTATCGATTCCGCAATGATTTTAAGGCATTCTTCAATCCCGGTTAATTTCAGATGGCTTCCGGGGTGAAAATTAAGCCTGTCGAGGCCAAGTTGCTCACATCGCTGCATTTCATCAAGAAATGATGCTCTTGATTTTTCTAATGCCTCTTTCTCGGGGTGTCCAAGATTTATCAGATAGCTGTCGTGTGGAAGAATTTGAAATGGCTTATAATCAAATTTTTCGCAGTTCTCTCTGAATTTTTTAATGCTTGTCTTTGATAATGGTGCCGAAAACCATTGCCGCTGGTTTTTTGTGAAAAGAGCAAAAGCCTTTGCTCCTATCTGCATGGCATTTAATGGAGCGTTTTCAACTCCGCCTGAGGCACTGATGTGTGCTCCGATATATTTCATATTAAGAATCTATTCACGCTTAAAACTATAATTACTTTATATCCTATAGCCCGAAGCCCTCTGTCTGACTTCTGAATTCAAAAATAACTTGTTCCGTCCCAGCAATGAGTACATAATTTTTCCTTGGGAAGCCCGATAGCGCTGACAAGGTCATCCAGACGCTGATACATCAGTGAATCAAGATCAAGGTTTTCAGCTACTTTGGCAACCATTTCTCTGTGTTTTTCAGAATCGGGATCTGCATATTCTCTTAAATTTGTCTCTTCTCCTTCCAGCTGGTTTATTGCTTTCCGGCCTGCAAGCTCAAGGGGAGAACGTGATTGTGAAAAATTCAGGAAATCGCATGGAAACAGAAGTGGTGGACATGCTATTCTCATATGCACTTCAGCTGCTCCTGATTTTCTTAGGTCAATTGTATTATCTTTCAATTGGGTACCCCTTACAATACTATCATCCAGAAAAACCATTTTCTTTCCTTCTATAACAGCCCGGTTCGGAATAAGTTTCATTTTGGCAACAAGGTCTCTCTCTTCCTGATTCTGTGGCATGAAGCTGCGCGGCCAGGTCGGAGTATACTTTGTATATGCTCTTTTGTATGGAATTCTTTTTTCATTACCATATCCCAAAGCATGACCGACACCTGAGTCAGGAACACCACACACAAAATCTGCCTGAACATTGTCACGTTTAGCCAGTGCTGCACCGCATCTGTACCGGCATTCATCCACATTAATTCCTTCATAATACGATGGCGGATATCCGTAATAAACCCATAAAAATGAGCAAATCTGCATTTTATCTGCAGGTTTTCTGAGCTGCTCGAACCTGTCAGATTTTATAAGAACAATCTCCGAGGGTCCTAAGAAATAATTCAATTCATAGCCGATATTAGGAAAGGAGCACGATTCTATGGCAACAGCGAAGGCTTCATCTTTCTTCCCTACAACAACTGGTGTTCGCCCCAGTTTATCTCTTGCAGCTATGATACCATTTTCGGTCAGAATCAAGATTGAACACGATCCTTTTATCTTCTCATATACATTCTCGATCCCGGAAACAAAACTATCTTTCTCGCATATCAGATTTGCAACAACTTCGGTTGGATTTATATTGCCTTCAAAATTTTCGGTGAAATGAATTTTTTTATCCAGAAAATATTCTTCGATCTCTGTCAGATTAACCAGGCGGCTTACAGTCACAATAGCGAACCGGCCCAGATGTGAATTAAAAAGTATAGGCTGAGGATCTGTGTCGCTTATTACCCCCAGTCCTGAATTGCCGGAAAATTCCTTAATTTCTTCTTCAAATTTGCTCCTGAAATAGGCATTTTCAAGACTGTGTATTGACCTCCGGAACCCTTTTCCCGGGACAATAAAAACCATACCAGCCCGTTTTGTACCAAGATGAGAATGATAATCTGTCCCATAAAATACATCTTCCACACAATTGCTCTTTGAAATTGCCCCGAAAAAGCCACTCATATAATTGAATATTAATTATTTAACCATTAGATGTTGTTATGTAAATTTAAACATTGAAACGGATAATATAAAATAATCGGATATTATTATTTTTGTTTACTGAAAATAAACTTTTTAATTAATCTGAAATGTCAGAATCAAATATTGTCTCCCCATATGAACAGGAAAATAAAAAAGGTGCCCCGATATTGCTGATAGTTATAACATTATTTCTCACCCTGGCACTTGCTTTTCTTATCTTCAGTTATTTTGGTCAGAAGAAAAAAATGATCGAAATGGAAACAGTTCTGAAACAGGAAAAGGATTCCCTGGCTAACGAACTTCGTTTGATGATTCATGGATATGATACTCTTAAAACAAACAACGACACGCTTAATGCCAAGCTTGAGAAAGAAAAAACAAGAATCAGACAATTGTTATCCATTAATGCATCAAATATTCAGCTGATAAAAAAATACAGGGGGGAGATCACAACAATGCGTGAGATAATGAAAAGCTATATAGTTCAGATTGATTCCCTCAATACTAAAAATAAAATGTTGGTTGCTGAAAACCAGGATATTAAACAGCAAATAACTAAAGTTCAGAAAACCAATATTGAGCTTTCAAAAGCCAGGGAGGAGCTTAGTTCTAAAGTTGAGATTGCTTCAGTGATACAGGCAAAGAATGTTGTTGCTGTGGCCCTTAATAAAAACAGAAAGGAAACAACCCGGCTCGACAGGATAAATAAATTAAGGATCTGTTACACACTGCGTGAAAATCCTATAGCCAAAGCGGGAGAAAAAACTGTCTATCTCAGAATTGTCAGACCAGATTCTCTGGTTATTACCTCAAGCTCTGACAATCTTTTTGATTTTAACGGGACCAAAATGATCTATACCGCTGACCGGCAGGTTGAATACCTTAACCAGGATATTGAAATGTGCATTTTTGTGGATAATACAGGCGATTTTATTCTCGGCAATTACAAAGCAAATTTGTATCTCGATGGTAACTTGATTGGCGGGTGTTCCTTCATGCTGACAAAAAGATAATCAGTTATCTCCCACCATCATAAATTCCGAAATAATATTATCAGCAATCATTTTACCCTGGTTCGTGAGAACCAGGTTTTTTTTATCCTGTTTCATAAGACCGTAGTCCTTGAATTTTCCGGCCAGATTCATAATATAGTCATAGCCTTCTTTTTCAAATGTTCTTTCAACAAAATCCAGATCTATACCCCACATTGTTCTTAATGATGTCATAAGGTATTCATTAAAGCGGGTTCTGACATCCAGCTCCTCTATCTTATAAAATGGTTTGTTATTATTTACAGCACTAATGTATTTTTTTATATCGCGAATATTCCATTGCCTTGAATAATGATTAAAAGAGTGTGCCGAGGGACCAAGTCCCAGGTAATTGATCTGTTTCCAATAATTTATATTATGAAGGGAAAAGCAGTCCTCTTTTCCAAAGTTCGAAATCTCATAATGGATAAATCCGGCCGATTCGGTTTTTTCTATTAAAATGTTGAACTGGCTGACACTTTCTTCCTCTTCAATTTCGGTAAGATGACCTTCTTTCTTCATCTTGCCGAATATCGTACCTGGTTCAATTGTAAGATGATATGCCGAAATGTGCTTTATATCAAATGTCAGCGATTTATCAA
>Ga0315277_10012976_pt1 | contig 10406 bp, 10 predicted proteins | sample YL17G05_15_MG_FD_203695 | JGI IMG/M metagenome (GOLD analysis project Ga0315277, IMG submission 203695) | Sediment microbial communities from Yellowstone Lake, YNP, Wyoming, USA - YL17G05_15 | ecosystem: Environmental > Aquatic > Freshwater > Lake > Sediment | place: USA: Wyoming | collected...
CCTGCTCGATGATTCCAAGAACGAATCAGCGATATCCTTCTACAAGAAGCGCATGCACAGAATCGCCATCCCTCTGATATTCTGGACCGCCCTCTATCTCGTTATCAGGGTAGTCGTCGATAAAGAAGAGATGACCGTATTAAGGGCGGCTGAGCTTATCTTCAGCGCCGACCCGTATTATCACCTCTGGTACGTCTGGATGATACCGGCGCTATATCTTGTCACGCCGCCCCTTCGCGTCTTCGTGAAGCACTCCACGTCCAGCCAGAGAATCCTTCTAATCACCATCATATTTCTTTTGACGGGAGTTTATTCGCCCATAAACAATCTCTACTTAGGCAACGAGCGGACGATCTTCACAATGTTCATACCCTACATCGCCTGGTACCTGGCCGGCTATGAGATCATCCGCGCCGATCCCAAGAAAATCCCCTTCAAATATCTCCTTATCGCCGTGGCAATCTGCGCCGCCTATATAACCCTCCTGGCCTATCCCTTCATCGATCGCCTCGGCGGCAGCAAGACGATATTCAATTTCCTCTACGACGGCTTCAGCCCTCCTCAGATAGTTCTTGGCGTAGGCATCTTCTGGGCCGCCTATCTTATCGGCCAAAGGGCCAAACCGCTCAAAGGAATCCCCAAGACCGCCGTCGAATGGATGGCCTCGACGACCCTCGGAATCTACGTGATGCACCCCTTGATGCTCGCCTTTATGCGTTACAAATTCGCCGACGAATCCTCCGAAAGCGGCCTGCTCTTCACCCTCACCGCCGGCCCGTTAACAGCCTTCATCGCCTGCTACCTCATCTCCTCGCTAATTCTCAACATCCCCTATCTGAAACGCATAATCAGCTGATAAACTACCCTGGACAAATAACCACGCGACCTGTACAATACGCTTCGCATTTACAGCCGTATTCTCAGTCTGTCTGAAAGGTGCAAATCATGTCGCCAGCGGTGAATCGCCGGGAATTCCTGAAGAAATCCGTCGCCGTGTCCGCAGCCGTGGGCCTGAGCCTTGAAGAAAAGGCCCTGCTCGGCCAAACAATGAAGGAACCCGCCCCAGCCGCATCCGCCGGCGACACCAGGGGCCTGCCGATGGGCAAAATCGGCAACGTCACCATAAGCAGGTTATTTGGCGGCGGAAACCTGATCAGCGGCTTCGCACACAGCAGGGACTTGATCTACGTCTCGCCCCTGCTCAGCAATTACTTCACCGACGAGAAAGTGATGGAGACCTTCGAGATTTCCGAAGAGGTCGGCATAAACACCGCCATATTAAGGCTCGACGACCACTGCATCAGGATCATCAACAAGTACTGGAACGACCGGGGCGGAAAGCTCCAGTGGATCGCCCAGGTCAAAATGACTGCCGACGACCCCACATCCGAAGCCAAAGCGGCCATCGACAACGGGGCGATCGGGGTATATGTCCACGGCGGCGTGGCCGACACCTTCGTCGCCGCAGGCAGGGTCGATCTGCTCGGAAAGGCCGTTGAATTCATTAAGAAAAATGGGGCGCTCGCGGGCGTCGGAGGCCACGGTATCGGGGTCCCCATAGCCTGCGAGAAAGCCGGCCTCGACCTCGATTTCTATATGAAGACCATCCACAGCCTCAACTACTGGTCGGCCCAAAGACAGCCGGAAAACGATAATATCTGGTCGAAAACGCCGGAAAAAACAATAGAGTTTATGAAAACCGTCAAGAAGCCCTGGATTGCGTACAAAGTAATGGCCGCCGGTGCAATCCCCCCCAGTGACGCCTTCAAGTACGCCTACGAAAACGGCGCCGATTTCATCTGCGCCGGGATGTTCGACTTCCAGGTCAGAGAGGACGTAATCATCGCAAAGGAAATACTCTCCGGCAAGCTCAGCCGGCAGCGCCCCTGGTGCGCGTAACCCGAGCGGACCATCGGAAATGCCGCCCGACGCCGATCTTGTCGTACCGAGGCAAAGCCCTGCAACGATAGACAAAAAAGGAGATTGGTATGGCGAAAACACCGACCACCCGCACGGGTGGGCAATAGAAGGCCCCCGACCGCAGGATTGGAGCCCCCGACCGCAGGGGTCGGGGCTAACCATTGTGTTTTCGGACATAATTGATTCTTGCGGCAAGTTCGTCCTCGGTAAAGCAAAAACGCTTGTCAAATCCGTGTGTCCAGATTCGGCCATGGCGCCCGCGTTTGTATAACGCAAACATCGCAACATTCTTATATCTGCTTACAGTCTTTTCTATGGATTCACGGCAGGGTTCGGCTACGAGGTGAACGTGATTCGTGCAAACCGCCAATGCTTTTATGGCTTGTCCGATTTTCTCCGACTCCATTAGAATCGCTTCTTGCGCTGTTTGTTTTTCCTCCCCGTTGAGAATGACGGCAGGTTGTTTCTGTAACCTTTGGCAGATTTCTCTGATGTTTTCATTACCCTGGAGGATTTCCCCTCCTTTCACATAACCACGTTTATCCCCCTGCAACCAGGTTCCATAGGTCGTCCAGGTAACCATGTACCCGATTATCTTTCCCATTAAGGCGTTGTTCCAAATTCCAGATTAGCCCCGACCCCTGTGGTCGGGGGGCTTTTTTTTACCCACCCCTGCGGTGGGGGGTTTTATTTTACCGACCCCTGCGGTCGGGGGTCCTTTATTCTACCCACCCCTGTGGTGGGGGATTTTATTTTACCGACCTCCGGGGTCGGAGGTCTTTTCTCCTTCCGATAAAGCCTCATTCATCGCCCCGGAGCGAAAGCCCTCGAGATCAACGGTTACGAACTTAAAACCAAGCGATTTTAGCTTTTCAACTATCTGTGAGCGAATCGGTTCCGTCGTGATCTTCTCGATGTCTTTGGGATGAACTTCAATCCTGGCGACGGCATCGTGATGGCGGACGCGGAATTCAACCAGACCGAGCGCCCGCAGGAATGTCTCGGCCTGGTCGATTTGCTTGAGCCGGTGTTCGGTGACTTCGAGGCCGTAAGCGATCCTCGATGCCAAGCATGGCGAGGCGGGCTGATCGGCGGTAGGCAGGTTCATTTCTCTGCTCAATTCGCGGATGTCGGCCTTGGTGAGCTCGGCCTGGGCAAGCGGCGAGCGGATGCCGAAAACCTTCATCGCGTGGTTGCCCGGGCGAAAGTCGTCTAAGTCGTCGTAATTCGCCCCGAAGACAACGTGGTCGATACTCCGCTCTTTGGCAATATCGAGCAAGGTCTTGCACAGGTGCGATTTGCAGTGGAAGCAGCGGTCGGCCTTATTGGCGGTGAATTTCGCATCGGCCAGCTCGTCCGCCTCGACCGTCCGCAATTCGACGCCGATACTCCGAGCGAATTTCGCCGCCAGTTCAAATTGTCCGCCCGGCTCGGTCGGCCCAATACTGATACAGGCCAGCACATTCTCCGCACCCAACGTATCGACGGCAGCCTTGAGCAGAAAAGTGCTATCCACCCCGCCGGAATAGGCAACAACAACTTTACCCAGCTCTCTTAGAACCCGCTGAAGCGACCTATACTTCTGTTCCGCAGTCATACCAGCCACTATACCCTCGCCTCAGAAATTGCTTGCTGTAACAGCTCAGCGACGTCGAGTTTCTTCGACCATGCCTCCAAGTATTGAAAATCCAGAGATTCTGCCTGCACGCGCAGCACTCCCCGAATGTCATCCCACTGACGATCCGACACGCAGCCGCTTCGGGCGTACCAGCTCAGTTTCAGCAGGACAATATCCTCGGGCGATACAACGCAGAAGCGTTTTTCCTCCGAATTGCTCAGTCTGACTCGTCTGCTCCGCATCAGGAGTTGCTGCTCGAATTCGCTCGGCCCCTGGATGAACACGTCAATCTTGAAACTGGTTTCAAGGTGAATGGCATTGAAACTGCCGAAGGAATCCAGCGCCTGGGCCATAGCCTCCCTGCTGAGATAAAACTCGTCTTTGAGCCGCTCATACAACCCCCCAGCGACGGCGCGAAATTCCTTGACCGTGATGTCGGCGTCCTGAGTAAATCGCACGGTGCCGTAGAGAGAGCTCGCAATCGATCCGCCGACCGCGTACATGATCTTCAACTCATCGAGCACATCGGTGAACTTCTTAATCACCGCCACTTGTTCGCCGTCACTCATCGGCTTTGCTCCCGTAAGCCTGCTCGTAAAGCTCGTCGCCGAGATGCTGCCTGGCCCAAATCACGCGGACCTCAGCATCGGTGGCGTCGGGATGGCGCAGCCTTATTCCGGCCATTGCAAGGTCCCGCCCGAACTCGTAGGCCCGGCATATAAGCTCAAATTTCCTGGCCGGCGTCATCCGCCGATAAAGGTCGGTCTGAACCCGCTGGGCGTCAGGCGATGTATCGCTGTTATTCATAGGGGACATTGTACTGCGTCAAATGGGAAATTCAACCTTCGAAGTGAGGTTTGATGAGGCAATGTGTCCGCATCTCCAGATTGTAGTCGTCCAGCGTCAGCAGTTCTGGCGGTGAGGCCCGCAGTTACTTGTGACCGGTCGCCACTGGCGTCCGCGTCGTTTCATAGCACCGCTGCCGGTGCAACTCCATCGCCTGAATTATATCGCGCGGTCTATGCAGGGGTTTTCCGGACTTCGTCAAAAGCATCACAGGCTTTTTCCTATTCGTCTTATCCCCTACGATTGCAATCTCGAGTGATATTCCACACATGCGGCCTCCAGTGATGGCGGCGAGGGTTGCCTCAACCCTCCCCTCTGGCACATGTCATAGAGGCAGTCTACATGTTGTTTGCAGTCGCGCTCACGTTCGAGGCGTGGATACTTATCGTTTTCGTTGACAGTCTGTCCTCCCAGATACGCAAACCACGTCTCGATGTTTCGGGCAGGTACAAAGATCGCCACTCGTTCACCCGCTTGACGTCGTTCATTTCCCACTTCGACGCATCTGCTTTCAACTTGTCTTATTCGGTCAGTAACATCTCTTCCGTCGGCATCGATAAGCACAATCAATGCCTGCCCAACCCTGTTCCTTCGTGCTCGGTAATAGGCAAGTTCCTTCGCGAATCGTTCCCGCACGAATTGTTCAGCCGACCCACGGCCTTTCGGGCTGAGCTCGACCCGCAGTATCCTGTGGCCACTGCCCGCTCGCTCAAGAAATCTGCGGGCAAACACCTCATGCTGCCTGTCCTCGCAGAGGATGACGACGTTGACGTTACGGCTCATAACTCCCACCCCCTTGCAATGACCTCAGAAAGCTTCATTCCACCTTCAATCGCCATATCGCGTGATGGCCGAACGGTTGTCGCGCCCGAGATCTCGCGCCTCAGCACAAGACCCCGGTCGCCACCCAGGTAGTCGATCAGTTCTGGATGGTGCGAGCACACCACCGCCTGTGGCACTTCCGCACCACATGCGTCCCGCAGGCCGACCAGCCACGGTTGAATCTCCGCCAGCGCGATGTAGTTGTCCGGCTCATCGAGGAAAAGTGTGTACCCCTGGCCCGCGGCGAGCCGGACCAGCGAATACAGGGCGATCAGTGCCCTCTGCCCATCGGAGATTTCATCCAGTCGCATCTCGTACCGTTTCCCAGACTGATCGAACTTGACCTTCAGGGCCCGCGTATCCAATCCGACTTTCTCCATCCTGATACTGCAGAAACCAGGAATTACATCCTGAAGTGCCTTGGTGAACTCTGGCACGAGTTCTTGTCGCTCAAGCGACACGTGCCAGTACCACGCTGAAAAGTTGCGGCCATCTCGTTGCAGTACTTCGTCCTCGGTTGACGACTCCGCTTCAAAACTGGCTGGATGCAAACCGCATACAATCACCTTTCGCATGAAGTCAAGAAACTTTGTGAGCTTATGATTGTCATGTCCCGGGGGCACACGCGCGAGTGCGGACTCCGACCAGTCTGCTCCGAAGATCGGCCCAGTTGTGTGGTCGTCGCGGTACAGATGCACTAGGCCATGCTCAAACTCGAATAGTGGCCTTGTATCCAACCTCAATGTTTCCGATGCGATCCGAGCCTTGCGTTCTTCTCGCTCGTGCTCGACTTCCAACCGATATCGAAATACATCTTCGTTAAGAACAACATCGAGTTCGAATACCTGTGTATTGCGGTCCTGCCACCTGGTCAGGGTTGGCATCGCAAAGATAGCCTTGTCGTTGACCTTCACTATGCCACACAGCAATTGTCGCACACCGAACATCACGTCTAGGACTGAAGTCTTGCCGACACCGTTAGGACCAAGCAGAAGCGTCAGGTCTTGAAGCTGGAGTTCAAAGTTCACTAGGCTCTTGTAGTTGTCGATGTAGAGACGCTTTATCATTGTAATATCCTTTCAAAACGCGGATTTGTATCCTGCCTTGTTGCGTCGCATGCGGATTGGTTGATCTTGTTGTTATTATAGCAGGCATTCCACCGGTTGTCATTAAAGGTCTTATTGCCCACGAACTCCAGGGTCTTCTCGTCCCAGCCCCAGAACCAGGGATACTCGGCCTTGGTGCGCTGCGGTTATTTGCCGCCGTCCTTGACTGGGCAGTTGCATAGCCGATGGAGGGATTTGAACCCTCAACCCCGGCTTTACGAAAGCCGTGCTCTACCGTTGAGCTACATCGGCGGCTCAAGCTACAATTGATTATTGATTATCGGTTATTGATTGTCAATGATCTGGGCGGCGGATTTCTCAACAAGTCTGGGGGGACAGGTCTTATGGTTTTAGCGGGATGATGTCGCCGGCAAGCTCATTGAGATAGTTCTCGACGTTTGTGTATCCGTTGGCCGCCAGGGCGGCGCCGTCGTCGGCGTTATTGGGATCGAGGCCGTGCGCCTTCTCCCAGGCATCTGGAATGCCATCGCGGTCGGAATCGGCGGGAGGCGGCGGTGCGCCGGCGGCAAGATCGGGCCATGGGCCGCTGGTGTTGACTCGGTAGGTGCCGGTCTTGTCGCGCACGCTCTTGACGACGCGCTGATCGAGCGCATCACGGAAAGGCTTGTATGCCCCAACGGTGGGCAGCACTTTGTCCAAGAGTTGGGATACGGGATCCAAGGCAACCGGGGGCGCCGGGAAGGGCTTGCCGGCGTCGTACTGCGCCTGGTCCACCAGGTGAGTGCTTCCATCCCTATTGAGCTCGTAGAAGTCCCAGGTGTTGACGCCGTGTCCGATCCAGTCGTTGGCGCAGCCTGCAGGGCAGCGAGGTCCCCAGTTGCCGGATATGTACAACCTGGTTCCGCCCTCTTCGGCGGCGGAGCCGTCGATGCGGATCGGGCCGCCGTTGCCGACGTTTAGATATGGGTATCCGCTTTCCGGGCCGGCCAGCCAGAGGTTATCGACTACATTGCCGAAAGCGGAGCTATTGAGCGCGAATTGGCCAAACACCGCGGAGTTGTTCCCGTTCCAGTTGTAGATAACGTTATTTCGAAAGTCGAACACTGCGGCGTGCTGCATCAGAGGGGTTCTCGAGCCCAGATTGGCGTAAAGGTTGTGGTGGAGCGTAATATTCTTCGGCGCGCGGTTGCCGCCGATGTGGCTGCCCATATCGGCCTCGGCAATAATGTTCCACTGAAAGGTGGCTCGATCCAGGAAGGAGCCATACCAATCCAGTTGCGTGTCCGAGCCCCAGCAGACCGAGCAGTGATCGACAATCACGTCGTGGACTCCCGCTTCGGCGGTTCCGTAAAACAGGATGTTGTTGCCGGCGTCGTGCTGCATATTTCCGCCCGTTCGGACGCGGAGGTGGCGAAGAATGATGTCGTGGGCGCCGTTGACGCACCAGACCCCCCAGTCGCCCTGAGGCTTCTGATTCCCTTTGATTTGCACGCCGCCCGGCGAGGTCTGCCCGGCCACGGTGAGGTAGGGCGAGCTGACCCTAATCGCGCTCTCCAAGGTGATCGTGCCGCTGACTCGGAACACGCATATCCGCGGCCCGGAGGCCTCCATGCAGCTGCGCAGACTTCCATCGCCTGAATCGTTGAGATTGGTTACCTCGATGACGCGTCCGCCGCGTCCGCCGCGCGCATCGGCGCCGAATCCCTCAGCCGTCGGGAATGCCTTCACGGCCTGGCTCGACTCTGGGGGCGCAGCCTGGGAGGCGAGGCACAGCGCTGTGCCCGCTGCCGATATCGTTGCACTTACAATAAACGCGCGAAGACAAGACCTATCCGGCTTCATAACAGTCCCTTTCATACAATCGTATCGAGTCAATCGAACCATTCGTCATTCGGGTCGAATGGAGGGATGCAGACGTTCAGGATACGCATCTTTCCGATGGCACGGTGTCGGCAGCGGGGCTTGATAAAAATGGCGGTGAAAGGCTCGACGGGGACTTTTTGGCCGTCGAGCTCGATATGGCCGGCGCCTTCGAGGATGAAGTATATCTCGGTGAGCTTTTTGTGATAGTGGATTTGGGCGTCTTTCTGGATATCGACGATGTGCATCGTGGCGGTATGGTTATCGTCGCCGACGAAGGCGCGGCGTGCAAAGCCGCAGGGGCATTTCACGGCGTTGATCTCATCGAATCTCGCAATCATGTAGTTGGCCATATTGTACTCCGGAGCCGCGTTTCTCACCGCTGACCCTGCTCCGCGATAGCGATTCGCGGCGGCGAGGCACGCTGAGAACGCAGAGCCTGAAAAGACCCTTAGTATAACAGGCTGTGTCGCAATTGGGACGTCAAAGTTTATTGTGTGTCTCGGCCAATATGTCATAATAGCAGCGAGCAAGTGAAAGGGATTTTTTATGGCATATCGGTACGGGGATCGCAGGCAAGCGATGCTTTTCCCGCAGAGCATCAACGAATATATCATCTGGACAGTTGAGTCAAAACAGCCTTTATTATTCGCCAACTGTTTTGGATGAGAACCGGATTTGTGTCTTATTACGACGTGGAGTCAAGGATTTTTGAGCGGTTATACCAGGTATGTCCTGGGCATCCGGCGTGTTGAAAAAGCCGATAAGTTGAAGGAGTTTTCGTTGCACCACACGTATGGGGGTGGATTATGGACAAAAGCAAATACGCAATTCTGCTCGTTGAGGATAATGAGCTGGACCGGATGGCGTTCAAGCGGTTCGTCGAGCAAAGCTCTCTTCCGTACGACTGCACCATAGCAGCCTCGGTTAGAGAAGCCCGGGCCGTGCTTGCCGAAAAGCGGTTCGATGTTGTGGTCTCGGACTACTCGCTGGGGGACGGCACGGCGTTTGACATCCTTAGTTGCGTTGAGGGCACGCCGACCATACTTGTAACCGGGGCCGGCGACCAGGAGGTGGTAGTCAAAGCGTGGAAGGCGGGCGCTTACGATTATTTGATCAAGGATATTGACTGCAACTATCTCAAAACCGTTCCGATCACTATCGAAAACGCCATCCGCCACAGTAAAACGGAAAAGGAGGTCCAACTGCTTTCAGGCGCGGTTATGAGCGCCGACGACAGCGTCTATATTACCGATATGGAGGGCAGGGTCATCTTCGTCAACAGGGCCTTTTGCGAGACCTACGGCTACTCTGAGGAAGAGATAATCGGCAAGGACAGTAACATTCTCTGGATGGGCGGTCGGGGCGGCAATACTGAGAATGTCTTCCGCACCGGAGCCGGCGGCAGCGGCTGGGGAACCGGATTCTATCACAAGCGGAAAGACCAGAGCGTATTTCCCGTTTCACTTTCGCGCTCCGGCATCACGGATTCGAAGGGACACGACGTTGCCGTTGTGGCCATAGCCCGCGACATCTCGGAGCGAATACTCGTCGAAGAAGAGCTTAGAACGGCGAATAATGAGTTGAACGAGCGATGCCGGCGAAATAGCGGGCTGGCCGTTATGGTCCTTGAGGCGCTGAGCAGGTCGCTGGCCGATGACCAGATCGAGCAGGCCGGGGGCATTGCGGACGATTTTCTTACCATTGCAAGGATAGAGGCCGGAAAAATGCCGTTGGAACGGGGACAGATGGATTTTGCCTCGCTAATCCGCCGAGAAGTCGAGCAGTTGTCGGCCTGTGCAGGTGAAAAAGGCATCAAACTGCTGAGTTTCCTGCCTGATGGCGAGCTTCACATCAATGCCGATTGCGGCAGAATAGGCCAGGCTGTGAGAAATCTTATCAAGCGGGCAATAGCGTCTGCTCGCCCGGGGGGCCATATCAGTATCCGGGTAGAGGATACGGAAAGCCAGGTTGCGGTGCGGATAGAGGACGACGGGGCCGCAATTACCGGCAGCGAAATGAGGCATATCTTCGAGCGGTCCGAGTTGACGGAGCAGCAGTTTGATGGAGAGCGCGGCGAGCTGTTCCTGGGGCTTCCGATAGCCAGGGAGATGATTGAAATGCACGGCGGGTGCTTGTGGGCCGAGTGCGGAGATGATTGTCGCAACGCCGTGTGCTTCACGTTGCCAAAATCGCGTTTACAGCCGGGCGTCCATAGCGCGACCGTTTCGTCGCAGCAGGTATGACCGGCTTCCTGCCCCGGCGGTTCGTCC
>Ga0315277_10012977_pt1 | contig 10405 bp, 9 predicted proteins | sample YL17G05_15_MG_FD_203695 | JGI IMG/M metagenome (GOLD analysis project Ga0315277, IMG submission 203695) | Sediment microbial communities from Yellowstone Lake, YNP, Wyoming, USA - YL17G05_15 | ecosystem: Environmental > Aquatic > Freshwater > Lake > Sediment | place: USA: Wyoming | collected...
GCGAGGTCGATTTGTTCGTCCCGGTCCCCCTGCACTGGACGCGCCGCCTGCTCCGGGGCTACAACCAGTCGCACCTGATCGCCAGGAGCCTGGATCACCCGCACACCCGGGTCAGCGCCGACCTGGTCCGCATCCGCCGAACGAAGGCCCAGCCCGTGGCGGCCACACCCCCCGCCCGCGCCAGAAACGTCGCCGACGCTTTCGCCGTACGAAAGGACCATCCATTCACCGGCAAGAGAATCTGCCTCATCGATGATATCAAAACCAGCGGCGCCACCCTGAACGAATGCGCCAAGACCCTCAAGGAAGTGGGCGCAACAAAGGTCTACGCTCTCGTCCTGGCCATCGCCGGCCAAAGGACTCTGTGACGGGCCAGCGGCTTTCCCTCTCTCCGGTGAACGATGTCTACCGGCGGGAGGGGCCCTGCTCGTAGGCCAGCTTGCGGATGTTGCGCGGCGTCACGCCAACTTCGGCCCCGATGATGAACCGCTCGCGCTGAATCCCCGCGATCAGCTCCCCGGTCTCCTCATCCCGGAGCAGACTCCTGGTGAATCCGAGAAAAGCGCACAATTCATCCAGGCTGCCAAAGACCTCGACGCGAGGGTGATCTTTGGAGACCCGCCGACCGAGATACAGATCGGTTTGCCCCTGGTCACCCCGTTTCGTAGCTACGCTCATGACGAAACCTCCCTGCACAGCCCCATCGCTGCCGGTTCATTTTATCCCCGACCACGCCCGTGTGGCAAGCAACGTGTATGACTGCCTTGTGCTTCGTGGGACGGGTCTGGTGAGATGTGATTCTGCTTGTGGCTCAGGGCCGGCACGCGGATAATCATGGCAATGGAGTCTTTGGTTGCCGGCATGATGAGAATGGTCACGTGGATGGAGTGCCGTATGACGCGTAAGCACCTGTTTGTCCGAATCGGCTTGGTCGCTCTGCTGATGGGAGAAGTCCTGTTCGCCAAATCGGATGATCCGGATTGGCTGGTGACGCCGGTGCAGACGCCGGTCTCCATCGAAAGGAGCACTGACGGCAAGGAGATCGTGCTGAGTAATGGGTTGATCCGGCGGACGTTTCGTTTGCAGCCGAACGCGGCCACGGTCGGCTATGACAACCTGATGACCGGCGCCTCGATCTTGCGAGGCGTCAAGCCGGAGGCCGCGATTGAGATCGACGGGCACCGGTTCAATGTCGGCGGGCTCGTCGGGCAGATCGAGTACGCCTATTTGCGGCCTGAGTGGGTCGATTCCTTCACGAGCGATCCGAACGCGTTCCAGTTCGCCGGTTACGAAGCGGGCAAGACGCAAGCTCGCTTCGCCTGGAACCGCAAGCGATACTCGGCCGATTTGCCCTGGCCCGCGCCGGGCGCGTCGTTGAAGCTGCGTTTCAAGCCGCCACAGGGCAAGCTCGAAGGAGTCGCCGTCACCATCTGCTACGAGATGTACGAGGGCATCCCCCTGCTCGCCAAGTGGCTGGAGGTTCGCAATGGCGGGGACAAGTCGATCAAGCTCAATACGTTCACAAGCGAGGTCCTGGCCGCCGTCGAGTATGAGTCCCTGGTCAACGAGCCGAATGTTTGGGGATACCCGAACATCCACGTCGAGAGCGACTACGCCTTCCACGGCGACGATCCGAGGACGGCTGATGTGACCACGCACTGGGTCCCGGACCCGCAGTACGCGACGCAGGTCAACTACGTGCGCAGGACGCCGGCGCTGCTCGAATCGAGACCGCCGCTCGGGCCGGATGTTGTCATCGAGCCGGGAAAGACCTTTGAATCATTCCGGACGTTCGAGCTCGTATACGATAGCACGGAGCGCGAGCGCCGGGGCCTGGCCGTACGCCGGATGTACCGGACCATCGCCCCGTGGGTCACGGAGAACCCGATCATCATGCACGTCCGTCACGCGGACCCGAAGTCGGTCAGGCTCGTGGTCGACCAGTGCGCCGAGGTCGGCTTCGAGATGATCATCATGACTTTCGGCAGCGGGTTCAACATGGAGAACACCGACCCGGCATACATGGACCGCATCAAGGAGCTGGTCGATTACGCCCACGGCAAGGGCATCGAGCTCGGCGGCTATTCCCTCCTGGCCAGCCGCCGGATCAACGACGAGCAGGATGTCATCAATCCGAAAACCGGAAAGCCCGGCGGGGCCATCTTCGGCAACTCGCCCTGCCTCGGCAGCGACTGGGGCCGCGAGTACTTCCGGTGCCTCACGACCTTCGTCGAGCGCACGGGCATCGACATCATCGAGCACGACGGCTCCTATCCTGGCGACGTGTGCGCCTCCACGTCGCACCCGGGGCACAGCGGGTTGAACGACTCGCAATGGACGCAGTGGAAGACGATCTCGGAGTTCTACAAATGGTGCCGTGCGCGGGGCGTGTACCTGAACGTCCCCGACTGGTACTTTCTCAGCGGCTCGACCAAGTCCGCGATGGGCTATCGCGAGGTGAACTGGTCGCTGCCGCGAGAGCGCCAGATCCTCCTCGGCCGGCAGAACATCTTCGACGGGACCTGGTGGAAGGCCCCGAGCATGGGCTGGATGTTCGTGCCGTTGACCGAATACCAGGGCGGCGGCGCCGCGGCCACGCTTGAGCCGCTCTCGCAGCACCTCGACGCCTACGGCGCACACCTGGCTCAGAACTTCGGCTCAGGTGTCCAGGCCTGTTATCGCGGCCCCCGGCTATACGACACGAATGAGACAGAGGCCCTCGTCAAGGAGTGGGTCGATTTCTACAAGGCGCACCGCGACATTCTCGATTCGGACATCATTCACGTCCGCCGTCCCGACGGCCGGGACATCGACTGCATCCTGCACGTCAACCCACAACTGAAGACCAGGGGCATGGCCATGATCTACAATCCGCTGGATCGCGTCGTCAAACGCGATTTGACACTGCCCCTCTACTACACCGGCCTGACGAAAACCGCCAAAATCCGCGAGCAGGAAGGCAAGCCCAAAACGTACAAGCTCGACCGCCGCTACAACGTCACGGTCCCGCTGACTGTACCGGCCGCAGGTCGCACATGGCTGGTGATCGAGTGACTTGAAGGCTCCGGGACAGAGCCGGACGGTATTCCGGCATTATTTACACGCTTTTTACACGCCTTTGCCTTGAGCGGCGGCGATGCTTGTGGTATACTGGTATTGTGGAGCTGTTTGTTCCTGTCTGCGGGAGCCGGCAGGAACAAGCAGGCACGTGAGATGACCTTGGGCGTGGGGAGAACCGCCGTGAGATCGTTCGGTGTCATATCGATCCTGTGCCTCTGTGCCGGCATGTCGGCCAGTGCCGATGTCTTCGAGAATGAGCAGCAGCTTACAGCCGTGCGAGAGCAGATAGCGGCAGACTACCACACGGCGCCGCTGCCGCTGACGTGGTATTTCAAGACCGACCCGGAGGATCGCGGCGTGCAGGAGCGATGGTTCAACGTCTCGCCCCGGGACACCTCGTGGGCGAGAATACGCGCCGAAGAGCGGTGGGAAAACCAGGGCTACGAAGGCTACGACGGATTCGCCTGGTACATGTGCCGGGTCCACATTCCGGATGATTGGACCCGGTTTTTCGTCCGCTTTCCTGCGGTGGACGACGCGTATATTCTGTACGTCAATGGGAAGGAAGTCTGCCGGGACGGCGACCGGTTCCGATCGCTCTGGCAGTGGTCCAGCTCGCATGAGATCACGGATTTTGTCCAGGCGGGCAAGGAGGCGACGATCGTTCTGCGGGTCGAGGATTACGCGGGATTCGGAGGCCTTCTGAGAGGGCCCGGGGAACTGCTGAACTTTCCGGGCCAGGTCGATGTCTCGACCGGCTGGCGATTCCGCCCGGACGATCTCAACGTCGGCGTGCTGCAAGGCTGGCAGGACACGCGGCTCGACGACTCGTCGTGGCGGCTCATGGACGCAGGCCGCAACTGGGAGTCCTACGGATACGATTTCGACGGTTTCGGGTGGTACCGCAAATGGGTCACCGTGCCGCCCGCCTGGGCGGACCAGCACATCTTCCTGGAGCTGCCCGCGGTGGACGATTTCTTCGATCTGTATGTCAACGGCCGCTTCGTCCACCACTTCGGGACGCCCGACGACGCGTGCTGGGGCAAAGTGACACGAGTGGACGTCACGGCTTGGATGACGGCCGGACGCAAGCACCTCCTGTGCCTGCGCGTCGAGGACACCGGCATGCCCGGCGGCCTCTGCGGCGCGCCCTGCACCCTCAGCGCACAAATGCCGATCTATTGGCTCGCCAAAGTGAGAGACTACAGCTACCTCTATGGGGATCGGCCCGAAGGCGCCCCACACATCGGCCCCTGCCCGCGTGAGACGGCCATCGAGGGCCAGCCCTTCCGAGGCATGGCGCCGCAATTGGTGCATGGCAAGAACGTCTCGTGGAGCCTGGTTCGCGGACCGTTGGGCCTGTGCGTCGATCCGAACACGGGCGCGATCTCCTGGGACGAGCCGACGACCGGGCCGGAGGCCTTTCTCGACCAGGACCGCCGGTGGGACCATCCGGTTACGGTCAAGGCTCAGAACGAGGTCGGATACGACTATGCGACTTTCCAGTTGAAGACCCTCGACAACAAAGGCCCGACCCTTCAGCAAATCCGGACCCAGTACATCGACTGGATCGTGACGGAGCCGATCGCCGGATGGTTCGAGGCGACGCGGCCCCAGGAAGTGATCGACCGCCAGTGGGAGCTGATGCGGAACGTCATCGGCCACGAGCCGAGCTACGGCAGGCAGAGCGTCAAGTACCAGTACAACATCGGCGGGCGGGCGTGGAGCGGCAGTCCCACGATCGTCGGTCCGCCCCTGTGGTCCACCGACCCCGTTGACGGCTGGGGCCTCGGCGTCTGGCTCCACGAGGTCGGCCACAACTTCAACTGGCAGACGCCCGTCGACAAGGTCGTCTTCGGTCCGATGGACGGGTGGTATCACCATTTCGTCGAGGTGCTCATTCAATATGTCCTGCACTATTCGGTCGAGCATCCCGGGCAATTCGCCCTCGCGGGCGAGAAGCTCGCCACGTACCAACAGCACGTGAGTCGAGTTCGGGCACATGCATACGAGCAGTACTACAGTTTCCAGACCTGGATAAAGGACAACGACGATGCCGCCAATTTCCGGGGCGATCAATACGCGGCCTGGAAAGGACTGCTCATCGAGCTGGTCGACACGTTCGGATCCCAGACTCTCGAAAAGAGCCTCCGAGCCCTGCGAACGGACGGCGTGCCGCGACAGTTGCGAGAGAGCGCAGACACGGTCGAGAAGAAGAACTCGCTGCTCTTCTGCATCCTGTCGCATGCCGCCGGGTCCGATTTACGCGACCTCTTTCGCCGGGACAAATTCCGGTTCGATGAGGTCTACTATAGCCAGATCGACGGCCAGATCGCGGAGATCCTGAGCCACCTCCCCGATGAGGACGTGCGCGGGTGGAAGCGGAATCCGACGACCCGGCATTACTACCGCCGAACGCCCTTCGAGACGACCTGGTGCGAGGCGGAGGACTATGCACAATCCGTCGGCGGACACCTGGCGTGCGTCGAGAACGAGTCCGAGCTGAGCTGGCTCTGCTCCCGGTTCGAGATCTATAGCCAGGCATGGATCGGGCTGTACCGCGACGAAGACGGACTATGGCGGCGATTCACCTGGGGCCGGCCATGGCAGCCGGCCTGGCACGACGGCTACCCTGTGCGGGCCCAGGACTACAGCTACGCGGCCCTCGACATGGTCGCGGGCAAGATACGCAACCGCGGCGATCTGGACGCGTGCTTCGGGATCATCGAGGTCGAGGAGCTACCGCAGATCGACGACCCCGGCTTCACCGTGACCTATTGACCCGTGCCCGATCCCGTCAGAGCTTCTCGTAGCGGATCACGGCGCGGTAGATACCGTCGATTCGGCGGCCGTCCATGATCGTCGGCGAGTACTGCTCGTTCCGCGGCTGCAGGCGGATCTTGTGATTCGACTCGAAGAAGACGCGCTTGAACGTCGTCTCGTGCGGCTGGGTGAAGCGGATGAAACAGTCGTCGCCGCTGCGGACTTCCAGCGAGGGCGAGAACACGACGATGTCCCCCTCGTGGAACCGCGGCTCCATGGAGTCGCCCACGACGCGCACGGCAAAGGCGTTCGGATCGTGCAGGTCCGGGCAGCGCACGTAGTCCTCCGCGACACCAACAGGATATTCCAGATCGCTGAAGTCTGTAGGATAGCCCGCCGCCACGCGATTGATGATCGGGATGACCCGCCCGGGCGCCAGTCCGGACTTGGCGACGGCCGCCTCCTGCTTCGTGCCGGCCAGGAGCGACTCGATGGATTTGTTCTTGTGTTTTCCGACCAGCTTCCTGAGGGCCTGGCGGAGCTTCTGGTTCTCAGCCTCCCTGGATTCATAGATGCCGCGGACATCTGAAGGCATCCGCTCCAGGTGGGCGATGTGCAGCAGCAGGCCGGACTCGAACCCAAGGGTCCTTTCGAGCCGGGTCAGCAGCTCATCGCTCGGCGGGTTCTTCACCTTGCTCGTCTCGATCGTGGACAGGTACGGCTTGGAGAACCCGACCCGACGGCTCACTTCATCCAAGGTCAATTTCAATGCTTCACGCTTGTCTCTGATGATTTGTCCAAGGGACATAGGATTCCTCTGCCACAAGGCTAACTCACGTTGACGAGTTCGTACTCGGCCCGGCCCAGGCCGATCTTGACGGCGTGCTCGATTTGCCATCGCCAATCCAGCTTGCCGTCTCCGATCAGCTTCCCGAGCCTGCCGCCACCATTGGCCTCTACCATGTCGATCGCCGCCTTATCCACGGCCACTGGATCGAGCGATGCAAGAATGCCGATATCCTGCGTTATTGTAGGCATATCCGGCTTGTCGAAGCAATCACAATCCTTCGTAATCGACAAGAGAAAGTTGAAAAAGGCGGCCCGCCCCTGCTTGCCTTTCATCACGCCCAAGGCATGCTCCGCCACGCTCTTTTGGAGAATCTCGTTCTCCTGTTTCCAGTCGTACTCCACGGCATCGAACCGGCAGACCGCCACGCACTCGGCACAGCCGATGCACTTGTCCTGATCGATATGGGCCTGGAGCTTGTCGAGCGTGACCGCGCCGGCGGGGCAATGGCGGAAACACTCCCCGCATCGCTGGCACTTGCCCTTTTTCACATGGGGCTTGAGCGCCGAGTGCTGGCGCATCTTGCCTTTGCGACTGGAGCAGCCCATGCCCAGCGTCTTGAGGGTCGCCCCGGCGCAGGTGGCGCAATGTCCGGTAAAATGGGCCACCGACAGGATGGACTGGCAACGGACGATGTCGGCGGCGATGAAGACCTCCCGGTCCAGCTCGCCATCGATGCGTACGGGCATTTCGGCCGTGCCAAACAGGCCGTCCGGCGCCAGGAACGGAACACCCAGGCTCTCGACGCTGAAGCCCCGGTGCGTCGCGAGAATCGTGTGGTCGATCGCATTGTGCCGCCGGCCGGTATATAGCGTGCTGGTATCCGTGATGAACGGCTTGGTCCCGAGCGACAAAAGCTCATCGACAAGCCCCTTGAGACACGGGGCCTTGATGTAGGTGGTGTTGGCCTCCTCGCCGATGTGGACCTTGATCGCGGTGAAGTCGCTCTTGCGGAAGCAGCCGCCGAACCCCCCGGCCTTGAACAGCCTGCGCGCCTTGGCCGAGATCGCCGGCTCGCCCTCGCCGACTGCCGTCTTGATGAAATATACTTTGGAAGCCAACCGATCCATCCTACAGTAAAATGAGCATCCCTTTCGTCAGGTCAGGACACATTATAGCTATTCCGGCACGTATATCAAGAAGCCTCCCGCCGCGCCAAGGTAAACGCAAACTCGCCCAACACAGTGGGTGGCATCGTCACGCGCAGCTTGGCGATGGCAACTTTCCCGGGCACAGGACCATCGCCAAGGCCTTCGGCCTTGACGCTGCCACCCGGCTGCCAGCAGCCCCCCTGCCACGCCCGACAATGCAAGGCTCGGCAAAGCATCCGGCTCCGGAAATTGGCTTTGTTTCGCACAACGGGCCAGCCGGTGTCGAAGGCATCCTGCCTTCGCATCGCGGGCAAGATGCCCGCGACACGCACCATCCGGCGGCGCCCTATGGCCACCGAAATTGGCTTCGTTTTGCACGATTCCTGTTCAGCACATCGATGACCCGGCTCCGTCCCCGGAAATTGGCTTTGTTTTACACGTCCTGCATTTCTCTCATAACCCCTTTTTTGAGCCGGAGTTAGCTCCCTGGCCAGCCTGGCATTGGCTTTGTTTTGCACGATGAACCAAGGCGTGTCGAAGGCGTCTCGCTTTCGCACCGCGGGCCGAATGCCCGCGTCACGTGCCACCCGTCGACCCATAGCCTTCAGAATTGGGTTTGTTTTGTATGATCTGTATCCAGTGCCTCGACGGCCTGAGCGCGCCCAGGAGATTGGGTTTGTTTTGCACAACCGGGTCCCGACTCCCGACGGACAGCAGTCACACCCTCCGCCTTGCAGGATTTGAGACTCTCTCCCTGCCTCCCGGCTGACGAGGATTCGTGCTTCACCGCCCATGGCCAGATTCCCTGGATTCACAATCTGCCGCTCGCGATCCACTATTCAATCGTGATCTCATTTCAATGGTTGTGTCGTTATCATATAAGTACCTCGATTGGCCGTCAACTAAAATCCTGACGACGGAGAGATTTTGTTGATCGCTAAATCCTTGTGGGACGTGAGTTTACGCGAGGCCCGCATTTTCGCAGGGGGGCCATCAGGCCCTGGGGTCCCTGGATTCCCGCTTTCGCGGGAATGACATCGGGAAGTTCTCAATCTCGTCATGTCATACGAATTCGGAGATATCCTGGCGCGGCAGGGACTTTGTCATCCCTTCGACTTCGCTCAGGGCAGGCTCTGGTCTTCCTGACAAGCATTCTTCGGATTCATCCGGTTGTTGGGGCGTTCTTTCCCTTTGGGGACGCTGTCCCCAAACCCCTGGCATTTGTCGCATTGTGCCAATGGCATGATGGAGAAGAGCGGGCGCTGCTCCGGTGGAGTCACCGGAATCCCCATTCCTCTTCGGCCGTTCGGGTTGCCATATACTTGACGGCGTTTTATGGCTGGCCGGCCAGCCCTGCCATCATGCTATTGGCGAAAAGCGCAAAATCTCAGGGGTCCGGGGACGGCGTCCCCGGGGTTGCCTATCCTACGCGTCCTTGAGCTTGAGTTCGATTTTGCCGTTTTGGACCCGCACGTGCAGCGGGTGGCCCAGCCATTTGCCGTGCAGGAAATCCGCCGCCGCCCGGGTGGGTGGGCCGCCCTTGAGCACCTCCTTGTGAATGCCGCGAGAGACGGCCAGGGCTTCCTCATCAAACTTCGGGATTCTTCGCAAGACCCGCTCTGTATCGATCATTCTCATGGGTAAGGAAAGAACCTCCGACCTTCTTACCTTCCCTTCTTTACGCTCTGTTTCGTCTACGTGTGGCTTGTGATCGAGCCACAGTTGATCTACCACTGTTTCGACACGATTCTGCCCGACGCCCCCCAGTTCGCGACCGGATGGACTTCTCTGAAGGACTCCCTCGGCACGCCGGGCGGACCGATGACTTATGTATCCAGATTGCTTTCCCAGGGCTGCTACTATGCGTGGCTCGGGGCCGCGATCATCGTCCTGGCGGGGTTCTGTCTCGCCGAGCTTACCAGGCGGCATCTTGCCGCTGCCGGTTTTGTCCGTGCCTCTGTCGTGGCGACTTTGCCGGCGATCATGTTCTTTCTTATCCACAGCCACTATAAGCACCCTTTGACCGTTTGCCTGGCCGTGTCGCTGGGACTGTTCTTATCCCTCATCGTCGAAAGGCTGCCTTTACGTCATCCTCTGGTCCGCGTCGGCCTATGCTGCCTTTTTGCGACAGTGGGATTCTGGCTCGGCGGCGGAGGAACGCTGCTGGTTTTCGCCCTGATGATTGCGATTCATGGGATTCTCGGCAGGTTGTGCACCGTGCGTCAGCAGCCGTCCGATCCGAGGCAAGAAGGTGCGCGGTGCACACCCTACTACTCCGACTATCCTGAAACTGTGGACAAAGGTGGCGGCCGGGTGGCAGCGGCAAGCGGAGTCTTCGGAGCTTGCCGATGGTGTCCAGGCATAGATGCGAGCCATCGGCAAGCTGGCGCTTGCCGCTGCCACCCACCGCTTTAGCATAGGCGGAGCAATAGTGCGTCACGCTGTCAGGTGCTCGATCAGGATCTTGATGCCGATGGCAATGAGGATGAGGCCGCCGAGGATCTCAATTTTGCTCTCGAAGAAATGGCCGAAGTGTTTGCCGATCTCGATGCCGGCGTAGGAGAGGACGAAGGTGACCAGGCCGATGATTGCCGCTGAGCTTACGATGGAGGCCGTCAACATGGAGAGGCTGATTCCGATGGCC
>Ga0315277_10012978_pt1 | contig 10405 bp, 8 predicted proteins | sample YL17G05_15_MG_FD_203695 | JGI IMG/M metagenome (GOLD analysis project Ga0315277, IMG submission 203695) | Sediment microbial communities from Yellowstone Lake, YNP, Wyoming, USA - YL17G05_15 | ecosystem: Environmental > Aquatic > Freshwater > Lake > Sediment | place: USA: Wyoming | collected...
GAGGGCCTGTTCAAACGTTTCCTTTTTCTGTCGTTTCGGCATTCCGAGCCTCGGCTGAAGGCGTCACCCGGGTGACGCGGGAGGCAAGCCTCCCCCGGAGAAGTATCGTTTCAAGGACGTCCCCCTCGCGCGCGGACGCTGCGTCGGTGATCACGTTTCCGTCGGCGTCCCTCGTGACGCTGTAGCCGCGCCGCAGGACCGCCAGCGGACTCAAGGCCTCGAGCGCGACGGACAACCTTTGTAACCGATCCCCGGCGTTTTTCAAGAGGGAATCGAAGCCCGACTGAAGATTCCTGTGCGCCTCGTCGAGGCGCTGGCCGAGCGGGACGAGAATGAGGTCGGGCCTCGAGAGCACCGGATGGCGCCAGGCGTACGCGAGGTCGTCCGAGGCCTTTTGCCGGCGGCGACGGAGCCCATCGAGAAGGCGGCCGCGTGCCCCTTCGAGGGCTTCGAGAATCTGGGCCTCGTCGGGGACGATGAGGCTGCCGACCTCGGTGGGCGTCATGGCGCGCGCGTCCGCGACGAGGTCGGATATGGTTAAGTCGCGCTCGTGGCCGACGGCGGAGACGACGGGGACGGCGCTTGCGTAAATGGCGCGCGCGAGGACCTCCTCGTTAAATGCCCAGAGGTCCTCGAGGCTCCCGCCGCCGCGGCCGACGACGATGACGTCGAAACCGCCGGCGCGGTTCAAGTCCTTTACCGCCGCGGCGATCTGGTCCGCGGCGCCCGCTCCCTGGACCGGAACGGGCAGAATGGCGACGCGGGCGCGGGAGAAACGCGAATAGATGCTTTTCAGCATGTCTTTCACGGCGGCGCCCGAAAGGCTCGTTACAAGGGCTATCCGGGAAGGCAAAAACGGCAGCGGCTTCTTGTGCGCCTCGTCGAACAGGCCCTCCTTTTCGAGGCGCTCCTTGAGCTGCCTGAAAGCGACTTCGAGGGCCCCTACCCCGCGCGGCTCGAGCGCGCGAACGGAGAGCTGATACCGGCCGCGGCGGGTGTAGATCGTGAGGTCGCCGAACGCGAGGACCTCCATGCCCGTCTCGATGTCGAAGACGAGGTGCGCCGCCGCCTCGCGCCACATCGCGGCGTCAAGCTGCGACTCGGCGTCCTTCAAGGTGAAATAGATGTGCCCCGACGGCTGGCGGTTGAGGTTTGAGACCTCGCCGACGACGCGGATGGAGTGGAAGTTGCGCTCGAGGGTCAGGCGGGCGAGGTTATTCACCTCGGTAACGGTGTAGGCCGCCGGGGTCTCCGGCTCCGGGATAAGGTCGGGGTTAAAGGGCCGTACCACCCGCCGCGCTCCTCATCCAAGCACGATGGCCGCTGCCAGCGAACGGCGTTTCCTGACGAACGGCCGGTTTCCCGCGCATATTCTACTGGCGGAAGCGACAAATTGTTAAGAAGCTTCCGATGGGGAGCGGGGACGCTACGTCGCGGCGGCCATGGCCGGTCCCTCTAAATCGTCGGGGTCGGAACGTCGCCCCACGCCGTGGCCTTGCCTACCTTGATGACGTCCACGACCTCGCCCGTCCGAGTGTCGATGTCTATCGCCGCCACGGGCACCCGCGTCGATGCGAGGGCAAAAAGTGCCTCCCCGGAAGCATGGCCGCCGGCGTGGTCTATCTCGACGAGGATAACCCGGCGGTAGGGGCACCGGCCGCAATCCAGCGTGGGGTCGTCTATGCCAAGCGGACAATGGTGCCGCCTTGCCGTTCGGGGATCGACGTTGTGCATCTTGGCCATCGCGGCTGAAGCAGGCCGTCTCAGATGCTCGAACGGATGCAGCACCCAGTCGGTGATGAGGGCCGCCGTGTGGTGTTGTTTGAACAGGTGGGTGTCGCCGCCCGTATCGGCGATCATCCCCTGCATGATATAGTCCGCGGGCATGACGTAACCGAGATAGTCTTTGCCGTCGCTCATGTAGTCCTGCTTGCCGGCCGAATGATTTCTGATGATGCCGTCAAGCGCCTTCGCGCTCGTGAGAGCGTCTTCGGGAAGGATGGGGACGACGGTAACGTTGCCGCTCGACACAAGAGGCAGCGACCGGACGGTGATTTCCCTGCACAGAAAGCCCGCCGCCACAACCGTAACAACAGTAAGAACACACGCGCCCACGGGGGCGAGGGCGGATTTCGGCAGAAACCGGCCGAGGCGCGACAGCCTGCCTTCAATTGCCTTCGGCAAGAACATGCCCCTCGATTCCGTGAACCTGGCGTAGGAGTCTTTGTGACGCGAGAGCATCCTTCTTTCTTCGTCGCGAGCCAGCCAGTAGTAAAGTATGAACATGATGGAGAGGGTCGCCAATACGAGGAACCGGGGCCACAGGATGCTCATGCCGACGCCCGATACGCCGAGGGACAGATACTGCGGGTGCCGGATATACCTGTACAGGCCTTTGTCCGCGACGCCCCACCTGAATATCTTGCCGAGGTACACCTGCAGGGCCGAGCCCACAAACGCCAGACAGCCGATGACGAAGAGGACGGAACCGGCGACGCGAATAGTCTGCAAGAGCACCGTTGGCGGGAGGATCATATGCGGCAGGAAGAAGTCCGTCAGCCATCTCGTGGCGGGATACCGGCCCAGCCAGTGAAAGACCGGGTTGAAAACGGAGTAGAAGAAAAACGCAAACGGGCTGATCATTATCATCACTTCGAGAGCCACTACGAAGAAAAGGACAATACCGCCCTTTGCGGCAGCCCGGGCCAGGAATCCCCTAATCCCAGTCATCTCTTTGACCCTCCATTCACAGAAGGAAAACCGATAGAGCCGCCCCGCCAAGCACTACCCAGACAACGTCGAGCTTGAGGCGCAGGGCGGCGAACGCGGCTGTGGCCAGCCCTACTGAGGCCGCGGACCAGGGCAGCGCCATGCCAAAGCGCACCGTAACGGCCAAGAGCAGGCCGACGAAGGAAGCAAGTATGCCCCGCAGCGCCTGCCTGAAGAAGCGCCAACGGCGCAGCCTGTCGAAGTATGGTACCGTCACGAGAACCATCAGAAACGACGGGCCGAAAATCCCGAGCGTGGCCGCAACCGCTCCTGCGATTCCGCTCACCTGGTATCCAACGAACGTCGCGGTGATGACGATCGGGCCGGGGGTCACCTGCCCGAGGGCTATCCCATCCATGAAAACACGGCTGTCAAGCCAGCGGCGCACGTCCACGACCTCGTGCATCATGAGGGGGACAGAGGCGAAGCCTCCGCCGAAGGCGAACACATCCACCTTCAGCATCACCGCCGTCAGGCTGAAAAGTAAACGGTCGAGGAAAAACGCCGCCGCCAGCCCCGCGGCGACGAGCAAGATGACGGCCGCCGCGAAATGGCTCGTCCGGGCCGCGCCGGAGTTGCCGTCGGCCGGTTCCGCGACCACGTTCTCCTGGACTCCGACGTAGAGGAAGAGTCCGAGCGCCGCAGCAGCCGCTATCGCGATCATCGGACTGCCCCGGAACCCCAGAAACATGGCGGCGCCGACGGCAGGGAGGGCGTCACGCCAGTTCTTAATCGCACCGCGGCCGAAGTTAAGCGTCGCATTGGCCATGAGCGCGATCACCACGACTTGAAGGCCTCGAAACGCCGAGGCCGCGGGGGCGAGTTCGCGCGTCGACCGGTAAACGGCAGAAAGCACTGCCATGAGCACGGAGGCGGGAAGCCCGAAACCGACATAGGCGGCCAACGCCCCCCACGTCCCTCCGGCGCGCAGTCCCACGTACGCCGCCGTCTGCATCGCCGTCGCCCCGGGAATGGATTGGCACAGCGCGGCGCCGCTCTGAAAGGAAGCGTCGGACAGCCACCGCTTTTTCCCGACCGACATCTCCCGTATGTATGCCACCATCGTCGGGCCGCCGAATGCGGTGACGCCGAGCCGGAGGAACTCGAGGAAAATGGTCAGGGGGATTACCCGCGGCCCAAGTCTGTTCTGCGCTTCCATCGTGCGTTTCTGAAGGTCCGGCCGATGCCCTCATCTGACGGCGCTGTCGAACTACAGGCCCCCCGCGGCCGAACGCGTCGCGTCCGGCAGGCCGGCCGGGAGGTTTTCCATGACGCGCTCTATGGACTTTGCGCGGCCGGTGGCGGCGTCAACGGCGATGACCGCTCCCGCGAGGCGCACGTCGCCCTGTGCGACGTCGAAGTGCCGAGGCATCGAGGTCGTCAGCGCCGCGATGACCTTTTCCTTCACCCGGCCGATGACGCCGTCGTAAGGCCCCGTCATGCCGACGTCGGTGATGTACGCCGTTGCCCGCGGCAGCACGCACTCGTCGGCGGTCTGGACGTGGGTGTGGGTGCCGATAACGGCCGACGCCCGCCCGTCGAGGTACCAACCCATCGCGACCTTTTCGCTCGTGGCCTCGGCGTGCATGTCGACGAGGATTACGGGCGTGTCGAGCGACATTTCGCCCACAAGCCGGTCGGCGGTTTCAAAGGGGCAGTTGACGGGATTCATGAAGATCCGGCCGAGGAGGTTAATGACGGCGACCTTGGCGCCTGCCTTGGAGTCGATGAGAGCAAAGCCTTTGCCGGAGGCCGACTGCGGGTAATTCGCGGGGCGCAGGATCCTGTTGTCGGTTTCGAGGCGCGGGACGATTTCCTTCTGGCGCCAGACGTGGTCGCCGGTCGTGATGCAGTCGACGCCGTAGGCGAAGAGTTCGTCGGCGATCTCGGGCGTAAGCCCCGAGCCGCCGGCGGCGTTTTCGGCGTTGGCGACGACGAAGTCGAGTTTGTGCCGAACGACGAGTTTCGGCAACAGGACCTCGACGGCGCGCCTGCCGGGCGAGCCGACGATGTCGCCCACGAGAAGAATCCTCAACTCCATCGCCACGCCTTTCTCGCGCTGAGATTGCCTCAGAAGGCGACGCCGCGCGCCCGCAGTCCCCGAAACCGCAGCGACCGCCGAAACGCGCCGCTACGCGGCAACCGGCACGGCTGCGGCTTCGAGCCTCCCCGCCTTCCCGCGCCGCGGCGGATACGCAAGGAGCAGCCCCTCGGCGACCGCCAGCATCACCTGCATGAAGAGGCCCACCATTATCGCCACGCACCCGAGCGGCACAATGACGATTGCCGTCAAAAGCCGGCTCATGTCCTGCCCGGACGGCGCGAGGACCTGTAGCGGCGAAGACTCCGAGGTGCCGCCCTGAAGCGCCTGAAGCAGGGCATTCAGGTCGCCGAGGTCAGCCGACGCCGGGTCCTGTGACGGCGGGACCGCGGGAAGCTGCCTCTGTGCCGCGGGTTTCTGCTTGGCCGCCGGCGCTTGCGCCAGCTTCGTCACGATCCCCGGCGCCACGACCGCCGCCACCGTGAAGACGGCGGCGAGCACGATGCCGGCGAGGTTCGAAGCGCTCAACGCCTTTGCCAGGTAATAGGCTGCGCAGGGCCTGGCCGCCCGCTCCGCTTCACTCATCGATGTCTCCTCTAAGACTTTGCCACGAGCCCGCGATATGCGCAAACGCACGCCCCCTTCCTGCGCTTTTTCCACATTATCTACGCGAAAGGCCGCTCGGATGAAAGAACGCCGGCGGGCTAAAACCCGCCGAGGCCGTTCTTCTTGAGGCGCATGACGTAGAGGTCCTTGGCCTTGATTTCCGCGGCGCGGCGCGCGATCTCGTCGTAATCCATGCCTGTCTGAAAGATCCGGCCGTTCATTTCGGGGCAGAGCACCTTGAGCATCCAGACGGTGGCCTTCGCGCAGTCCTCCGGCGGGCGCGTCTCGCCCTTTAGGATGGCTTCCTTGGATGAGGGAATCCACTCGACGCCCTTGGGGTCGGTCATCTGGAGTTCGGTCGTCTCGGTGCGGACGAAGCCCGGGCCGATGGCGATGACGTAGACGTGGGAGCCGACGCGCTCGAGCTCCTTGGCCCACGTCTCCGTGAGCCGCATGAGACAGGCCTTGGACGAGCCGTAACCGGAGCCGCCCGGGAGGGGCACGACGGACCCGCCGCCGTTCATGTTGATGACGACGCCCTCGTCGCGCTTCATCATGTGCGGCAGAACCGCCTGTGCGCAGAGCATGGGGCCGAGGACGTTCGTCGTGACGTCGGACCACCAGACGTCGCGGTCCACTTCCCACAAACCGCCGAGGGCGCGGAAGGCCGCGGCGTTATTGAAGAGGACGTCGACGCCGCCGTAGACCTTGAGGGTCGCCTGCACGAGCCGGTCGACCTGGGATTTCTTCGAGACGTCCGTGGGGACGGCGAGGGCCGAGCCGCCCTCCTTCTCCGCGAGCATCGCGGTCTCGCGGACCTCCGCCTCGCGCCGGGCGCAGCAGACGACGTTGGCGCCCTGGCGTGCGAACTCGAGGGCGATTGCGCGGCCGATGCCGCGGCCCGAACCGGTGACGATTGCCGTGCGGCCTTTGAGATCCATAGCCCCTCCACGGGCGACGGCGCCGGCGCTCTGTGCGGCGGCGCCGGGCCGGCGATTGCCCCTCGGACCGATGCGGCGCGCTCTTTTTATCGCGCGTATTCGACGACGCGCGTTTCGCGGATGAGCGTGACCTTTATCTCTCCGGGGTACGACAGCTCCTTTTCGATTTCCATGGCGATGTCGCGCGCGACCTTCGGCGCTTCGGCGTCCGGGACGCGCTCGGCGTTGACGATGACGCGCACCTCGCGGCCGGCCTGGATGGCGTAGGCGCTGTCGACTCCGGCGAAGGACCTGGCGACCTCCTCGAGGCGCTCGAGGCGCTTGATGTACTTTTCGAGGCTCTCGCCGCGGGCGCCCGGGCGCGAAGCGGAGATGGCGTCGGCGCTCGACACGATAATCGTATAGGGGCTCGACGGCTCGACGTCCTCGTGGTGGCCGGCGATGGCGTTTATGACCTCGGGTCGCTCGTTGTAGCGGCGGGCGAGGTCCGCGCCGATCATGGGGTGGCCGCCTTCGATTTCGTGGTCGACGGCCTTGCCGATATCGTGAAGTATGCCGCAGCGTTTCGCGAGCTGCACGTCGAGGCCCATCTCCGACGCTATGAGGCCGGAGAGTATGGCGACTTCCACGGAGTGCCTCAGGACGTTCTGGCCGTAGGAAGTGCGGAACTTCAGGCGCCCGAGCAACTGGACTTCCTTCGGATTGAGGCCGTGGACGTCGGTTTCAAGGACCGCCTGCCTGCCGGACTCCGAGATGACCTCCTCGATCTCCTTTTTCGCGTCGACGACGACCTCCTCGATGCGGGCCGGATGGATGCGGCCATCGAGGATGAGTTTCTCGAGGGCTCGCCTGGCCATCTCGCGGCGGACGCTGTCGAAGGACGAGATCACGACGACTCCCGGCGTGTCGTCGACGATGACGTCGACGCCGGTCTCACGCTCGAACGCGCGGATGTTGCGGCCTTCGCGGCCGATGATGCGCCCCTTCATTTCGTCGGAAGGGATGTCGACCGTGGAGACGGTCGCCTCCTGGGTGGTTTCGGCGGCGCAGCGCTGGATGGCGAGGGTGACGATTTCGCGGGCCTTGGCGTCGGCCTCTTCCCTGGTCTCTTCCGTGACGCGGCTGATGAGCGCCGCGGCCTCGTGGCGGAGCTCAGTCTCCAGTTTCTCCAGAAGCAGGCGCTTCGCGTCCTCGCGCGAGAGCTCGGCGACCTTCGCGAGCGAATCCTTCTCCTGCTCGACGAGGGAGGTCAACTCGTGCTGCTTACGCCTCGTCTCCTCGTCGCGCGCGACGGCTTTCTGTTCGAGGTCCTCGAGGCCGCGCTCGCGCTTGGTGAGGCCTTCGGCCTTCTGGTCGAGGTTGTCCTCGCGGCGCGCGAGGCGGCGCTCCTGGAGCTTGAGCTCGTTTTTAATCTCCTGCGTTTCCTTCTCGAACTCCTCGCGGCGCCTGAATATCTCCTCCTTGGAGGAGATCTCCGCCTCTTTCTCTATCCTGTCGGCTTCGGCGCGGCCGTTTTCGAGGATGCGAGCGGCCTCGCCCCTGGCGCTGCGCTTCACGTAGATGCCGTAGAGGTGGGATCCGAGGTACCCGAGCGGGACGCCGATGATGAACCCAACTGCCAAGTAAAGCACGGTCATGGGCAACAATTCGCTCCCCCTTTCCACATTAGGCGCCGCCGCGTCGGGAAAAGACGCGCCGCGCCCTCAGGGCGTTCGTCCGAACAGCGGCGGATGAGCGGGGAGGTTACGCGTGGAGGCTGGGTGGACTCGAGTGCCGGGTCGGCCGATAGCCGGCCCGGACGCGGGCAGGGACTGTGACTGTCCTGAGTTGCGTCCGGGATAGCATTGAAAGCAGGCCGCAGTTATGGACAAAAAGGCCCAAAAGGTCGGCATATAAATGCCGGCCGCGCGGGGTCACGAGACTCTCGCTCCTTTCGCGGAGCGTGGCAATAAGGAAAAGCCCCACGCAGGCCAGAATGATCATCAAACCCGGGAAGAGTACCAAATCAGCCTCTCGACGTTACCTCTCACCAGCTCGCGGTGACGGGCAACTGCATAGCTCCAGCACCAATCCGACTATTCGGAAGAGCCTTTTAACCTTTCTAATTGTTAATGTAACCCTTTAATTCCTAACCAGTTACGACGCAATGCACGGCTCCCAACGAAGCCGGTCATAACGCCTGCGGTAATATTAAGCATATTCGACCGCCCTGTCAACAGGTTTTTTTCCGCATGATTTCACGAACTTGCGCCCGGCGCGCCGGCGTTGACCCGCCTCGATGGCGATCCTATACTTTCCGGCTTCTTCAAGACCGCTAATGGCGCAGCGTCTACCGCAAGATACAATAGGCGTTCCATGTCGCTGCGATTTTCCCGACGGGCAATCTGGAGGACTCAAGTGGCGAAGTATGACATTGTCGTCGTCGGCGCGGGCCCGGGGGGCTACGTCGCCGCGATAAGGGCGGCGCAGCTGGGCGCGCAATGCGCCGTGGTTGAGAGAGAGTTTGTCGGCGGGACGTGCCTCAACTGGGGCTGCATACCGACTAAGGCGCTCATCAAGTCGGGGCGCGTGGCGGCGCTGGCGCGCGCGGCGGCGGACTTCGGCGTCCGCGTCTCCGGCGTCGAGGTGGACTACGCGGCGATGGCGGCCCGCAAGGACAAAGTGGTCGCGATCCAGCGCGCCGGCATAGAGGGGCTCTTCAAGGCGCGAAAGATCGACCTCGTGCGCGGCACGGGACGGCTTGTCTCGCCGAATCGCGTGGAAGTGACGGCGGGCGACGGCTCGAAGCAGACGATCGAGTGGGCCAAGGTGATCCTCGCGACGGGGAGCGAGCCGGCGCGGCCGAAGGTCTTCGCATTCGACGGCGACAGGGTTCTCACGAGCCAGGACGCGGTCGCGAAGACCGCGGTCGGGAAGTCGGTGATCGTCGTGGGCGCGGGGTTCATCGGTTGCGAATACGCGGCGCTCTATTCCAACCTCGGCCTCGACGTCACGGTCGTGGAACTCCTCGGAAGCGTGCTTTCCACGATGGACGAGGACATCATCAAGGAGATGTCGCGGGCGTTCAGAAAGCGCAAGATCAAGGTGCGCACGGGCGTGAAGGTCGAAAGCGTCGCGGCGGAGGGCGCCGGCGCCGCGGCGGTCCTCGAAGGCGGCGAGAAACTCGCCGCGGACTTCGCGCTCATCTCGGTGGGCCGGCGACCGGTAACTTACGATTTGGGCCTCGAAGCGGCCGGCGTAAAGGCCGAGCGCGGCTACGTGGCAGTCGACGAGCATTGCCGTACGAGCGTACCCGACGTCTACGCCGTCGGCGACATGACCGGCAAGCAGCAATTGGCGCACGTGGCGTCGGCCCAGGGGGTCGTCGCCGCGGAGCACATCATGGGCCGCTCGTCGGCCATGGACTACTCGACGGTGCCCGCGTGCGTCTTCACCGACCCCGAGGTGGGGACCGTGGGGCTTTCCGAGCGCGAGGCCAGGGAGAAGGGCGTCGATTGCCGGGTGGGGAGGTTCCAGTTTCGCGCTCTCGGCAAGGCGCACGCCGAAGGCGAGATTGACGGGTTCGTAAAGGTGATAGGCGACGGCGGGACCGGGCGTCTGGTCGGCGTCCACATCGTCGGACCGGGCGCGTCGGACATGGTCGCCGAAGCGGCGGCCGTCATGAAGCTCGGCGCGACCGCCGACGAAGTGATCGAGGTTATCCACGCGCACCCGACGCTGCCCGAGGCGTTCAAGGAGGCCGTCGAAAACCTCCAGGGCAGGGCGATCCACGTGCCATGACGGCCGCGAAGCGAAGAGAACTTACCGTAATCGACGCGGGCGTAATGCCTTACAGCGGCGCGCTTACTCTTCAGAAATCGCTCGTGGCGGCAAAGAAACGCGGCGAGCCGCGCGACTACCTCGTCCTCGTCGAGCACAATCCCGTCATCACGCTCGGCAGGCGCGCCGACGAGGCGCATCTCAAACTTCCGCGCGATGCGCTTTGGGCCAGAGGCGTCGAGGTCTACGACTGCGAGCGCGGCGGGGACGTGACCTTCCACGGGCCGGG
>Ga0315277_10012979_pt1 | contig 10405 bp, 10 predicted proteins | sample YL17G05_15_MG_FD_203695 | JGI IMG/M metagenome (GOLD analysis project Ga0315277, IMG submission 203695) | Sediment microbial communities from Yellowstone Lake, YNP, Wyoming, USA - YL17G05_15 | ecosystem: Environmental > Aquatic > Freshwater > Lake > Sediment | place: USA: Wyoming | collected...
GTCTTCGCCAGCTCCTCAAATGAGTCCAGCACTCTCGGGTTGAACTCGCGGCACTGGTCCAGGAATACTCCTGTGAGACTGTATGATATCCTGAATCTTCCGTCGAATTTGTTTATCAAATCCAACATGATGGAGTTTGTCGGGAGATAACACTTCCTTGCGACTTTCTCAAATACCTCCCGGTTTAGTTTCTCGTTGAAGTATAAGTTATAGGGGTTTCCGCTGTTATCCTCAAAAATAGAGAAGCGCCTCATTCTCAGAGGCTGGTGGACTTGAAAATAGAAGCATATCGACGGCATCAGACCAACTCCCTGTAAACACCTATCGTCTCATCAGCTGCCCTTCCCCAGCTGAACTTCCTCGCATCCTCTACTTCGTATATGCCCATGGTGTGGTTGAGCACCCTGTATTTCAGCAATGCTATGATATCCTCCGCCATCCTGTTTACGTCCCAGAAATCAACCTTCAAGCAGTGAGGGGTTATCTCGCTCACGCCGGATGTTTTTGATAGGATTATCGGAGTGCCGCTTGCCATTGCCTCAAGAGCAGTTATCCCAAATGGCTCTGAGACGCTTGGAAGTACGTACACATCACTTTTAGCGTATGCTTCCTTGAGCTGGCTCTCTGGGAGATAACCAAGGAAGGTCACATTGTCGCTTATGCCAAGTTGTATAGAGTAGTTTATGAGGTAGGGGAGCATGTCGCCCCCACCTGCCATGACAAAATGAACATTTTTCATCGCAGAGAGAACTTTCTGGGCAGTCTGCAGGAATTGCACAGGCCCTTTCTGCTCTGCCATTCGGCCCAAGAACAGCACTACCTTCTCTTTCGAGTATTTCTTGACTTCCCATTTCTTCTTGAACTTCTCAGGGTCGACTCCGTTGTAGATAACTCTTATCTTGCTGCAATCCATCCCGAATTTACCCACTAGCTGTCTCTTCATCATGTGGCTGACAGTTATCACCCTATCAGCTGCGTGCATGCCGGTTCTCTCGATATCAAGGATCTGCTGGTTTGCACCCATGGCAGAGCGATCATATTCGGTAGAGTGAACTGTAGCTACATGCGGTTTCTTTATTTTCTGTTTTGCGAGTATGCCCGCCCTCATGGTGAGCCAGTCGTGATTGTGTATGAGGTCATATTCTCTCTCCCTGTTGTTCTTCTCAACCTCCTCCGCACATCTCAGGTTGTACTGCATAACTCTATTCATGAAATCAGCGCCATATGTCTCTCTAGCAGTGTAAGGGCCGAAGTGCACAGGCATTACTTGGATAAGTCTCGGAGTGGTTCCCTTCATCTCAAACTCGGTTCTAGGCATGTAGAAGTCCACTTCTATTCCTCGGTTTGCCAATGCGTGTGTCAACTCATAGCAATGGACTCCTAATCCTCCGCTTTTGAAGGGGGGGAACTCCCACCCTAGCATTGCTATGCGCACAAGTTCACCTCTTACATCACTCCTAAAGTATCTACTAAGTCTCAATTAAACTATGTAAACAAAGGTTTATAAAATGAACTGCTTGAGACTGGTATGGGTAGTTTTGTAATTATTAGCGTCTGAGAATTTGGGCAATTTTAAAGCAGTTAAAAATTTTACAAAAAAAATGGTAAAATATCATTTTGGAAAGTTAGTTCGGTATATAAAACCTCAGAAATGAAAATCACATCTGTAATACAAGATGGGAAGAATTATCTAGGATACAGATGAGAATAAAGGGTAGTTTTAGATGGTAATACTATTTAGATAGGATAGTGGTACAAGTCAGTTCATTGCTTTTGATGTAACTGGGAAACCACGAAGAGAATCAATAAAAAATGTAATGAGCAAGAGAAGCATCAAAGGAGTTTAACAGAACATACTTGAACGATGAGACAGAAAAAGTAAGCTGCAGGAACTTGCAAAAAGATTCTATAAAATCGCAAACACTTCTTGCTCAGCACCCAATACTTTTAAATGCATGAATGTGAAAAAAAGATATGCGCTCCCGCCATAGCTCAATTTGGTAGAGCATCCGGCTGTAGCTTGCATTGCTGGCTTTTTCCAGCAGAAACCGGATGGTTGGGTGTTCAAATCACCCTGGCGGGATTTCAGTTATTGTCGACATATTCGATAATGGTTTAAATAGTTTGTTTTTCAAAAAGATATCCGCATGCCTTGGTAGTGTAGTGGTTAGCATTCAGGCTTGTCAAGCCTGCGACCCGGGTTCGAATCCCGGCCAGGGCGCTACTGTTTCTCCGGATTTGATGCTCGCATTAGTAGTCTAAAGGTAATCCTGAATCTTCTTCTGGAACAATGCCTCCTGCAGAAGCTTGCTGTTCTTTATCCACACATTCACACTGATATCAAATTTTGAGAATATGTAAGCGAAAGCTTCTTTCAGAGTTGCAAATTTCATTGGTGTTTTCTTCACTGCATTTCTCACCGCCTCGCGCACATTCCACACGCCAACGGGCATGATATAACCTGGGTGCGCTTCCCTGAGGATTATTGCAGCTGCCTGCCTCCTCTCTTTTTTCAGCTGTTCGGCCACAGCAAGCCTTGCGGAGAAATAGCATCCTCCTATAGTCGGATATTCACTCCTCCCTCCATATCCCTCGCAGTCAGAGAATATCGCAATTTCCCTTCCTCCAGGGTTCCATATTGTCCTTGGGTACCACGCCTCAATCAACTCATAGCTCCAGCGGGATGGAATCATCAGTGCAATCCATCGGTTATCAAGAGCAGTGTGTTCATAAACTCTGAATTCGTTTATCATGGGAAATGTCCTGACTTCATCCAAAAGATTTTTTGAGAGCATGCTGTCTACGGCAGTGATGGACCATCTTGTGGGAACAAATCTCCTGTTCTTCTCGATTCCGAACAGCCCTGCTGAGAACGCTTTCTGTATTTTTGAAACTAGAACGTTATCGCGGTAAAGCTGTATGACCGCTTCAGAAGCTCTCATGTCTGTGTCGCTGAAAGCCTTCTCAATTTTGTGGTCCGCGGTTGAGGATATCAGATCAATATTTTTCAATGGTGCAGAAGGACCGAAAGGCTGGACCTCGTCATCCAGGGCAATTCTTCCAACAGGCTTTTTCATGAACTCTGCGTCCACCTCTGTGGGTGCCTTTGACAAAGCCAGCTCTCTTGTTAGCTCTACAATCTTGCCTGCATCCACATCCCTCACATTCACCCTATATTTTCCTCTCACAAGCTGGAAACGGAATTCTGCGATTTCCTCTATGCTTTTTCCTTGCCACATCTCCGGGGTACCAAGCAGAGTTGTGTCTCCTGTGACTGGCGGTATGAGCGGTCCTATGTTCACATAGGGATACCCCATCCTGCCAATGAACAAGTCAGGGGGAGAGGAGCCCTCGAGCGTGAGGCTGTCAATCAATGGCTTTGTTTTCATCTGGGCATAGAATTTGACAAGGATTGGACAGCTATCCTTGCCGCAGAGCAGCTTTGAGCCCTTGCAGATCGCACATCGTGTATCCTGCCTGGAATCGGGCGTGCCGAATGAGATAGTCTCCCTTTTACCTGACAGCTCCTGTAGGGAACTCTGCTCCTCAAGGAGCTTCGAAAGCCATAAATTTGTTGGCACGACAAAACTATGAATGTTAATATATACAATCTTTTCTGAGGGGTAACTTTCCAGGTGGACTTGTGATAGCAAATGAAGTCAGGTGCAAAACCCTGCTCAACCCCAGCAAGCTTGCCGTCTACTGCATCAACCCTTATGTTGGCTGCCAGCATGCCTGCTCATACTGCTATGCAAACCCCCTCACAAGGAGGTTCAGCAGGCATTCCGAGCAATGGGGGGAGTTCGTTGACGTGAAGATTAATGCACCCGAAATTCTGAGAAAAGAGGTTTCATCAAGGAAGAGAGGCCAGGTTTTCATTTCGTCACTCACGGATGCGTACCAGCCTCTTGAGAAAAAATACGAGCTTACCAGGAAACTGCTTGAGATACTGCTTGAGAGCCAATTCCCAGTCTGCATCCAGACTAAATCATCCCTGGTCAGCAGAGATGTTGACCTGCTAAAAAAATTCAAAGAATGTGAGGTTGGCTTCACCATAACAACGCTTGATGAATCTGTGAGGAGGAACTTCGAACCTCTTTCATCGCCAGTAAAAGAGAGGCTTGAAGCCCTCAAGCTGTTGCAGGAAAACGGGATAAGGACGTATATTTTTGTTGGGCCTGTGCTGCCGCACCTGACTGACAGGGATTTGGAGGAGCTTGTGAAAACCGCGTCTGAACTTAAGGTGGATTATCTCTGGTTTGACCAGCTGAACCTCAAGCCGGGCGTGTGGGAGAATACGCAAAAAATACTGGAGGAATCCTATCCGCAGCTTTTGCCGGTTTGGAAGGAAATATTCTTCTCAAAGAATGATTACTACGATAAATTTAGAGAAATGGCAGTGCAGCTCTGCAAGAAACATGATGTCAGATACAGGTTCTGCTACTGATTAGCTGACATTTCTGAGGTAAATATTATAAGACCATAAGACGTCTTTATTACTGATGACTAGACTGTTGGTTTACGACACCATGGCGAGAAGGAAGAGGGAGTTCACTTCTATCAAGAAGGGCGAGGTGCGGCTCTACACCTGCGGCCCCAGTGTCTATTCAAAATCCCACCTCGGGAACTTCCGCACCTATGTCTTTGAGGATGTGGTGAAGCGGGTTCTTATGTTCATGGGATACAGAGTCAGGCATGTGATGAACATTACAGACATCGAGGACAAGGCTGTGAGGGCTGCAAAGGGGGATATGAAGAAACTTATTGAGATAACCAGAAGGAATGAAAGGATTTTCATGAAGAATTCCCATGACCTTAACATTATCCCTGCTGATGCCTACCCGCGCGCAACTGAGAGTATAGATATGATGGTAGGACTGATAAGAAAACTGGAGAGGAAAGGGCTGACCTTAAAGGATGGGAAGGGCAATGTGTTCTTCGACGTATCGCGGTTCCCAGGCTACGGAAGGCTCTCCCGTTCAAGGTTCATGCATCCACTAGACAAAAGGGTCTACAAGGATGATTACTACCAGAGGGAGGCTGGGGATTTTGCGCTCTGGAAGGCCTGGAAAAAGAGCGATGGCAATGTATTCTATGATACCGAACTGGGAAGAGGTCGGCCCGGCTGGCATATAGAGTGCAGCGCCATGAGCATGCGTTATCTTGGCACTCCTTTCGACATGCACATGGGCGGAGTGGACAACATATTCGCGCATCACGAGAATGAGATAGCACAGAGCGAAGGTGCTACTGGCAGGAAGGTTGCGAACTACTGGGTGCATGTGCGCCATCTCTTGATGGAAGGGAAAAAGATGAGCAAGTCCCTTGGGAACTTCTACACTGTTGACGACATACACCGGATGGGCTATGGTTACGATGCGATAAGGGTGCATCTGCTTGGAACGCATTACAGAAAACGGCTCAACTTCACTTTTGCAGGGCTTAGGGATGCAGCCAAGGAGCTTGAGAAGTGCAAATGCTGCGCCCGCTCCCTGGAGCAAGGGGAGTTCTGGGAGGATAATCCCGAAGTGGATGAATTAACAAAAAAGATGCTTGTGGAATTTGAGGACAGGGTATGCGACGATTTTGACACGCCAAGTGCCACCAGGATATTCTGCTCCTTTGTCTGCGACCTGCAGGAATTCATAGAGAAAAGGAAAATTGGAAAAAGAAACGCCAAAAGTGCGCTGGATGCGTTATGCAGGATGGATTCCGTGCTTGGTTTTATGCGTTAGGGAATCTTCAGCATAGGTTAAAAAGTCATAAGCGGGAAATACGTTTATGAAATATTTACATCCGAAAGCGGAAGTTGTAGGTGATGTCTCTATTGGCGATGGCTCCTCTGTCTGGGCTTTTGCAGTGATCAGGGGAGATGAGGGGAAAATAACTATTGGGAAAAATGTCAGCGTGCAGGAGCACTGCGTTATTCACGGGGAGAATGTCAGCATTGGCGATAATGTTACTATAGGCCACTCTGCGGTTGTCCATGGCGCTAGGATTGGCAGCAATGTGCTTGTCGGGATAGGTGCTGTAGTGCTTGACGGGGCGGAAATCGGCGATTGGGTGGTAATTGGGGCTGGAGCTGTTGTTCCACCGGGCATGAAAGTTAAGTCGAACAGTCTAGTTCTTGGAATTCCGGCGAAGGTTGCGAGAGAACTTAATGAAGGGGACAGGAAGCTGGTAGTAAGCTCTTATGAAAAGTATGTGGAGAGAATCAAGAAGCTTGGCAAGGAGTGACGCTCACCATTTGTGTTTCGGGTTTGGAGGCATTATCAACCAGGCTATAATGTAAGCCAGTATGCCCGAACCATTCAACGCAAGGAGAATCCAAATTAGCCTGACAAGAGTGGGATCCACATCAAAGTACTCTGCTATCCCGCCGCAGACTCCTCCAAGAATTTTATTCTCGCCAGAGCGGTAAAGCCTTTTCTTCTTGTCAAATTTTGGCATGGTACGGATTGAGGAGGGATGATATTTAAGGCTGCCTAACTCGGCAACCACAATGTTTAAATATAACTTATTTCAAGTTCTAGAGTCCTTCAAAGAGGCGACCGGTATGAATGATGAGAGAATAGTGGCTATCTACAGCTACCAGCGTGAGCTGACTGAAAGTATGGTGGCAAGGAAGAAAGAAGAAAGAAAAGGGATTTAAGGTGCTTATTTCCTCTGTCCTATGAATCCGCCTATTGCACCTAGCACTGCTCCTAGCACGAGACTGAAGATGACGCCTATTACTGATCCTATGGCCCATGCTACGATGGCAAAGCCGCCTACGACTGCTGCCCCTGCCACGTTGCTGGTTGCTGCGGGCACTAACCCCAAGAGCATTACTATGAGGCTTATAACCGAGTTTATTATGCCAGCTATAAAGGCAGCAAGAGCGCCTACCAGAGCCGCACTAAGGAGGTCCAGCTTGCTATTCTTGGCTGCTGCATAGCCTGCATACAGTAGGACCAAGCAGTTAAGGACGAAGAGGCCTATGCCTACAACAATCGATATGATTGCTCCAGCAAGCCCGATCATTCCGCTAACGATACTTAAAACAGCGCCGATTATTCCCAATACGACTAAGATTACTATTGGGATCAAAGCGGCCTTGATTATCTTCATAAATTCCATTTCACCACCTCGGATAAAGTCCTTGAATTGGTTGGGGTTACGAGGTTTATAAATATATCTGAGCTTCAAAAAAAGGGATAAATTTATAATATGGCTGAATTAAAAAGTGAATGGGGTGTTCCACATGTTCGAGGGAATGATGAGGGGCGCGGGTTATGTTACTCAGCGCGAATTTGACCGACTCGAGAGAGCTTTGAAGGAGGAGAAGGCGCATTCCTCGATGGTTGAGGCTGAGAAGAGTGCTATGATGCATGAACTCGAAGATCAGGTCGCCCAGCTGGAGAAGGACAAAAGGAACCTTGATGACGAGGTAAGCAATCTTTCTGGCGAGCTGGAGAAGATAACTGACGAGAAAGTCAAAGTATATGAGATGCTTAAGGAGAGCGGCGTGAAGGCTGCGAAGACCAAGAAAGATCTTGAAGATGATATAGCAGAACTCCAGAGAAAAAAAGAGCTGAATGAAGGGAGTATAGCGGCACTTCAGAGAAAAATCAAGGAAATGACTGAGGAGATAGGGGATATCAAGAAAGCGGGAGATGCATCCGTGAAGGCTGCGAAGAAGGAGGCAATGGCCATTTCAAAAGAGAAGGAGAAGTCGGCGAAGACAATCGAGAAGCTGGCTAAGAGGATAAGCGAGATGGAAGCAAAGAAGGCTGCGGATAATGCGAAGAAAGTCACAGATAAGGCAAAAAAAGTCGCAGATAAAGCGAAGAAAGCCGCGGATAAACCAAAGAAAGCGGAAAAGAAAGATAAGAAAGACAAAAAAGTCAAGAGAAAGGGGAAGAAGAAGTAGACAAACCCAGTTTATACCTATTTCTGCTTATTGCTGGGAGGTGCGGTCGTGTTTGGGGGGGTGGGCTCGTTATTCAGGAAAAGGAGCAGATGCGAGGTATGGGAACTTGGCAGCATACCGAACGAGGACTTCGATGCGCACTCTCTTTTCATCAAGAAAGTGAAGGGGCTGGCTTTCTCTATACTGTACGATTTCAAGAAGATGAGAATGCTGCTTATAACTGTTGATTTTCCTGAGGGACTTATGGATTCCATAGCCGCAAGCGTGGCTGGATTGGAGTTCAGGAAGCTTGAGGAAAAAATTTCTTTTGGAGAAGTGAAGAACTCTTTTAGGTATGACGGCATTCCATTCAAGCATACTGCTACTATCCAGGAGCCTTTTGCGCTGCACAAGGAGGATATGAAAAAGACTGAGAGGAGCCTTATAACTGACCTGCCAATGGCTTTTAGGGATAGCGATTGTTACCTCCTCGTGTCATTCATCCCCGAAGGCAGGGATGCTCTAAACGAGGTCAAGAGGCAGTGGGAGGATGAGCTGAGCAGGCTCACTCCAGTGAGCAGGGAAGGTGTTTCGATCCAGGGGGGTGACAGTCAAAGGAGTCACTTCACAGAGAGAATGAAATATGAGGAAACTGATGTCGCCATGGTAGCGGCTGAACTTCTTGCCATGTGCGATAATGCATTACTGCGCAGCGATGCTGTCTACAGCGTTAGCGTAATTGGGTGGGGGGAAAGGGCAGAGCTCCTCAAGCAACATCTCAAGGGAAAATATTGGGGGATTTGTGAAAAGGTCAGGGTAAACGAGGAGTTGAGGAACTGTATGCCGATTGAGGGAGGGGAGATCCTCAGCGGTGAGTACGCCTCGCTTTTCGTGAATTTTGCTCCAGAGTTTGCAAGGGAGGAGATATCACTTGAGATAAAAGAGATTCCAAGGAATTTCCTTTCAAAAGGTAGGAGTAGCATTGAGGTTGGCAACGAACTTCTTAAAGGAGTGAGGAGGCACCGAGGAATATATCTTGACAGCATGAGTTACAACACGAACATTCTGATTGTGGGTCAGCAGAGGATGGGCAAAACGATGCTGGCAAAGAGGATTGCGAGACATGCTGTTAGCGAGGGGGCGGGCGTCATAGTATTCTCCCCAAGCTCGGAATGGAATGCAGTTGCCAAGTCCAGAAAGGGGATGCTGGTCCTGAAGCTCTCCAGCAGGATTCCCTTCAACCTCGTTCGATGTCCGCCTGGGGTAAGGAGGGAGCAGTTCTACCAAGATCTGGCATTACTGCTTGCAAATGCGATGGGCGCGGGCCCCTACACGAACCCCATAAGGAATGTTATGCTGAACTCCTTCACATCCCTTTACGCTAGAGATAAGGAGCTCGGCATTGTTGATATATACGACGGTGTACATTCTTCAGTAGTCGAATTCTACTCCCATGAAGGGAAGAGCTTCGGTAAGTTTGGGCAGAACATAAGGGCATCGTTGGAGAACCTGAGGCAGATAATGCTCAAGGAACAGTTCCGGATGAAGGACGGTGTGAGAATCGAGGACTGTATAAGGGACGGGGCGGTATTTGACATGAGTGGATGCAGCGAGCTTGAGAGGGCGCTGCTCTATGCGTTCATACTCGCGCAGGTTTACAGCTGCATAATGAGCAACTTCGACGAGAAGGGCGACAGGGAGCTCAGGCTTCTCCTAGTGCTTGAGGAAGCCCAAATGGTTTTCAGGAGGCAGGGCAGGGAGGGCGTGAGCATTGAGGCAAGTGCAACTGCGGATTTGGAAAAAAAGCTCGGCATGTTCGGAAAGAGGGGGGTTGGCATGATGCTGATAACCCATTTCGCAGACCAGTTGAGCGACATAGTGAGGAGGCACGCGCAGACGCACTTCTACTTCAAGCAGGATGTGGACTCACTTGAAAGCGCATTGAAAGACTTGAAGTTCAATCCAAGCGAGGAGGAACTCTGGAGGAATGCATCAGCAAAGCTTCTCTCCCTTCCAACCGGCGTTGCGGCATGCAGGGCGGTGCATATTAATGATGGCGAGAGGATTGAGGTAGGGCCCTTCCTTATGAAAAGTATTGCTGAGAAGGAAGACCGTATGGGGGAGAAGGAGATAGATGCGAGAGTTGAGAGATACCTTGAGAGTAATGGGATAAAGATGCCTGAGAAAACAAAACTAAGGGTCAAGGTTATCTCAGCTGATGGGAAGGGGGTTCCGGATGCGAATGTTGAACTGCTGCTACGCGATACTCCGGTGAGCGTTAGTGAGACGCAGGATGGGGTCAATTACATGACTGGAAAGGTTGAGCCGGATATAGCGGGAAGCGCGTATGTGGATGCAGTCGAAGGGGAGGAATACGAGCTGAAGGTTTCCAAGAAGGGTTTCAGGAGCGAGTGCAGGAAGGTGGTTGCAGGCAAGGACGAGCTGGTTAGAGTTGAGCTTGAACTCTCAGGCAAGGCAAGGAGGAGTATAAATTCCGTATAAAAGGAAAACAGA
>Ga0315277_10012981_pt1 | contig 10404 bp, 8 predicted proteins | sample YL17G05_15_MG_FD_203695 | JGI IMG/M metagenome (GOLD analysis project Ga0315277, IMG submission 203695) | Sediment microbial communities from Yellowstone Lake, YNP, Wyoming, USA - YL17G05_15 | ecosystem: Environmental > Aquatic > Freshwater > Lake > Sediment | place: USA: Wyoming | collected...
TTGTGAGTGGTCAGGCATTGTCTTTACGGAGTGTGTGATGTTCGAACAAGTCGCCGAGGTCGTGCGGCGTTACGAAGAACTGAGTGATCTCCTGGCCTCCCCCGAGGTGGCCCAGGATCCGGCCAGGATTCGCATCTACGGGCAGGAGCAAGCCGAGATCGCCGATCTGGTGCAGATCTATCGCCAGTACACGCGGTGGGTGACCGACCTGCAGAATACTCGCCAGATGCTCTCTGAAGAGCACGACGAAGAGATGTTCGCGATGATCAGCGAGGAGATTGCCGGCCTGGAGGCTCGCCTGCCGGCGGTGGAGGAGGAACTCAAGCGTTTGCTGCTGCCCAAGGACCCACGCGATGAGCGCAACGTCATTGTCGAGATCCGCGCGGGCACTGGTGGCGATGAGGCGGCGCTGTTCGCGGCTGACCTTTTCCACATGTACACACTCTACGCCGCCAAGCGTCGTTGGCAGGCACAGGTGCTCAACACGAGTGAGACGGGCATCGGTGGGTACAAGGAGATCACCTTCGAGATCAAGGGCAAGGGTGCCTATTCACAGATGAAGTGGGAGAGTGGCGTGCATCGCGTGCAGCGCGTGCCGGCGACAGAGGCGAGTGGCCGAATCCATACCTCCACGGCCACGGTGGCTGTCTTGCCGGAGGTGGATGATGTCGAGGTAAAGGTCAGCGAAAAGGACCTGCGCGTGGACCTCTTCCGTGCCGGCGGGCACGGGGGCCAGGGGGTCAACACCACCGACTCGGCGGTGCGCGTCACCCACTTGCCGACCGGCATCGTGGTCACCTGCCAGGACGAGCGTTCGCAACTTCAGAACCGCGCCCGCGCCATGTCGGTACTGCGCGCCCGGCTCTACGACCTTGAGTTCGGGAAACAGTCTGACGAACTGGATGAGGCGCGGCGCAAGCAGGTGGGCACCGGGGAACGCAGCGAAAAGATTCGCACCTACAATTTTCCCCAGAACCGGGTGACGGACCACCGCATCGGGATGTCGGTCTACCGCATCGAGAGCGTTCTGGCGGGGGAGTTGGACGAGTTCATTGACCGGCTGATCGCTGCCGACCAGGCCGAACGGCTCAAGGCACAGCAGCCGGTGCCGGTCCCCTGATGTGTGGGCCTCTTTCAGACTGCGGATCGCGTGATATGCTGCCCGGTTCCTCCTCGTGTGCACGTGGGCTCGCACCCGATGCCCGTGAGGTCCGGTGTCCGCATGGGGTCACAGTGGGCGAGGCGCTGGGCTGGGCCACACGGCTTCTCGCCGCTGGGGGCGTCGAGGCGGATGGCCATCCGACACCACGCCTGGATGCCGAACTGTTGTTGGGTGTGCTCCTGTTGCTGAGTCGCGCGGAGCTTTGCATCCACGAGCGAGATTGCCTGGATGACCAGGTTATCTGGCGCTACACTCGGTTCGTTCGCCGGCGACTGGCCCATGAGCCGGTAGCCTATATCCTGGGGCGGCGCTCCTTCTACGATGTCGAGCTCTATGTCAATCGCCACGTGCTGATCCCCCGTCCCGAAACCGAGCACCTGGTCGAGGAGGCTCTGGCCTGGGGCCGCGCCCACCAGAGTATGCGCGCAGGGGTGCCCCTGGGGGTGGTGGATGTGGGCACCGGCAGTGGCGCCGTGGTCATCGTCCTGGCCCGACACCTGCCCCGGGCTCGGCTATGGGCGGTGGACCTCTCTCGCGAAGCGCTGGACGTGGCTGCCGCAAACCTGCGCCGCTATGGATTACAGCACCGTGTGTTGCTGGTCTGTGGAGACTTGCTGGCAGCCCTCCGCGGCCCATTCAGCCTGATCGTGGCGAACTTGCCCTATGTCGCTCATGATGAGCTGGGCGCCCTTCAGCCCGATGTCAGCAGTTACGAGCCGTGCCTGGCTCTCGATGGTGGCCGGGAGGGACTGGCGCTGATCCGCCGGTTGTTGACCGAGCTTCCTGAGCGTTTGGCCGTGCCGGGGCTGGCGCTCCTGGAGATCGACCCCCGACAGGCGGTGGCCGTGGTCCAGGCTACGCGGGACCTCCTGCCCACGGCCGCCATCACCCTGCTGCGCGACTACGCTGGCCTGGATCGCCTGGTTCGCATCGAACAGGAGTAGTTCATGTCCTGCAAACTCATCGCTCTGGACCTGGATGGCACACTACTGCGCGATGATCTCACGATCTCCCCCAGGGTGCTTGAGTCACTGGGCGCAGCCAGGGATCGCGGCATCCAGCTAACGCTGGCCTCGGGACGCAGTTACGCCTCGATGCGTCGTTGGATCGAGGAGCTGGATATCGTGACCCCGGTCATAAGCTACCAGGGCGCGGCGGTCACCGACCCCCTGACTCACCGTTGCCTATACCAGCACACCTTCCCCTTGGGCCTTGTGGTCGAGTTGGCGGCTTTCGCCCGCGAGCGTCAACTCTCGCTGACGCTGTACGCAAACGACGTGATCTACGTCGAGCGCAAGATACACCCTGACTCTTTCTACGATGCCTGGTTCGGCCTGCCCTACCGTGTGGTGGGCGACTTGCCCACCGCGCTTCCTGCTCCGGCGGCCAAGTTTATCATCATCGGTGAAGGGGAGGATCTGGACCACCTGCAGCCCGAGGTGGAGCACCTCTTTGGCCAGCGGATGCAGATCATGCGCTCTCATCGCCTTTTCCTGGAGGGACTGGCCCTCGGCGTGACCAAGGGTACTGCCCTCGAATGGCTGGCTGGGCAGCTAGGCATCGCCCGCCAGGATACAATGGCCATCGGTGATTCAGGCAACGATGAGGCAATGATCGCCTGGGCCGGGATGGGGGTGGCCATGGGCAACGCCTCGTCGGGGGCCCTGGCTGCCGCCGATTATGTCGCCCCCAGCGTCGAGGAGGACGGCGTGGCCGATGCCATCGAGCGCTTCTGCCTCCTGAGATGCCAAGACCTGTACCCATGAACGCCCTCGTCGTTGCGCTAAGGGACGTTTCCCCGCCAACCCGTGGGCCACTTCGTGGAGAACCCGCCCACCGGACTATGTGTGAGGACACCGTGTATGGCTGACGAACAGATAGGCGCCACTATCGAGTCTGGTCCCAGCGATTGGCAGGTCCTGCAGCAGGACCAAGACGGTTACGCCTGCATCACCGTGAGCGGGCGATGGGTGAGCCCCGAGAGTGGCAAGGTTGAGGTGCGCCTGGTGTATGAGGCGACGGGGATGCCCGTTGGCCGCGGGCTCGATTGGCAGGCTGCTGCCACTACGCCCGATGGTGGCTGGGCAGCGACGCTCGTTCGGGCGCCAGCAGGGGGCCTTTACCGTCTGGAGACGCGTTATAACCCGCGGGCCAACCTGGCCGGTGAATGGTCTGCTCGCGGGGACATGCGCCACTTCCTCGGCGTCGGTGACCTATGGGTTATCGCCGGGCAGAGCAACTCGGCCGGCTATGGCAAGGGGCCGGCATACGACCCGCCCGAGTTGGGCGTGCATTTGCTGCGCAACAGCGGCTCCTGGGCGCTTGCCGCCCACCCGCTGAATGATTCAACCGCCACGCAACACCCGGCAAACCGGGAAGCAGCCAACCCCGTGCATTCCCCTTACCTGCACTATGCCCGTACGCTGAAGCGGTGCTTGAACCACCCCATCGGGCTGGTACAGGCGGCGTTGGGCGGATCGCCCCTCTCCGCATGGAATCCCACAGAGCCAGGCGGCGCGGTGCTTTTCCACAATATGGTGCGCTGCGTGGAGTGCGCCGGTGGACGGGTGAAAGGTGTTCTGTGGTACCAGGGCGAGTCGGACGCCGATGCGGTCAATGGCCCCACCTACGCCGCGCGATTCATCCGCGCCGTAGGCGCCTGGCGCGCTGCCCTCCATGCTCCAGAACTTCCGGTGATCACCGTGCAACTGAACCGCTATTACACGCCGAGCACCGAGAGCCTGGACCTGGGGTGGTCTCTCGTGCGGGAGGCACAGCGCCAGGCGCCCAGGATGCTTCCGGGGGTGTGCGTGGTGCCGGCGTTGGACCTGCCCCTGGGAGACTTGATCCACACCAGCGCCACGGGGAACATGCTGCTCGCCGAGCGCATGGCCAATGTGGCTCTGGGAGCAGTGTACCATCGGCCCGTGGACTACCTGGCCCCTGAGCCAGCTTCGTCCAGGAGGTCGGGCGATGGCCGGACGGTTGAAATCGCTTTCCAGCCGGTGGCCAGCCGCATGGATAACCCGGACCTGACCACGAGCTGCTTCCGCGTGGAGGACGACCTGGGAGAGGTGCCTGTAGAGAAGGTGGTCTACCCGGGTCAAACTACGGTGCAGCTCGTTCTGGGCCGGGAGTTATCCGGCGTGGCGCTGGTGCACGGTGCTCCGGGGCTCAACCCCCCACCAGCGCCTATGGATATGGAGCGGCTGATGCCCATGCTCGGGTTCTACGGTTTCCCTGTGCAGTAGAGCTCGGCCAGGAAGTGGGTCTGTGCCGATGGTGTGGGGACGTTGCGGGGGGCACGAGGACCGGCTCCTTCGCTCAACGGACTCCCCCTTTCCAGCCTCTCTGCGTTGAGCTCCAGCCGGCCGCTTTCATGCGTGGAGATCCGCTGTTGCCAACCGATGATGAACTGTCGTCAACCCGGGTCTACCCGTCCGCCGACGAGCGTGGCATCGAGGATGCGGTGCGCGCCCTGCGCGCTGGGCATTTGGCGGCCTTCCCCACGGACACGGTCTACGGCGTGGGCTGCGACCTCTGGCAGCCGGCGGCTATTGAGCGCATCTACTGGGCCAAGCTGCGCCCTCGGCGGATGGCCATCCCGGTGCTCGTCTCCTCGCCGGAAGGGGTGTGCCGGGTGGCCGGCATATTGCCCCTCGCATTTGGGGCGCTGGTGGGACGTTTCTGGCCCGGCGCGCTGACGGTAGTCGTCCCCCGCCACCCATCCCTTCCCGAGATCCTTTGTGCCGGCGGGCTTACCATCGCCGTGCGTATGCCCGACCACCCCCTGGCCCTGCGGCTGATCGCCGCGATGGGCGGCGCGCTGGCCGTGACCAGCGCCAACCTCTCAGGCCGACCCTCACTCACCACGGCGGCCACGGTGCTGGCTGAGCTGGATGGGCGCGTAGCCGTCCTGCTAGATGGCGGCGTGTGCCCCGTGGGTGTGGCTTCCTCCATCGTAGACCTGACGGTCTCGCCGCCCAGGCTCCTGCGCCAGGGTGGGCTGGATATGGCCGCGCTGAGGGAGATGCTGCCGGATCTGGCGCCACCCGGTACGTGACCCACCAAGGAGAGCATGCCACCATTCATCAAGGGCCTTGTGCTCTGCGAGCTGTTCTACAGTAAGGCCGTACGCCCCGTGCTGGACGCGCATTTCCCCCAGATCGCTCACTCAGCGGGGCGGCTGGATTCTGGCTCGGACGTCCTCGGCTTCGATACGCCTCGCTCCATGGATCACGACTGGGGGCCGAAGGCGACCCTGTTCGTCTCCGAGGCGGACTGTGCGCGCCATAATACTGAGATCGTCCAAGTACTGGCCGAACGTCTGCCTCTGGAGATCGCCGGCTACTCCACGAACTATGGTGGGTTGGGCGAGCGTGTACGCTATCTCAAGCCTATTGACCATGGTCCTGTGGCCCACCTGGTCACGGTGACCACAACAGCCCGCTTCTTCACAGAGTATATCGGCCTGGACCCCAGCCAACCGATCCGTGAGGTGGATTGGCTGTCCATCCCCCAGCAGCGGTTGCGAACCGTCGCCTCGGGAAAGGTGTTCCACGACGGCTTGAACGTCCTGGAGGCCGCGCGCAGCACGCTGTCCGGGTATCCCCGCGATGTATGGCTCTATCTGCTGGCCTGCCAGTGGCGGCGCATTGGTCAGGAGGAGCCCTTCATGGGCCGATGCGGTGATGTGGGCGATGAGCTCGGCTCGCGTCTGGTGGCTGCTCGGCAAGTGAATGAGCTGATGCGCCTCTGCTTCCTGATCGAGCGTCAGTATGTCCCGTACACCAAATGGTTCGGCAGTGCCTTTGCCCAACTCACCTGTGCCGCCGAGATAACCCCGATCCTCCATCGCGTCCTCACTAGCGCCACCTGGGGCGAACGCGAGCAGCACCTTGCGGCGGCCTATCTTGCGCTGGCGCGGATGCATTGCGCCCTGAACCTCACCAGGGCGATCGAGCCGCAGGTCACGCCGTTCTTCGACCGCCCCTATCTGGTGCTCCACTCGGGGGATTACGTTGAGGCGCTCTGTGAGGCCATTCAGTCCCCGGCCGTCAGAGCTCTGCCGCAGTACGTTGGGGCTGTGGGCCAGTTTGTGGATTCCACCGACGTGCTCGACTCTATCGCCAGGTGCCGGGCGCTGACTGCAATCTATGAGCGAAAGAGGTGATATGAGGATCGGCATCGTGGACCTGGATACGTCGCACCCTCAGAACTGGGTGCCCATCGAGCGCGCGCTAGGCCATCAGGTCGTCGGCGTGTGGGATGGTGGCTCGGTGCACCCCACCGGTTACGCGGCCAAGTTCGCCCAGGAGCACAGCATCCCGCGGGTCTATGGGGCCCTCGCGGAGATGGCGCCCGAGGTAGACTGCGCCATCCTCCATGGCTGCAACTGGGATACGCACATTCCCCTGGCCAGGCCCTTTGTGGAGGCCGGCGTCGCCGTGCTGGAGGATAAGCCGTTGGCCGGCAACCTGCGCGACCTGCAGCAGCTGCGCGTCTGGGCCGCCCAGGGTGCGCGCATCGCTGGCGGGAGCTCGCTGCGCTTCTGCGTGGAGACGCGCGACTGGCTGGCCCTGCCCGTGGCCGAGCGCGGCACGCCACACACCGCGCTCTGCGGCTGCGCTGTGGACGAGTTCAATTACGGCATCCACGCCTACGCCATGTTGCTTGGCGTCATGGGTCCCGGAGTGGGCAGCGTTCAATACCTCGGCCAGGGCGTGCAGCGGCGCATCCTCCTGAACTGGGCCGATGGGCGTATGGGGTTCGTGATCGTGGGCGCGGCCGCCGCCTGGATCCCCTTCTACGCCACCGTCATCACCGAGCGCACCGTCGTGCACTACCAGCCCGATGCCGGCAGCCTATACCGCGCGCTCCTGGAAGCGACCTTGCCCTACCTGTCCGGCGAGGTATCACAGCCACCTGTATCTCTGGACGCTCTCCTGGAGCCTGAGCTCTGTGCTCTGGCCGCGCGCCGCTCCTTACGGGAGGGCGATCGCACTGTGGCTTTGTCCGAGTTACGCGAGGAGGATGGTGGCTACGACGGAGCTTCGTTCGCCGAGGAGTATCGGAAGGCCAGGTATCCGCAGGTGATACCCAGTGCATGAAATGGGTCCTGTAGGCGACAGGATTCACAGCCTTTATGTAGAGTTCATGAGGGAGTCCGAACGATGAACCTATCTCCGGAAGATGCCGCTTTGTTCTTCAGGCTACGCACTTCCCTCCTGGCTTATGCCAGTGTCCACCTGAATCTCATCGTTGGCGTGCGGCGAGCCGACGACGTCATGGGGCTGCCCCCTCCAGAGCTGCTCCGGATCCGCGAGGCCCTTGTCGCCCGCCCCGATCTGCTAAAGAGTTACGTCGCCGAGAACCCCGACCGCCTTTCGTCTGAGGAGTTGGGCATCATCTCCAGTTGGCAACATTGGGTCCGCGGCAGGTTCTACGTCGTACGCTTCTTGAGAGCGTATGCTGTGTTCCTATCGTCGGAGGATGAACCGCACCTGTATGGCGTCCTCTCCCTCTATGACCCACTGGAAGACCAACTGGGTGGGCAGCCCCTGCCGGCTATGGTGGACGCACTGCTCCTGCCCTTTCGCGGGCAAATCATCTACGATGGTCTGCTGAATACCTATGCCCTATACTTTGGACCGGGTATACGTGGCAGCCTGAACGACCGCTACAACGCACTCAAGGAGCGCGAGGGGATCATCGAGCAATTGGCCGCGGCCTCGGGCGAGCGGGAGATCCGCACCAGCCTGGCCCGCAGGAAGCCGCGAAAACCCGCCCCCGATTGGCACGCCGCCGTGAACGAGATCGCGGCGCGGACGGACGGTATGCGACAGGCCGACACCAAACTGCAGGAGGCAGCCCTCAGTACGCTGCGTAGCGCGGCCGGCCTGGCACAAGTGGTGTTCGCCCAGCCGGCAGACGACGAGGAGTGCACCCGCCGATTGCGGCAGACACGAGCTGCCTTGGCCAAGCTTGAAGGGCTGCTCTGGCGGGTCTAGCCGGCCAGTACCGGCAGCGGCGAGACCCGTAGCGCGACAGTGCTGGTGAGCTCAGCACTGCCGGCGATCGACTGCTGCACAGAAGCCCAATCCAGGTCGCCGGATTAGTGAATCATCGGCCCGAAGGCGGAATCACGAAAAGAGCGCCGCAGCCTGCTCCATCTTGCCCATCGCGTCCACACCGAACGGGCAACGCTCCACACACGAGCCACACTGGGTGCAGTCGTCCGCATGGGTCGGCAGCGCCGCATACGCGCCAGCTACCTCCTCCGTCATCCGGCGCTCTGCTGCCTCGAACAGGCGGATGGTCTGGCCGATGTCAATCGCCGAGGGACAGGGCAAGCAATGGTTGCAGTAGACGCACTCCCCCATGACATATTGCCTAAAGTCACTCAAGATCGCCGAGTAGTCCCTCTCACCGTCGCTGGCCTGCCAGTACGCCAGGGCTGCATCCAATTCGGTCAGGTCCTTGACCCCGGGGATGGTGGTGGAGAGACCCGTCTGGGCCAGGACATAGGCCAGGCACTGCACCGGGGTAACGGACACCGACCTCTCGAGCTGCAGATCCCCGCCCCCGGTCTGCCAGTTCTCCACGGCGAGCTTGCGTTCCTTGGCCAGCAGCTTGCCCCCGGCGTAGGGCTTCATCGCCACCAGGCCTACGCCGCGCTCGGCGCAGGCGCTGAACAACTCCTTCTTCCCGGGGGTGGCCTGCCCCGTCAGGTTGATGGGGAACATCAGCACCTCCACCTGCCCGCTCTCCACAGCCTGCAGAGAGGTCGCCACAGTGTGCCCACTGAAGCCGATGAAGCGCGCTTTGCCCTCCCGCTTGAGGCGGAGGGCCAGGCCGAGCAGGCCCTCGGGGTTCATTGCCCGGTCGTAGTCCTCTTGCTCGTCTATGTTGTGCATGAACAGGACATCGGCGTGATCGGTATGGTAACGCCGCAGGAAGTCATGGAAGAACGTCTCGGCTTCGCGCGGGTCACGAGTCCTATCCTCCTGACCGTTCTGCTCGACGGCTCCCAGATGGGCGCCCAGGAACACCCGTTCCCGATGGCCCTGGAAGGCCGCGCCCATGTTGTCTCGGAACTGCGATTGGGCGAAGAACAGATCGAAGAAGCTGATCCCGCGTGCGATGCCCTCCCTGATCACCGGGATGACTTGCTCCCGCGGGCGGTTTATCAGATACTCGGTGCCCATGCCGATGGCGCTCACAACGAGGCCGGTTCTGCCAAGCTTGCGGTATTCCATTGACCCTTCCTTTTTCCATGAGCTGCAGCGTGCAGCCTGTCCGGGCGTTTCACGGTCCGGCTGGCTCTGCGCACCCGAGTAGACTACAACAACCCCGCTTTTCCGCCAAATCGGGGGATACGGCAGAGGGCGCTCGCGACTATGGCTGATGGGTCGAGTGCTGCGCAGGGCGCTTGCCTGGCCACGATTGGGAGCCGGAAGCGACTTTGCCGGCGCGGTCGGCATCCGCCGATACCCGGCATTGAGGCCGGCAACTACCGGTGACTTCTCTGGCGCATCACCTCGAAGGCCACGATCGCCGCTGCCGAGGCCGTGTCCAGGGAGGCGGCGAACGAACGCTGGTAGGGGATCTCGAGCAACAGATCGGCATAGTCGAGGAGCGGCCGGCTGATACCCCGCTTCTCCCCGCCGATGACCAGGAATAGGGGGATGGCCAGCTGGGCGGCGTAGATAGAGACCGCCTGTCCTTTGACGGCGCAGGCCACCGCCAGGCCCTGAGTCTTGAAGAACGCTGCCGCAGCCAGAGCTGTGCTGGCGATGGCCGTGGGCATCAACTCCGAAGCTCCTCCCGAGGCGCGGGCCACGGTCCCCGCCGCCGACATCCAGTTGCGCGGCCGCACCACCAGCCCGTCGGCGCCGGCGGCATAGAGCGAACGCACCGCCGATCCAAAGTTGAAGGGGTCTTCCACACCATCGAGCATCACGACAAAGGGTGAGGCGCTCCTTCGCAGGAGGTCGCCCAATGCCAAGAACCGGCGGGGCCCCACCAGAGCCACCACGCCCCCGTGCGTCGTGCCGCTGGCGTAGGTATCTATGATCTCCAGATCCACCCGCTGGGTGACGATCCCCGCTGCCCTGGCGCGCTCCTCCAGCCGGATCACCCGGTTATCGGTGTGGTCCCGGCGGATATAGAGCACGTGGATCGCGCGGCTCTGCGCCTCGATGGTGGCACTGACCGATATCAGCCCTTCCAGAACCGCTCGT
>Ga0315277_10012982_pt1 | contig 10404 bp, 4 predicted proteins | sample YL17G05_15_MG_FD_203695 | JGI IMG/M metagenome (GOLD analysis project Ga0315277, IMG submission 203695) | Sediment microbial communities from Yellowstone Lake, YNP, Wyoming, USA - YL17G05_15 | ecosystem: Environmental > Aquatic > Freshwater > Lake > Sediment | place: USA: Wyoming | collected...
GGTGCAGCACGTCCACCAGGGGCGCGGCCTGACCATTCTCGGCGGGCATGCCCAGCCGCTCATCCTGGCCGCGCTCCGAGTAGTCGCGCAGGCGGTACTTGGACTTCTTCTTCTCGACGAGCGGCCGGTCGCCGGAGGAAAGGCCGTGCGGGCCGTCGAGTTCCACGTGCGTCCCGTTGGCGAAGATGATGGCCTCGCCCGCATCGAGTTCGGGCATTCGGTAGGTGTACCGCCAGAGGACGTAGAACCGCGTGGCCGGGTCCACGCCGCCAAGGCCATGCGCGCGGCTGCCGTTGCCGCCCGCCTCCTTGGAAAGCCGCGCGAGGATCGTCTCAAGCACCGCCGTCTCAACCTCCGTCAGGAACCGCTCGGCGGGGACCTCTTCGCCGTTGGCGAACTCGACCCGCGCATACTTGGTGAAGGCCCGCAGGCCCGCCCCGACGCAGGCGATCACAAGGTCCGCGCCGGAGATGTCCATTTCCCAGAGCGTCTTGACCCGCTCGCGGACGATCTCTTCCAGGTCCGGCCGCACGTCGGTTTCATACGAGGCCGTGCTGGCATCGGCCTCACGCTTGCGGGCCACGAGGAATATGCTGGATGCAAGTGCGGCTGCATCCTGCGCAATGAGACGCCCACCGAACTCCGTGTCCAGGGGCCATGCTTCAGCAATGGTAAAACCTGCCTGGCGCAGGGCATCAACGAGTGTTGACCACCCAAGGGTTGTCTTGTGAGCATAGACAATCACCAGGTTGCCATCGGCTTTCAGCACCCGCTGCGCCTCGCCGAAGGCGGAAGCCATCATCTGTTCATAGGACCTGCTGGCAGCCTCCATGTCCCCTTTGTGCCGGGAAGACAGGGCCGTCGCTTCGTTCTTCTTCGGAGTCAGGTCAGTGGCGAAATGCTCCGGGTAGAGGTGGCCGATGGTACGCTTCAGCCAGACATAGAAGAAATCAGATACATCGGCGTAGGGCACGTTATCGTAGTACGGGGGGTCCGTGACCACCGCGTCGATGGTTGCGGTCTTGTGCGGCAGGGCCAGCGCCGAACCACGCTCCACGTCGGCAAAGGAGGGGATGGCACCAACCGCGCTGATCACTTGGCACACCCACTCAATAGCCTGAGACATGTCGCCAGAAGCATCGCCAAAGGGGTTGGCTTCGGAGAAGTCCCACACGAAGGCAACGGCTGGCCTCCCAAACGCCGATTGTGTCAGCAGCCTGCCGGGGTCCCAGCGGCAAAGTGAATTCCCGCGGTCTGTCATGCGGTCAACGACGATGCCAAGGTATGTGGCGATGCCCTTGGCCCGTTCCTTGCCAATACCTTCACTGGTCATTGCCTCGAAGGCACTTCGCACAGCCTCGCACTGCACAAGCAGAGAAAGCAATTGGCGCGGATGGAAGAGGTCCGCGAACGCCGTAAGACCATGCCGCGTCGGGGCGGTCATCCCCCGAGCATTGGGCGAGGGCCTGGTAGGGTTAATCACTTCACCAGGCAGCGTTATTCCTGAGCGCTCTTGCACAGCACGGATTCTCTTGCGGACGGAATCGTCCGAGGGGAGCAAGTCCTTCGGCAAACTCGTGGGCGACAGGAAAGACGTTCCGGCGCTACCGGACTTGCGGCACACGACGGCCAACAACTGGACGCCTACCTTGCCTTCGACACCATGGGCCTGTGTGTACTCCGCATCCGCAACTGTTCCGCAGAATAGGCATGTGGCGTTGCCCGCTTCGGACAGGTTGGCAGGATCAAACCCAAGCCCATCTTCACTGTCCGCCTCCACCATCTCGAAGCGAACCTGTTTGGTGCCCTTGGGCGCGACCATCTTCAGGGCGACGTACCGGCCCATCTTCTTGCACAGCCACGTCTGTTTAACCAGCGGCACTGTGGCGCCGCAGGCGGGGTTCTTGCAGCGGACTGTCCGCGTCCAGAGGCAGGCCACGGGCGTCAGATGGCCCATAGGCGTGTCAACGTGGAGTTCCTGCTGGCCGGCCCGGTCGAAGCCCTTGCCCCCGAACTTCATCTGCGGATTGGTGAGCGTGCGGCGGACCTTGCCTGCCTTGGGGTCGGGGATGGGCGGATACAGGTCGCCGATCTCGGCGCGGACCTTTTCAAGAACCCAGCGGCCCCAGTAGCGGACCTCTTCGGCCAGGCCGCCCCAGGTGGCTTCGCCCTTGGCGTTCTTGGGGCCGGTCATGCCGCGCGCCGTGGGGTCGGGCCGGCCGTACTTCTGCGGATAAACCAGGGTGCAGAGTTCGATGATGTGGGCGACGGGGTTAAGGTCCAGGGCATACGCCTCGCACCCCAGGCGGAGGGCCTCCAGGGGGATGGCCCCGCCGCCGGCGAACATGTCGAGGACCCGTGGCCGCGGCGCGCGGCCGGCCTCGATGTCGGCCCGTGTGACCTCGTGCTTGGCGGCGGGCCACTTGAACTCCTCGACCCAGGCGGGCATCTTGCCCGTCTTTCGCCACTCGGCCAGTTCCGCCGTGAGGCGGTCGGCGTGGGCGTCGAGGATGTGCCCCTGGGCCTTCTCGATGACCCGCGGGTCGCCGGGGTACTTGCAGAGGGCCGTGACGAAGTCCCTGGCCTTGGCCCGGTTGAGGCCGCGGACCGTGCCCTTCTTCCACCGCTCGACGGCCTCGGGGCTGTGTCCGTTGGCGTTCTCGATGGGTACATCCTGGACCCACCGATCCGCCGGCACGAGCGCCCCATACACCGCCGCCCGGCACGCCACCAGCGGCCGCCGCGCCCACCAGAGGTGCAAGGTGCTGATGTGCCCCTTGCGCACGCTCTTCTCGCGGCTGGCCTCCTTGCTGATGGCCTGGATGGGCAGGTAGTCTTCGATCAGTCTGCGGTCGTCGTTGGTCATCGCGCCCCCCTCAGACGTTGAGCATCTCCTCCTCCGAGATGGGGAGGTCCGCGCTGGCCTGCACGCCGAGCCAACTCAGCATGTTGAGATTGCGGATGGTGCGCGCGACTCGTTTCTCATCAAGCGGCGGGCGGCGTTTCTGCTTCCAGGTCATCACCTGGCGCAGTACATCCGTTTCGGTGGGTACGTGGGAGGGCGTTTGCGCAAGTTCGCGGGACGCGAAGTGAACGGTGGCGGCAATCTCGGCTTGGTCTGTATTCAGACGTATGAACAAATCAGCGATCTTCTCGATAACGGAGTGCCACGGCTCCATCTGCTGCTGGTAGGCGCGCCGTGCGTCCCGGAAGGTGTCGCCCACCCTGACGGCGAACATGCGGCCAAGTTGCTCTTCGCGGATCAGACCGTTATTGACGAGGCGGGTGACCCGTTGCTTGAGGTCCGGGGCATACGGACCGAAACTGCCGCGCTGGTAATGCAGGCCCGTCGGAATCCCCGACTCGGTGGCGAAGTAGGCGATTTTCTGGAACGTGACGCGGCCAACGGGCCAGTGGTAAGGCTCTTGCTGAATGCGATCCAGTATCTCAACAAGGGCAATCCAGGCAGGTTCAATGCGATAACCCGCCGAAGCCCCGACGCCGGCCTCCTGACAGCGCCCCACCTGGTCAAGAAAAGTGGGCTGCAGCTCCTCGTGCGGCGTGCCAAATGGAGCATACAGTTCCACCGGGATTCCCAGAAGGCTCAAGTGCCTGTAAAGCGTCGGCCCCACGACCCGCCACTCAAGTTGCCCCTGGCCGCAGCCAAGTGGCGGCACCGCAAGCGACGTGATCTCCCACTCACGGTAATGCCGTTCAAGGTACTCGAGCCCTTGCACAATGTCCTGCAAACGGGCTACGGATCGCCAGTGATCCTTCGTCGGGAAGTTGAGAATCCAAGGCAGGGCCGTCCGAAGGAACAGGTAGGGTTCACCCAGGCGGACCCTCCCCGCTTTGCAGCGCTGAACGTAGTCGTCATACATGTCGGGGAAACGGTTCTTGAACTCAAGCGCCACCCCTTTGCCCATGACCCCGACGCAATTCACGGTGTTGACCAAGGTCTGGGCCTTGGACTGGAACATGTTGCCAATGAGCACCGAGATCATCTCGTACCTCACACGAAGAACAGATAACCGTTGGCCGCAATCGGGAGGCCCGTGCCAAGGGCCTCCAGTTTGGCCTTTGCCTGCTCGCACGATACATAAGCCCCGGTCAAGTGGCAAGGGCCAACCCGGTCGGGCACGAGCACCTCCGCGCACTTGGCGGCCTTCTTCCTCCATCCTACTACCTGATCCGGGTCAGTCCAGTATTCTGCGAACGTGCGGTCTCGGTCCACGATACTGAGGCCGTCTGGTGCGGCGGCGAACCGGACGTAGTCGCTGGCCGCGTTCCCATCGGTCACGATCACGCCAGGCAAGTCCAAGACAGTGGTACTTACCCGCAAGACGCAGAGGTCCGCGTGTTGATCCTTGCGGAGGAAAAGCATCGGGTTCCTCGCGCATATATACAGATTGACGTATTCGTGGAGTTTGCGGCCCCCAGGCACGGCTTTCCCGGCTCTTATGTCTTGGACCTTCTGCATGGCCACCGAGGATGGCTGTAAGGGCGCTGCACGCTTGTGCGAAAGGATGCCTTGCTGAAGGATGGAAGGCACGTTGTCTATCGGCGTGATGTAGTGCAGTTCGGCCAGGTCTTGGCGGTTCATAAGGTCACTTGCCCGCGGCGCGTTCCACTGCCTCGGCTGGAATATCAAAGTACCTCGCCGCCACGACCTCACGTTTCGCGTAGTCGAGGTGTTTGGCCGGGTTCTGGATGCGGAGAGGCTCGGCCCCGGCGTTCTCAAGCGGGTCCCAGACCACGTAGAGCCAGTACGAGTCGCCCAGTTGCACGGCCTTGTACCACTCGTTGGTGGTGAGGCGGATGGTCTGGCCGCGACGGCGGCCCTTGACCTCGATGCGGCGGAGGCCCGTTACGGGATCGCGGTAGCCGGTCTGCGGGTCGGCTGGGCCGAGGCTGCGGATGTCAAAGCCTCTCTTCTCGTGCCCGATGCGCTCGCATTCCCACCCGCGCGCCTCTTCGTGGGCGACCACGATGTCCTCGGCCGCCTTCTCGATGCGGCGCTTCAGAACCGGGTCGAGTTCCTCGGCCAGGTCCGCCAGGACCGTTTCGGCGGCGGCACCAGCAGGGAGGACCAGGGCCGTGGCGACGTGGCGCACGGGGCCATGCTTGGCGATTTCCAGTCGCTTCAGCCCTTCCATCCGCTCGTCGCGGGTCCGTTTCAGGTCGGCCAGGTCGTTCTCCGACCGCTGGCGGGCGAGACTGACCTCCGGCGAATCGGATTCCCGCGCCCGCAGGGCCATGACGCGATCCTGGGCGGCGCGGATGCGGGCCTCAAAGGACTTCTCCAGGTAGTCGCGGCAGACCTGGACGAAGTGGCGGCGGTCTTCCTGACATAGTTGCCGCCGCTCGGTCTGGTAGGTGCTCCGCAGGAAGTCGCAGGCGGCGGACGGGTCCACCGGGTCCAGGGCGGCCGGCGGCGACGGGTGGGCTGGCAGGTCTATGAGGGCGTCCGACGGCACGACGGCGAAGCGGTCGGGCGAGTCGGCCGGGGCCGCAAGGCATTCGCGGACGGCCACGAGTTCGCCGTGAAGCGTCTGCGGCTGGCCCTTGGTGTTCTGGCCGCGGACGGCGAGTTCAAAGAAGTGCAGCCGGTAGGCGTGGTCGGTGTTCGGGTCTACGAAGACGGCCACGCCGCCCTGAAGCGCGGCGAGCATCTCGTTCAGCCGCTCATCGACGGCCGCATAGAGCGGGTGGCCGGGACCGCAGAGAACGGCGTCGATGTGCTGGTTCTGGTCCAGGTGCTCTTTGTGGAATGTGATCTTGCGGTACGCGCCGTCGGGCTTGCCCATGCGCTGGACGGTGGCCAGGCGGTCGGACCGCAGGTCGGCCAGGACGTGCTCGACGCGCCAAAGGCCGTCGGCCCGCGCCTCGATCTTGAGGCCCACCTCGCGGGCGGCCCGCAGGAAATGGTCCTCGACGTAGCGCGGCATGAGGCGGCGTTCTTCGGACTCGGCGTTGGCCCGCTCGAAGGCCGAGAAATCGACGCTGGCGCGGGCGAGCGCGATGCCGGTGGCCCGCTCGTACTGCATGAGCCGCGCGGGGTCCACCTTCTGGATGCGGTCGAGGTACTCGTCGAGGCGGCGGGGGTCGTGGGCGGCCTCGCGGAGCATTTCGGGCAGGTTCACGTCGTTGAGCGAGAGGACCTCGCCGATCACGTCGAACACGCGGTCGGCCAGGACGGCCCGCATCTGCTCCATCTTGGCCAGAAGGCAATCGAGGATGCGGCCCTCGATGATGGGCTGACCTTCCTCGGACTCGGCCGCCACGAAGTTGAAGGCGTGAACGTCGCGCTCCTGGCCGATGCGGTGGATGCGGCCGAGCCGCTGTTCCAGCCGCGTGGGGTTCCAGGGCAGGTCGTAGTTGATCATCAGGCGGCAGAACTGAAGGTTGATGCCCTCGCCGGCGGCCTCGGTGGCCGCGCAAATCTGCTTGGAGGTGCGGAACTCCTCCTGGGCGCGCTTGCGCTCGTGCGGGTTCATGCCGCCGTGGATTTGGCAGGTGGAGTAGCCCCACGTCGCCAGGTGGTTGCGCAGGTGCGTGAGGGTGTCCCGGTGCTCGGTGAAGATGAGAAGCTTGCCGCGGCCGTCGGAGAGTTCGGAGAACTCGACCTTGGCCAGGCACTCGCGGAGGGCCGCCAGTTTGGAGTCGGCGGCGTTGTCGCGGACGCGGCGGGCGCGGGCGAGCAGCTCCTGGAGGGCGGCGATCTCGGCCCGGAGTTGGTCGAGTTCGACGGCAGTGGTGAACTCGTCGGTCAGGAGGTCGCGGGCGGCATCATCGAGATCGTCCTCGTCCTGCTCGGCGTCGGTGATGCGCCCCTGGAGTTGGGCCAGGCGTTTCGCCCGCTGGGCGGGCGTGAGGTCTTCGAGTTCCTTGAGCAACGTTTGCTGCTTTTCCAGGCGACGCCGGATGGACTCGTAGATGGCCATCGTGGAACTGGCCAGACGGCGCTGGAGGACCGTGCGGGTCAGGGCCACGCTCTGCTTCTTGCGGCCGCTGGCCTGCGGCAGGAACTCGTTGATGTACGCGGTGACGGCCTTGTAGAGGTCGTATTCCTCGCGGTTCAGGCGGAACGTCATGGTGTGGACGTGGCGGTCGGGGAAAAGGCGGTTGCCGCGAAGGTCCTTCAGGTCCTCCTTCATCCGCCGCAAGGCCCAGGGACAGTCTGGTCCCATGCGAAGGATGCTCGTGCGGATTTCGCCGGCCTTCTCGCCCAGCCGGTGCGGCTCAGGAAACAGGTCTGGGTCGATAAGGCGGACGAAGTGGGCAAAGCGGTCATCGTCGCCGTGATGCGGCGTGGCCGTAAGGAGCAACAGGTGGTCGGCCTGGGCCGCCAGGTGTTCAGCCAACTGGTAACGCTTGGTCTTCTCGACCTCGTCGCCGCGGGTGGTGGACCGCTTGGTGTAGGCGCTGCACTTGTGGGCCTCGTCGATAACTACGAGGTCCCAGCGCTGCTGCCAGACGCGCTCCCGCACCTCGTCCTGCTTGGCGTAGTCGAGAGAGGCGATGACTTGGCTCGACCGCTGCCAGGGGTTGACGAGTTGAAGCTGGTCCACGGCCGAGAAGATGATGTCGAACGGCTCGCCGAACCACCGCAGGAGTTCGTCCTGCCACTGGATCGTGAGCGGTGCCGGGCAGAGCACCAACACGCGGTCTATGGCCTCGCGGAGTTTCATCTCCTTGATGAGCAGGCCCGCCATGATGGTCTTGCCGGCGCCAGGGTCGTCAGCCAAGAGGAACCGAAGGCGCGGCTGCGGCAGCATCTTGATATAGACCGCCTCGATCTGGTGGGGCAAGGTGCGGATGCCCGAAAGGCTCACGGCAAAGTGGCGGTCGTGGGCGTAAGCCAAGCGGATGCGGGCCGACTCGACGAGGAGGCGGACCTGCTCGGCATCGGCTGGCTGGACCTGCGTGACGGTGGAGACTTTCTGCCCGACCAGGGCGGCGGCTTCTTCGGCCGAGAGGATGGCCTCGTCCGGCGCGCCGTCCGGCAGCCGGACGCGGCACTCGTAGCCAGAGCCGATCTTACGCACCGTCTCCAGGACAACCGGCTCGCCGAAGTGGCCGGGCAACCGCACCTGCTGACCGATTGGGAAGTCGCTCTCCGTCATGTCGGGCTATGCCTCCCGTGTGCACCCATAGGAATGTCCCCCCTGATGCGCGGTCATGGACGGGCACGGTCACACCAGATTATGCCACCATGCGACCAGAATGACAATGTCTTTCCGTGTCGTCGTGTAGCCGCTCAGTTAGGCCGACGGCATGTTGACGCCGGCGCCGACATGCGCGGCAACAGGGGCGGCCAATGGGGAATCCCTCTGCCCGGGGCTGCGCCTACGGGGTTTACCAAGGCCCGAGCCACGCGAAGACCCGCCGAGCGCGCCGCAACCTAGGGCGTCTACTGAAGGCGGACTCGCCTCGGGGCGTCTGGGAGATCAGCGACAAGGGGCGCGCATTACTCAAGTAGAGGAGACGGCGGTATGGGAGCGCGCGACGATGCCATCCTGACTGTTAGCGATTTCGGTATTGACTTGGCGTCCGAAACCGTATAAACTGTAGTAGCGTTCTTTGACAACTGAAGCTGGCCCGGCAGACAACCGCCAACCGCTATGCTTCGTGGCGGCCTGCCGATGAGGTGGACGGGCCGGATTTCATTTATAGCCAGTCCGCAGGAGGAGAGCCTCTGTTAGTATCAGCGCTCTTTCTGCGGACTGGCTGTTTTTTTTAGCCAAGTGGCGGACCCTACATAAGGAGAAATGACGATGGCAAGCGGCAAACTTTCGCAGGTGTTCAAGCGCCCCCGACGTACCGCTTGGATGGCCTTGCGGCTTTTGCCCGCCGACAAGGCGGCGATCCGCACGGCGGCCCGGCGGGTGGACAAGTCCATGAGCGCCTACCTTCTCGCGCTTCACAGGTACGCGACCGGGGCCGAAAAACGCGATGCCTGAGCCGCTTCTCGTCCCGGCATCCGCTGCCGCCAGCATGATCGGCGTGTCTCGTCGCGGGTTGTTCTACGCCATGCAGGCTGACGGGCGCTTGGGGCCGATGGCCGTAGCCTTCGGCCGCCGGAAACTTTGGCGCGCGGCAGAACTCGCGGAATGGGTTGCACACGATCCGCCCTGCCCGTCGCGCGAGGCGTGGGTGAAAGGTGGCCGCCGGTGAACCACAACAGCGACAGGGAGAAGGCGCTGGCCGCCCTGGGGCAGTTATCCGCCCGCCGCGCCGACGACCGGGAGACGTGGCTGACCGTGGGCATGGCCCTGCACTCTGTTTCGCCCGACCTATTGACGGCGTGGGACTCTTGGAGCCAGCAATCAGAGAAGTTCACGCCCGGCGAGTGCGCCCGCCAGTGGAAGAGTTTCAAGGCGAACGGCGGCGTTACTCTTGGCACGTTACTGGCTTGGGCAAGAGCGGATTCTGGCGCGCTGCCCGCCCCGATGACCCGGCCCCGACGCCCGGCCTCGGCAGAGAAGCCCAAGCCCGCCTATCCGACCTTGGATGCCGCGATCCAAGCCATGGCGCACGTCGGGAAATTCGCCTGGGAAAGACCATATCCCGGCCCCCACGATTTCCACGTCGCACGATTCGATCTTCCGACCATTGACCCAGAAACCAACAAGTGCAAGAAAGTATTCCTACCGTTCCACAAGAACGGCAAGGGCTTTATCTGCGCCGATCCGCCCGGCAAGCTGCCGCTGTATCGTGGCGATGACCTTCCCGCCGATGGGCCGATCATCGTCACGGAAGGCGAGTTGAAAGTGGACGCCGCCCGTAGCATCGGCTTGGCCGCCGTCACAAGCTCACACGGTTGCGAAAGCGCCCACCGAAGCGACTGGACGCCCCTGGCTGGCCGGAGCATCATCATCTTGGCCGACAACGATCCCGGCGGCCGACGATACGCCCAAGAAGTCGCCGCGATCTTGACTGCTCTCGGCGCTGTGGTCCGCATTGTTTTGCTGCCCGGCCTGCCCCCGAAGGGCGACATCATTGACTACGTTGAGGCCCGCGACGGGCAGGACGCCGCGACGTTGCGGACCGAGATAGAGGTCCTGGCCGCGAAGGCGCCGACTTGGACGCCGACGGCTGAGGCCCCGGCGACGGAGGTCACGGATGTCGACCTGGCCGAAGGCGACGTGCGGCTTGGCTGGGAGTTTGCCACCGCCTTTGCCGAGCGCGTCCGCTACTGCCCAGACCTCGAATCATGGCTTGTCTGGGACGACCGCCGGTGGGCGCCGGACGCCGTGCACGCGGCCGAGCGGCTGATGCAAAACCTCGCGCGCGATCGCCTGACCGCCGCCATGACCCTCGGCGATGCCAAGACCCGCGAGGCCGAAGCCCGCTTTTGGGTGCAGGCCATGCGACGGAACCGCATTGAGGCTGCGCTGTGGG
>Ga0315277_10012983_pt1 | contig 10404 bp, 9 predicted proteins | sample YL17G05_15_MG_FD_203695 | JGI IMG/M metagenome (GOLD analysis project Ga0315277, IMG submission 203695) | Sediment microbial communities from Yellowstone Lake, YNP, Wyoming, USA - YL17G05_15 | ecosystem: Environmental > Aquatic > Freshwater > Lake > Sediment | place: USA: Wyoming | collected...
CGCCGCACGGGCAACAGGCCAGCAGTGCCAAGCCCGCGCCCACGACGATCAGAACGACCACCAACGTCTTCTTCGATTTCATGGCGGCATTCTCCTACGGCACCAGGAACGAATCACCGTTGCTCTTTTCCGGCAGCATGCTGCGGCTACCCCAATCCTGCCGCGAGGCAGGGGAGATATCAACACAAATCGGGCGGGGATTCGTCATTGCCGCGAGGGTGTCAAAGATGAGCCCCTTGGGGGCGATTGTTAGTAGCCACGCGGCGTAAGCCCGTGGTAGACGTGCGGGAGGCCCCATCATCCAATTCCTTTTTATTCTGGAGCCCCTTCAGGGGCGAATGAACGCCGTTCAGACGCCCCTGAAGGGGCTACGGAAAAAGGAAAGGGAATTGCGGCCATCTTTCTACCACGGGCTTGCGCCGCGTGGCTACTCACAGTCGCCCCGTTGGGGCTATACAGAAACGCCCCGCCGCGTCTTTTGCTTCCCCCTCGCGCCGCACCCTGCTAAAGTGTATGTTGCAACCGCCCGCTTGGGCCTTGCCGTTTGATTGGTCATTGCCGCTTGGTCATTGGTCATTCTGTGAGGCTACTATGTCCGACGTCACGGTGGATGTCATCGCCATCGGCAGCCTGGCGCAGAACAAGTTCTGGAGCGAGTCCGTCCCCCTGCGGCAGGAGTACGCCACGGCCACGCTCGTGCGCTCGGGCAAGATGGTGCTGCTGGTGGACCCCGGCTGGCCGGCGGAGGTGCTGCGCTCGGCGCTTCTCTACCGCGCGGGCCTTGAGCCGCAGGCCGTCACGCACGTCTTCGTCACGCACCTGGACGTGGCCCACTTCATGGGCATCGACCTCTTCAAGGCGGCGAAGTGGTGGGCGTACGAGGAGGAGATCGCCTACGCCGACGCCGAGTGGCCCGCCGACGCCCCCGCCCGCAAGGTGCTGGCGAACCTCGAGCCCGCGCCCGTGAAGTTCGCCGCCGGCGTGGACCTGTACCCGACCTTCGGCCACACGGCCGGCCACGCGTCGGTGCTCGTCTACACCGCCACCCACAACACGATCATCGCCGGCGATGTCGTGCTTACGCGCGAGCACTTCGAGCGCGGCGACCTGGGCGAAGAGCCGTGGGACCTCGCGAAGGCCAAGGCGTCGTTCCAGGATGTGGTCGAAATCGCCGATACGATTGTGCCCGGCCACGACAATATCTTCGTCTGCCGCGGGGCAGGGGCGATGTTGTAAGAGTACGGAGTACAAGAGTACAGAGTACGAAGTACCGCGTACTCTGTACTCTTGTACTCCGTACTCGTACTCGGCGATTTCCAAGGGCCGCGCGTTCCGGTACAATAGGGCCTGATGAATATCCTCACCATCCTGGCCGACTTCCCCGGGCACCTCCTGACGATGCTCTGCCTGTTGGGGGCGTCGGCATGTTTCTCCGCCGCCGAAACGGCGCTGTTCAACCTCTCCCGCGAGCAACTCCGCCGCTTTCGCGCCTCCAAGAGCCCCTTCCGCCAGTTGGCCGCACGCCTCATGGACGACCCGCGGCACGTCCTGGTGACGGTCCTCTTCGGGAACATGGTGGTCAACACGGCGTTCTTCGTGATGGGCGTCGAACTCATCACAGAGATCCGCGAGGGTCATCCCGGAGCCTCCCGCGTCTGGGGCATCGTGATCGGCGTCCTGACGCCGCTGGTGGTGATCATCCTGGGCGAGATCATCCCGAAGAGCATCGCCGCGGCGCTGGCCGAGCGGATCGCCCCGCTGGCGGGCCTGCCGCTGACGGTCCTCGGCTACGTTGCGCGGCCGGTGCGCATCGTGCTCGGGTACGCCTTCGTCGTGCCGATCGCGCGCCTGATGACCGGGCGGCGGCACCAGGAGCACTCCTTCGTGACGACCGATGAACTCCAGGCCATCATCGAGGTGGCCGCACGCGAAGGGGCGGTCTCGGTCCAGGAAAGCGACATGCTGGCCGACGTGCTGGACCTGGGGCAACTGCGCGTCCGCCAGGTCATGACGCCGCGCGTCGAGATCGTCGGCTGCGACCTCGTCACGCCCATGCCCATCGTGCTGACGGTCTTCCGCCGCACGCGCCACTCCAAGATCCTCGTTTACGAGGACGACATGGACCACATTGCGGGCGTCGTGTACGCCAAGTCGGCGTTCCTGAGCCCCGACCGGCCGCTGGCGGAACTCCTGCGGCCGGTCTATTACGTGCCCGAGACGAAGCCGGTCGAGGGGTTGTTGAAGGATTTCCGGGCCCGCAAGATCCAGTTCGCCGTGGTCGTGGACGAGTACGGCGGCGTCGCGGGCCTCGTCACGCTCGAAGATTGCCTGGAGCAGATCGTCGGCGACATCCGGAGCGAGACCGACCGCGCGACCGGCGACCCGGTCCAGCGCGTCGGCGAGGCGGAGTACCTGCTGGCCGGCGACCTCTCGATCCGCAGTTGGGCCGACTCGTTCGACCTGGAGGTGCCCGAGGACGGCGGCCGCTATTCCACCGTTGCGGGTTTCGTCACGTCGCTCCTGGGCCGCATGCCGCGCCCCGGCGACACGGTCAAGTGGCGGAACCTTCAGTTCATCGTCGAAGAGGTGCAGCGCCGCCGCGTGACGCGCGTGCGGCTGAAGTTGTTCGAGCAGCCCGCGGCGGCGGGGTCGCGGGCGGGGCAGGGGACGGGATCGAAATAATGGACGCCTTCTTCGATTTCCTGGACAGCACGTGGCTGTGGGCGGGGGCTCTGGCGGGCGTTCTCCTTTCGGCCCTGGCCAGCGGGGTCGAGACGGGTCTCTACCGCCTCAACCGTATCCGCCTGCGCCTGAGGGCCGATTCCGGCGACCGCCGGGCGCGCGTGCTCCAGGACCTCCTGGGCGACCTGCGCGGCCAGCTCATCGTCTGCCTGGTCGGCGCCAACTTGGGCGATTACCTGGCGACGGCCATGCTGACGCTGCTGGTCGCGTCGGCCGGCTGGGTCCGGTCGTCCGCGGGCGTCGAACTGGTCGCCACGCCCATCGCCGCGATGGTCCTTTTCGTCTTCGCCAACGTGGTGCCCAAGAGCGTCTTTGTGGCCGAGGCCGACCACTGGATGTACCCGCTGGCCCGGCCGCTCAGGGCCGCTTACGTGGCCTTGAGCCGTTGCGGCATGGTGCCCGCCCTCAGCGGCATCAGCAACATCATTCTTCACGTGATCCACCGTGGCGAGGTCGCCGCCGACCCGTTCCATCCGCGCGAGCGCCTGCGGGCCATACTGCGCGAGGGCGCCGCCGAGGGCGTCATCAGCGGCTACCAGCACGAACTGGCCGGCAAGGTGCTGGGCCTGCGCGAGCAACTCGTCCACGCGGTCATGATCCCCATCGGCCGCATGGCTGCCGTGCCCGTCGAGATCGACCGCCAGGGGTTCTTGGCGGAACTGAGGCGCCACTCGTTCGCGCGCCTCCCGGTGTGGGAAGGACGCAGGGAGAACGTCGTCGGCATCGTCCGCATCCTTGACGTCCTTGCGGCAGGAGAGCAGCCGCTGGACATGGAGGCCCTGATGACCCGCGACTTCGTGACCGTCCCGCCCGACATGACCGTGGCCCAGGCGCTCCTCAGGCTTCGTAAGGCCCGCGCCGCCATCGCCGTCGTCCGCGACGGCAAGGGCCGCGCCGTGGGCGTCATCACCGTCAAGGACCTCGTCGAGGAGGTCGTGGGCGAGTTGGCGGAGTGGTAGCGGCCGGCCGTTGCCTCAGCCCCCCGTGAATGTACGTCATCAGCCGCCACCGGCTCCGCCGATGGTGGGTGATTGCACGCGTCGCCGGCAGAATGCATGAGAGGCGTGGGGACGATTTGCGAGCCGGCCTTGCCCGGTACTGCGTCAGTCTCCGGGGGTGGCACGGCCACGCTGTTGCGTGGCCGTGCATGCGTCCGCTCGGGGAACACGGCCACGCAACAGCGTGGCCGTGCCACCCACCCCACGTAACTGACGCAGTACCTTGCCCGCAAGATTTTTCTGTGCTCCGCCTGCCTGATAGGGTAGATTCCTGGTGGCACGGCAATCGCCGCAGTGGCCATGCATTTGACCTGCAGGGAGGAGGAAGCCCATGCGACACGTTGCGCTGTCGGCACTTCTGCTGCTTCTCGCCGGCGCTGCGGCCGCGGCCGCAGCGCCGGGAAAATCGGCCCCGGCGGAGGGCAAGGGAGACGATCTTTACGCCCGCATCACCGCGGCCTACATGGACGGCAACTTGGAGGAACTCGCCAAGGCCTTCTCCGTAAGGCCCGTGGAAATGACCAAGCTCTCCCGGACCCAGCGGGCCGACGTCGACTACATCCGCCAGGCGATGGCCGAGTGCTGCCCGGCCTGGTGGAACACCCTCAAGGCCGGCAAGAAGGCCACGGTCCAGGCCGTCCTCTGGGGCCGGACGGTGAACGTCACATGCGACCCCGACGCCAAGGGCCAGACGCAGTTCAAGGCCGGCGACCCCAAGGTGGATTTGACGGTCGGCGCTGAGGTGACGGCGCTCGACAGTCCCGACACAGGCGAGTACGGGTTCCTCAGGGGCGACCTGGCGGGGCTCGGGCTCTGGCAGAACCTGAGCGGCGCCGCCGGCTTGTCCAACCTGACCCCCAAGCAGATGGTGATCATCGGCGAGAAGGACCAACTCCGCTTCGGCCTGTACGTGGCCTTCCGCGGGAACCTGGGCGCGCTCTATTACGGCACGCCGCCCATACGCCGGTGGGGCCTGCATATCTACCTTGCGGCGTACATGCCGGAATTCGGCCAGGGGGACGCGGCCGCGGCGCGCCGGGCCGCCGCCGCGATGTTCCTGGTGGAAATGCTGAGGTCGCCGTCCACGTACCCGTCGCTGCCGCTGCCCGACTCGCTCGCGGCCGAAGATGCTGAAGCCAAACTCGCCGTCCACTACAAGTTCATGATCAAGCGCGACTCCGCCTGGACGATTGCCGAGGACAAGGCCTTCCGCGCGGCCGTCAAGGCGTTCGCGTCGGCCAACGAACTGAAGGTGCTCGAGGCGGGCAAGGTCACGCTGCCCAACAACCTCACCTTTGCGATGATGCCGGGCGACGACAAGCAGTTGCAGGCCCAGCGCGACAAGTTCATCAAGACCGTCTTCGACAAGATCAAGGCCGCCGCAAAGTAGGGGATTTTGCATGCGTCATGTCATTCTGTCGATGCTCCTCGCGGCCCTTGCCGGCGCCGCGGCGGGCGCGCAGGCCGAGAAACCGGCTCCCGCGGACGTCAAGGGAGACGATCTGTACGCCCGCGTTGCGTCGGCTTACATGGACGGCCGCTGGGACGACCTCGCCAAGGCCCTGGCCGCAAAGCCCGCCGAAATGGCCGCCCTCTCCAAGGCCCAGCGGGCCGACGTCGACTACGTCCGCCAGGCGATGGCCGAGTGCCGCCCCGACTGGTGGAACTCCCTCAAGGCCGGCAAGAAGGCGACGTTCACGGCCAATGTCTGGGGCCACGCCGCGGACGGGGTGTGCGACCCCGACGCCAAGAAGAGCACCGTGCAGTACGCCGGGGTGGGCTTGAAGCCGAGGCTGACGTTCGGGTCGGACGTGGCCACGGTCGACAACCCCGACCACGCTGAGCACAGTTACACCAAGGGCGACCTGGCTGGCGCCGGCGTGTGGCATGCCCTGGGGACCGGCGTGAGTTGGGCCGCACTGCCGCAGAGGAGCCTCCAACTCGTTATTACCAAGAAGGACAATCTGCGCCTGGGCATTTACCTCGACTTCCGCGGCAACCTGACCGTGCTCTACTACGGCACGCCGACCATCCGGCAGTGGGGCCTGTGGCTGTACCTGGCGGCCTACATGGAGAAGTACAGCAAGACGGATGCCGTCAACTCGCGCAAGGCCGCGGCGGCGATATTGGTGACGGAGGTCCTCAAGTCGCCGGACACGTACCCGTTTTTCGCGCTGCCCGCCTCCCTGCCGGCCGAGGGGGCCGAGGGGAAACTCGCGCTGCACTTCCTCTCCAATCTCAACCGCAAGAACCCTTGGACGATTGCCGAGGACAGGGCCTTCCGCGCGGCCGTCAGGAACGTCGCCCTTGCCAACGAGCAGCAGGCCTTCGACACCGGCAAGGTCGTCCTGCCCAGCAACCTGCCGGTCGCCCTGATGCCCGACGAGGACACGGCGCTCCAGGCCCAGCGCGACAAGTTCGTCAAGACCGCGTTCGACAAGATCAAGGCGGGGGGGAAGTAGGCGCCCGCGGCGTGTGCGAGCACCGGGCCTCTCCCTCCCGAAGCGGTCAATAAAGTTTCAAATATGCGGACGCTTCCCCTGTTTCCGAGTATCGCCCAACCGCCCTTTTCGATGATCGGGGCGGCGTTCCCCTATCCGAAGTTCCGCCCGGTTGGTCAGGGGACGCTCGCGCCGCCGCCTTCTCCGGGCAGGCGGCCGCGAATCCAGTCGATGCGCCGCTTTGCTCCCGGCGAAAGACTGTCCCTCTGCTCGGGCCGCAGCGCATCGTATCGCGCCAGGAGGTAGCGGTACAGCGGAACCACGCCGCTGAATCCCTCCGTCTCAGCCTGCCGATACAATTCAAAACGCTTGTCATCCTCAAGGTGCCCGACGTACGCGGCAACGCCGGCCGCATCGTCGTTGTTCCACCGGCGCAAGTGGTAAGTGAACACCGGTAATCCATCGGGCCGATAGTCCTCCGCCGGCAACCATGAGGGCTCGTAGCCGTCTGCGTAAACCGCCGGCCGGCAAATGCGGCAAAGGATACCCGGCTCATCCTTCTCGGGAACCTTGACGCCGGGTATCTGGCAGGCGAACGCCTCGCGGGACCGACGATCCAACGTCAGTAACCGCTCAACCTGCAAGTGGGGCCCTGACCGCCGCAAGGCCATGACCGTGACCTCCCAAACCCAAGCGTCCACCGGGAGTTTCGTGCGGTCATCGACAACGGCAACTCGGGCCGCATGCTCCTGGTCCAGGGAGTGGAAGCGATCAGCCGCTTCGCTTTCCGTTGGCGGTCGTGGCCCCCAACTTCTTCGGGTAGTGGTTGTCGGACTTGCCAGCAGCCATTTCGGACGCATGCCTCCGGCGCCTTCGCGAAGCCACGCGACCGTTTTCTCGATGGCCGGGGCGACGGGCATATCCGGGTTCTCCTCGCGGATGGCCTCAAATCGCCGGATATAATATTCGTACAACTTAGGCACGCCCGCCCCCTGCGGCGTTCCCCGAAGGGCCTCGTAAGGCTCGAAGTTCTTCGTGTCGCTCAGCAGGGAAAGAGTCGTCCGCGCAGCCACGTGGTCGGAGTGGTTGTTCCAGGGCACGAGCAAGTAAGTCTTGCGGTAAGCGGGCATCGGCGACCCGGCATCACCGGCTGCCCCCTCGATGACCTCGGAACGGCAAACCCGGCAAGTTGGTTCGTAACCGAGGGCGAATAGCCAGGCACAGGGGCTTTTCCACCCACCATAGCCTACGGGCCCCAGAAGGAATATGCCGCCATCGCTGTACGCGGGGAATTCATAAACACTGTCGCCGGGGCTCTGCGCAGCCACAAGAAGCACTGTTTCTTCGATCGTGCGGTCCGGCCCCCGTACATTCCATCCCATATCCGATGTTATCTGGGAAACCACAGTCCACTCCGAGAGCGGCTCGCCCGTTTGACTGCTTCGCACCTCGGTCTCTGCCTTGTACCCCTCATGGTGATTTGTCTGAATGCACGCGCCCTGTGCAACCGCAACCGCGCAACAGACGAAACAATACAGGATCCGCACGCGCAGCAGTTGCAAGCCGCACCTCATTGCCCTGGTTCATGATCCCCGAATCACGCCATACTGGCTACGGAGAAACCCTGCCGCACATCAACGGTCCTGCAACAGAATAATATGGGTAGCGTCCCGAATGGCAGGAATCCACAACTCGTACCCCGCCAGTTCAAAGTTCAGGTGACGCGATACTTATCGCCAATTGACTGATTCCCATCTCTTCGGCTCACCCAAGGCTGCTCGAACAACATCGTCAGCCTTGAGGATCCATTCCAGTTCACGCTCTGAAGCGAAATGACCACCCGTATCACCGAGGATGACATAACCGCGCATCGCTTCGGAATAGTCCCTCGGGTAGTCGCTTGACCGCCCCGTAACCGCAACCACGACCGGCGCCTTCCCATCCCAGTGGGTCACGGGCAGGTAGAAGGGCGGCACGCCGTTGTCGTTATCCGGAAACCGATATGCCTGGGAGCCATAATCCCCCGTCTGGCGGATTTCTTCGAGGGTTTCCGGGAGACTGCCGCATCTTTCGTGATGCACATAAATTGCTGCTGCCAGCATACACGTGTGCACGCCAAGCTCATACCGGTACATGCTCCCTTGCACCAACTTCCAGGTGCCGTACGCCGATACTGACACGCCACCAAAACCTATGGCACAAAGCCCCAGGATGAACCGCGTACGATGTTGGCGGACCGCCCACGTTACAACTGGGACAAGACATACAACCGCCACAAACACCGGAACGATCGGGATGCCGCACGCGGCGCACGTGATGCCCGCCCACGCGCGTGTTAACACCGGAACGATCAGGATGCCGTACGCGGCGCAGGTGATGCCCACCCACATGCGTGTTACAAGTGGCGGCGGCATCTGCTCTTGGAGTTCCGTGGACACAATACTTATCACCGCTTGCATTTGCGTCCGGCCACTCGTGCGATTAGCGCCATGCGTCCACACTATTCATGCCCTCTTGCCGCGTCAAGAGTGATGTATTGCGTCCCCGGAACTGGAACTCGTTGCCGGCCAGTTGGCCTTTAGAAAGCGGGTCAACCTCGCGTCCCGCACCACAAACGAAGGGAATCTAGCCATGCGGCACCGGCGCGATTCTTGCATACACTGTTCGCGCAGACTCGCGAGGAAGTTCTTGTACTCTTGGGTCCGATTGGGAAAGCAAGTCTCTTGGACCGACTCTGTCTCGTCCGCGGGAATGCTAACCCTCGTGAGCGAGCCTTCTTCAAGAGTCCCGGCCGCCACACCCTCGCCCGGTTCAACCTTCCACTTCTCCGCCACCTTCGCCAACTGACCCGTGGAATTATAATACTCATAAAGCACCACCTGCCCGCCCTTCTCGCTGCTCACTTTCTGGGCAACAATGCGTGCCCCAATGAACGCGAAATCGTAGGCAACGCCTGGGTCACTCCGATCCCTAAAGACGTAAAATACCACAGGAATGTGCTCCTTGTGGACAACATCATCGGTAGACCCGATCACGCCATCTGGTCCTGCGCTCCTTACTTCCAGCACATAAACGCCGACCTCGTCTTGCGCCGGCACCGCATGGATTTCAAAAGGACGGCCCCACACGTCCAGCGGAAAGCCGTAGATATTCCTCCGCATATCACCATAGCCGTACCTGCTGTAATCAAGTTTGGACACAAGCGACCCGACGCGATCATCGGACAACTGCCCGGCGCCACCCTGCCAAGGCTCAAAATAGACAGCCATTGTGATGGCCCTGCTCAGGTAATCCTGCGACATGGACTCATTAAGGCTGGTCCACAAATGGAGGCCGCCATAGAGCAGCACGGTCACAAGGCCGATGACCAGCATTCCTATAATGATCCACCTCTTCATCCTGGAGTTCCTCCCGGAAATACGGGACGCTTCCCCTACTTCCCGGTCCACGGTCCCCGATTCGCGCCCTACTGGCTACGAAGAAACCTTAGGCCCTGCGTCTTTCTCCAGCACCGCCTTGATGACCGGAATCCACAACTCGTACCCCGCCCGGTTCATGTGCAGCGTGTCCGCCAGAAAGAGTTCCGGCTTGGGCTTGCCGTCGGCGCCCATCGTCACGGGCACGATGTCGATGTAGCCGAGGCCCGCCGTCTGTGCGGCGTATTCCTTGACCATCTGGTTGGCCGCCTTCGCCTTGTCCCACACTTTCGCCCGCGCGGGTGACGGCTTGATGGCGATGAAGTAGATTTTCGCCTCGGGCAGGGCCTTGCGGATTTTCTCCACGAGGCCCTTGTAGTCGGCGAAGACCTGGTCGGCGGACTTCTTCGTCACGTCGTTGTCGCCGCCGTAGAGGACGACCGTGCGGGGCTTGTACGGCAGAATGATGCGGTCGGCGTAGTAGGCGAGGTCGGAGAGCATGCTGCCGCCGAATCCGCGGTTGATCGCCTTCAGGGCCTTGAAGTCCGCCTCCAGTTCCTTCCACTTGGTAAAGGTGGAACTGCCGACGAAGAGCGTGGCGCTCTGGGGCGGCGGCGACTCCTTGTCTTTCTTCTCGAAGGCCTGGATATCCTTCTCAAACTTCGTGGCCGGGTCGGCGGCAGGGGCCGTGGTTGCAGGCGCCGCGGCCGCAGACGCGGCAGGGGCATCGGCCGCCAGGGCCGGCCGCGGACACGCCGCGATTGCCAGGGCCAAGAGCAGGGCAAGGCTTGCGTCCGATACGGGTTT
>Ga0315277_10012984_pt1 | contig 10403 bp, 6 predicted proteins | sample YL17G05_15_MG_FD_203695 | JGI IMG/M metagenome (GOLD analysis project Ga0315277, IMG submission 203695) | Sediment microbial communities from Yellowstone Lake, YNP, Wyoming, USA - YL17G05_15 | ecosystem: Environmental > Aquatic > Freshwater > Lake > Sediment | place: USA: Wyoming | collected...
GAGGGAGGTGAAGTGAACAAATCAATTTTCCCATTGGTCTTGTATTCGCTTTCACTGATTCTTTTAACCTTCGGTCTTATCGTAATTCTGATATCGGCAAAATACAAGACGGATCAGGCGCCCCGTTTCCCCATATGGAACCCAAGGAAATGGCGCCCAATATGGCGATGCCGTGAATGGTTTACGCCGAAGGGTTTCCGGTTGTGCCTTGTAGGGAATCTAATGGGCGGCGTGGGTGGACTCTTGCTCATCATCGCCATAATTCTCCGTTAGTTGCGGGCAAGCAATGTGGGCGGACCGATGTCATCCGGTCCGCTCGCACCGGATCCCGGTAATGGCAAGGATTTTGGCACAAAGCAAGGGCACTTAACGTCGCTGTCCAACGGGAACGCTGAGCGCATTTCTAGGCCATCGAAGATCACACGTCATCGGAGCGCGAGCGGTTAGTGGCAGTTCTGAAGGAGGCCGGTTGGAACCGTCGAGAGGCGGCGCGGCGAATGGGGATCAACAAGGCCGCCGTTTGTAAGCGGATCGAAAAAGAATGACTAATTGAGCTTCGACCCACGTCATGCGTACCGTGCGTCCCAGTCTGTGTAGCAGCACGCGACCGCATTTGGTTATACACCAATCAGAAACATCGGCCCTGTGATCGGTCGCGCATTTTACTGCGTACCGGTGACCGTCGTATCATGTGCCACGGCCAAACCCGTTTGACCGTGGGAGAGCGTTTTGTCCCGTTCTCGGTGAAAACGATGCCCGGCGGAGCATAATATCATCAGAGTAGTTCGCGGATTCCACGCGCAGCAGATGGGGGACATTTGGCCGCCAGGTTCGTTCGAAGCACGCGCCGGAGGAAACCTCCGGCACGCTATAGCTAATGAGCGGCGCTACGGGCAGCAATCCTCAACGGGCATAGGACCGCCTTTGAATACGAAATTGACCACGTAGACAACATCGGCGACGTTGACGGCGTTGCCGCCGTCGGCATCCCCGATACACACCGGCGTCGGCGGCGGACCACCCTTAAATATATAGTTGATCAGGCTGACGGCATCACCGAGGTCGACGGCTTCATCATTGTTGGCATCGCCGCACACATATCCGGGATACGCGCGGAAAATATATCGTCGTTCCGCGGCCAAACCGTTCGTATCGGCGGCCAGGGCGGTGAAGATGATTCTTCCCGTATCCACTGGTATTCCCGAGAGTGCGCCCTCGGAGGATAAACTCAAGCCGGTTCCGGCCAGCTCACTGAACTTGTCCGACCACGTCAGCGGAAAGGCACAGGTGGCTCCTTCGAGATAATAGACGTAGGCAACGCCGACCGTGCACACCGGCACCCGCTCGGTTGTTATAACCGGGGAGGTGGAATACCAGGTGACCTTGAAAGCGTCAATGCCGCCTGCAACCCAGTTTGAAGCGCCGGTATCAGCGGCGACGAAGCTGACGGCAAACGGCTCAGTCAGAGTGAAATAATCCTGAACCCGCAACCGGTACAATTTCCAACTATTGAGGTATGGTTCACCAAACGGAGTATTAAGCGTCATCACGCGCATGCCGGCATCCCCGTTAAAAAAGTTGATTTCGAAGATATCGACATAGGTTATGAACCACACGGCGAATTCCACCAATGCGTCCGGTTGCGGGATTTCGATGGACGGGGATTTGAGGTGCGTGGCGCCGCCGTCAACGTCGTTCCACCCCTCGCCGCCGGTGACATAGCATAGCCCCGAACCGTCGAAATCAACCCAGGGGCCCGTACTGGCGTGTGCCATATTGGCGCGTTCCCAATGGCCCATTCTGGCGTCCCCGGAGACGCTCCACCCCTTGTCGGTTCCAAAATCATCCTCGAAAGAACCGATCCCGGTCGCCGTGATAGCCGTAAACGGGGTGTCGGGAGGCGGGTAATAGATGACTCCACGAGAAGCCTCCTCCGCGCTAAGGTAGAATTGAACCTGGTTCATGCATTCCGGCGTGGGGATATCCACCTCGTACAACCCATTTGAGTTTTCGACCATCGGAATCGAATCGGGCGCCTCACCTTCTGTCGCATAATGGAGCCGGACGCTCCCCGGAACCAGAATCCCCCCGGCATACTCCTCGAGACGAACGTTGAGAGTGTTGGACACTCCCGGCAGCAGAATTGCCGGAGGCGCCTCGCTGAGATTGAAAAGGATATCCGGCGGCGGCGTGGTCATACTGTCGACCACCAGGGCCGTGCCCATCGTGGCCCGGACCATCCGGGTCATGTAGTCGAAATTCATGTATGTGGTGCTGTCTTGCGGGGTATGAAAGACGTTCGACCAGTTATATTCATTGATCCACAAGACGTCGTACCCATTATGGTAGAAGGGAGCCTGATCCGAACCCGAGGCGACATATCCGCCTTCGAGATGGGCGGTGATGTTGATGGATGGATACGAGGCCGCGACGTCGGCCCAAATATGGGCGAAGGAGGTGTCATCGGGGTGGTCGACGCTGGCGTCGTTTTGGTTCTCGTAGTTTCCAATCATATCCATATTCAACATAAGAACGATTCTATCGTCCCGCTCCGCAGCGGTTTCTGCATAATGCCAGGCCCCGTGCAGACCTTTTTCCTCGGCATCGAATAGAATGAAGATAAAAGTCAGCCGCGTGTCGAGGCCGGCGACGACGCGCGCGATCTCCATGACGCCGGCTGTTCCCGATCCATTATCGTCCGCTCCGGGCGAGTCCAAGATGGCGTCCCGATGGGCGCCGATGATGATCTGGTCGTGCGGGTACAACGACCCCACCTTGTACCCGATGACGTTCCGGCATATCGTCGGCTGACCATCAATCTCCTTGGTAAACACGTCCATCATCACCGAATCACAGCCAAACTGGTTCAATCGGCCGGCAATCCAATTGGCCGAGGCCAGATTGCCGGCGGTCCCGACCAGTCGGCTGTCAAAAGACTGGAGCTGTTCCGTGTATGACTGAAGCGAGTCTTGCCGGATCTGGACCAGGATGGAATCAAGGCCGGCCACCGCTGCTTTCACCGCCGGCTCTCCAACCAGTTTTTTCCTGAAGACAATGGGGATGTCGTACGCTGGAACGGGGGCCAGGCCGGCGGCTTTCTGCATCTCGTCGGGCGTAACTCGATACAAGCGCAGACCTTGTTCTTCAAAGACGAGCGGATACCGGCCGACGTTAGATCGGTCATGCGCGTTATCCATCGCCAACTCGCGCCGGTCGATATCGACGCCGACCAGTGAATACTCGATACCGTAACGGTCAAGGCGCGATATGTCTTCCGGGTCGCCCAGGACAAGATATCCTTCGGCGATTCTGAGAATGGGGTTGACCGGGGCATCAGACAGCGCCTGAGCCTGCGTCCGGTCATGAATCATCACGCGGTACAGGTTGACTTGGTGTAAGGGCGTCGGCTGGGGGTTGCCGACAGCCGCCATGGCCGAAAGAAGAAGGCAGACAGCCAATAATCGGCCAATGTTATGGGTGCACGCTGAAATACGCATGGCCAGCTCCTCTTGCTGCAATAAAGCTTATTCCTGGCGTACCCCTCATCCATAAGGACGCAAAAAATCCGATTTTGTCAAGCACAATTTCGATCCCGTACGCGCATCAGGGCCAGCGTATCGGTTACGGAAACATGACTTGGCTTGTCCTGGATGAGGGCGTCCTCCCGGGGCGTCGGGCCATCGTGGGGTTCATGACTAATGGGATGAGGATCCACGGGCAACGCAAAAGGCCGCCAACCCGGCCGAACGCCCGGCCCAGCCGCGGATCGTCCGCCGCCGGGATGTCTGCGGGCGACTTGTCATGTCGCCCCTACATTCACATGTTTACCGGACTCAGATTTTGACCGGCAGGAAACAAGCTTCTACTTGTCGCCCATGAAGGGATAGCGGTAATCCGTTGGTGGGACGAGCGTCTCCTTGATTGTCCGCGGCGAGGTCCAGCGGATCATGTTCAAGAGCGACCCCGCCTTGTCATTGGTACCGGATGACCTGGCGCCGCCGAACGGCTGCTGACCCACCACCGCGCCGGTCGGCTTGTCGTTGATGTAGAAATTCCCGGCGGCGTGGCGCAGAATCCTGCTGGCCAACGCCACCGCCTTACGGTCACGCGCAAAGATCGCCCCGGTCAGGGCGTACGGCGAGGTTTGGTCGCATAGGTACAGCGTCTTCTCGAAATCGGCATCCTGATAGACGAAGATCGTCAGCACCGGGCCGAAAATCTCCTCCTCCATCAACTTGAAGTGCGGATCCGGCGTCACCACCACCGTCGGCTCAATAAAGTATCCCTTGGAGTCATCGTAGTTGCCGCCGATGATGATTTTGCAGTCTTTGGATTGTTTCGCGTAGTCGATGAAGCTGGCAATATCGTTGAAGGCGCTGCGGTCGATGACGGCGTTGATGAAATTGCGGAAATCCTCGGGGCTGCCCATTTTCAATTCGCCGATCTGCTTGACGAGAAGTTCCCGGACGTCCTCCCACATGGAAGCCGGGATATATGCCCGCGAGGCGGCGGAACATTTTTGCCCCTGGTATTCGAACGCGCCGCGCACCAAGGCCGTGACCACCTCTATCGGCGTGGCGGAATTGTGCACGAAAACAAAATCCTTGCCGCCGGTTTCGCCGACGATGCGCGGGTAGCCCTTGTACTGAGCGATGTTTTCGCCGACCGTCTTCCACATGCTCTGAAACGTGCCGGTCGAGCCGGTGAAGTGAATTCCCGCCAGATGGGGATTTTTCATGATCAGATCACCGACGTCGGAGCCGCGCGCCGTGATCAGGTTGATAACGCCGTCGGGGAGGCCGGCTTCCTTGAGGATTTTCATGATGAGATGGGCCGTGTAGACCACGCTCGACGCCGGTTTCCAGATGGCGACGTTGCCCATTATGGCCGGCGCCGTTGGCAAATTGCCGGCGATGGATACAAAATTGAAGGGCGTCACGGCGAAGACAAATCCCTCCAGGGGACGGTAGTCGAGATAGTTCCACGTCGTCGGGGCCGAATCCGGCTGCATATCATAAATCTGCTGCATGTACCAGACGTTGAAGCGGAAGAAGTCGGCCAGCTCGCAGACGGCGTCGATTTCGGCCTGGAAGGCGTTCTTGCTGTGGGCCAGCATGGTGGCGGCATTCATCAGCGCCCGATAGGGGCCGGACAATAAATCGGCCGCTTTGAGGAAAATAGCCGCACGTTGTTCCCACGGCAGATTGACCCAGTCGTTTCTGACGTCCAGTGCGGCGGTAACGGCCATTTCGATTTCCGTCTTGCCGCCGCGGTAATAATGGCCCAGTTCGAAACCGTGCTCATGCGGCATGGTCATCTTGACGATATCGTCGGTGGTGACGTCCTTGCCGCCGATAACCATCGGCACTTCGAGTTTGCGCGTTTTCAGGTCGGCGATGGCCTTCTTGAGCGCCTCGCGCTCCGGCGACCCCGGCGCATACGATTTGACCGGTTCGTTTTTCGGCGTCGGAATTCTATATATGCCCATGTTGCCTCCATTTTTCACGTCATGGTTACAGTCACCTTTCGGAATTATATACAGATTGCAGGCAAAGGTCAAGATCGGCGTTGCCTGGACTTTACTTGGGTGGTCATGCAATAGTCACGAGGCACGATTGCCGCGGTATTTCCACACGGACTTGCCCCCGTGATTTCCCCTCGCAGGCGAACCGGTCGCCCGCAGATCAAATTGTGAAAAGCGCAAAGACCCCCTTTTGGCGCGATTTTCCGCAGTCTTGTCAGTTACTGTCCACTACTATCCGCGGGCGGGGTGATTTCCATCAGCTCAACTTCGAACGTCAAAGTCTTGCCGGCCAGGGGATGGTTGGCGTCGATGGTGACGCTGTCGGCGCCAATTTCCTTGACCGTAACGGGAAAACCGGTCGGGCCCTGAAGCTGCATACCCACGGTCAACTGAAGGTCGGGTGGAAACTGGCCCTTGCCGACCCGCACAATCCGTTCGTCCGAGGGTTGTCCGTAAGCCTGTTCCGGGGTGAGGATGATCGTCTTTTTCTCGCCCACTTTCATGCCGACCACGCCCTGGTCAAATCCGGCGAGCATCTGCCCGGCGCCGATGACGAATTGAAGCGGTTCGCGTCCCTGCGATGAATCGAAGACGCTGTCGTTATCCATCTTTCCGGTGTAATGCACCTTGACGGTATCGCCGCTTTTGGCCGTCGGGGTTGATGAGCAGCCCGAAAGAGACCACACCAGCGCCGCCAGCGCCAGAAGAGCGATTGTTGCCTTTTTCATTCGAGTAACCTCCCAAAAAGGCTGAAATACGGCTGCCTGCGCATCGCGTCTGCGGCGGCCTTACCCAGCCGGGTTGATGTTTAACGTCTTTTTGAACTTCACCGGATCACTGGCCTCGTTCGGCTAATACATTGTTCGCATGCAGTCGATCAAGAATTCCGCCGACAATTCGATCCGTTCGTCGACGACCTTGATCAGTTCGGCGGAGGCCTGCGGCCGCTGGCCGTGGGCCAGGTGAACAACCACCCCCTGCGTTTTAACGATTCTGACGGCCGGAACGTAGTCGCCGTCGGGCGCCAAAAGAATCAGGTGCTGGATGGATCCCCGCATGGCCATTTCAATCATGTGCGCGGACAACAGGACGTCGACCCCTTTCTGCTGAAACGTAAAGGAACCGTCATCGTTGAGGATCCGCTGGGTGCGCCCGAGATAGACGTCGAAGCGGGGGAGATGCTCCAGGCGCGTGAAAAACCCCTGCTTCTTCCGGTACATCTCCTCTTCGGCTTCGTTCGGGTTCTTGCCGATCCAGGGTAGCGCGTGATAATAATACGTCCTCAGCAGATGCAGGTCCGACTCCGAAGTGGTGATGACCGTGTTGACCAGTTTGTTGACCAATTTTGAATAGTCGACCGCGGGGGAGTTGTGCTCCTCCGACAGCATGCGCTCAAGATAGGCGCCGTCAATCTGCACCATCACCCGCATGGTATTATTCTCCTTATGATAGCGGTTATTATGCATTATGCCTCGCTCATATCCTTCGTCAACATAGCTGTTACGTAGTCGCCAGCTGAACCGTGAACTCTATGTTATCGAGCAGCGGTCTCTGCCGCTCTCGAACGGTTTTCTCATCAAGGGTGAAATCCGGCCCCACCTGCTCAATCATCAGGGAACTGACGCACGAGGCGAACGTGCCGCAACCGCGCAGAGACTCCCCGTTCAGGTAGGCGTGCACAAAACCGGCCATGTAGGTGTCCCCGGCGCCCGTGGAATCGACCAGGTCGACCCGATACGGGGGGATTTCGATAAACCGCTTCCCGTCGTAGATGATCGACCCCAATTCGGCGAGGGTCACAATGACCAGTCCGGGTCCCCATCCTTTGATGGTTTTTGCAGCCGTGAAGGGATCGCGCCGGCAGTCGATGCCGGTGAGGACACTGGCCTCTAATTCGTTCGGTTTGACAATGTCAAACAGGCTCAGGACGTCCTCGATACCGTCCGGCTTTTCGTGAAAGATGCGGCCGTCCGACCCCGCGCCGCGCAATAGCCCCTGCGGATCGCAGAAGAAAAGTCCCCCGTACCGCCGGCGGATATCGGCGAGCAGGTCAAAAGAAATCTCTTTTAGAATGGGTCCGACCAGGACTACCTCGGCATTGTCGAGGAGTTCATCGGCAACGTCGGGGATATCATCGGCGCGGCCTAGCAAATCGAGGTGACGGTTGCCGAAGTCGTCGTAATAGACCAGCGAAAAGCCGCCGGACTGACGGGAAGAGACGACGTCGGCGGTGATTCCGTAGTGCGCTATGGCGGCCTGAAACGCGCCGAGGAAATCGCCGCCGACGGCTCCCCGAAGCGTCATCTTGTGTCCCAGTTTGGCCAGCGCCAAGGCGGCGTTGGTCGAACATCCCGAAAGGACGCGGCCGTCGGTTTTGATCTTCTTGGTTTCGATGTAATCGAAGACGGGATTTCCGAGCGCAAGAATCATGTCAACCTTGTCTATCCTGCAACGCCTTCCTGGCAAACAGAAGCCGTTGAATCGAGGTAACGACCGAGGCGACACCGACGATGATCAGTGCATACGCCAGGAAATTGTAGGTCGGAAACAGCCATTCCAATAACGCGCCAAGCATAATCAGGGCGAATTTTTCCAGCCGGCCCATCCACCCCACGGCGCAGGTGGGCAGATTGCCGATCGATTCCGCCGCCGCCCTGGTGTATGATGCGATCAGCATCCCGAACAGGGCGAAAATCGCCCAGGCCGGGTGCACGACTCCTGATATGGCTATGCCGGCGAGGATGAAAAATTCGCCGTACCGGTCGGAGACGTGGTCCAGAATCCCGCCGAACGGCGAGCCCATCTTGCCGGCCCGGGCCGTGGCGCCGTCGAGCATATCCGTCAGCGAGGTGAGAAGCATGAACACGATGCCGGAAATCAGCGACCGCTGCCAGAAAAAGTACCCGGAGATACCGGCGCATACCAGTGACAGCGCCGTCAAGGTATTGGGCGTCAGGCCCAACTTCCGGCAGTAAACCCCGAGGTGCGTGGAAGTCTCCTCGTACATTTGTCGGCGACTATAATGCAACTGCTTTTCCTCTCACTCAAACGTGGAAATATACCGCTCGCATAACTTTCGGTCAAGGTGAAATTGCCGCCCCAATCGATTGTCGGGCCGAAAGATACCTCGAAATGTCTATTTTCCCTCTCGGGCCAGACTGACAAACGCCTCGATATCCGCCAGCGCCCGCTCCACGGCGTCCGTCCAAAATTGTCCGGCGGCGAGGTCAACGCCCAGATGCTTGCCGGCGACCTCCTCCGTGGTCATCGAGCCCGTATCGGCCAAAAGCGCCTTGTATTTTTCTGCGAAGGCCGGCCCCTCTTTTTTTGCCCGATCATAGATGCCGTTGGAAAACAGGAAGCCGAAGGTATACGGGAAATTGTAGAACGGCGAATGCGTGTCGTAGAAATGCATTTTCGACGCCCAGAACAGGGGATGATATCCATCCTCGGCCAGAATCTCGCCGAAGGCCGTCTTCTGCGTCTCGACCATCATCTCATTCAGACGTTCCGTAGATATGGTTCCGTTCCTGCGCTCTTGATAGAACATCGAGTCGAATAAGTACCGCGCCCGGATGTTGCAGAACATGATGACCCCTTCCTGCAGCTTATGATCGAGCAGGAATAGTTTCTCCGCCTTGTCGTCGGCGGCCTCGAGAGCGGCATCGGTTACCAGAAGCTCGTTGAAAGTCGAGGCGGACTCGGCAAGGCTCATGCCGTATTGGCGGGCAAAATAGTCGCGGTCGCGCAGCACCCAGCTGTGATAGGCGTGGCCGATTTCGTGAGCCAAGGTCATCATCTCGCCGTAATTGCCCGAGAAGGTCATGAATATGCGGGATTCTTTCTTGAGATCAAGCCCGGTGCAAAAACCGCCGGCGGCTTTGCCGGAACGATTTTCGGCCTCGATCCAGCGTCGGTCGATGGCCATCCGGGCAAAACTCCCAAGGTCCTGCGAAAAGGCGCTCAGACGGGTGACGACGAAATCGGCCGCTTCATCATACGAGTACTTCTTCTCAATTCGGCCGAGCGGCGCCGTTTGGTCATACCACCGGAAGTTGTCTATGCCCAAAAGCCCTTTCTTGGCATTGACGTATGCCATCAGCTTCTTGACGCCGCGCGCGGCGGCGTCCCACATCGCCTCGATCGTCTCCCGCTTCACCCGGTTGTTCATAAACGGCTCGAAAACCGGCGAATCCCATTTGCGCCCGTGGTAGAGGCTGAGACGAAATCCTGCCTGGGAATTGAGCGCCATTGCGGCCAGGGAATCGACTCTTTTCCAGCTCGCTTCGAGCTTGGTGAAGGCTTGTTTGCGCACGCTGCGATCGTGCGAATTGAATTTGAGCGCCAGTTGACCCATCGACAAAAGCTCGGTCTTGCCGTTCTCGACAAATTCCGTCTGAAGGTCGCCGGCCATCTTGGTGTACAACCGGCCCCAGGCATGGTAGCCGCTCACGGACAGTTCGGCGGCCAGCCGTTCCAGTTTCGGTTCCATTTTCAACCTGGCTATCCGCCGCATCTCGTTCCAGAAAAAGGCCGTCCCAGCCAGTTTCGGATGGCTGACCAAAGTGCCCCAAGCCGTATCGTCGGCGGCGATGGCCAATTCCTCGACGCCGGTCATAATCTGCTCCCAGCCGGCGCTAAGAGTCGATATCTCCTCTTTAATCGCAAATGCTTTGTCGTCGCCAACGTCCTGGGCGATCAGACAATTGGCGAAACCGGAGGCGTGGTCGATCCGTTCGATGATATATTGCATCAGGGTAAGAAACGCCACCCATTGACTGGTCGTCTCACTGTCGAGTTTTTTCGGGAGTCGCTCGAATGTTTCCTGGGCTTTCTTAAGGTCGACATGAATCGCCGCCCGAAACTCGGCGTATTCCTT
>Ga0315277_10012985_pt1 | contig 10403 bp, 8 predicted proteins | sample YL17G05_15_MG_FD_203695 | JGI IMG/M metagenome (GOLD analysis project Ga0315277, IMG submission 203695) | Sediment microbial communities from Yellowstone Lake, YNP, Wyoming, USA - YL17G05_15 | ecosystem: Environmental > Aquatic > Freshwater > Lake > Sediment | place: USA: Wyoming | collected...
CCGCCAGCGGCTGTACTCATCGTAGCTCTTGAGGAGGATCTTGGACTCCAGGTGGCCGCGGACGCCGCGGCGGTTGTCCCCTGCGGCGGCGGCGCCGCCGGAGGTTCGAAGCGAGAGGACGTCGCAGCCGTCGCCATAGCCGGCTACCAGGATGCGCTCTCCGGGGCCGGCTTCCTCCAGCGCCGACGCCAGCAGCAGAAGTGGGAAGGCGGCGCCGACATTGCCGACCCGCCCATACAGGGGATCCTGCACCTGCCCCTCCTGGAACCCCATCTGAGCGCCGAGCTGGGCATGGCGACGGGCGTCCGTCGAATGATAGACGGCCTTGTTGATGTCCTGGGGCGTCAGTTCTTGCTGCGACAGGAAGGCGCTCACGGCCTCGGGAATGACCCGCTGATAGCCCTCCTCGATGACGAAGCGGTCTTCCCAGGAGCGCACGAACTGATCGTCCTGGGAGCGCCACACGTCCAGCATGCTGTCGGTGAGGGAGTAGCTGCCCTCGATCTCGGCGATGACGCTGTCGGCCGATAGGAGGAGGGCAGCGGCGCCGTCGCCCATCGAGGGCTCCAGCGGGTCTCCAGGGGCTGCCATCCGGCAGTCGGCCGCCGTCACCAGCACCTGCCGAGCTCTGCCCGCCTCGATGGCGTCGATGGCCATGCGGACGGCGGTGGTGCCGGCCCGCAGGACGCCGGTGATGTCGGCGCTGTAGATGTCGCGGCGCAGGTCCAGGGCGGCGGCGATGGTGGCCGCGCCCTGCTTCTCCTGGTAGGGCGGCGTGGTGGTGGCGAACAGCACGCCGTCGACCTGGGAGCGGTCGTGGCCGCGCAGGCAATCGGTGCCCGCCGCCACGGCCATGGTGATGCTGTCCTCGTCGAAGTTGGCCACCGCCTTCTCGGCGGGGTAGCTCCAGCCGGCGGTCCCCTTGCCCAGGCGGTGCTTGGGGATATACGCCCCGAATGAACGGATACCAACCATAGCTCTTCTACCTCTGATTCCGCCGCTGGCTCGCTACAACCCTATTCTGGGGCTTGCCTTCTGTCAATGGGGCTGGCCTCCGCGGGCGGGTGCGACGTGTTGGCCCCTGGTCGGCGGGGTCTCCAAACGGTCACGATCATGTCGCCCGCGGCCGGCCAGCGGCAGGCGATGCCGTCCAGCACGGTCATGGCGGCCCAGCTCAGGCGCGGGTGCAGCCGGTTGACGATGATGCGCCAGGGGCGGAAGTGGTGAAGGAGGGAGACGCCGTAGCAGCCCTCGAGGGCGAAGCGGCGGCCGCCCAAGGACCGCACGTAGGCCAGATCTCCCCGCACGGTGTGGGTGGGCGGCGGCTGCCAGTGAGGGCGGCCGGCGGGCCCTGGGGTGCCCAGAACTCGTGCGATGGCGTGGATACCGCGGCCCAAGCGCCGGGAGAGGGCATCGAAGTTCGCCAGGGCGATGACCAGGCGGCCGTCGGGCCGGAGGATGCGGGCCGCCTCCTCCACAAAGGTGGCTTGGTCGGCGAAGTGGTCCAGGGAGCCCTTACAGAGCACGCGGTCGAAGGAGCCCTCTCGGAAGGGGAGGGCCTCGGCGATGCCGCGTACCATGACCGCCTGTCGGTCGAAGCCCAGCCATCGGCCCAGGCCCAGCATGTGGCCGGAGGCCTCCAGGCCCCAGGCCTCCCAGCCGGCCTCTCCCAGGCGAGCGGCCAGCGCGCCGCTGCCGCAGGCCACGTCCAGCGCCCGGCCTGGGGGCCGCCTCGCGACCTCGTCAAAGACGGCCTGGTCCGTACGCTGGTGGTAGAAGGGCTGTCGCGTCCGCTGCTGGCGCCGGGCTCGAAGTCCTCCATGCGGTAGTCAAGGTCAACGTCCGGGGGTACTGGGGCCCCGCTCGGTGATGGTGGCGACAAGCGGTCCTCCGTCGTGCTCGTACGGCAGCAGGTATGGGAGGATTGTACGACATGAGAGTGAGAGGGCTCCAATCGAAGTCGCGGCGCAGCCCGCCCGGCACCCTGAACGACAGAGCCATCCGCTGGACGCGAGGTTGCCATCGATCTAGCATGCGGGCAGAGGAGGAACACGATGCGCGAGAACACCGTCAGACGGCTCTGGTCTCAAGGCAAGCCCACGGTGGGCGCCTGGTTGAGCATACCGGACAGCTTCTCGGCCGAGGTGATGGCTCACATCGGCTTCGACTGGCTCTGCATCGACATGCAGCACGGCGTCATCGACTACAGCCTGGCTGTCCCAATGCTCCAGGCCATCTCCACCACGGACGTTATCCCGCTGGCGCGGGTGCCATGGAATGAACCCTCGATCATCATGAAGATGCTGGACGCCGGGGCCTGGGGGGTAGTGGTGCCGCTCATCAATACGCGTGCCGAGGCCGAGGCTGCCGTCGCCGCCTGCCGCTATCCGCCTCTGGGCATCCGCAGCTACGGGCCTACCCGCGTCTCCGTGTATGCCGGAGTGGACTACGCTAGCCGGGCCAATGACGAGGTGCTCTGCATCGTCATGATCGAGACGAGGCAGGCGCTGGAGAACCTGGACGACATCATGAGCGTGCCCGGCGTCGATGCCTGCTACATCGGCCCCGCCGACCTGAGCCTGGCCCTGGGCCTCCCGCCGCGGACCGACAGCGACGAGCCGGCGCACGTGGCAGCCGTAGCCCGCATCCTGGATTCGGCCCGGCGCCACGGGGTGGTGGGTGGCATCCACACCGGGAGCCCCGCTTTCGCCGCTCGCTGCATCGAGCAGGGCTTCCAGATGGTGACGCTGACCTCGGACGCGACCTGCATGGGCAGGGGCGCTTGGCAGGATTTGCAGGCGCTCCGCGAGGGGATCAGGCCGGAAGCAGCCGGCTCAGGCTGACGGAACGCGGGGGTTTGGCATCAGCCAGGGCCTCGGCGTCTTTTTGTTCCAAGGTTTCTGGCCTGTGCCAGCATGAGACGTAAGGAGGGTGAGGAGCATGCTGTGTCCGCGATGCAACGTCGAGCTAAAGACCGAACAGTACCAAGGTATCGAGGTGGACCACTGTCCATCCTGTAACGGCCGCTGGCTAGACTACCCCGAGCTGGATCAGCTAGAGGGTACCGTCGCCTCCGAGGAGGAGCGAAGGGCCACCATTGTCTACTCCCCCCGCCCCAGCGAACTGGCCTGCCCCAAGTGCGGCAAGCGGATGACGGCCTTCGACTACCGCGCCTACAACCTGGAAGTCGACGCCTGCGAGGACGAGCACGGTTTCTGGCTCGATGCTGGCGAGGAGGGGCGGGTTCGCGACATCGTCGAGGAGCGTGTTCGCGGCCTTGCCCGCGCCGTCTCTGCCGAAAGGGCCTGGGGTCAGTTTCTCGCCGGTATGAGGCGGAAGTCAGTCTTGGACCAGATCAAGGGTATCTTCCGCGGTCGGTGACAAGGAGACCCTGCTGCTCTCCCCAGGCCTGGCCGTGTCCCTGAGGGTTGGCCGTAGTCCGGGTGAGGGCCGCCAGCGCAGCCAGCCCCAGCGTGAAGCCGAAGCCCAGGATCAGGGCCCGGACCAGGAGTGCGGAGGCAGCAGCCAGGCTTCGCGGCGCGCCAACGATCGCCTGGGTCATGCCCGTGATGCTTCCTTCCGTCACCCCCAGCCCTCCTGGCAGGAGGGAGAGGCTCCCGGCAAGCGACGCAACAGGGAAGATGAAGGCGGCCTGAATGACCAGATCCCAGGTCATTGGCCTGCCGAGGCCCACGAGCACCAGGAAGAACGTCAGACACTCCAGCGACCAGGCCACCAGCCCAAGACCGAGCGCCCAGGATAGCCCCCGCGGCGAGAGGAGAAGGCGCGAGCTTTCGTGGAAGTCCTCCATGGGGGGTAGGAGACGCCGAGCGGGCGGGAACCGTGCCGCGCCCCGGAAGAGTAGCGAAGCCAGCCCCCGGTGTCGAAGTGCCATGATGGCCACCACGGCCATCACGCCGACAGCCACGAAAACACTTCTATTCCAGTCGAACAGGACGAAGCCGGTGGTGGCCAGCAGAAGCATGACCAAAGTATCGGTGATCCGCTCTACCAAGGGTATGGGAGCTGTGCGCGCCACCGGTGCGCCGTATAGCTGGCGCGCGTAGTAGCTCTTCACCCATTCGCCCAGCCGCGCAGGCGTCAGGATCATGGCCGTACCCGCGAAGAAGACCAGCAGGTCCTGCCATAGGCCCGGGGTCTGGCCGCTGGCGAGCTGCACCAGCTTCCGCCAGCGTAAGTAGCGCACCAGGTAGTTGAGCGCCGTCAGGCCAAGCAGCGCCGGCATCAGGTTCCACTGGAAGCCAGCGAGGGTCGCGGAGACGTCTCCGAAATCGGCATAGAGGCCGAGGCCCATCGGAACGGCGAAGGCGGCCAGCAGGGAGAGGAGGAGCGCCCGGCCCCAGGTGACTCTGCGCCCCGCGCCGGCGGACGGCCCACGACGCGTGACCCCGGTCTCGCTCGGCTCGCTCGGCAGGGAGGGCACCTCAACTTGAAGGGCGGCTGCGCCGCGCGTGGACAGCGTCATGGCTTCGCTCGCGCCTCTGCCTGGGGGTGACGGAGGATAGCGAATTCGTCGTTCTCCAGGGACAGGTAGAATGTGCTCTTCGACAGCAGGGGCTTGAATCTCCCGCCGGTCCGTTTGTCGAGGAAGATGTACTCAATCCCTGTCTGCTGGAGGATGTCTTCCACCTCGGACGGCGGCGTCTCCTCTTCGAGTAGCCGGGTGGCGAGTATCGACTGCTCCTTTTCCTCAGCGAAGGCGAGGAAGGGTGGGGAGATGAGGCTGTAGGTGGGCCGCTGGGCGTATCCCTCCACCCACCAAGCGTAGGACACATTCGACACAGAGTCATTGGCCAGGACCATCGTGCCGGGCGGGGTGCGCTCCCGCAGCCAGTCGAGCGCCTCCAGGGCCGAACCGTCCACAATCTGATACAGGAACCTCTGCTGGTTCACGAACCGCTGGTGCCCGGACGTGGCCACAACAAGGAGAAGGGCCGAGAGGGCCAGCCCCAGCGTCAGGCGCTCCAGTTGCCGTACGCTCACCGCCACCTTGGCCTGACTGATGTGCCTCTCGATGGCGGCGGCCGGAATGGCCAGCGACAACACGATACCGGCCTCGATCATCTGAAAGGTTCGGACCTCACCCGTGACGACAAAGACTACCCACGGGCCGGCCAGGAGGGCCAGCGCCGCCGGCCTGATCCTGGCACCCACCCGCCCGAACAGCGGCACAAGCAGCACGACAGCGGCGATGACCAGCATGGCCAACCAGAACGCGCGGTTCTCGTGGAACACGTAGTTCGTGACGGAGTTCATGTCCCGGACACTAAAGTTGTTCGCGTTGGATGGATTGCCTTCGGCGAGACTCAGGAACTCGATGTACCAGGGAAGGACGGGAAGGGTGAAGACGGTCGCGGCCAGAGCCCAGACCCCGGCGTTGCGGAGGAACGGCCGTATGCCCGGGCGCTCCTGGATGAACAGCGCCGCCCCCAGGACCAAGAGCGTCGGCGCCATGACTACCAGCGTGAAGTGATGGGTGCCAGCGGCCAGAGCGGTGCTGGTCGCGGCCAGGAGAAGCGGTTGCCGGCGGCCCGAGATCAGGCCATCCATCAGCCAGTAGACGGTGAATAGAAAAAACGTTGTCGCCAGGAGCTGCGGGTAGGCGCCAAAATCCAGCAGCTCTGCCTGGTAGCCAGCCAGGATGAAAGCGAGCGTGAGACCGGCACATAAGACGGGAGACAAGGCGCGGCGCAGGATGAGGTAGAACGGTACGCCCACCAGCACCGACGCTCCCACCCCCACGACCTTCAGCGCCATGAGCGCCGGCAGAAAGGCGAGCAGGGCCTTCAAGAGGAGCGGGACCACGGGGAAATAGACGGATGCGGCCGCCTTGACGGGGGTGCCAAATAGCTCGTGGGTGAAGGCCAGCCAGTTGCCCGGATCGGCGCCGGGCGGCGCTGCCTCGTCGGCAAGCACGATGAAGCGGTAGGCGGCGACTCCCACCAGCACGGCGAGCAGCCCGTAACGGGTCGGGCTCAGGTACGCCGCCCACCGCCGTGGCGGCGGCTCTGGCGGCGGGCGGTGCCCGTTGGGAATGGCGGCCCGCTTCTTCTTTGATCTCCGGCTCATGTCCTGCTGACAACCTTCAGGCTGACCCCTTGCCCATCATCAGGAGCCGGCGTACGTCCGTTGGACGGACTGGCCTGCTCCAGGATCGATTGCATGGTCTGCACCACGGCCAGGCCCTCTTCCGGCGGCACCGGCAGGGGGCTGCCGTCAATGATGCTGTCGACGAAGCGGCGAACCAGCGTCTCGTGGCCGTAGAACAGCCGCCCCGTCGAGAAGAGAGCGCCGGAGGTCACGAAGCCCGCCAGTCCCTGCCAGAAGGCCCGGAGGGAGCTCCTCAGCACGTCGCCGGTGCCGTGGGCGCCGTCGGGGCGCTGGACCAGCAGGATGTCCCGGAAGATGTCCAGCACCAGGACCCGCCGCTCACCGACCACCGCCAGAAGCCACTCGGAGACGGGGGAGCGGAAGGACATGCTGAGGGCGGCGCTGCCTCGGGCGCCCTGGAGCCGGGCTTCCACCCTGTCCAGCGTTTGGGCAACGCCCGCCGGGGCTGCCTGGGCCCAGGCCTGCTGCACGGACAGGTCGCCCAGGAAGCGGCGCAGGAGGTAGATCATGTGCGGCGACTCGTCGAAGAAGAGGCCGCCGGGTAGCTCCGGGTACCAGCTTGGCAGCCTCCTCTGCGGGCTGCTGAGCTGGAGGGCGATGGCGTGCTGCACCTCTCCCACGTCGCCGCGCTCCAGGAGGAGCAGTGCCCTGCGCATGGAGCGCGAGAAGAGGAAGTTGTGGGCGATGCAGAGGTTAGCGCCGGCCTCTCTTGCCGCCTCCACCATCTGCGAGGCCTCCTCGACAGACATGGCCATGGGCTTCTCTACCAGGACGTGGCAGCCGCGGCGCAGCGCCTCGATGGCTAGAGGGGCGTGCGTCCAGGGCGGTGTGCAGATCGCCACCACGTCCAGGCCGTGGGCCAGGAAGTCTGATAGCTGGCCGTAGGTGTGAGGTATGTGGCAGCGCTGAGCGACCTCGCGTGCCCTCTCGGGGGCTGGGTCCAGCAGGGCCTCCACGCGGACGCGGCTGTCGCGCTGGAAGGACGGGATGTGGCGGGCGGTCGCCACCCAGCCCGCTCCGATCACTCCAACGGTGAGAGGTTTCCTTGGCTCAGTCATGCTGGGTCTCTCCTAAGCTGCTCTGGCCAGTGTTGCTGCCGCTGCTGGCTCCTCCGTCGCCGGCGGCAGAAGCTCCCTGTACACGGCCAGGGTCTTCGCGGCGACAGCGTCCCAACCGTAGCCGCGCTCCACGAAGCGGCGCGCGCTCCTGCCCTGCGCCTCGCGCATGGGTTCGTCCTCTATCAGGCGGAGGATGGCCCGCGCCAGGGAGGCCGGGTCGGCCGGCCGCACGAAAAGGCCGTTCTCGCCGTCGCGCACCAGCTCCGCTGTGCCGGAGACCGGCGTCGCCACCACGGGCAGTCCGCAGGCCATCGCCTCCAGGACCGTCAGGGGCATCCCTTCCAGCAGGGAGGGGCGCGCGAGCATGTCACAGGTTTGCAGGATGGCGGCCACATCGTGCCGGGTCCCCAGGAAGGTCAGCCGGTGGCCGACCCCGAGCTGGCGCGCCCGCTCTTCCAGATGAGGCCGCAGGGGCCCGTCGCCGACGAAGACGAACTCCGCCTCCGGGTGGGCTTGCAAGACCTCGGGCGCGGCCTCCACCAGGTACTGCGGGCCCTTGTTGAAGATGAGACGGCCGACGCAGGCGACCCTGAAGGTGCCGTTCACTCGTCCCGCGCCAGGGCGGAACTGCTGTACGTCAACGCCGTTGGCGATGACCCGCACGGCCTCCGGTCGGGCGCCTAGATGAACGGCGTGCCTGGCGACGGCGTTGCTCACGGCGATGAGGCGGTCGCTGCTGCGGACGATGGCCCGCCCCACGGTTCGTTCATAGGAAGAGGCCAGGAGCAGCGAGGGTCCGCCGAGCTGTCGCAGGGAGCCGAGGTGCAGGGTGGTCACCAGGGGCTTCTTCAGGAGGTGTTGGAGGAGGACGGCGACCGTCGCTGACGAGAAGAACAGGTTGTGAGCATGAAGGATGTCGGGCGGATGAGAGCGGGCCAGCCGCCAGGCCAGGGGCAGGAGCCCGGGCGAGAGGGAGGCCTGCATGCGGGTGAAGCGGGTCAGTTGAATGGCAGGGGCGCGGTAGATGCTAACGCCGTCCACCACCTCGTAGGCGGGCGCGCGGTCGGTGTTGAAGGTGAACACCCGCAGAGTGTGTCCCTGTCGGGCCAGGCGACGGCAGACCTCATCGACGACGCGCTCCACGCCGCCTCCAAGGTGGGGCGGGAAGTAGTCGGTGAACACGTCGATCTTCAGGGGCTTCGGTGTCGTGGCGTCCATGCCCTCCGAGTGGGTCCTTCCGCTCCATCAGGCCCGGCTGCCCGGGCGGTGCCTACTTCGAGCCGTTCAGCAGGCTGGCTAGAAAGCCGGCCAGCCCGAAATTGCCTGCGCTCAGGATGACCGCCTGGGCGACGGCAGCGAGCCCCAGTCTGTTGGGGACGGCGGCGGCGGACACGTCCTCCGCCAGCAGGAAGATGTCGAGGCCGATGCCGACGGCGACGAGAGCGGCTGCGCCAACCATCACTACCTCGAAGCGCAGCGCGCGGCTCGCCAGCGCGTGGACGAGGTCGGGCTGGGTAACTCCGATCGAGGTCGTGTAGAGGTGGGCCACGCCGCTGAACAGGAGGGCGTTGATCCCCAGGACGAGCAGGATGGAGCCGGCAAACACCGGCTGCCACTCTACGGTACCGATGACGATGCCCCGGGAGGAGGCCAGGCCCAGGGCCAGGATGAACGCCCCCGCGAGGGTGAGCAGGACGCCGGGGATTGTGTACAGGAAGTGGGGGGTGGTCAGCAGCAGGAAGCGCAGGTGGCGCCAGCCGTCCCGAAACGTCCTCAGCTTCGCTTCGCCGACGCGTGGATAGTACGGTATGGGGACTTCTGCGAGGCGCAGGCCCTTTCGGGCTGCCTTGAGGATCATCTCCGAGGCGAACTCCATGCCAGGCGTACGTACCTCCAGCCGCTCGAAGGCGACCCGTGTGAAGGCCCGAAGGCCGCACTGGCTGTCGCCGAGCCGGGCGCCGCTGCACAGGCGAAGCAGGAGGGTGATGATGGGCGTGCCGACGCACCGGTGGCTCCAGGTCATGGCGCCGGGGACGATCCCCCCCTTGTACCGGTTGCCGACCACGATGTCGGCGCCGTTGTCGAGGGCGGCTATGAAGGGGTCAAGGTTCGAGTAGTCGTAGGTGTCATCGCCGTCGCCCATGACCACGTAGCGGCTGCGCGACCCAGCAACGCCGCGCAGCAGCGCGCTGCCATAGCCGCGGCGGGACTCATGAACCACTCTCGCCCCCGCTCGCGCGGCCCGGCGGACCGAGCCGTCCTGGGAGCCGTTATCGACGACGATGACCTCTCCGCGGAGCCCTGAGCGCTGAAGCCAGCGGCGGGCCTTGCTCACGCAGACGCCTATCGAGTCCTCCTCGTCGAGGCAGGGTATTACGATGGAGACATCAAAGAGGCCCGCATCGCGCTCGCTTTCCTGAAAAGAAGGCGATTCGGGCCCCGTGGCGGGGAGCCTGGCGATAGCCTCCGTTGCTTTCGCCATACGTCCTCCTGCTCAGGTAGATGTTCGGTGGGGGTAGGCCGCACGACATAGGCGTTTCTCCCTATCTGGGGGCGCGAGACCCTGTACGGAGCGCGGCCTGCCGGCTCGCCACTGGCCGCAGGAGGCGGCCAGGCTGAGGCTGGGTGCTGGAGGACATTGCTGCTTGGGTCGCAGCGGCTGGAGTTGACATAAATGAACCGGGCGTGTGCTCTGCTGAGGAGGCAAGGCGTGGGCAAGCGCCCCAACCTGGCCCAAGGGTGTTTCATCCAGAGCTGGCGGGATCAGGCGCGCCGGCGGTCGGGAGTGCAAATGCTTGGAGCGATGTAACAGGGGGCTGGGACAGCCGCTGGCTTACGCCTTCTCGGTGACCTTGTACTCCAGCCGCTTTCCCAGGGCGAGGCGGATCTGCGCGTCCAGGGCCGGCAGAGCCCCGAAGAGGAACGTAATGGCAGCCATGAAGAACCACTGGGCATACTGGATCGGGAAAAGCCAGACTGGGAAGGTGGGCGGACGGCGGGGCCGCATGATGACACCATCCATGACCACCATCGCGATCAGGGGCAAGGAGCAAGTGAAGAGAATCTTGGTGGAGGCCAACACGAACCAGGTCGGCATGGTTTTGACCCCGAAGAAGTAGAAGACCAGCCACGGCGCCAATCGCCCGGTGGTGATCAGGAACCACTGACTGGACCAGAGGACGTGGTTCTCAAAGAGGCTCCAGGTGCGGCGGA
>Ga0315277_10012987_pt1 | contig 10403 bp, 5 predicted proteins | sample YL17G05_15_MG_FD_203695 | JGI IMG/M metagenome (GOLD analysis project Ga0315277, IMG submission 203695) | Sediment microbial communities from Yellowstone Lake, YNP, Wyoming, USA - YL17G05_15 | ecosystem: Environmental > Aquatic > Freshwater > Lake > Sediment | place: USA: Wyoming | collected...
GTCTCCGTGCCGCCCAGGCGCATGAACTCGCGCTCCTGGATGACGCGCAAGAGCTTGGTCTGGGTCTCGACACCAATTGTTCCAATCTTGTCGAAGAAGATCGTGCCCTGGTCGGCCACCTCGAACAACCCGCGCTTGGTGGCGATGGCGGACGTAAAAGCCCCCTTAACGTGCCCGAAGAGGATGCTCTCCAGTAAATCCACCGGCATGGAACCGGTGTTGACGGGAACAAACGGCCGGTCGGCGCGGGGGCTGGTGGCATGGATGGTCTTGGCGACCAGTTCCTTGCCCGTGCCGCTCTCGCCCGCGATGAGCACCGTAGCGCGGCTGGGAGCAACCTGGGTAATGAGGTCAAAGACCTTCTGCATGCGATCGCTTTTGCCCACGATGTTGGGCAACCCGAAGCGCTTCAGAGCGCGACGGAGTTGAACGTTCTCAACCTGCAGGCGCGACTTGTCGAGAGCGTTGCGGATCTCGAGCAGCAGCTTGTCGTTGTCCCAGGGCTTGGTGATGTAGCTCTCCGCCCCCTCCTTCGAGGCCTGGAAGGCCATTTGGCTGGAATCATAGGCGGTGATCATGATCACGCCCGTGTCAGGTGTATCGCGCTTGATGAGTTTCAGAACCTGCAGGCCATTCCGATCCGGCAGGCTGATGTCGAGCAAGACCAGGTCGAAGATGCCATCCTCGACCTTTTTCAAGCCGTCCTCGGCGGTCGATGCCGTCGCCAAGCGGTAACCTTCGGCGCTCAGGAGTTGTTCCAGGCTCTCGCGAATTTCCTTTTCATCATCAATGATGAGGATGGAACCCTTAGCCGACATTGACCGGTTTCCTTGCCGTGGGAAATTCGAGCCGGAAAGTGGTGCCCCGTCCCGGCGCGCTTTCCACGCCGATCTTGCCGGAATGCTCGCGGATAATTCCGTAGGTCACCGCGAGGCCCAGCCCGGTGCCGCGGCTCTTGGCCTTGGTAGTGAAGAAGGGGTCGAAGATCTTGCTCAAGTGGTCAGGCGGGATACCAACCCCGTTGTCCGATACTTCCACGTGAATCGTGGAGTTCTCGCATTCCGTGGCCAACGTAAGCTCGCCGCCACGTGGCATCGCGTCGCGAGCGTTCATGACGAGGTTCATGAACACTTGCTGCAATTTGCCGGGGTTGCCAAACAGCGGGGGAACGGACGGGGAAAGCTGTGCGTTCAGGGAAATGTTGGACGCTCGCAGCATGGGTTCGATGAGCGATAGCGTCTCACGAATTACCCGGTTCAGGTCGAGTTCCGAGTACTCGCTGCCACTCACCCGGGAGAACTTCAGGAGGTTATTCACGATTTCTGAGGCGCGGAATGACTGCTTGATGATTTTGTCCACGGTGCGCGCGCGCACGTCATCGGAAGGCATCTGTTTGACCAGCATCTGCGCCTGCGAGGAAATAACCGCCAGGGGAGTGTTCACTTCGTGGGCGACACCCGCCGCCAGCAGGCCGATGGAGGAGAGCTTCTCGGCCTGGACCAACTGGTCTTCCAGGTTCACGCGCTCGGTGATGTCGTTGAAGACCAGCAGCCGCCCAATCACTTGCTGGTTTTTCCCGATCAGCGGGGTCAGGGAAAAGTTGACGATCAGCCGCCGGCCGTCGGGGGTGCGCAGACCGAACTTGTAAATGTTGACCGTGCGATGGGGGTCGGTGGACGCAGGGACCTCCGCCAGAAGCTCGGCCGGGAAGATCGACTCCAATTCGCTGCCGATAGCCTCGGCACGCGAGAGCCCGTACAGCCTCACCATGGCGGAATTCCAGCCCGAAATCCGATGCACCAGGTCGAAGGCCAGGACTCCGACATTGACCGACTCGATGATGTTCTCGCTGAAGTCCCTCAGTTCCTGGTACTGCAACGCCTTCTGCTCGAGGGACTCGTAGAGTCGCGCGTTTTCCAGGGCAACCGCCAGGTAGCTGGTGATAGTCTGCAGCAGGTCGATGTCTTCGCTCGAGAGGAAATCTCCCTTACGCGTCCTTCCCAGCGCCAGGTACCCGAGCGTCCGTTCTTTCATCTTGAACGCCAGGTAGTAGTGAAGGTCCAGTTGCTCGATCGTGGCCTGCGCCGCGGGTGAAACACCGAAAACCCGCTTGACGCTCTCAAAGAAGAGATAACCCTTCCGCAATTCGAGACGTTGTGGATCCAGGAAGCTCAGGTCGATGGGCCCCGAACTGGAAAGTCCCCGCGATTTGGCCAGACGCAAACCGTTCGATTCGGCGTGGAGAAAGATTGCCAATCGGTCCACCGCCAGGGTCTCCGCCAAGCGGCCCACCACCTGGTCCAGCAGGCGATCGACGTGCAACTCCGTGGTAAGCTCACGTGCGAAAGTCAGCAGCGTCCGGCGATAGTCGTACCGCTCGCGATTCAGCAGCCTTTCCAGACGCGCCTGAATCCAATTCACAATGGGCTGGAACAGGAATGCCGTAATGATGATGGCCAGGATCCAGCCACTCCGGCTGGTCGCGGGAAAGGTCGTGCGGAAAACATCCGCAAACAGCGCAATAAGCCCGAAGGACAACCCCACGATGGCCGCTGTGGCAAGCGTGTAGGCAATGCCGCGCTGGAAGATGATGTCCACATCCATCAGCCGGTAGCGGACGATGGCGTAGCCGAAAGTGAGCGGCAGAAAGATCAGCGAGAGAGTTGAGAGCTTCATCCACGGCGTGGGAACGAAACCCAGGAAGTACGGCAGGACGTAGAGCAACGCAAACGGGACAATCGCCAGGAAGGTTCCCCGGGTCACCCATTTCAGTTGCTGTTTGACCAAAGGAACTTCCGTCCGGCGATAGCTGCGTCGCAGCCAGAACGCCCCAAGGAGGAAATAGCTCGCCAGATAAAGTAGCTCTACGCGGTCGAGCATGTACCGGGTGAGGAGCAGCGGGAGCGAATACAACAGAAACCCGGTAGCCACCAGCACATGGACCACCATCAATAGTGCCCCGGGTAGGTAGATGAAGACCGCGCGCACGGGCCGTTCACGAAGATACTCAGGCTGCTCCGGGAAACTCAGGCAGAAGTGGAGAAAGAGCGCAGGTTGAAGAATCCAGGCGAGGACATTGAACCAGTAGATCGTCCCGTCGAACAAGTTGAGCTTGCCCGTGTACGAAAAGGTATAGAGGACGAAGGAGGTCAGGCAAAAGACGTAAAAATGCAACGACTTGGGCGCTGTCCAGCGCCGCACGAGGATGAAAGTCCCGATGAGCAGGTAGATCAGCCCGACGAGTTCCAAGTAGTGGCGGAGCGACTTCGTATTGCTTTGCGGCGCGACAACGACTTGCGTTTGGAAAGCCTGCCCGTTCCGGGCGAGATCATAACGCGCCTGGGCCCACACCCCGGTCCGGAAGATCTCTCGCGTGGCGTCCAGGGCTCGTTTGACCGGCGTGCCGTTAATGGCGGTCAGCTTGTCACCCTGGGCGATGCCCGCGCGTTCTGCGGGACTATCGGGAGCGACCATCCAGGCGACCACTCCGTCTTTGGTGTCAACCCAGGAAGCACCGTCGTCAGGAAGCTGGTAGACCCTGCGCTGCTCGAAATTGAGGATGCCAAACACTACCAGCGTCAGGCTCAACAGTGCCAAAAAGACGGTCGTGAATCGGAATGTCAGCGTCGTCCGCATTCGAACCAACTACTGCGATGTCAGAACATACACAACACCGGAGTTTTTTGAGCAAATCCCTTTCCAGTGGTCACGTTTGGAAGAATATATAACCGCCCCAATTCCAACGAGTTAACAGAGTGTCCTCCCAACGGCAGAATCTCATATGAAATCTTGGATATGGGCTCCTGATTTTGGTAACGAGAGGAGGAAGAATAAGTCAGCATGAGGCGCCATCCTTACATCATCAAACCCGGTTTGGCCTCAACGACGTGCCGGGGCGGGCACCTCCCAGGGGCCAGCAGATTCCCGGGGGGCGACTAGAATTGGACGGAGAATCCGCCTCGGAAGCTTCGATATGCGGGAGTCATGACCAGCGACTCGTCGCCAGAATTCGCGAGCGAGGTATACCCCTGAGCCAGCAGATTCCGGAAATCGGCTAGCGCTTCAATTCGCGCGGGGAGGAAGGCGAGAGCGGGGAGGGGCTGTCGGATCTGAACGCCCAGGTAGGGCTGAAGCTGCATGCTGGCCTGCCCGTAGGGATCAACTTCGGTGACCCGGCCGGCGGGCAGCCACTCGTACGAAGTTGTAACTCGTGTCTTGGAGACTGGGATTCGAGCCGCAACCCGGCCACCGATGGTTTGACTCCGCCGAGGTCGCACCAATGACCTCAGATTCTTCACCGGTTCCTCACCCGAGAGACCAACGGCATCCACGGTAAGCGCATCCCCGAGAGCATATAAGACCGCCACCTGGACGTACCCGCCCAAGTTCCGCGTGAATGCGGCTCGAAGACCTGACGACGTGTAGTTCCCCGCATTAAGAGTCACTCCGTTCGCCGCCGGATTGGGCAAGAAACTGCCGGCCAATCCACTGAGAACTTTCGTCCCGCCGAAACCCCAAACGGCCGTGTTGTCGAAATCATCGCGATAGGCCGCGAGCTCGAAGTGCGACTCTCTGCCCAGGCTGCGCCTGAAACTGAATTCCGCGTGGCTCAATTTCTCCATTTGCGGGCGGTAGCCTCGCATCGTCACACGGGGGAAAGCGGTCAGAACCCCAATCCGGTCGAGGAGGGAGCCATCCTCGTCCAAACGAGCCACTCCGTATCGGAGGGCCACTGAGTTCGACGGGGAGACCTGATATTCCAGCTTGGCAATAGGCCGGGAGGAGAGCGCGTCCTGGGCAGCGTTGAGATAATCAACCTCAAAGCCTGTGGTCAGCGCGAGGCGACCAAAAAGCCGGCGGGTGCGAGTATAACTAACCGCCATAGCCTGAGCGTGGCGTACGCTGTCTCGTCCCTCTCCGGACGCCAGGGGCACTCCGTCCGCGAAGTTCAACTGGTGAACAACCAGACTGAGTTCCTGTGGATCGCCCCTCAGCACATCTCTGCGGAGGACTGTCGCCAGTGACGAAGCCTGGAAACCGCTGGCGCCCATTGACCCTGCCACCAAAAGATCCGTGTCCTCGGAGAGTGGCCGGAGGTAGGCTAACACGCTTCCCATGCCAGGATCTCCGGCCAGCGCTCGGCGACGGGTCGAGCCCGGGCTCATCGCGATCAGCCGCTGACTGGAAGGAAGGGGCGCCTTGGCGGTCTTGGAACGGGTCTTGGTCTTGGAAACTTCCTGGTACCGAAGGACGGGCCTTGTGGCAGCGGAGGTCCGCAAGACCCATTTCCAGTCCTCACCCCAAGTCGAAACACTGCCAGCCGGAACCTTGAGGCGGAGAGGTGCAAGGATGTCGCTCAGAACGAAGTTCTCCTGCAAGCTCCCCCCCGCTTCGACCAGGACGCGGTTGCGCAGGATCGGGAGGCGCGTGGCCGAGGTTACCTGCAGGGAATAGAAGCCCGGAACCAGGCGTTCCACGGTGAATTTTCCGTGGGCATCAGTAATGACGCGCTCGGCGGCATTGACCATGGGTTGAAGGCCGGTCAGTAGCGGGCCCACGATGCTGACGGTGGCTCCCATCAGGGGGTTCCCCTGCGGGTCAGAGACAGTCCCAGTGATTCGCCCGTAGTTCACGGCCTTGCCGGGTGTGGCGGCCAGACAAGAAAGCACCATGCCGCCCAGCAGAAATATGGCGCGCAGTCGGCTTCGTGGCTGAAACAGGCTCATAGGCTCCAAACCTCTTGGAGGCAGAATCTTGTCCCGGCCCGTCGGAACATCACAGGGTCACTAGCGCAATTCGAAAGTCACCGTCGGTGAGACAGTCTGTTTCTTTACGTTGTCCGTCACCTTGATCTGAACGGTGTATTTCCCCGGTTGGAGCGCCTTCAGCGGCATCGTTTTCTGCAAGGTAATCTGCTGAGAGGCGTTCTTGAGCTTTGCCGCATCTTCCGTCTGGCTCAAGAAAGATTTCCCGTCCTTCATGATCTCATATTGAATGTCCGCGGACGGTTTGTGCGTCTCCGGGTCGATACCCAGGTTATAGACCTGCATGTAAATTCCAAGGTTCTGCTCGCGCGTGAATTGCTGATTCACGCTGGGTCGCACCTTGGTCCCACCGATGACGAACGGTCCCGTGCCCACCTGGGATGTGGGCAGGGGTTGGATCAAGTCGGCGAGGATGAGTGAACTGTTGGCCAGTTGCTCCTCATCGAAACGGGGAACCTGGATTCCGAGCTCGATCGAACCCATGCGGCCGTTGAGGTCGTCCTTGACCACGACGCTCAGCTTGTATCGGCCGGGTCGCAGGGGCAGCACCTTCTGGTAAACCGACTTGCGGTCCACATAGCGCTGGAAATCGTTCTCCGGAACATCCAGGGCGACGGCATCCTCGAAGGTGCTCACCATCTTGCCCCCCAGGCTGCTGACCTGCCCATAGATGTCCATGACCGAGTGCATCACCCCTTCTTTGTTCTCAAATTGCAGGTCGCGATTGGAGGTCTGCACGGTGATCGGCGTAAGGACGCTCTCTTCGGTCACCCGGATGTAGTCCGTCCGCACGTCAAAGGGCAAAAGCTGCGCGCTCAGTTTCGAGATCACCACCGCTTTCAAGTCCCTGAACTTGACTTCGGGGGGTTTGAAGATGCGGGCGTAGAGGTCCAGACGCGTGAACTCGTTCATGCTCTCCGGGGTACCGCCCATGGACCTGCCGATCGTCATGCCGTCGCTACGCGTGAAGCGGTCGGCCTTGGAGGCCATCCCCATTTGTTCCATTTGGGTCAGGCCGGCGTTGGGAACGTGGAGCAGGGCATCCTTCTCGCCCGGGTCCATCGTCATCCGAAACTCGCCGGTCATCGTGGGGTCAACAAACTCCAGGATGATGTTGGTTCCGACGCCATCGATGTAGCGGTATCGCCATTGCTCGAAGGGATAGGTCGAGGTTGTGCCGCCACCTTCTTCAGGAGGCCGGTCATAGGTCCCGCCCGACGGGTGCGACTCAATCTCATCGGGAGGCCCATACATGATGTAAATCCGCCCGCGGTCCAGCTTCCAGCCCGGGGCCCCGGAGCTGTAGTGCTCGTTGGCGTAAGCGATGCGGCGGTAGTACTCCTCCTTGAACTCGTTTTCCGGGCTGCCCGGATTGGGATTGCGTCGTTCCCAGAACGACTCGATGAACTGCTCCCGCTCTTCGTCGGTGGCCAACTTTTTGAACGAAGCGCGCTCCTGGTCGGTGATGATGTAGGGCACCTCATCCTGGAGCCATTTCTTGTAGGGGCTCTCCATCTCTTTCTGGATTGCCTTTTGGCGTCGGCGCTCTTGCCTGGGGGTTTTTTCCTTGTTCGGCTCGTTGTCTTTGTCTTTGGGAGGGAGGGCGGAGAGTGTTGTCGCGAGCATGCCCGCGACGCCCGTCGCAGCGATGAGAAGAGCTAACCTGCGGTAACGTCGAGCCCCATAAGGCATACGTTGACCCCTCAGCCAGTCATCTTGACCCGGCTTGTCATCCCCCGGAAAGCAAATTCTAGTTTTCGCGATGCGAGAAGTCAAGCATCTTCGACCGTAAATGGAGACTGCCCTTCCTCGACCCAGCCGACGCCAAGCGGTGTGATGCCCCTGCCTTGGAAAGGGTGGCCTGGCTAAAGGAAAAGTCGCTAACTTTTGCGCGGGCAACGGTGTCTAAATACTAATGCTGAGGATCAACCAAATGGGGCTAGTGGCGTTGTTCTGACTCGCCCCAGGGAATGGACCGGTTTTTATGATGTCGGGGTTTGTTTGTTGGCCCTTCCGTCGCCTTGCCAAACAGGCTAAAATAACCAAATCATGGGGAAAGGGGGCCGCGCCATAGACAGCGTGCGTTCATGGGTGTCCTCCCGGGGCGTCCTGGCCGCGCCGACAGAAATGCATGCTGGCCGGTTCATTGGTGCCTTGGGACGGCCGGTCCCTCGCCACCCGATTTGGGCGGAAACTTTCTGGCTTTTGGGAACGTATAGAGACTCAGGTAGTCGAGGACTGTGCAGAGACTACAGCCGGGAGCGCTGGCTTCCCAGGCTTGCCCCGAAAACGCCCGGGGAGAGCTGGTGCAGGATGCCAGGAAGCAACCGGGCACCGTGATCGCGAATCGGGGAAAGAGGAGTGAAGCGCAATGGAGCAAACAACTGAGCTGGGGCTGGGGAAAATGGAGGAGGAATTGGAAGAAATCACTTCTCAGGGTGAACCTCCCGCTCGGAAACGGACAGGCATGAAACGCTGGAAAAAAGTGCTGTTATTGAGTGCGGGGGCAGTATTGCTGATCGGGCTGGTCGGGGGCGGAATTGCCTGGAGCCGGCGCGGCGTGGTCACCGTACAAACCGGCAAAGTCGAGAAGAAGGAACTGTCCTCGGTGGTCACGGCCTCCGGCCAGATTCGTCCTCCTACGAAGAACCTCGCCAACGTGAACGCCAACACCTTTGGCCGCATTACTGAGATCTTGGTCAAGGAAGGCGACACCGTCACCAAGGGGCAACTCCTGTTGAGGACGGAGTCAGTCCAACAGGATGCGGACGTCGATGCGCAGCAGGCGGCGCTCAAAACCCAGTTGGCCGATGTGTCCGCCTCGGAAGCGTCCGTCCAATCTTCGGCGGCGAGTCTCAATACACTTCAGGCAGACTTGCGGACCGCCCAGGCGAATTTCAACCGCGCGAAGGAGGACTTCACGCGCGCGCAGCAACTCCTCAAGGACCGCCTCATCGCGCAGCAACTCTACGACCAGCGGCGAAGCGATTTCGAGGTGGCGCAGGCCAATGTCCAGGCGGCCGAGGCCCGCGTGGCGCAGGCCAAGGCGCAGTATCAGCAGATCACTTACACCCGCGACATGTCGCGCGCCCGGGTCGCCCAGAACCGCGCCGCTGTGGTGCGGGCCGACGACCTTCGCGCCAAGACCTTTTACACTTCCCCGCTGGACGGCATCATTACCAACCTCCCCGTGCATGTGGGAGAGAACGTCGTCCCAGGAATTCAGAACTCCGTTGGCAGTCTCCTCTTTCAGGTTTCGGACCTCTCCGTCATAACAGCGGAGGTGAAGGTCGACGAGACCGACATCGTCAACGTGAAGCTTGGCCAGCCCGCCGAGGTGACCATCGACGCCGTGCGGGACAAGACCTTCAAGGGCAAAGTCACCGAGATCGGGCAGAGCGCCATCGGGCGCACCACCGGCCAGACCGTGGGGCAGAACACCACCGGAACCTCCACGGAGGAAGCCAAGGACTTCAAGGTCGTGGTCACCCTGGATGACCCGCCGCCAGGCCTGCGACCGGGCCTCTCCACGACGGCCAAAATCACCACCGCCACCCGCGCCGATGCGGTCACCATCCCCATCCAGGCCCTGGCCATTCGCATGAAGCGCGACCTGGAAGAGCCTGCCAAGGAAGGAAAGGGCAGCGGACCTGTGAAAGCCGCCGCGGCAGAGACGAAGCCCGCCGCCGACACGTCCAAGGAGAAGGACAAAAGTAAGGAAGAAATCCAGGGGGTCTTCGTGGTGAAGAGTGGCAAAGCCGTTTTCTCCAAGGTAGAAACGGGAATTATGGGCGCCACCGATATGGAAGTGAAGAACGGTGTAAAGGCCGGCGACGAAATCGTCACCGGAAGCTTCTCCGTCCTGCGCACACTGAAGAACAACACCAAGATCAAGGTGGACAACAGCGGCGCGAAACCCGGCGGCCCCCCAGCCTAGTGCCGTTCCAACTTTTTGTGCCGAGGGGCTAGCAAGGACACGTTCGTAAAGAAACTGGGGTCGGACCCCGCAGGATTAGGTTGAAATAGTTGGAACGGCACTAGCCGCCGTCCGCAAGGGTGAACAGGCGACGCACCAGGACTTGGCGCCCTGGGGCCGCCCGCCCGAAAGTCCGGCCGCTCCACTATCCGACAGCGCGTGGGTGCCGGGAGAAAGGGAATGCGATGGGATCACCGGTTGTTTCATCCTCGATGCAAGAGAGCGCAACTCCGCGCGCTGGGGTCGTCATCCGGACGGAGGACCTCTGGAAAACTTATGACATGGGCGAGGCGATTGCCGTGCACGCCCTCTGCGGAGTCTCCTTTGAAATCGAGCGCGGGGAGTACGTCGCCATCATGGGCCCTTCGGGTTCCGGCAAGTCCACTCTCATGAACCTGATCGGCTGCCTGGACTCTCCCACGCGCGGGAATTACTGGTTGAACGGCAGCCTGGTCAGCGAACTCTCGGACGACGAACTGGCCTACATCCGCAACAAGGAAATCGGTTTCGTCTTCCAGACGTTCAACCTGCTGGCGCGCGCCAGCGCCTTGCACAACGTCGAGCTGCCGCTGATTTACAACGGAACCCCGGCGAATGAGCGCCTGGAAAAGGCCCAGGAAGCTCTGCGCAAGGTTGAACTTGCCGACCGCATGCACCATCGG
>Ga0315277_10012988_pt1 | contig 10402 bp, 8 predicted proteins | sample YL17G05_15_MG_FD_203695 | JGI IMG/M metagenome (GOLD analysis project Ga0315277, IMG submission 203695) | Sediment microbial communities from Yellowstone Lake, YNP, Wyoming, USA - YL17G05_15 | ecosystem: Environmental > Aquatic > Freshwater > Lake > Sediment | place: USA: Wyoming | collected...
TAGCCGCCGAAGTGATGAGGCGGACGCTTTCCCACCCGCAACCTGTCCGCCTCATCACTTCGGCGGCTACAGCGACGGTGAGAAATGCCGGCTAAGATAATAACCGCAGCTCATCAAAATGTTACCTCTGATGTGAAGCGGAATGACACAGCAAAACGCGATTCGGGCGACGACTGCTCGCGGGTTCGCCGCCAATGTCGGGCTTTTCGACGAGATTTGGCGCATCCACGCCAAAGTGCGAAGCCTGTTTTCTCCCGGTCAAGATACAAGACGAAGACAAGGCTCCGGTCCATTCAGCAGCGAAGAGTGCTTCTTCCCAAAGGCAATTCGCAGCTTGACTCGGGCGGTTGTGTCCTCCACATTTCCGAGTGGGCAATGAAGCATATCATATTCTGCCCTTCCGATTAGTGCGAGGCGTTCGATTCTGTTTGGCGTCGGATTGATTCCTGCAAGGAAGGACGAATGCATGGAGGCATTTCAAGCGACGTTCTTGGGTAGCGAATACGCGCACACGCAAAGGGGTGAAACCATGAACAGAATCCGGACACGAAGCGCTTTCACGTTGATTGAGTTGCTAATCGTCGTGGCGATCATCGCGATTTTGGCGGCGATCGCCGTGCCGAACTTCCTGGAAGCCCAGACACGGTCCAAGGTGTCGCGTGTGAAGACGGACTTGCGCTCCATAGCCGTGGCCGAGGAAGATTACTTTGTCGATTGGAACTCCTACACGTTTGGGCAGGGAGGCACCCAATATCCGATTGTCTGGGAAGGTTTCCGACTGCTGACAACTCCCGTGGCTTTCATTACCAGTATTCCACTCGATCCGTTCGACCTCACACGATTTGACGGAGACCTTCGATTGAACACCTTCGAGCTCGGTGTGGGCCGGGCGGGCGTCGGGCCTGCCGGACGCAGCTTCACCGACTCTGATAATGTGCGCGGCATGCCGAGCGATACGTATGAGCTCGAGTCGGACGGACCCGATCACGACGATGACACCCGTGGCGACTGGGCCACGGGCAACTATCCGACGTGGAATCGCACCAACGTGATCCAGGTGCTAGCCCTGATCTACGATCCGAGGAACGGGACCGTCAGTGTGGGTGAAATATTCAGAACCGGCGGAACAGTTCCTCCCGGCCCGGCGCTGTCTCTGTTCTATACACTGGGCCAAAAGTAGGCGACCCAGGCAGCCCCGGACGCAGTGCAACGGCTGTGAAACTCGGGGAAACGGACGCGAAACCGAAGAAAGGCCACGGGCATCGGACGAATGAGTATGGAGGGTTCCCGCGCGGCATTTACGCTGCTGGACTGGGCGATTCTGGTCGGTTACTTCGTCGGCATCACGGCCTTTGGTCTCTGGATAGCGCGGAAGATCAAGAGTACCGGCGGCTATTTTCTCGGCGATCGAAACCTGCCCTGGTGGGTCATGGTCGGCCAGGCGTTTGGCACCGGCACCCACGCCGAGAATCCCGTGGCGCAGGCGGGAACTTCATTCCAGGGCGGGTTCGCCACCATTTGGTATCAGTGGAAAAACATGCTCATCACGCCGTTTTACTGGCTGATGAGTCCCTGGTATCGCCGCAGCGAGCGCACAACCATCGGCGAGATCATGCAAGATCGCTATGGTCGCGGGGTGGCACTTCTCTACACGACCTTCGCCGTCAGCTATTTCATCTTCAATCAGGGAGCCATGCTCAAGGGCGCCGGCAAGATCATCGCGATTGCCACGGGCGGTGAGACGATCTCGCCGAATGGCGTCGTGGTGGCCATGACGGTCGCCTTTATTCTCTATAGCTTTTTCGGCGGGCTGATCGCCTCGGCCTACACGGACTTTATCCAAGGCTTCTTCATCATTGCCTTGTCCTTCCTACTCATTCCTCAAGGCCTAGCGGCCGTGGGAGGCTTCAGCGGCATGCGCGCTGTGTTGCCTCCGGATTTCTTCCGGATCTATAGCGACGTCGTCGGGATGACTGCCTTTACCATTTTGATGCTCACGCTCAATGGCCTGGTCGGCATTACGGCGCAACCGCACATCCTGACCATGAACGCCACGGGACGCACCGAACGCAGCGGACGGATCGGCCAGACCTACGGGAACTTCGTCAAGCGGTTGTGCACAATCGGCTGGGCGTTGACCGGCCTGATTGTTGCGGCGCTGGTGATTCTACAGGGCGATCACCTGGCCGACAAGGAACATGCGTTCGGTTACGCCAGTCGCATGTTGCTGGGGCCCGGCCTGGTCGGGCTGATGGTTGCCTGCGTGCTGGCCGCCAACATGTCCACCTGTTCCAACTTCATGGTCAACATGGGCGCCCTGTTCACGCGCAACATCTATACCGACTATATCAATCCCAAAGCCGGCGACCGCGAGTTGCTGTTGGTCGGACGGCTTTCCGGCTTGGGACTCACGCTGCTGAGTGTCACGTTCGGGCTTGCGGTCAGTCAGGTTCTCGATGCGTTTTTATTCACCGAAACCCTTTCGGCGCTGGTCGGCGTCATGGTGATCGGCGGCATTCTGTGGAAACGCGCGAATCGCCACGGCGCTGTGCACGCCACGATTGTTGCTTTCGTGCTTTACTACGGGATCAACTGGTTGGTCTCGGAGGAACTGAAGCTGGTTTATAAGTGGACGCCCGCGCCGTTCGGCTGGGCGATGCTGGGCAGTTTCCTCACGCTCATTCTCGTCAGTCTCGCCACGGCGCCCGAAGAGGCAAGCCGCATTGAACGGTTTTTCGACAATATGAGACGCTCGACCGATCGCGAGCATCTTCCCGAAGGCCAACCCAAACCGCTGGCAGCCGACCTTGGCCAAGACCTGATCCTGTTGGACGTGCCGGGCTGGTTTACCGCCGCGCGCTGGCGCGGATTTTTCCGCCGCTACCGGGAGGATTGGGTGGGCTTTCTGTTGGCCTGGGCCACTGTGGCATGTCTTGTCTCACTGGCCTGGGCAATCATGCAAATCGGCAAGTAGAGACTATAAACACGGGGGAGGAACTAGTTTTTGTGGGAGTGATTCGCAGTCTCCTCCAAAGCCCCGGACGGAACTTCCGGCGACAGGGCGGCGACCTTGCTCATACGGCTGAAATCGTTTTCCATGAGTAACACGTCTCGCGTGGTCTCGCCGTGAAGTTCCACGAATGTATCGGCTGCCCCATGCGGTCGGCACCCGCGAATCAGAGCGTCCCTGACTTGCGTCAATCGAAGGATCGAGGCGGCGCCGGCGGTCGGACGCACGTCGAGGCCGACCATCTCGAGATCCTCCACGTCGTCACACGCCACCGCGTGGCGCAAATCGGGTTGTGCGGTCTGCAATTGCACGTCATTCAGCTTCAGTCCCTTAACATGCCGACAATAGAAACCGTAGGCCGGCAACTGGCCGAACATGGTGCTCTCGGGATAGCTATTGTCCTTATAGCCCGCAGGGTTGTTGTTCCAGCCCACTGAAATAAACTGCAATCGCCTGCGTTGAGAATCGCTTGACGACCTGTCTCCTTCATTGCACAATCCCTTTGACCCATTTGAGTGCGGTCTGACGGGAAGCGGCAGAGACGTCAGAGATTGAACGACATGTTCCTGGGTTTTGGAAAGAAGAAAAAGCAGAAAGGGGCAACCGTGGGCGACAAGAACAAATCCAAGGTATTGCGCGTCGGGCTGGTTGGCGCGGGTATCATCGGCAATGTCCATCGGGCCGTGTATGACCAAATCGCCGCGACCAAGGTCGTGGCACTGGCCGACCCGCGCGGCGAAGAAGTCCTGAAACAAGAGGCAGCGGCCTATGTGCCCGGCTCGACCAAGGCGGCGGCCACAAAACTGCCCGTCTATAAGAGTCTGACCGACCTGTTGGCATCGGAACAGGTGGACATTGTTGATATTTGCACGCCGACGCCGTTCCATCGCGAGGTGGCCATCGAAGCGCTCAAAGCCGGCAAACACGTTCTGGTGGAGAAACCGATGGGTCGCACGCTGGCCGACTGCGATGCGATTCTGGCGGCGGCGCAGGCGAGCAAAAGCAAGTTCATGGTCGCCCATTGTCTTCGGTTCTGGCCGGTGTATGAGTATCTGTGCGCAATGGTAAAATCGAAAGTGTGCGGGCGAGTCGAACGGGCACGCTTCAGCCGCCAGGTGATCGTTCCCGCCGGCGGTTGGTTTCTCGACGGCAAGATGAGCGGCGGCGCGATCCTCGACCTCCATATTCACGACGTGGACACGGCGTCGTGGATTCTGGGCGCGCCGCGCGCGGTAACGGCCTTCGGGCGAATCGGTCCGAGCGGCTGCTACGACCAGGTGGAGGCCCTATGGCGCTATGATGACGATTGCTTGGTTCTGCTCGAAGCGACATGGCTGCGAGCCGCGCCGGGCGCGTTCGAGATGAGTTTCGACGTCTCGATGGAAAAGGGAGCGATGACCTACAATTCATCGCGCAAGCCTGACCTTCAGTTTCACGTTCCCGGCCAGGAGACGATAGCACCCGAGCTTGGGGAGAAGGACGGCTACTATCGCGAACTAGACTATTTTGTCCGGGCGATTCTCGAAGACCGGCCAATTGAGCAAGCGCCACCCGACAGCTCGCGCCTGAGCGTCGCGCTCATCGAAAGTGAGATCAAATCCATCGAGTCGCGCAGTACGGTGGCAATATAGAACATCGGAACCACAGATTGGAATGATTCGGAATTCAAATCCCAATTTGTGGTTGAGAGATTCTGCGAATCACTTACAGGAGGAGCCCATGAACCCGATGGCAGTCGGAGTGTTCTCGAACAGTCTGCACCCCAAGAGTCCCGACGAGTTGTTCCAGCGCCTGGCGCAGCTCGATCTCAAAGTGATCCAGCTAGGCTTGATTGATCCGGCCTGGCTCAAGCCGGAGGTCGTGGATCAGTTGGAGCGACTACTCAAGTCGAGCGGCATCGAGGTGCAAGCGTCGTTTTTTGGTTTTCCCGGCGAAGACTATTCGAGCATCCCGCGGATTCGCGAAACGGGTGGTTTCGCCTGCGATTATGAAGCGCGCCTGGCAACGGTTCGCGAAGTCATCACAATCTCGAAACGGTTGGGAATCAAGGCCGTCGGCGCCCACGCCGGTTTCATTCCCGAAGAGCGCCAAGACCCGCAATATCGCGTGATGATTGACCGAATCAGCCGCGTGGCCGACGAGATGAAAGCCGCAGGACTACGCCTCCTGCTCGAAACCGGCCAGGAAACACCCGACGGACTGCTCCAGGTGCTGAAGGATTTGGGGCGAACCAATATCGCGGTCAATTTCGATCCCGCCAACATTCTTCTGTACGGCGTGGGCGAACCGATCGAGGCGGCGCGCAAGCTCGGCCCTCACATCGCCAGCATCCACGCTAAAGACGCCACGCCATCGGGCAAGAAGGATGTCTGGGGCACCGAAAAACTCCTCGGCGATGGAGCGGTCAACTATCCAAAGTTTCTTCGCACCCTGCGCGAGGGCGGTTTCACCGGGCCGTTGATCATCGAATGCGAAATCCCGGGCACCGACCCGATGCGCAACGTCACCCATGCCCGCGATCGGTTGCGGAAGTGTCGGGCAGAAATGTGATTGCGGAGAAAGCAACGGTGTTTTCCCTTTGTGAACATTGCGGCGATGGGACTTCCGTTGTCGCATTCCTTCGGACGTAACGCTGTGGGCCGAATTGGACATAGCCCTTGACCTCGCTTGGTCCATGAGTGTATCGTGAGATACTAAAGGCGGACGAGTGTTGCGATGGTCATAAAATCCGTTTCCATGGCATCTCAGCCTTCCGATGGTCCCATCCCTGCCGAGACAATTGATGGGATCGTGGCCGCCATTGTGGAGAACTTTTCGCCCCGGCAGATTATCCTTTTTGGCTCATACGCTTCGGGTCATCCCACGCCCGATAGCGATCTGGACTTGTTAGTCGTGATGGAGAGCGATCTGCCGCGCCACAAGCGAGCCGTTCCGATCCGTCTCTTGTTCCAGCCCGTGCCATGTGCAATGGACATTCTTGTCTATACACCCGCGGAAGTTGCGGAATGGAACGGTACAGTCAACCACATTATTACCGAAGCCCTGCATCACGGGAAAAGAGTGTATGGCGAATAGAAGTGACGAAATGGCCCGTCGCTTTCTGGCTAAGGCGGAGCACGATTTGATCACCGCCCGCCAAACCCTTCTGTTGGTGGATGGTCCGACGGACACGGTTTGTTTCCATGCACAGCAGGCGGCGGAGAAAGCACTCAAGGGACTGCTCACGTTTTTCCAGGTCACGTTTCCGAAGACACACGACCTCGTTCGCCTTCTCGACATTTCCTTGCCCCATTTTCCCGAGCTGACGCAATATCGCGAGGAATTGGCAGCATTGTCCGAGTTTGCCGTTGAGATTCGCTATCCCGACGATTGGTTCGAGCCTTCACGCGATGATGCGATTCGAGCCTTGTCCTTTGCCGAAGAGGTCGTGGCTCGGATCAGAAACAAGACTTTCCCATGCTGAGGAGCACCGTCTCTCATGCCCGCGACCGGTTGCGCGCATGGCTGAACGAGATGTGATCCTTTACGGCAGACCCGGTTATCGAGGGAATCGGACCCATGTTGTGCACTCGATGCGGCGAGAAAAACGAAGATGGCGTGCGGTTCTGCTCTGCCTGCGGCCATGACCTGAGTCAGGGCACACCGTCGTCGGGCGAGCCGTTGCCGCCGGGACTCGAACACAGCCCCGAGGCGGTTCCGGCGCCGCGCGCTCCGGGCGATGTGGGAACCAAACCGCCTTCGGAAACCGGAGGTGTTGCGGCGGGCGGTCTGGCGAGCGGCAAGCTCGTGGCGGGGCGCTATCGGATCGAGCGCACACTGGGCGTGGGCGGTATGGGGACGGTCTATCTGGCCACAGACGAACGCATGCAACGCCAGGTCGCGCTCAAGTTCATCAATCCGCCTCAGTTCTGGCAAAGCCGCGAACTCTACCTGCGTTTTCTCCGGGAGGCCAATGTCTGCCTCGACCTCACGCATCCGAACATCATTCGGATCTATAACTTGGATGAGTGGGAAGGCCAGACTTACCTGGTTATGGAGTATTTGCATGGGCAAACGCTGCGTGAGAGATTGCAGCAGAACAAGCAGGAAGGCAAATCGTTTGATTGGGCGCTGATCTCGGCCATGATGCAACAGTTGCTGGCAGCGGTCGGCCATGCCCACGCGCAAGGCGTGATCCATCGCGATCTCAAACCGGTCAACATCATGATGGCAAGGAAGAAGCGCGGCGGGCGGCGGCTCGTGGTGATGGACTTCGGCTTGGCCAAGCCGACCGAGGGCGTAGAGATCACGACATCGGGCGTGGCGATGGGGACGCCCTATTACATGGCCCCGGAGCAATACAGTAAGGGCGCGGTGGATCATCGCGCGGACATCTATTCGCTCGGCGTGATCGCCTATGAACTGCTCACGGGACGGTTGCCGGTCGGACATACGCCGCCGCCGCCCAGTCAACTGCGTTCGGATTTGCCCAAAGGCGTGGATGCGTGGGTATTCAAGGCTCTCGAGCACAATCCGCAGAACCGCTTCCAGTCGGTTCAGGAAATGCACGAGGCGCTCCGCGCCATAGGAGCGCAGCCGCAGGATCTGTGGTGGACACGCCCGGTCTCAAAAGGAGAGAAAGCGCCCGAACCGGCTGCGCTCCAACAGGACAAGGAAGCGGAAGAATTGGCTCTACGGCTCGCCGCCGACGAGGAGGAAGACAAGCGACTCGCCGAAGCCGAGGAACAGAAGCGCCGCGAAACCGAGGAAGAAGCGCGGCAACTCGAAGCGGAGGGCAAGCAACGGAAGGACTTCGAGGGATCGTTGCTCTTGGTCCAGCAATGGGAACAAAAGTCTGAGAAGAAGTCTCCCTGGACTCTTGAGTCGCCCCGACGGCCCAAACGAGACCGCGGCACGCGAGCAGGCCGAAAGGTCCTGTGGGCGCTGGTCGGGTGCGCGTTGTGCGGGGGGATCGGCTGGCTGATTTGGCAGGCGCTCAATCCAACCAAGCCGGTTTCCCCTTCGTCGTCACCGGCAGCGTCTGTTCGGCCGACCCAGACGGCGGTGAAGCCCACTGCCAAGCCACCCAAATCCACGCTACAAGCCGGCCGCCAAGCCCCGATCTACACCGCTTGGCCCTTCGACGCCGCCGAGGCGGCCCGCCGCCAGGACGAAACCGCCAAGACCCTGGGCGTGCCGAAAGAAACGGCTCTGAACCTGGGCGTGCCGAAGGACTCCTCACTGGGCGAGCCCGTGAGCCTCAGACTGGTTTTGCTTCCCGCGGGGACCCTCATCATGGGCACCGCCCCGGAAGACCTCCCCAAACTGCCGCCGGAGGAGAGCCAGCCGCAGGCGCGGAGCTGGTTTGACAAGAGCGTCCCCTGGGAGGGCCCGCCGCACCAGGTGACGATCAGTCGGGCATTTTACATGGCCGCCACGGAAGTGACGCAGGAGCAATACGAGGTTGTCTTGGGGAGGAACCCCAGCAAGCTCAAGGGCGCGACCCTGCCCGTGGACGGGGTCAGCTGGAACGACGCCGCCGAGTTCTGCCGCAAGCTCTCGGACAAGATCGGCCGAGCGGTTCGCCTGCCCACCGAGACCGAATGGGAATACGCCTGTCGGGCGGGGACCGCCACGGCGTATTATTCCGGCAATGACATGGCCAACCTGGGCGATTACGCCTGGTTCAAGCAGGGCATGACCGGTGATCCACAGGTGCCGCGGATCCACCCAGTGGGGCAGAAAAAGCCCAACGCCTTCGGGCTCTACGATATGCACGGCAACGTCGCGGAATGGTGCCAGGACCGGTTCGGCCCCTATGAAGGAACCGCCGCGGTTGATCCCCAGGGCCCGGCGACCGGCGCCGACCGAGTGTTCCGCGGCGGCAATGCACCCGACCCGTGGTGGGGCCTGCGGTCGGCTCGGCGGATCGGCATGGCGGGCGATTCGGCTTTGCTCGGGCGCGGGTTCCGCGTGGTCGTGGAGGTTCGCCCAGGCGAGTTACCGTCCGGACCAGCGCCGGTCAAGGCGACCCCTGTTGCGGTCGCGCCGACGACAATCCCCACGCCGCCTCCAGCGGACGAGGCCGGCTGGGTGAGTTTGTTTGACGGCAAGAGTTTCGACGGTTGGCAAGCGAGCGAGAATCCCCAGAGCTTCACCATTCGAGACGGGATGATCGTCGCCCACGGCGCGTACTCGCACCTGTACTACGTCGGGCCGGTACAGGGGCACAACTTCAAGGACTTCGAGCTGATGGTCGAGGTCATGACCGAACCCGGCGCCAGCGGCGGGATTGCCTTCCACGCGCAGTACCAGGAAAAAGGATTGCCCGCCACTGGCTATGACGTCCAGATCAACAACACGCCACAGGACCCGAAGAAGACGGGCAGCCTCCACTACGTGCGTGACATCGCCGTATCCCCTGTCAAGGACCGCGAGTGGTTTACATGTCACGTTACTGTCCGCGGCAAACGGATCGTCATCAAGGTGAACGACACCACAACCGTTGACTATGTCGAGCCGGACGACTGGCAGCCGCCGCGGGAATTGAAGGTTGATCGGCGGCTGTCGAGCGGCACGTTCGCCCTCGAGGCGCACGACCCCAATAGCGTCGTTTACTACCGAAACATCCGCGTCAAGCCGTTGGCCTCCGGTCTCGTGTCGGACAGCGGATGGACGACGCTGTTCAATGGAAAGGACCTGACGGGTTGGAGGCAAATAGGTGGGACCGCACCCCGTTGGAAAGTGGAGAACGGCGTTCTTTATTGTGATGGCAAGGACAACGATTGGCTTTCGATGCCCAGGGAATACTCGGATTTTGAGATGTCGTTGGAATTCAAACTGCCGCCCGCCGGCAATAGCGGCGTTTTCCTTCGGCATTCCGGACAGGGAGACGGAGCCTATAACGGCATGGAAATACAACTACTCGACGATTATGCCTCGCAATACGCCAACATGCGCCCGGAACAGTTCTGCGGCAGCGTTTTCGATGTAGCAGCTGCCGCGCCCGGCGTTCCCAAAACGAACAAAAGATGGCCGCAGCGCGCGAGCAAGCCGGCCAACCAATGGCAGAACATCGTCATCCTTTGTGTCGGTCGCCGGGTCAAAGTCACCCTCAATGGCCAGGTGGTTGTGGATGCCAATCTCGACAGTTTTCCCGATAAGGTGGCCAAACACCCCGGGCTAAAGCAAACCAGTGGCTATATCGGTCTGCAAAACTACGCCACGCGATGCGACTTCCGCAATATCCGGATCAAGGAACTTGGCGCAAAGTGAGGGACTTGCGAAACGGAGCGCCGGCGGCCCGCCGGTGTTTCAAGCGTCCGTGAGCCGGGAATCGTCCCCCCATGGAAACAACCTGCGGAAAGACGGAGCTGCAAAGCACCGGCGGGCCGCCGGCGCTCCATCGCAAGC
>Ga0315277_10012989_pt1 | contig 10402 bp, 13 predicted proteins | sample YL17G05_15_MG_FD_203695 | JGI IMG/M metagenome (GOLD analysis project Ga0315277, IMG submission 203695) | Sediment microbial communities from Yellowstone Lake, YNP, Wyoming, USA - YL17G05_15 | ecosystem: Environmental > Aquatic > Freshwater > Lake > Sediment | place: USA: Wyoming | collected...
GAAGTTGGACCCAGAGACAAAAACGAGACTTGCCTCAGAAATCGTAGAATTGAAGCAAAATACCGAAAAGGAATACTCAGAACTTAGAAGCATTGTCCTCGGCAAAGCCACTTCGCCTTAGAGGCGAATCTCAAGCGGCGTGTTCTCACCCAACCCAGACCAGAAAAAAGAGAAGCGAAATAGTTTTGCAGGATTGCTACTCTTTCGCTTCTACTATCTTGGCAATCGGGGCGTTTTTCTTCACTGATTCGATTCCGTTTACACATGCTTCCTTTGATGAATAGGCTTCGCTTGCTGCAATCTTCTCTCCATTAGCTGCTACTAGGCGGAACCTGAATTTTCCTGCTTTATCTTTGTACCATTCGAATTTTGGTTCTGGCAATCATATCACCTGGTCAATCCTATCACTGGAACTTGCTAAAAAAACCTTCGTTTGAGCATACTCTGCGCAGGAGAATTGGTCCAATATGCCTTTGAGAGATGCGCTAGGTACTGTCTGCAAACGTTTTCTTTTCCACGCGCGCGCTGGAGGGCCTTTCATTCTCACAATTGATTAGCGCGCTTCAATGATGGGCGCCATTTGAGTAGGCCGTATGCTGCAAGGCAGGATGCCACAGCGGATAGGGTTCCAAGCAGGTATTCGGGGATGGCGAAGAATATCCGTATCTCGCGGTTGCTGAAGTGGAATTCGAAGTAGACAAAGTAGTGGGTGCTGTTGGACTTTATGACTGGGAACGGAGGCGTTGGATCTGTGTTATTTATGAGAACTTTCAATGCTGTCTTGTTTGCGTCCCTTGGAAATATGGCGCGCACGTATCCAGTCTGTCCGTTTGGTCCAGAGAGGGTGAAGTTGAGGATGTCGGGAGTTGGGTCGATCCGTGTTATTGTTGCGTTGGTTGTTATCGTTACTGGGAACTCTGCCCCATTAACGGTGACGCTGGTTTCTGTAGGAACCCAGGGATTCATGAGCGGATAGTTGTCTTGATCAAGTACGGGTACAAGGATAAGGATGTAGGGAGAGTCGCCTATGCCGTCATCGTTTCCGTCTTGACCAGTATAGGTGCTCCAATAGTTGCCTCCTGATGGGTAAGCATCATCCCACAAGTTGCCGGATGAATCATCATATACTTGATAGAAGTTGTTCACGAAGTTGTTGTGGAAAATGTGGCCCGAAAGACCGGAAGAATGGAAGCAGTCTGAAAAGCTAAGGTCTGTTCAGACGCCTGAGCACAATTAGAGCATTATTTTGTGCTGCAATTCATAAGCGCGCGAGTGCCAACTCTATTTGAACGTGCTAGCCTTTGATCACGATTATCGTGTCGGTTCCATAGAACTCGATACCATTTATCAATCCGGTGACATTGAGTTTCACGTATCCTTTTTGTGAACTGAGCATCTGTATGACTTCCTCCCGTGGGAACATAACTGAGAGGAAGTGTTTTGTAGGCATTCCTTCTCGAGCTTGGACGTAGCTGTTCTTGAACCACAGCTTGACTGATTTGATGTCGACGCTGCGTGGGTCGTAGGTCTCTGGCAACCTGATAATGGCGAGTACTGGTACGCCTCTGCTTTTTAGGTTCAAGACTTTTGGCATGATCTCCACGTGGGCTTCAACCTTTTCGGTGAAGGCTACCCACATTTTGGCGTTGTAACTGCCTATGGCGGCTGTTGTCAGGAACGTTAACGTTAAGGAAATGTTGTTTTTGTGTTCTGCCTCAAAGACCGTGGGAATGTTGCTATTCCACATAAGTGTTCCGATGCCAGAGAAACTTTGGTCGCCATCTTTGCCTATCAAGAAATGTGCACCGTCAGAGTCCGACCACTTCAATGTCAAATGATCATTGCAGAATCCTACCGGACCCTTAATAACGAGATGGTAAACACCCGCGAGAAGACCACTTTTATCTTGGCTTTCCACGGTTACGTTGAAACTTCTGGGCTCTTCAAAGTAGGTCACTCCTAAATCAATATTCCATGAGCCAGTTTCTGAATGGAATATGAGGAAACCGAAACCGCCAGATGTGACAGTATAAGCAAAAGCAGAGCCGATGGTTGCAACTAAGCACAACGCACACACGGCTATTATGAGCTTGTTCTTCTGTGCCATCAGGCAATCCCCCAGACATGAATACTAAAGGAAAAAGGAGAAGTTAACGGTTGCGGACTCCTGCTAAGGAACTTCTACCCATATGTTGATGTAGTAGTTTACACTCACGGTGGCACTGATACCCAAACGTCCGCCTGATATGCCATAAGTGGTGCTGAAGTATGGAAAGTTACAGTGACCGTAGCGTCAACAGTGAAATGAGCAACAGCTGTATATGGTCCGATAGAAGCGACGAGAACATTGTTAGCAGTACCAGATATCGAAGTATCAGAAGCAAGACTGAATGATAAGTCAAAGTTGTTGATTGGATCCTGAACGTGCACCGTAACCCAAGAAGTATCCATAGCTCCTCCGTCAGTTCGCCATATCTTATAATTGGTTTTGACATCACTGTATGCCGAGTTTGCCCAATTCTTAGTATTTGTGTACAGAATAACGGGCTCTTCATAGTGTAACGTCCCCGGTAGATAAGGTGGACTTAGTACGTTTCTGCTAATGAAAGAATCCAATATGGTCAATGTAAATGGACTACCAGCCAAAGTTGTATTGAAATGCAATGTATTGCTTGCAACCCATGCGTAAGCCACAGAGGCCATCATGACAGCCAGAAGAGTAACAACTATACCTAGCTTCATTTTTCTTTGCATTTTTTCACCTCCTCCTTTCTCCTTTTCTCAGTTTCTCTTGGGGGATTCAGCCGCCATTAGTGGCTTCTTACCCGCGCGTGCTCAGCAATATTTAACGTGCCTGCCGAGCAAAGACACGAGTCGGAGCATGCTTCCGACATGCAAGCTTGCGTTGTCCGACTCAACCCACAGTTGCACGCACGCCATTTAAAACTTGTGGAAACCTGTTCTATATGATGCATACTAGTCTTTTCGGTGCGAGAGAAGAAAACCGCTGTGTGCGGCAATGTGTCAAATGAAATACAGGTAGGGTTTGTTTCGGTGTTTGTGTTTCCTCTCTGAGTAGCCCTGATGGGGTAACCTTCGTTTTCTTTATCAAAGTCAATTTCGAGCGCTTGCATTGCGCGCGCTGGATCTATGTAGAACAGAGTTGAGGGGTTCATGCATGAGGCTAGGGGAGTTACTCTTGAAGTAACAGCACTATGGCGCGCTTAAATACTACTTGATTTATAAGGCATTGGAAAGGAGGCGAATGAATAACCTTGGATAAAAGGATGGGTATGCTCCTCGGCGGCTTGCTAATTCTAATTGCCCTGATACTCGGCTTAGTGCAACATTTCGGAGTCTACAATATTTACGGAAGCGAAGACTACAAATGGTACTTCTACGGGCTAGTCGGCGTCATCGGCCTAATTGGCATCATACTTGCAGTATGGCCGCTTATGAAGACAGAGCAGCCCAAGGCAGAGCAACCCAAGAAACCAGCCGAATAACGCGACACACACAAGTCTTAAACCGTCATTAGTTTCTTTTTGGCAATCATTTTTTCTATGTCGCTCTCTGCTCCCATTTTTTATGAGATGATGATCCTTGCATAATTGTGGGTTCACAGCCAGGGAGCTGCAGCTCTTGGAGTAACTGCAAGAACTCGTTGAACGCGGCTTCCGAGAAGGCCTCTGCGAAGCAGCCGCAGTTGGCCTCCATCTGAGCCCAGCGACAGTCAGGACCAGACTCTGTCGAATGCGCAGCAAATATCGCCAGGCAAAAACCTTCACCAGCGAATATCGTTCTTGGCAGCAACGGTTACACCAAAAAACAGGCGGCAAGTTCCACAACCTCTGAAGACGCTCCCACTACACTCCCACCAGGTCAAGTTTTCCGCCACATGCTACATGGAAAAAGCCTCAATTCTAACGTTTCCTTTCAATCGACTCTACAAACTCGAACAGAGGCTTGTCGATCTTCACAACCCCCTAAATTGTACTTTTCTGTCCAATTTGTAGTACGTGTCGTAAATCCCCCTTGCTCATACCCCCCCAAATTCGCCTTTTCTGGTCAATTTGTCGTATGTGTAGTAAGTTAGTGGGCGCTTGCGGGCTCGTTCGACCTTACAACAATGTCATACCCAGTCCTATTCTTCAACTGCGGGACATAGCTATTCTGATAAATGAAAAGAGCAGAGAACAGCGCGCACCATACCTGTCGCGGATCGCGCTTCAAGCAGCCAACCAAACCAACCAAAACAGGAAACGCGCGGTATTTCAGTGCTAGTGAAGCGTCAAACCATGAATAGGCGTTTCCGGAATGTTCGGCAAAAAGTTAATAGGTTGCATTTTTTATTTCCATGTAGCTCGCCTTTAGGCGGTTGAAATTTGAATGTTCCAGAGAGACGCAAATACTGTGCATGCTTGTAGATATCGCGTTACGATGGGGAAGGCTTGAATATGGGACGTTATAGGCAAGTCGAAGAAATTGTTAAGCTCATGAACAGTCCAGTGATAGTGCGGAACACTAGCATCATAGCGCATGTTGATCATGGAAAAACCACGCTTTCAGACAGCCTTTTGGCTGCGGCAGGTGTAATTAGCGAGAAGACGGCTGGGCAAAAGCTGTTCTTGGATTCTTGGGAGCTTGAGCAGAAGAGGCAGATGACGGTTTTTGCTTCAAACATAAGCTTGGTGCACACGTTTAAGGACAAGGATTACCTGATCAACTTGATCGATACTCCTGGGCACATCGATTTTAGCGGGGCGGTCACGCGCAGCTTGCGTGCCGTTGACGGTGCGCTTGTGGTTGTGGACGCTGTTGAGGGGCCGATGACGCAGACAGAGACGGTTCTGATGCAGGCCCTGCGCGAAAGGGTTAAACCCATTCTGTTCATAAACAAGGTTGACAGGCTCATAAAGGAGATAAAGCTGACTCCTGAGGAGATTCAGCGTAAGTTTGCCAAGGTTATTCTCAGAATAAACAATCTGATTGAGAAGTACGCGCCTCCTGAACATAAGAAGGATTGGCAGGTCACGGTTGAGGACGGGTGTGTGGCTTTTGGTTCGGCGCTTCACAAGTGGGGTCTGAACTTGGTGCATATGAAGGCGAAGGGCATCACGTTCAAGGAAATTGTTGACGCTTACACGGGGGAGTATGAGGAAGTTGGAAGAAAAGTTGACGCTCTTAGCAAGAAGGCTCCACTGCACGAGCCTGTCTTGGACATGTTCGTTGAACATTTGCCCAACCCGTATGAAGCGCAGCCTTATAGGCAAAGCCAGATTTGGCCTGGTGACCCGAACAGCGAGGTGGGCAAGTCAATGGCGAAAGTTGACCCGAAAGGGCCGCTTCTGATGTGTGTAACAACAATTGAGGTCGATCCGCACAGCGGCGTTATCGCCATCGGCCGCGTTTTCAGCGGAACAGTTGAGAAAGGAAAGCTTGTTGACCTCATTAGTAGCCACCAGAAAGGAACGATTCAGCAAGTCTATATGAGCATGGCGGCAGACCGAGAGATCATTGACCAGGTTCCAGCTGGAAACATCGCCGCAATGTCAGGATTGCCAGCAATACACGTGGGCGAGACAGTTGCAGAGGTAGGCGTAGAGACACACGCGTTTGAAGGCTTAAAATATGTTTCTGACCCAGTAGTGACGGTGGCAGTTGAGCCTGCGGACGTTAAGGATTTGCCTCTTTTCGACAAGGTCATGCACAAGCTGACGACTGAGGATCCGAACCTGCACTTCCTAATCAATAAGGAGAGCGGGGAATACCTGCTGAGCGGTATGGGCGAGCTGCACCTCGAGATTACTGCTTACAGGATGCAGGAAGCAGGGCTGAAGGTGAAAACCAGCAAGCCCATCGTGATATATCGTGAAACGATAAGCCACGACTATAAGGGCCCAGCCATCATGGGCAAAAGCCCAAACAAGCATAACAAGCTCTGGGTAACCATAGAGAAGTTGCCTGACGAAATCCTAGAAGCAATAAGGTCAGGAAAGATTTCTGAGATGCAGACTCGAGACGAAAGACAGAAAATCCTCAAAGGATTCGGCTGGTCAACAGAGGACGCACGCAATGTTGTCGCAATTGAGGGCAACAACATACTCGCAAATAGGATAAAGGGAAGGCAGTACGTTGACGAAATAATGGATCACGTAAAATCCGGCTTCCGCGAGGCCGTGTTCACATCAGTTCTAGCAAAAGAACCAGCCTACGGTCTGAAAATAAATCTGGAAGACGTCACGGTTCACGAGGACCCGGTGCACAGAGGACCAGCGCAGATATTGCCAATGACTTGGCGCCCAATCTGGTGCGCGTTCCTTTTGAGCGATCCGAAGCTCCTGGAGCCGCTCATAAGCTTCGAATGCAAGGTTCCAAACGAGTTCGTTAGCAACGTCATAGCAATAGTTCAGAAACGCAGAGGCAAGGTCTTGGACATGATCAACGAGGAAGACATGATTGTCGTGAAGGCTGAAATGCCCGTTTCCGAGTCCTTTGGGCTTGCAGAGGAATTGCGATCGTCCACGCAGGGCAGAGCGTTCTGGGCCACGCAGTTCAGCCGCTGGTCTCCCGTACCAGAACAGATGCAAGCAGAAATCATAAAACAAATACGCGAACGCAGAGGACTGGCTGCGACACCGCCGAAAGCAGAGGAATTCTTCGAGGACGCATGAGCCCCACCTTAAACCCTCTTTTCATCCTGCAACCATTTGGTCTTGCGATACTGAAAAAGCTTTATTGATTCTGGAGACTATGGCCTTTTGAGGCGAAAAGGTGACGATTTCGGCTTGCTGTAGCTGGAAAGACCAGGAGGCAGAGTACACTTTGAAAGAGATATCGAGCCTGCTCGTAGCGATTTCCAGCATAATAGAAGCGCTTGATTTAGGGATCAAGCCTTCAAGGTGTTAGACATTGTTGAACGTTATTGTTCCGTTGATTGCAGGAATAGCAGTTGGATATTTCCTACGAAACAAGAAACACGTAGATCTCGGAAAGCTTACTTTTGGAGCGATTGTTATCCTAATCTTTTCAATGGGCTTCCTAATTGGTTCGAATAATGATTTACTGCAATCAATGCCCAAAATCGGCTTGAACGCCTTAGTCATGGCTGTGCTCGCTATCTTCTTCAGCATTATCTTTCTGAAGGCTTTCAAGAAGATGGTGAAACTAAAATGATAAAATACATCTTAGCCGCGCTTGGTCTTGGCATTGTCGCAGGCTACTTGAACAACAATTATGCAAGCCTCATTAGTAACGTGTGGATTTCAGGGTACTTGCTTGATTTTTCGCTTATTCTGTTATTGTTCGTCATGGGTTTCATGTTTGGAGCTGATAAGGAAGCGGTGCCCAAAATGAGAAAAGCTGGATTAAGGATTCTAGGCGTTCCTCTTTCCATCGCTTTAGGCAGCATAGTAGGCGGCCTAGTGGGCGGTTATCTCTTAGGCATCAACGTCGTTGGGTCGATGGCCGTCACTGCAGGCTTCGGATGGTACACTCTAGCCGGACCGCTTGTCGGTCAATTGCTCGGAGCTAATTTGGGAGCATTGGGTTTCGTTGTCAACTTCCTCAGGGAATTGCTGACCATACTGACTATTCCGTTGACGGTGAAACTTGACCGCTACGCACCAATAGCGTCGGGAGGAGCAACAACAATGGACACAACCTTACCCATCATCGTAAGATACTGTGGTTCCGAAACACTGATAGTAGCCTTCTCCAGCGGATTTGTGCTAACCGTGATTGCACCATTCACGATAACTGCAATAGTATCTCTGATTCACTAGAAGTTGGGTCTAGTTTGCATGTATGCGGGAAGCGTTTGCTAGCCACTTAACGGAATATCTGGAGAAGTTAACGCTGACTGCGAAAGGCTGGCGCAGTCGATGCTGTTCTTCTGAAGCGCGCGCGAACTCTTTGAGCTAGGAATTGAGAGGTTCACGTAGCAAAATATTTTAATGCTCAGAAGTAACAATACGAGTGGAGATTCGAATGCCCACAGCTTTCGTGTTGATAAACACCGAGATAGGGTCAGAAGCCGACGTTCTGAAAGATTTGAAAAAGGTTGAAGGAGTGGATGAGGCCTTCGCCGTCTACGGAGTCTACGACATTATAGCAAGAGTCAAAGCAGACACGATGGACAAGCTTAAAGAGACCGTCACCTGGCGGGTCAGAAGACTAGACAAAGTCAGATCGACACTAACGATGATAGTAGTTGAGGAAACTGCACGCAAGTAACACTAACCTTCTTTTTTTGTTCTTTCTCAAATGATGCTGCCGCTAACGCGCAAGACCCAATTGACTACCTTAGATAGAACGCGAAGAACTGCTTCTGCGTGGGACGAATAATCCTTTATTATGTTCCATTCTAATCTCTAGCTCGTTTGAAAAATGAGCTGCATCTCATGACTAAGAAAACAATGCACATTGGTCTAGACGACACGGATTCGGTTAGAAAAGGATGCACAACATATATTGCTGCTCTTCTGGTAGAAGAGCTTCGAGGATTGGGCGTAAGATTCATTGATTATCCAAGCCTGATTAGGCTTAATCCGAATGTTCCATGGAAAACTAGGGGAAACGGATCCTTATGCCTGAGAATACAGTATGATGAAAAGATTGAAAGAAAGATCAAGGAAATCGTCATTAGTACAGTTGAACAGTTTTCTGACTTGGAATCCAAAGGAACCGACCCGGGCATAGTCTTCTTCTGTGGAGCGACGATTCCGAAGGAAATCAAAGTTTTCGCAAAGAATACCATCAGCCAAGTTGTGAGACTCAAGGACGCACTCAGACTATTGACTAGATTTAGGGCCGAAGCGGTAGGCTTCAAGAGCGGACGGGGAATCATAGGTAGCCTGGCAGCGGTCGGAGAAACTCTTCAAGGAGACCACACCTACGAAATACTTGCATATCGTGTTCCAGAAAACTGCGGCTCAAGAAGGAGAGTAAATGAAGCCACAATTTTTGAAATGGACGAGAATACGGCACCCTTCACATTCAACAACATCGATTTTGAGAAAAAGAGGGTCATAATTACGCCTAGAGGACCTGACCCGATCCTTCTTGGCGTCAGGGGCGAGAGTCCGGAAACTGTGAAGAAAGCCTTTGCAATGGTTAGAGTTCTTGAGCCTGTTGAGAGATGGGTGATTTTCAAGACAAACCAGGGGACTGACGCACATCTGAAACGGGTCAAAAGCTTGAGTCAGATAGAACCCTACAGTTCAGTGATTGCCAAAGGGTTTGTATCAGCAAATCCCAGAATCATTCCAAAAAGGCACGTGATTTTCTCGATCAGCGACAGGACTAGGCAAGTTGACTGCGCAGCCTACGAGCCTACAGGAAGCTTGCGCCATGTTGCAGCAGGATTGATTGTTGGAGACAAAGTGGAAGTTTACGGTGGTGTACGAGTTGCTGAACGAAACAGACCTTTGACGATAAATCTTGAGAAAATCTGCGTACTGAAGCTTGCACAGAAGATCATTTATCAAAATCCGATCTGCAAAAAATGTGGAAAGCGGTTGAAATCTATGGGAAAGAACAAGGGCTTCAGATGCGAAAAGTGCGGTTCACGATACGTGGATCTTCAGAAAATTGAGACCAAGCTGAAACGTGACCTAGAAAAAGGGCTCTACATGACAGCAACTAGATCTCAGAGGCACTTGACGAGGCCTTTCAGACGATATGGATTAGAAAAGCATCGTGGGACAGTTGAAGAGCTGATTGGCGAATGGCATCATCCTTGAGTTATTTCTCACTCACCTTGAAGATTTCGCAGAGTAGCTGATACAGTTCATCGCCACCTTCAACTCTTGAAAACATGTCCCTCTCAGCCTTCAATACACGCCCCATAGTCTGATATGTTTGCCTCCATTCCAGTTCCCTCCACATCATACGGTGGTTTTTCAATTCAATCCATGCACGGAAAACCAGAACGGAAAACATCCCCAGAGTGAGAAGAAGGTTTAGCAGATATAGATCCAATATTCCGTCCGTGACTCTTCACCTCCATCCCCTAGTCTATTGCTTCATCTTATCAAGAAAATGCATTTAAATCAAACTGGCGATAGCACAGTTGTCGAGGATCTCAATGAGGGAAATCCTACCTTCCCTAGCTTTCAAAATGGGCACCGGAGGGAGTAGGTGGATTCATAGTTGGGTATGCCATCAAGAAACTGAGAGAGAGCGCGCCACAATGGCAGTTCTATTCGTCGTAAACTGTTTTGTCGTTGGATTCGTGGCTAGGACCGTGGCTGGTTATTGGGAAGAGGAATATGATGATGATAACGGCGAAATGGTTTAAATTAGCGTGGCTCGTTAACCCTTTGAAAACTGGAGATTCATTCAATTGTCGGAGTGTTCATAATTGAGAAGGTTTCCCGCGGAAGAGTATAGTTTGCCGTTT
>Ga0315277_10012990_pt1 | contig 10402 bp, 9 predicted proteins | sample YL17G05_15_MG_FD_203695 | JGI IMG/M metagenome (GOLD analysis project Ga0315277, IMG submission 203695) | Sediment microbial communities from Yellowstone Lake, YNP, Wyoming, USA - YL17G05_15 | ecosystem: Environmental > Aquatic > Freshwater > Lake > Sediment | place: USA: Wyoming | collected...
ATGGTCGAGCAGGACCAGGTGGCGCGGCCGGCCGTGATCGGCCAGCTGACCTTGCCACTCGCGCAAGTCCTCGGTCCGCAGCGGGGTATCGATCAGGAGAACCGACCCTTCCGACGCCACGGCGCCCAGGCTGACAGCCGGATAGCGGGACTCGAGGTAGACACCGGAGGCAAGGGTTTTCATGGACGCTCCCCGGACATGCTGCAGGGAAGATGCATTATACCGGGAGCGTGAAGCAGAAGGTCGATCCGCGCCCTTCGACGCTCTCGACCCAGATCCGCCCGCCGTGGGCCTCGACCGCCAAGCGGCAGAAGGCCAGTCCCAGGCCCAGGCCCTTGGGGCGCCCATCCTCTTCCACGCGGGCAAATTTGTCGAAGATGCGCTGCTGATCGCGGGCGGCGATCCCGGCCCCCGAATCGGACACGCTCACCAGCACGGCCTTCTCCTGGCGGCTGGCCGAGACGGTGATGCTGCCCCCGCCGCGCGTGTACTTGACGGCATTCTCCAGCAGGTTGATCAGCACACGCCGGATCATGTCGACATCCATTTCGACCGGCGGCAGGCCTGCTGGATCGAAATGGAACTGCAGCATGTGGCCCCGCGCCTCGGCCACGGGGTGGATCTCCTCCACAGCTTCCACGATCACCGTGCGGATCGAGGTCTGCGTCTTGTGGAGGACGGCCTTACCTTCCTCCAGCTGATTCAAGTCCAGCAGGGACTCCACCAGTCGAGAAAGGCGCCGGCTGGAGCGCAAGGCGATCGCCAGGACCGACTGCAGCGACTCGTCTTCGGACGGAATCGAAGTCTGGAGCACCTCCAGGCTCGAGATGACATTCCCCAGGGGAGAGCGCAGGTCATGGAAGATCATCGAGGTTAGGTCGGACCGCAGCTGGTCGAGCGCCAGGCGCTCGGACACGTCGCGGAAGATCCACTGCAGGAAGGGTCGGCGCCCGATATCGATGCGCTTGACGCGCACCTCCACCGGATGCGCCATCCCGTCGGCCTGCAAGGCCCGCGCCTCGTAGGCGATCCCCTGCCCGGACGCCAGCGTGCGCAGATCGGCCGGCGGCTCCTGTTCGGGCCGGTGCAGCGCCTGCACGGAACGTCCATGCAGGTCCTGGCGTGGATAGCCGAGGAAACGCTCGGCGCCGTGGTTGGCCTCCGTGATCGTCCCGTCCAGTTCGGTGATCAGGATCGGGTCGGCGCTGTCTTCGAACAGGCCGGCATACAGCTGCTGCGCGGCGCGCGTCTCGGAGAAGAGTTGGGCGTGGGCGATGGCCGTGCCCGCCAGGCCGGCGATTCCCTGCAGCAGCTCGGCTTGATCCGGCGAGAATTCCTGACGCAGGGGGTTGATCGCCTCGAGCACCCCGATCGTCCGATCCTGGACCCGGATCGGCGCGCAGGCCAGCCCACGCGTCTGGAACCCGAAACGCTCGTCGACGCTGCGCAGGAAACGCGGGTCGTTCTGCACATCGTCGACCACCACTGCCTCGCCATGCTCCACGACCCAGCCGGCGATGCCCTGACCGCGCGGCAGCCGCACACCCACGACTGCCGCCGCCCCTTCGCCGCGGCCCACCTTGAATTCGATCTCCCCCGTCGCCTCATCCACCATGGCCAGCGTGGCCGAACTGACCTCCAGGCTGGTCATCGTCTGCGCCAGGATGCGCTGCAGCACGTCTTCCAGGTCGAGGCTGGCCGTGACGACCCGCGCCGCCTCCGCCAGTGCTACCATGGCGCGCACCCTCCGCTGGCTCTCGGAGAAGAGCTGCGCGTTGGCGACGGCGGCCGCCGCCTGATCGGCGAAAGCCAGCACCATCTCGGCATGTGACGCTCGGTACGCGCCGACCCGCCGGCTGTCGACATTCAGGACACCCACGGCCCGGTCGCGCACGACCAGGGGCGCCCCGATCCAGCCGCGGATCAGTCCCGACTCGGGCAGGTCGTGCGTCACCACCCAGCCGGGATCCTGCTGCACATCGTCGATCACGATCGACTGGCGCGTCATCAGGACACGTCCCGTCAGGAGAGACCGGTCCACGGGCATCGTGTGCCCCAGGATGCCGGCGCTGTCGGCGAAGCCGCGCGCCGCCACCAGCCGCAGCTGATCCTCTTCCTTCAGCATGATCGAGGCGCTGTCGAACTGGATCAGGCGCTCCAGCTGCTCCAGCACCTGCGGAAAGACCTGCGCCGGATCGAGCGTAGCGCTGATCGAACGGGCGATTTCCTGCAGCGTCGAGGCGAAGCGCCGGCGCTCCTGCTCGGCGGCGTACAGGCGGGCGTTCTGCACTGCGATCCCGGCCTGGTCGGCAATGGCCGTCAGGAGCGCCAGGTCCTCCTGCGTGAAATGCGACGGCTCCGAGTGGACCAGCGTCAGAACGCCCACCGCCTGGTCGCGCGCCAGGAGCGGCACACTGATCGCTGAGCGCGAATCCTGCGGGTCTTCGCCGACGCGCCTGAGCCAGCGTGGATCTTCGCCCGTACTGGGAATGATGACGGCCGTCCGGTGTTCCGCCACCCAGCCGGCCAGTCCGCGCTCATAGGTGTCGCTCAACTGAGCAGCCGTGTGATCGTGGACCTTGCCGTCAAACGCCAGGGCGCCTTCTGTCACTTCACCCTGGTCATCGAGTACCAGGATGCTGCCGCTCTGCGCCTGGGCGGTTTGCAGGGTGAGATGGAGGATGCGCTGCAAGAGGCCGCGCAGGTCGAGCTGGGCAGCCAGTTCCTGGCTGATCGAATACAGCAACTCGAGCGACGCACGCGTTTGAGAGGGTTTAGCCTTGGTCTTCGTCTTCAAGAGGTTTGGATCCGACCCGCGCCCTGCGGGCGGCCGACCGCCGTCGTTCCGCCCCGTTGGCGTCGGAGTATAGCACGCTGTCCGATTCGGCAAACTGAGCGCAGGCTGGAACGACTTCCCCGCCCAGCGCCCCAGGACGCCCGAGGTCAGCTACTCGACGTAGACCTCGATCCGCTGGCCTTCCCTCTCGTCGGTGATATCCATCACCTTGCCTGTCACACCCTGGCGCAAAGCCTCGGCGATCGTGTCCATCTGCGTCCCGTTCATCTCCGGCACGAACTTGGCCCCCATGCGCAGCCCCACATTGACCAGGCTGATCGGTAGATTGGCGTTCACCACCAGTTTGCCACTGGCCAGATCGGTGAGACGAATGCGCAGCCAGCGGGCCTGCCCGCTTCCCTCGGCGGGACGCCGCTGCTCGCCCTTGGAGAGTGCCGCCAACAGGCGTGTCGCGTCCTCGGGAGAGATCCGTCCTTCCTCCACCAGCTTCAGGATCTTCATCCGCTCCTCGGATGTGGCCATGCTCAGGGCCTCCCTTGACCTACCGGATGATCGCCGGTGCGCCCCGCCGGGGGCCGTTCGTCGCCGGGAATCTCGAAGTCGGTCCACCTTCTGCCTTCTGGACTCACTCGTCCAGCGGGGCGAGTCCCGGCGTTCACGCTCCGGCGTTGCTCTGCGGCGGCGCCCCTGATCCGGAGGCAGCCGTCGAGGCGAGCAGGTCTAGGCGCATCCAGGTCAGGCACCGCCCGGGGAGATAGCCAAGCGCGGAGAGGAGATCGTCGCACTGTCCGGCCGGGTACTCCAGCAGCAGGCGCGCCTGCTGGGGCAATTCACGCATGGCCTGGCGGATCAAACCTTCCTCCACGCGGCCGCGCCCCTCCGGCTCGACGGCCAACAGCAAGCGCCACTCATCGTGCACATAACGCGGCAAGGCGGCCAGGCTGGCCAACAGGCGGCCATCCTCCCACCACAGCCAGTGTTGGTATCGAGCGCCGCCCAGAGCGGCGGCACGCGGCGGTCGGTAATAGCTGGAGCGCGGGGGGAACGGCCAGATGAAACCTTCCGGGATCTGACGACGCGCCAATTCCCAATCCAGCTCCCATTCCTCGTCGCGGCGCGCCCGGACGCCAGCGGCAGGAGGCGACGAGGCGAGGGGCGCGTTGTTGCGCCGCGTCCAAATCCGTCGCGAGGCCTGAGGCACGAATCCCAGATCGCGATAGAGCGCCTGTGGCGCATGCCGGTCGCTGTTCACCTGCAGGATGACCTCGTCCGCCTGCTCACGGCGCGCCTCCGCCAGGCAGGCATTCGTCAGCCCGCGGGCAATCCCTCGGCGTCGCCAGGTGGGATGGACCGCGACGTTGGCAAGTACCCAGCGGCGCGGAAAGCCCTCTACCCGCAGCAGGCTGGCATTCCCCACCAGTCGCGATTCCTCGATCCAGACGAAGCCGCGCGGGTGGGCCGCTTCCGGCAGCAGGAGACAGGCGGCCAGCCAGCCCAGCCATCCCGCCCGCCCGAAATTACGCATGTCGCGCAGCATGGCCTTGCCCGACGAATCAAGATCGCCCTCGAAGGCCAGGGCGATCAGATCGGCCATCTGGCGCATGTCGACCCGCGCATCGACAGGGCGCAGACCGGCGGGCACCTGTCTGGGCCGGACCAGCGCGGTGGCGGTCACGTTTTGTCCTCCAACGCGTGCAGCAGCTGCTCCGCCTGATCGACGTTGATCTTGCCTTGCTCCAACATCCGCAGAATCGCCAGCCGCTCTTCGCCGGCAACCGGCTGCGCCTTTTCTGCCGGAGATGGAAAGGTGACAGTGACCTTCCCCGGGGGCCGGGGCACGCGGCGTTGCGCCTGGTCCATGGCGCGCCGAATCTGACGGGCGACGCGCTGCGGGTCAAACCCGCCCGCCAGTGCACCGGCTCCTTCGATGCCCGAGAGAGCCTCCTCCCAATGAGTCCGCACAAGATCGTCGATGTCTTCCTGCAACCCCTCCAACTCAGAGAAAGCGAACTCCTTCCCCGGACCCCGCACAGACAGGTCACCGCCGGCCTGGAAGACGGCTTCGGCCTCGCCCGCGCCGAAGGTCACCCGCTGGCCCTCCGGTGAAGCGACACTCTGGTGCTTGCCGAGATCCATCTCCCCTGAGGCCTGGAGCAGCAGCGTTACGGATGCACCGGGCAGCAGACGGCAGTGCAGATCACCGCCACTGGTGAGGCGCGAGGTCGAGTGGGGCGCCGGTCTCCACTCCAGATGGACCTCACCCCCCGCCGTGCAGGTCAGGGCGCCGGCAAGGTCACGGGCCACCAGATCGCCCTCGATCTGTCCGAGCTGCGCCCCGCCTTCAATTTGCTCGAGTTGCCCATCCCCTCCGACCCATGTCACCACCAGACCGCGCTCCAATTTGCGGACGACCAACTCGCCGCTGACCCGCTCGGCGTGCAGACTCCCGCAGCGCCGCACGCTGAGATCGCCCTGCACCTGGCCAAAGCGCAGCCATCCGGTGAGGGCATGCACGCGCGCGTCGCCCTCTACCGAGTCGACCACGACTTCCGCTTCCGCCGGGAGGAAGATCATGCAACTCGAGGCGCATGTGATCACCGTCTCGTCGTCGCGCGGGACGACTTTCAGGTCGCCTTTGCTCGGGGCCTGCGCGCGCAGCGTCGTGCCTGCCTGGCCAACCAGCCGCAGGTCGCCGCGGATGGACTCCAACCGCACCCGCGGCCGCCCGCCAACCTCAAGGTTCAGGGTTTCCATCTCGTGACCCTCCCCGGCCGCCTAGTCCGCTTCCAGGGCCCGCATCGCGTCCTCCGACGTGATGCGTCCGGCAGCCAGGTCATCCAGGATGCGGTGCCGTTCTTCCTGGGCGTTCGTAGCCGCTTCCGGGCCGACGGCGAAGCCCATCTGTCGAATGACGTCCGCCAGTCGCGCCCGCAGCGTGGGGTAGGAGAGCTCCAGCTCGCGCTCCATCCGGTTCAGGCGGCCCTCGCAGCGCAAGAATGTCTCCACGAAGTGGATCTGCTCCGGCGTGAGTCGCCCGAGGCGGCCCAGATCGAAATGCCCTTCCAGGGCCGTGTCGCAGTTGCGGCAGAGCAGCCGGATGACTTCTAAGCGCTCACCGCACACCGGACAGGTGGTCAAGAGGCGATTCATGCCAGTCCCCAGGGGAACATCCCCAATTGAAACTTGGGTTGAATCCCGTCGGCTAGAGGATACCGCCCCGTGACAGAAAGTCAATATTCGGGTTGATTTTCTTGATGTGCGGTGGAAGGACGCGCAAGAGGAGATCCAGGATGGGCCGGCGGACGTCCACCGTCGCGGGCCAGGTCCGTTTGATAGAATGCGTGGCAGCGACGGCGAAGGCGCAACCTTCGCGGGACGCGCCGAAGGCCTGCCGGCCGGGCCGAATCTGCACCCAACCGACATGGCGCAGCACACCGGTGCAAGTCCGCCCCCCAGGGAGGCCCGCAGCATGCCGCGCACCTCCGGTGAGATCATCGAATTGACTTTGACCGGCATGGCCTACGGGGGCGAGGCCTTCGCCCGCGAGGCCTCCGGCCGGATGGTCTTTGTGCCGTTCGCCCAGGCGGGCGAACGCGTGCGGGCCGAGGTCATCGAAAGACATAAGAGCTGGGCTCGCGCCCGGCTGGCGGAAATCCTCGATCCATCCCCCGACCGCATTGAGCCGCGCTGCCGACACTTCCGCGCCTGCGGCGGATGTCACTACCAGCATGCTGCCTATTCGCGTCAGGTGGAAGACAAAGCCTCCATCGTGCGCTCCCAGTTGCAGCGCCTGGGAGGCCTGGCGGATCCGCCGATCTCGGCAGGCGTGCCCTCCCCTTCTCCATGGAACACGCGCAACCACATCCAGTTCCACCTGACTCCCGACGGCGCACTTGGGTTTCAACCATGGGGGGTCTCGTCATCGGACGAGGAATTCCCGGTCCTTCCGATCTCCGAATGCCATCTGCCGGAACCGCTGCTCAACGACCTGTGGCCCCGCCTGGTCCTCGATCCCGAGAGCGGGGTTCAGCGCGTGGCCCTCCGACTCGGCGCGGACGACGAGATGATGGTCACGCTGCAGGCGGCGGAGCCTCCCTCGGCCGAAGCCCTGGTCGAGCTCCCCGCCTCTGTCGTGTGGCTCGATCCTTCGGGTGCGTCCGTGCTGGCCGGGGCAGACCATCTCCCGTTCAAGGTCGCGGGCCTCAACTTCCGCGTTTCGGCCGACTCTTTCTTTCAAGTTCACACCTCGCTAGCCGGCGACTTGGCCCGGCACGTCGTCGCCCACCTCGAGCCCCATCCAGGCGATCACATCCTAGATCTGTACGCGGGGGTCGGGCTGTTCAGCGCGTTCCTCGCCTCGGCGGGCGCCCGCGTGACGGCCGTCGAGCTCTCTCCCTCGGCCTGCCACGACTTCCGCTCCAACCTCGACGCCTATGACCGCGTCGGCCTCTTCGAATCGTCCGTCGAACAGGCCCTTCCTGAGTTAGAGGGGCCGTTTGAGGCCGTCGTAGCTGACCCTCCACGCGCCGGCCTCGGTGAGTTCGCCATTGCAGAACTGGCGCGCCTTTCTCCGTCGCGCCTGGTCTATGTCTCCTGCGACCCGGCGACCCTTGCCCGGGATGCACGCTCCCTGATGTCTGCCGGCTTCGCGCTGCGCGAGGTCAAACCCTTCGATCTCTTCCCGCAGACGCTGCATATCGAAACCGTCTCCCTCTGGGAACGCCGCTGATCAGGCAGGCGAAAGCCCGGTCCTGAGATGTGCCTGAGGCGCGTCATCCGCACACGGGCGGCGAAGCAGGGCCAGGGATCGTCAGGCAGTGCGATACAATCTCCCGTCGCGCCGGTCGGGCGCGCGTGTTCGGGAGAATCGATTCCACATGGATGAGCGCTTTGCCCTGGCGCAGGAGCTGATCCGGCGTGCCGGAAGTCTGGTGCGTGACGGATTCCGCCAGACAAAACAGGTTGGCCACAAGGGCGTCATCGACCTCGTCACGCAGTTCGATCTGCAGTCCGAGTCACTGATCCTGGACGGGATTCATTCCCACTTTCCGCAGGATGCAGTTCTGGCTGAAGAGGGCGGCCGGCAAGGCCGCGGCGATCTGCGTTGGTTGATCGATCCTCTGGATGGCACAGTCAATTACGCCCACGGCGTCCCGATCTTCTCGCTCTCGATCGCTCTGTATGATGGCGCGCAGCTGCAGTTTGGCCTGATCTACGATCCTCTGCGTGAGGAACTGTTCGCGGCGCGGGCGGGGCAGGGCGCCTTCCTGAACGGCCAGCTCATGCATGTCTCAGGCACCAGCAGCCTGCAGGACAGCCTGCTGGTTACCGGCTTCGCGTACGATGTCCACACCAATCCCGACAACAACTTCGACGAGTTCGCCGCTTTCCAGCTGCAGACGCAGGGCGTCCGCCGACTGGGATCGGCGGCCCTCGATCTGGCCTATGTGGCGGCCGGACGACTGGATGGCTACTGGGAACTTCAGGTCGAAGCCTGGGACGTGGCGGCAGGCACCTTACTCGTGCGCGAGGCTGGAGGGAGCGTCACCCGCGCCGATGGTTCGCCAGATGTGCTGCAAGCCCCGCACTCGATTCTGGCCGCCAACCCGCAGCTTCACGCCCTCATGCTGGGCTTGCTAATGGACCGCAAAGCAAAGAAGGCCTGACGGCCTCCTGCTGCCTACTGTGCCCTGCTGCTCCCGTACGGCGCGCCTAGCCGGCGCTCGGACCGGCCCGCAGCTGCTTCTCGAGAGATGGAAAATCGGCGCGCGAGGTGAGATCCAGGCTGAGGGGCGTCACCGAGATCTGGCGCGCCACGCGCAGCACGTAGACGTCCGAGTCCGGCTCCAGATGATCGCGCTCGGGCGAGACGGAATAGCCCACGCGACCCGGGTCCGTCAGGGATCGCCTCTCCGGCATCACCGGATGATAGTACATCGTGTGCGAGAGGCGTGTCATCTGCCACGCTGTCGCCGGGGTGGCATCGGCCGGGATGTCAACTTTCAGGACGTCGACGTCGCCGACATGGGGCGTCGAGAGCAGCAGGCGGCCGAACAGGGCGGCGAAGTGCGCCGCCGTTGAGAATTCGATCGCCTGATCGTGGGTGTGGAAGAAGCGGCTGTCCATCTCCAGGGATATCGCCAGAGACGGAATGCCAAAGGCTGCCCCCTCCAGGGCCGCGCCGACGGTGCCCGACATCGTGACGCCGGTGGTCAGGTTCTCCCCGTAGTTGATCCCGGCGACCACCAGGTCGGGCCGGCGCGGCAGCAGCTCCAGGATGGCGTGCTGCACCGTCTGAGCCGGTGTGCCACCCACGGCGTAGACGGTCCACGTTTTTCCACCGACCTCAACTTGCTCTTCCCGGATAATCCCGTCGGAGGTGATGGGCATGCTGCGTCCGGCGCCGGTCGATTGATCGCGCGGCGCGGCAACCGTCACGTAGCCGATTTGGGAAAGCGCCTCGGCTGCCGCCCACAGGCCAGGCGAGCCGATGCCGTCATCATTTGTCAACAGAATCAACGGACGACCATCAGGATTCATGTAACACTCCGGGGCCCATCATACCAGCCGGCTGGAGGGCGGGTCAACCCGGCGGGTGCGCCTGACCCCGCCCGGTGGACAGCCGTCCGAGGCGGACCTTCGGATGCCGCCTCGCAGACCCGCCGCTGAGTCCCGCCTACACTTCCTCGCCGCGCGCTTCAGCCTCCAACTGCGCGAAGAACGCCTCCAGTGCGGCGTGCCGCCGTTCGCCCAGGCGCCGGGCCGCATGCGTGAAGAGCCGTTCGCGCACTTGGCGCAGTTTGAAGAGGTATTCGTGATAAGCACTGTGCGGCTCGCCAGGCTCCGTCTCACCGGTTTGCAGGAATTGTTCGGACGGGACAGCAAAGATGGGCTGCCCGGCCTGCACGGCGTAGCCAATGGTCCGTGCGGCACCGAAGGCGCCCATCACATCCAACTTGTCGGCATCGAACAGGATCTGGGCTTCAAGGCTGGCCGGAGGCTCCGTTCCGCGGAAGCGATGTGCACGGATGCAGTGCATGACCGCCTCGATGCGCTCCAGCGGCCAGCCCTCGCGCGCCAGGACCTCGGCCGCCAGGGCCGCCGAGTCGTGCTCATGCCGCATGCGCTCGCCCTCCTGCGCGCCGGGCGCCGCGCCGGAAGCGTCGTGCAGCAAGGCTGCGGCGCGAACGATCTCCAGATCTGCACCCAGCTCGCGCGCCAGCCGTTCCCCCAGCCGCATCACGCGCACCACATGGTCGAATCCATGAACCGGATCGGCCGGGTCGTACCACTGCCGCGCTTCATCCACGGTCGGCATGCGAACCTCCTGCGAACGGCAGGGGCAGCACTTCCTGGGGCGTGGCGGGGCGCGCCCTGCCGGTCAATCGCTGCAGCTCCGTACGGTACATCCGATTGCCATGCAGTGTCTCCGCCGCCGGCCCCTCGGCCGTCAAAGTGCCCGCCTCCAGGAGCAGGACACGATCGGAGACGCGGGCAATGAACTCAACATCGTGGCTGGCCAGCAGGACCGCCATCCCCTCCTGCCTCCAGCGCCCGAGCAGGGCGGCCAGATTCTCCTGCCCGAGGGGATCCATCCCCAGAGTC
>Ga0315277_10012992_pt1 | contig 10401 bp, 3 predicted proteins | sample YL17G05_15_MG_FD_203695 | JGI IMG/M metagenome (GOLD analysis project Ga0315277, IMG submission 203695) | Sediment microbial communities from Yellowstone Lake, YNP, Wyoming, USA - YL17G05_15 | ecosystem: Environmental > Aquatic > Freshwater > Lake > Sediment | place: USA: Wyoming | collected...
ATCAAATGCCGCGTCAGCCGGAGATAGAGCCACGTTGATGACGTCTCCAACTTGAATGTTATTGTTAGTACTGTAGAGAATAGTAAGTGTGGCAACACCGCTGGTAAGAGATTTTTTCTCTACGGCATAAGCTGCCGGGTTGCCATTAGTTTGGAGGATTACTGAAGTGCCAGGTTCACAAATGATGTCATAGGCTGAGAGATTGGTGTAGTTGACCGTGTTTGAATATGCAGCCTTTTCATGTCCTGTAATTGCTGAATATGAGTTTCGGCAAACAAGCTTGCCATAATCATAGGATCTTGACATGGATGGATAATACAAATCACCGGGATAGTTAAAAATATCCATAACACAATAACTATCGGGTTCCCATGTTGTTGCTCCATCATAAACAGCATATTCAGATGCCCTGTTTGTCGGCCAGAGCCAGTGAAAGCTGGCTGTGCTATTATGATTACCGCCATGGACGTAATACCCATTGGCTCCAAACCTTGCTGTGTTGCCGCCGCCCCAGTTATTGATTACGCCGGGGACATAGGCATATCTTGCGCTAACATACTGTTCAAGATAGCCGTTGTTCTGCACAAGAATATCATCAGCGGATGTTCCGTCGCCAGAAACAATCAGGGCATTGCCGCAGTCCAGCTGATTGAATATCCATGCATCAGCCGGCGTATGACCTGCGGTTGAGCCCCAGGTGATTGAGAATCCATCGCTTAAAACCTGGGGTGCCCCGGTCATGGCAATACCTGCAGTGGCAGGAGTACCTGTACCGCCGTTTTGTTCAAACACGCCGGCGCCGCCAACTGTAAACACGGTAGTGGAACCAGTGTTATTCCATCTGAAGGTGTCGGTGCCAATAGCGGCAGTACCGCCACTATCAACAACAGCAATATTGGGATTAACCAAGGCGTATGTTATCAGGTTAGTCGCCGTGCCTGTAACGGTAGTCCATGTTCCATCGAATGGAGCGCCAACGCCACTGATAATGATAGAATCTCCAATAATATAATTGTGGTTGATTGATGTGGTAATTGTCGCAACATTGGCAGCAATTGCTTTTCTACTCACAGGAACGGTTCCTTTCAGAACTTCTACTCTGAATCTTGGTTTAATGCTATCATCTTTTGTTAAAGGAGCCCTGAAAGTTCCTGTAATTGTAACATCGCTTTTCCCTGCACCGGCGAGTTGATAAGGTGTTCCCGCGGCATAGCCATCACTCCAGATTTTCAGAGCCACTTTGGCGCCGCTTTGACCGTTAATTGTAAGTGTTCTGCAAACGGCTGGTTTTTCACCGCCAATTTGAACGGTGTAGGCGGCAGCGGTAGGTGTATGGTCGAGAAGGATGTCGTCATTGCAGGTTGGAACGCCCGCGGGGGCCCAATTTGCGCCGGTAAACCAACTGCCCGAACCTGCAACGTTCCATTTTTTAACCGCAGGGGCAGCAGGAGCCGGAACAGTAAAACTGGCAATATACTGGTTGGTAGGCAGAGCAAAGAAACGGCCTGGGCGAGAAGTCTGATTATCAAATGCAATATCGCCTGTTCCATTGCTATTTCCTCTGACAATGTTTGCCCTTACATAAGTATTATCCACAAATTTCGCCGTAGCAAAACCCGCTGTAATATCTACAACAGATGCCGTGCCATAACCGGCTAAAGCATCCGGATGTCCAACACTATTCCTTTGGATACACACAAAATACTTATTTGGGCCAATCGTAAGCGCCCGACCATTTGAGGCACTGGTTAAAACCCCAGCGGAAAAATCTGCTCCATTGCTATTTCCATACTTCGATTTCTGATCAGGCGGGAGAACGATATGACGATTTGAACCGTCATTATCATAACGCGCGGTTTCATAACTGCTTGAAACATAAATCTGCCCGTTATACCCGTCAACAAAAACACTACCAACAGAAAATCCGGCGCCATAGGTGCATCCGCCTTGTAAGACAATTTCATCAACGGACGAGATGGCGTCGGTTCCGTCTGTGTGGTTGAAACGCGCAACCGCAGAACAAGGTCCATTCCCACCCTGGTAGGCTTCGCCTGTATAAATCTGAACGTTCGCGCCGCTGTTAACCACATCCAGGGTCTCACCTGTACGCATATGATAACCTGTATCGCTTTGTGAATAGGCGGAGGTTGGAGCTGCGGCAAATTCCGTAGCCTGAACAGACGGGAAGGAAATAGTTGTCGCTGTGGTCTTATTAACCCAGCATGCGACACCATTTAATGAATCTACTGCAGTCCCCAGCGGCCAAACGGCTGTTAAGGTCACATTAGCCGCAACTTTTGCATAAGACATTGTATTTGCTGTCACTGCGGTTATTATCTGAGCCCCATTAAAGGTTGCATCAACGCTGGCAATTGTTACCTTTTCTCCGACTACATATTCGTGCCCGCCAAGAACAAGAACTCCAGTATTATTGGTTATTGTTCCACCTGAAACAGCAGAAAGCACATCCGCATTTACTTTGGCATAAGATATATCTGTTCCAGTGGCTGCGGTAACTACATAAGTCCCGTCAAAAATCGGGTCGGCAGGTGCTAAAGCAACTACAACTGAGTTACCGACTGCGGCGGTATTGGCTACTGTAATCGTTGCAACATTGCCTGTCAATGCCTTATTGGTTACAGGAGTATAGGTACTAGCGGTATATGTACCAACTGTTATAGTAGCTACGTTATTTGTAAGAGCTTTAGTTGCAACAGATGCCACAGGGAAAGTGGGCATAATACTCATACCGGTTCGATAGCCGTGAGCAATCGGGAAGGTAAGGGTATAAGTATTAGCGCGAACCTCTTTCGTGGTGGCGCAGAGGATAGCCGTTGCGCCCGTTGCGGTAAGAGCTGTTGCTGGAACATCTGCATTCACTTTGTCGTAAGTGATTGTGTTGGCTGTAACGCCGGTGATTTGTTTAATTCCGTCAAAAACCGCATCCGTAATGGAAACAAAGACATAGTTGCCTGCCGCAAAACTATGATTAGAGGCAGTCGTCAGTGTGGCAACATTGCCGGTGAGCTGTTTTAGGATAATGCCCCTTCTGGAAGAATAGTTGCCATAAGGAAGTTTTGGTCCTATTGGACAGGCATTATCCTGAACGCCCAGGTTATTATTCCTGTAGATAAGTCTTGGTTCGGCAGCTTCACTGTCCCATTTGAAGATGTATATGGCGTCATTAATCTGAGCAGGACCACTGCCATAAGCCAGGTTGCTTCCATAAATTCTACCGTCGTTGGCTCTGATTTTAACAAATGGAAAGGAATTGCCGCCATTGACGACAAAGATATCAACAAATCCGCCTGTGGCACCACTGGCTACCCTCAGGTCCTTATAAACGATACCAGCGGTTGGGGTTGCGGCGACGACACCACTGACTACAGCATAAGAAATAGTGGTGGCTGCTTGCGCTGTTACAACCCAGGTGCCGTCAAAAACCACATCGGCAGGATCCAATGCTACAACAATCGTATCGCCTACGGCAACGGTGTGACCTGTGGGAACGGTTAAAGTTGCGACATTAAGAACAAGAACTGCTTTTGATGTAACATTCCTGATTTTTGCAACGTTTTGACTCCTCCAGATTATCTGGGAAGGACCGCTTACCACATCGATAAGGGCTGTGGCGGTTGAATCAATCTTGGGTTCTGGAGGGTTGCATTTAACCAATACCGGCTGGTTGGCATTCAGTTTATGAGGGTTAACCGTATCAAGAGTTGTTCTGAAGGTGGAATAAACATTACCGCCAGAAACAGCGAGCAAAACGTCTGCATTCGCTTTTGCGTAAGATATTGTTGTTCCCGTAACTGCCGTAACAGTAAACTGACCATCAAAAACTGCGTCTGATGGATTAAGAGAAACAACAACTATTTCGCCCACTAAGAAGCTGTGAGCCGCAAAAGTCAGGGTTGCGACATTGGCTATCAGTTGCTTATTGGTAACAGCGACTGACAACACTTCGACTTTTTTGTTAGACAGCGTTGGACCCATTTTCATTTCGCCAACATCTGCCCCATTCCAATTGACGATATGCACGCCGGCATTGCCATTGACACCTCCGCTTCTTGCAACTAAAAGATGGTTCATAGCGTCGTTATATGTGGCGCCTCTATTATCATAGTTTATTGCAAGCCAATTAACGACCGCTGTGTTAGGCGGGCCGACAACAGCTGTTGAAACAATATTTCCCGCTGTTCTTGCAAAGCGGAAAGTGGTGGCGGTTGGAACTGCGCTAATTGTCCAGGGCGTGTAAGGGTTCCCGTCAATCACAGGGTTGCCTGTTGAAACTATGACATATTCACCCCAGTACATGCCGTGAGGGGCAGCGGTAGTAATTTCTACCACATTTGCACCGACTGAACCACCGAGCTGATAATTCGTAATCGTTGCTGTTTTAGCAGCTTGGGGAGCTTCCAATGTCCAGTTCGGGGCTATTTCGGCAAATGCTGAGAACGCAATCAGACATAAGATTGCACTACAGATTAGATACTTTTTCATCTGTTATCTCCTTTAAGACAGAAATTCATTGTTTCATCTGCCCACAATGTCCCAAAGGAACCATCGGCAGATTGAAACACACGATACAGAATGAAACCTCCAATACGAAGCATATTTTTCCTGCCTCATCACCTCCTTCCCATAAGAGTAATCTCCGAAAATATGTTCCAGTAACACTTTAACTTATATCACTATAATATGTATTTCTATAACATCCTGCCAATATGTCAAGTAAAAAACGACATGGAAATAAAAAAATTTGCCTGTCCATAAGTCTATAAATTTAAAAATATTTAAAAAGATACTATACTATTTATCACCGTTATTCAATAAAAAAATATATCACCCGTGAGGTAAATATTCAGAGTTCATGTCATTTTTTTATCGACTTCCTGCCACATCATTCATTATGGGTTTATCATGCCTGCTAAAAATAATTTTAAAAAACAGATTGAGCGCCTGACTGAAATAGGCATCGGGCTTTCGGCGGAGCTGAATCTGGACGTCATCCTGGATAAGATTGTCAGGTATGCGCGGGAACTCTCCGGCGCAGATGCAGGAACCCTCTATCTCCTCCTTGACGGGCGGCTACACTTCAAGATTCTCCAGAATGAAACGCTCGGGATATTCCAGGGGGGGCTCTCGGAGAAGCGGATTACCCTTGAGCCCGTCCCGCTGGATAAAACAAACGTATCGGCTTTTGCCGCCCTGCTGAAAAGGACGGTGCGCATCCAGGATGTTTACAAGTCTAAGGAGTTTGATTTCTCCGGTCCACGGCGCTATGATGCCATTACGGGCTACCATTCAAAGTCTATGCTTGTTGTCCCCATGAAAGACCATGAGGGGACTGTGATTGGCGTTTTGCAGCTCATGAACGCCATTGATGCCGGCACAAAATCTGCCTTCGCTAAAGCTACGGCGGATCTCCGAGAGGTCATCCCATTCAGGGATGAGGCGGTAAATCTCACCGAGGCGCTTGCCTCTCAGGCGGCGATTGCCATTTCCAACGCACGTCTCATCCAGGAGACAAAAGACCTCTTTGAGGGGCTTATCAAGGTTCTTGCCCTCGCGTTAGATGCCCGTTCCCATGCCACGCGAAAACATATCCAGCGCGTTGCCAGACTGAACTTCCTCCTTGCCCTCGCCATCAATAAAAAAACGACGGGACCATTCGCCAATGTCCATTTCACAAAGGATGAGCTTGAAGAAATCAGGCTCGCAGGGTGGCTCCATGACGTGGGAAAGGTGACCACGCCCAACTGGGTGGTGGAAAAACGGACAAAGCTGGAAAAACCCTTTGATTTGATTGAGCTTATAAGGATGCGTTTTGCCGTGATTCGTGAAAATCTTCAGTCGGAAACAATGATAAAAAAAGAAGCCTTTGAGCCAAAACTGGCGGAACTCGAGGATGATTTCAGGTTCCTTTGCGAATGCAACAGCCCCCGGGAAGGTCTTGACCCCAAAACCATCGAGCGCCTTCACTCCATCGCACAAAAGACTTATATCGAAGTTGGGGAGGCGAAGCCCTATCTGACCGTGGAGGAGCTCACACATCTATCCGTCCGGCGGGGCAACCTGACAGATGATGAACTCTGCCTCATGCGGGAGCATATAATCTGGACAAAGAAGATGTTAGGAGAAATCCCGTTCAAAGGTCGCCTGAAAAACGTCCCGCTTTATGCAAGCCAGCACCATGAAAGATTAAACGGAACCGGTTATCCGGATGGACTGACAGCCAAAGACCTTCCACTCCAGTCGCGCATCCTTGCCGTGGCGGATGTCTTTGAGGCGCTGACAGCCGCCGACCGCTCATATAAACAACCGATGAGTCTGGAGGGGGCATTTGCCACCTTGAGAAAGGCGGCAGGGAAGGGAGAACTTGACAAAGATGTGGTGGAACTTTTGATAGAAGACCGTGTTTATGAATCCGCCTTCGGCGGAATAAGGGGTGATGAATTAGAAACTCAAAAGGATTAAAGGAGATGCTTATGAAAGAACTCCGGAGGTTATCTCAGCCAATGGTTCTACTCATCCTTATTTCGCTGATGCTCGCGGGAATGACATCTGCCTTCGCTAAAGCTACGGCGGATCTTCGAAATGCAGAAACACAAATCGGCGATAACGCCGTCATTCCATTTGAAAGCAAGGGTGAACCGGGGCTCTGGCCCGGTTATGACCCGGCAAAGGTGGAGCCGGTTCCCGGTCCCCCGACGGATATTGAGCCACAGGGCGCTCTTGCAACACCACTCATGCTTCCCACTGAAAGGCTCATATCCCCTGAAAAGCCCACAGGGGCTAAGGTTCAGCCCGGACCTCCAGCACCCTCACCGGCGCAACGGCAGGGCGCCCTGACGGGCAAGTTTGTCTATATCGGACCGGGACATGGATGGTATGACACCGGCTCGGGGAATTATTCCACCCAGCGCGGCAACAATAATGTAATGGTGGAAGACCATGCCAATGCCGACCAGGTCTGCTTTTTTGCCATTCAGTATCTCAAGAATGCCGGCGCAACGGTGATTCCCCTGCGCGATGTTGGACCCATGACGGAACTCCACTTTATTGACAATATGGATGATGCATTCACGGTCAGCGGGACATGGAACGTCAGCACCGGCACCCCCTTCTGGGGAAACGCCTCGGATGTCGCGCATTATGTGTATGCAAGCACGAGCCTGCAGGAGACGGCTGTTGCCCGCTGGACGCCCACATTCAATGAGGCGGGTTATTATCCTGTCTTTGTCTGGTTCAGAGATGGCACCGACCGCAGCACGGACGCCCTTTATCGCATTGTCCACAAAGGGGGCGTCTCCACCATTACCATTGACCAGAACAAGACAGGCAAGGGCTGGGTCTGGCTGGGCAGTTATTACTTTGACGCCGGGGACAATGGATATGTGGAATTGAGCAACATGTCCGCAACGACTGGCAAGGTGGTTATTGCGGATGCAGTGCGATTCGGGAGCGGACAGCATACGGCAGCGGGATACCCCATGTATGAAATGTGCTCACTGGAATATAATATATTTTCAAAGGCGCCCAATTCCGTGACGGGTGTGAGCGACGTGTGGACACGCCCCCGGATGGCTGCCTACATGAATAATGCTAATGTCAAGGATGTTTGTTACATAAGCTTTCATTCCAACGCTTACAACGGCTCCGCCAGAGGCGCCATCAGTCTGAAAAACAGCGACACAAATGCTGGCGGTCCCGCAGATTATGCGGTTGAGTTCTGCACTCCTATCATCAATCATGTGCAGGAGGATTTGTATAACCTCTGGGGACTGCCGCTCCGTCCCTATGATAAGATTTACACAAGCGCTTATGGCGAATTATCACATGACAATCTGGGCGATGAGATGACAGGCACCATTGTTGAAGTTGCCTTTCACGATAATGTCGCAGACGCCAATCTGATGAAGACGGCTGGATTCCGTCAGGATGCCGCCCGGGCAGTCCTGAAGGGTATTATTGATTATTTTGCGGATACCCATGGCAATCCGAATAATACCTATCTCCCCGATGCGCCATCAAAAGTGACAGCCGTGGCAAGCGGTTCCGACCAGGCAACCATTTCCTGGAGCGCACCACCCTCAGGGGGTTATAATGGCGGCGCGCCGACGGGGTATTATATTTACAAATCCACAGATGGTCTCTCCTGGGATAACGGGATTGATGTGGAGAATGTCATCACATATAATTATGGCGGACTTGGGGCGGAAACCGAGTATAATTTCCACGTTGCCGCCTATAACGCAGGTGGTGAATCCTTTCCCAGCGAGACAGTGGGCGTCAGACTTAGTCAGACAAGTCTGACAGGTCAGACCCCAAAAGTCCTCATCGTTGCGGCTTTCCGAAGATATGGCAATACTATTACGCCCCTGAATAGCGACCCGGTGAATGGGGCATCCCGGCGTGTCTGGCCCTGGCTTATCAATAGCTTCAACTATGTGGCTGTGTATGGAAGCGCGGTGGCGACAGCCGGTTATGCCTTCGACTCCGCTTCATGCGAAAGGGTTGCGGATGGCTCAATTAACCTTACCAACTACGGGATTGTGCTCTGGTGTCTGGGACAGGAGAGCACCGCAGATGAGACATTCAGCGCCACGGAACAAAACCTCATCACGGCGTATCTCCAGGGCGGCGGGGGTTTCTTCGTCTCAGGCTCCGAGCTCGGATGGGACCTTGAACTGTCCGGCAGCGCCACAGTGCAGGACAAGAATTTCCTGAACAATGTGTTGCAGGTGCATGCGGTAAATAATAACGCCTCCACAACAAAGATTGCAAACTGCGCTGCCAATGGCATTTTCCGGGGTTTCATCCCAAAGGACTTCAGCAAGAATTATTCCGGCGGCTATTATGACACCCTTACACCTGATGCCTTCACAGGCGTTGGCGCGGGGGCAGTGTCCGGCATGACGTATGCGGACACGGGTCTCGGCTCGGCAGTGCAATACGAGGATGGGACAAAACGGGTGGTGGTTATGGGATTTCCCTTCGAGATGATTCACGGCGCCGATGCCCGCGCGGGCGTGATGACAAGGATTCTGCAGTTCCTTGGGGGACTGCCAACGAAGCAACAGCTCGTTGACTATTTGCTTGGAAGGGGTGGCGTGGCGTATGATGTCAACTATGATGGAATTGTCGATGTGGCTGATGTGATATCATTGATATCATTGATTAATTGACAATTGACAATTGATAATTGACAATTAAATTCTTTATTAAGAAAATATATTAGCATCAATTGTAATTCATTCTTTGTCCGCCCGAGGCGGATTTGTCCTTTACCAATAGGGAATGTCATGAAGATATATTTTGCAGGTTCCATACGTGGCGGTCGGTCTGATATTCGCATTTATGAGCAATTAATCAAACATCTTCGTCGGCATGGCGAGGTGCTGACTGAGCATGTGGCTGACCCCGAAATCTCGGAAAAGGGCGAGAATGGCATAACCGATGCGGAGATTTACAGAAAGGACATACAATGGCTTTCCGAGGCGGACCTGGTGGTTGCCGAGGTGACCACGCCATCAATTGGCGTAGGGTATGAAATCGGGCTGGCAGAGAGACTTGGCAAGCCCATTCTCTGCCTGTTTAGCAACACAAAGGGGAAAATGCTTTCAGCCATGGTATCGGGAAATCCTCACATTCTCCTCCGGCATTACACAGAATCTGAGGAGGCAGAATGTTTCATTGATGATTTTATAAATCACCTCTCTGCCGACTCCGCCAAAGCGCAAGCGACGGCCGGACAGGAATTAAGTGAGGCATAATAAATAACTTATTGTTCAATCCCAAATATCGGAAAGGATTTCTGATGAAGGCATCTACACATATCGTCACTCTGAATCTCACCGACCCATTTGGCGTTGCCCCTTACACGCGCAGCAAAAAAAAGGTCGTCATCCTCACACTTGATGACGGCGAATTCGTATGTTATGGTGAAGGCTCTCCCTCGCGTTATTACAATGAATCACTCGTCAGTGTCCGCACCGCCTTCAAAAAGGCGAAAAGTCTCCTTGTTGAGGAGGAACTCTTCTATATCGAACCACTCATGGAACGCATCGCTCAATGCATCCCCAGAGACCACACCGCACGCGCCATGATTGAAATGGCAGTCTTTGACCATATCGGCAAGCACCTGAATATCCCGCTTTATAAACTCCTTGGACTTTATCCGCCGGAGGATAAGCAGACCTCCTTTACCATCGGGATAGACACCATCGACATCATGCTGGAAAAGGTGGAAAAAGCGGCAGATTATCCCATACTGAAGATAAAACTCGGGCGGGATGCGAAACATGATATTGAAGTCATGCGGCGGATTCGCAAGCGGACAGGGCGGGCGCTGAGGGTGGACGCCAATGGCGGCTGGACGCCGGAGGAGGCACTGAG
>Ga0315277_10012993_pt1 | contig 10401 bp, 4 predicted proteins | sample YL17G05_15_MG_FD_203695 | JGI IMG/M metagenome (GOLD analysis project Ga0315277, IMG submission 203695) | Sediment microbial communities from Yellowstone Lake, YNP, Wyoming, USA - YL17G05_15 | ecosystem: Environmental > Aquatic > Freshwater > Lake > Sediment | place: USA: Wyoming | collected...
GAAGTGCTGGTTGGCGTGGGCGACCCGCTGGAAGAACACGGCCCGCGCTTCGTTCTCCCCGGTCCCCGGCGAAGGATCGCGCACTCGCCAGAACTCGTCGAGGTAGCGCTCCTGCTCCCCCGGCGAAAGCAGGGCAAAGGCCTCCTCGTCGTCCGCTGCCAGCAGGAAGTGGACATCGTCCTGGATGTCCCGCGGGTTGCGCAGCCAGGAATCGACCTGCCAGCCGACGCTGAACTGAGCCCGCCGCTGGAGCGTCGCCGTGTCGCCTTCCTGCCACACCTCCAGTTCGAGGTCGTAGCCGCCGGCCGGTTCGGTCGAGAGGTCCGCGGCGATCGCGCCCTGGAGCCAGCGCTGCGGGGCCGCCGTGCTTTCTCGATCGGCGACGACCTGTCTCGCAGCGTCCCGGACGCGGGTCCGCCAATGCCAGGGTCGCGCCCCGTCCCCCATGGCGGTGAAGGCGGCCCGCAGCTCGCTCCCGTAGAGCCCATACAGCCGCTCCGGATTCGGCAGCAGCGTGCGGCCACCCCGCTCGAACGTCGTCGGGGGGCCTCCGCTCCGGGACGTCCAGACGAATTCGAGGTCCGAGAGTTCGCGCGCTCCCGCGGGCCCGGGGACGGCGATCTCGCCCTCGACCTGCCCCGATTCCGTGGCGGCGCGGACCGCGTACAAGAGCCCGCGCTTGCGCGACTGGACGTCCTCGACGCGCACCAGCAGACGGTATCTCCCCGGCTTCACCGGGAAGCGCAAGGCCACGACCTTCCCCATGCCGCCGGCGGAGTCCTGGGGGCCGATCGCGAATTCCTGCGTCTGCTCCTGAACCCTCGTCCCGCCGAATGCCCCGCGCAGCCGCGTGTTCAGGCGCAGCCTGGCCAAGCCGCCGTCGTCACGCGTGAGCGACGCCAGTGTGGTGGGCGAGATCCGAACGTAGACGTCGAGCGTCGTCCCCGCCGAATCCGGGAAGGAGGCGGCGTCCACGGTGAAGCCCACGCGACCGGCGACCCGCCAGGGGAGCAGACCGAGGTCCGGCACGGCGGCTCGCGAGAGGCCCGGCCACACCGCCAGGACCGTCGCCAAAGCGAGGCGCGCCCCCGCCAGGGGGCGCGCCCATCGCCGCTGCGTCACGATGCAGCCTCGCCGGTCGAGCGTCAGAAGAGGAACCTGAGCGAGAAGCGGTGCGCACTGCCCAGGTCCTTCATGTCCGTGTAGGCATAGTCGAGATCGGCCATGCCCGCCACGGACACCGGGAAGTGGAACCCGACGCCCCCCGCGAGTGCCTCCGAATCGTAGTTGACGTTGTACCCGCCGCGCAGGAACACGTACTTCCGGAACGCGTACTCGGCCCCCAGGTTCAGGCGCTCCGAATTGTCGGGTGGATGAGAGAACTCGAACGACCCGACGAGCTTCTGGTCCGCGCGCTGCATGAGGACCGCCGACGTGCCGACCCGGAAGATCGCCGGGATGCGCGCCGAGCGGTCGATGAACTTGATCTGCGAGCCGATATTGGAGATGGCCATACCGATGCGCATCCCCAACGTGCCCACGTCGTACAGCGTGCCCACGTCGAAGGCGAAGGTCGATTGCGTGTACTCGGCGAGCCCTTCGCTGATGAAGTTCCCCGTGAAGCCCGCACTGAACTTGTCGGTGAAGGATCGCGCATAGGTGAGGCCGGCAGTCATCATGCCGGCATCGAACGTACGCCCGGTGCCGATGTTGGGGTCCGGCTGATAGGCCGTCGTCTCCACCATGGGCTGCATGCTGAGCGAGCGGGCATGGATCGCGAAGGCGCCGGGAATCCGGCGCAGATGGAAGACGTAGCCGATCTGATCGAAGGACAGATCGGCCGGCCAGTTCGCATGATTCAAGGAGAGTTCGGACTTGTCCGGGTCGATGCGCGCGATGCCCGCGGCGTTCCAGAAGACGGCGGTGGCGTCATCCGCCACGCCCGCGAAGGCCCCGCCCATGGCACACGCCCGGGCGCCGACCGGGATCTTGAGGAACTGACCGTCGAACGTACCGACTTTCTCGAAGATGTTGGCCGCGCCCGCCCAGCCGGGGACAAGCAGACCCGCCAGACCCAGCGCCGCGATGACCTTTCTCACTGCGATCCTCCTCTCTCGCTCCCGCGCCTAGCGGATAACCACGAATCTGCCGCGCTGAGTACCACTGTCCGACTCCACCACGAAGAGGTAGATGCCGCTGACGATATCCTGTCCATTGCGCGAGATCAGGTTCCAGCGCGCCTGACCGTCATTGGGGTTGTCCTGCTGCCGGTTGTAGCCCGGCAGCGTCGTGTCATTGGGGCCCGGGACCGGGCTGCGGATCGACTCGTTCACCGGGTCTTCGGACCGGAGGGTCTGGACCAGGTCGCCCGAGACGGTGAAGATCTTGATCGACCACCTCCCGCGCGGCATTCCCAGGAAGTCGATGTGCGTGCCCGTTGGATCCGATCCATTCGGGGTCAGATCCCAGCTCGAGGGCCGTTCCTGGATGCTGCGGAAGCCGCGGTACGGGTTGGGCACCACCCACACCCTCCCCCCCGGCCGTGTCCCCCACTGGGGCACCACCATGTCCCCCTCCGCCGCAGAGCGCCGGCCATGCAACTCGCGCGTCACCCCCTTCTCGTCGACCGTGGAGTCGAGGGCGGTCACGGAGTAGAAGTACACGAAGCCGTTCTTCACCTCGCGGTCCACGTACTGGTAGCGCCCCACGGGGTACGAGACCCTGCTCTCGGGCCGCTTCGGGCGCGGCCCGACAATGTAGCCATCCTCGATGATGCAGTCGCCCGCCCTGTCGCGCTTGCAGTCGACCTGTGCCGGATGGATGATGTCACCCGTCTGGTGGTTCCACAGGTCGCCTGCGCGCAGGCAGATGTCCACGGAGTCCGGAACGAAGCACCCTCCGTCGCTGGCGGGTTGCGCGTCGCCCTGAAGGCACTGGGGGCTGCCCATCGGGTAATGCCTGGAGGTCGGGGCGAAGCACCCTCCATCGATGGCGGGTTGGACGTCGGGCTGAGTGCACTGGAGGCTGCCCTTCGGGTAATGCCAGTTGGGCACGAACACCCTCGGACAGATGGAATCGGTTTCCGAGAGCTTCACGTAGTTCCGCTCGATGAGTTGGTACGTCCGAGGCTCGTACAGATAGAAGAGCCGGTACTCACCCAACAGCGCCCAATCCTCGTCGCTCGGGCCCGCTGATCCCACGGGCCGCGTCCAGTTCGCAGCCTTCCAGATCCGGTATCCGCGGCAGTCGAACTCGCCTGTCTTGGGGTCCTTCGTGGTTTCGGAGGAATTGTCCCAGGCCAGGGTGATCTGGTTGTCGCCCGCCGGAGTGACCCGATTCGGATTGTCGGAGTAGTTGTAGTTCGCGGCCACGTTCAGGTTCGGGTTCGGCGGCGGGGCGCTGGCCAGCCAGGTGTGGTGGAACATGCCTCGCCCCGTCTTGCTGTTGTAGGCCCCGGTGCAGTAGTCGCAGTCGAAGTCGAACCAGTCCTCGTGATAGTAGTCGATGGGTGGGCGAGGTGAATCATCGTGGCAGTCGCCCTGGCCGCTGATGAGCGGATCACCCGGCTTCGGATGGAGCACGGTCTCCCGACCATGCCCATTCGTGAGCAAAGGCGCCCATTCCGGCCGGTCCTCGTATTTGCCTTCGGCCGCCACCTGGACGGCATAGGCGTTGGCGAGACTCTTGTACTTCGACATCAGGGAGGCCAGCGCCGCCTCCTTGGGGGGCCCGTCCGGCAGTCCCCGGTAGGCGACGTAGTCCCGCCCCCAGGCCTGCACGTCCTTGAAGGTGCCGGGCGCCACGGTGAACGCGACCGTGACTTGGATGCTGCCCCCGTTGGGCACGTTGCGCCAGGGTCCGCAGGACCACCAGCTCTGGTAGTCGCCCTTCTCCGCACCCGGCTCCTGCGTGATCATCCCGTCCTCGTCGACTTGGGGCTGCGAGGCCCCCACCATCGACTCGAACTTCTGCTGGTCCGTGCGAGGATATCCCCCCTGCGCATAGGGCGGGTTGTTCGCATAGGAGCGCCAGGAGGTGAACCCGACCCGCGCGGGGCCCGTGAGCCCGCTCGGGTCGACCGTGTGATCCACCAGCAGGAAGCTCGGAAGACCGGGCGTCTTGCCGAGGTCCCCGTCGTCGTCGACGATCGAGAAGCCGTGGATGCGGACGTCGAAGTGGCTGCACAACGAAGAGTCCCTCGGGACGCGAACCGTCACGGAGTCCCTCATCGCGGAGTTCTGCCGCCGCATGTCGTCCCCCTCCACCTCGTGGGGGAACACCCCGCTCGGGTAGCCGACCAGGTCCCTGTCGTCCGACCAGTAGTTGGACTTGTCGATCGGACCGCAGTCCATGTCCACCACTCCGCCGACCACCAGGCTGTCCAGCATGTGGCCCGAACGGTTGAAGACGGTCCACTGGACGATGTTGAACTCCGTGTTGGGGTTGATCGAGTAGGCCCAGGCAGCCTGCTGGCACTCGAGCCCGAGCGCGACGTGCTTCTCGTTGTATGTGGCGTTGAGCGCCTGCGGCGTGTCGTCACGTATCACGCAGGTGAACATCTGCTGACCGAGGGCGCCGAAGTCCTCGTCGACCTTGGTGTCGAGGTCGTTGTCGCGCCCGTCGAGGAAGTCCTCGTCGATGTATTTCCGCTTGTCCCAGGGATCAGGATAGTCGTTCGAATCCTTGTCATCATCGAAGTTGCAGCTGCCGTTCAGAATGCCGTCGTAGGCCTTGTAGATCTTGTCCACGGGCTCCATCGTCGGGGGCCGCCACTCCGTGAAGTGGCTCACGCGCCGCACCGCATTCGGGTCGGTGGCCGTCGGGTTCACCCCACCCACGGCGAAGGTGAACGCAGTCAGGTACTCGACTCCGGAGACCCCCGGCCACTGGCCGGCCGGATCGGTCGAGAGATAGGGCCAGTTGTTGCCGATCATCCCGTAGTTCGTGACCTTCATGGCCACGTTGCCCACGTTGAGCACCGCGCCCGGGCCGTAGATGTCCGGAATGTCGGTCGGCTGCACGCGGCCGCGGCTGTCGCGCTTGAAGTACTCGGGCATCGACGCGATGACCTCGGCGTCGGTCATCCCGGCGACCTCTCCCTTGCGGGAGAGCCGCAGCCCCTGCTCGTCCTGGGCGGCCGCTCCGGTCGCCACCAAGAGCAGCAATACCGCCGCCGCCGCTCCCCGCAGCCTGCTTCGCCAAGTCGTCGCTGTCATGTTCCCTCGCTGTCCGGTCATCGCTAGAAGGTGATGCTCACGCCGAGCCGCACGCTCCGGCCTTCCTCGAACACGCGCGGATCCCGCAACGGCACCCATTCGAGGAGGTTGTCGCCGTTGACGTCCTGCAGGTAGGCACCCCCGGCCCGTCCGGTCTCGGTGTAGTAGATGTCGTAGTCGTTGCCCGAGGAGTTGATATAGGGATTGAAGCCGTTGCCCGGGCTCAGCGCATTGATGTTTTCCGAGTTCAGCACGTTCTTGGCATCGAAGAACAGGGTCACGTTCTGGCCCCACACCTTGTAGTACTTGTCCCCATCGACCGTGAGCCGCGCGGCGGAGGGCAGCCGCCTCGAGTTGTCGAGCGTCGGATCCGGCCGCCTGTCGTTCCGGAAGCTCGGCGTGAACGGGAACCCAGACCCGTAGAGCCAGAGGATCCGGAACCCCCACTTGCCGGGATCGCGCACCACCGCCTGCACGGAGAGCGTATGGCGCTGATCCCACTCGAGAGGCTGCTCGGAGATCGGCAGGTAGAGTCGCCCGCCATTGTAAAAGAGCTGCGCCTGGAGCGGGTCCGACGCCACCCCGGTGGCGAGCTGAAACGTGTAGTTCACCTCGGCGGAGAACTTGTGGCTGAAGCTCTTGATCAGGCTGGTCTCGAAGCCGCGCGCGCTGGCGTAGTCCCCGTTGTAGTAGACGCTAATCAGGTTGCCATACTCGTCCCTGGCCTGGCGTACGGTGATCAGTCCGTAGATGTCCTTGAAGAACACCGAGAACTGCCCCGAGATGTCCCGCGAGAACAGGTGCTGCACGCCCGCCTGGTACGCGATGTTGGTCTCCGGTTCCAGGTCGGGATTGCCGCGTACACCCACGCTCGAGCTCAGTTCGCGGTTCTGGAACACGTACTGCCGTTCCGGAGTCTGGTAGGTCCAGCCATAGTGGAACGAGAGCACGTCCTTGTCCGAGATCGGGTAGGCGATGCCGAGGCGCGGGCTGAACTGCTGCTTGTATCTCCGCCCGCTGCTCAGGTCCTTGGCGGACACCTGCAGTCCCGGCGTGAAGATGTCGTAACGGAGGCCGGCGTTGAGCACCAGGCCCTCGAACTCCCAGCGGTCCTGGAGGTAGGCGGCGCCCTCGGGGTTGTAGTTGACGAAATCGGAGCGGGTGCCACCCGGGAGACCGTTGGTCTCGGAGTTGGGCAGCGTCATCGCCAGATTCTGCATGCGGTTGTAATGGGTCTCGATGCCGCTCTTGACCGTGTGCTGCTTCCAGCGTCGCGTCGAGTAGTCGCTCCTGAGCATCCAGGTCGTCTGGTCACGACTCAGGTACGTGGGGTAGTCACCGTGCGTGGCGTAGTAGAGGTTGTTCTCAGTCCCGGTCTGGATGTTGCCGCTCCAGTAGAACGGGCTCTGGATCCAGTACTCCCAGGGCTGCTTCCCAGCGACCGACGACAGCGTCCTGAAGTTGAGGTTCGAGATGCGAGTCGCCCATACCGCCTTGTCCGAGATCTGGTCCGTCCACACGAAGGTCTGCTGGTTGAAGCGGTCGTCCGTCGTGGGCACGTGGTCCGCCAGGTTCACGGGCAGGTACGTGGAGTCCCGCTTGATGAAACTCCAGGTGCCGTACTTCGGCGTGTACGTGTCGGGCCGGCCGACGGTCCGTACCGTGTCGTAACCCACCTGCACGTAACCCTGACGGCTCCACATGTGGATGTAGGGCGTCGCGATCGTCCGGTTGTTGATCGTCTCGAAGGTGAACTTGTTCCTCGTGTTGAGCCGATACGCCAGCTTGAAGTTCGTGTTGACCTGATTGAACTGCCGGTTGCCCAGCCTGATGAAGTCGACGAACGTCCGCTGCGGGCGGGTCATGCCGCTCTTCAGGTACGTGTTTTGGAAGGTGCCCTCATAGGTCGCGAAATACGTCAGGCTCTTGAGAGGCGTCGGTCCGCCGAAGCCGAAGGTGAAGCGGTCGAAGTCGTCGAAGGTCTTGGTCGGATCGCCGAAACGGTCGGTATCCCAGCGCACCTCGCCGCCGAAGCGGTCGGTGCCTTCCTTGGTGCTGACGCTCACGACGCCCGACAGGGCGTTGCCGTACTCGGCGTCGAACCCGCCCGACAGCACGTCGGTGCCGGCCACGGCCAGCGAGGCGATGTTGGCCCCGCGACCGAACAGGGGATCGGAGACCTCGACTCCGTCGAACTGGAACTTCACCTCGCCCCCCCGGCCGCCGCGGAAGTGAAGCTCACCGCCTTGCGCGACGATGCCGGCCTTGACCGCCACGGCCTCGCTCAGGTTGTCCACCGGGATCTCCTTGAGCTTGTCCGCGGTGATCGTCTGCTTGGTGGTCGAGGACTTCGTGTCGATGCGCTTCTGCGCGCTGACCTCGATCTCTTCGAGTTGCTTGACCACCCTCTGCTCGCCAAGCGTGAAGTTCAGCGTCGACGTGGCCCCGGCATTCACCAGCACCTTCTGGATCTGCCTGTCATAGCCCGTGGCCGCCGCCTCGACCTGGACCTCGCCTACCGGCACCCCGACGATCACGTAGTTGCCGTTGTCGTCGGCCTGGGCGCCCTGCTTGGTGCCGAGGGTCCTGACGTTGGCGAATGGCACCGGCTCCCCCTTGGCCGTCACCTTGCCCTGGACGCGGCCGTAAGCGGCCGTGACGGGCGCCGCCGCCTTCGGAGCCGGCGGAGCGACCGCCGGCCTGGGAGCAGCCGGCTGCGCGGGCGCCGGTCTGGGAGCGCTGGCCTTCGGGACCGCTCTGGGCGCCGCCTTCGGGGCTGCTTTGGACGCCGTCTTCGGGGCGGCCGGCTCGGCCGGCGCCTTCGTCTGCTGAGCGACTGCGGGGACGGCCAGGGCCAGGACCAGCGCGAGGGCCGAGCCCGCCAAGATCAAACGCCTGCCATCAGCGAACATGCGACTCAACCTCTCCGGTCTGCAGCGACGTGGTCAACGAGTGCACGACAAAACGAATGACTGACGATGCCAAGCAAAGGTCATGCTGTCAACGCAACTCGGCTCGGCGGACCTGCCTTGCGTCACGTTCGACGAGGGACTCTCCGCGGCCTGGCCACGCAACGCGCGCCAAGCGCAAGCGAAGAACGCGGAAGCCCTAGGGTTGACGAGTCGTGGGTCGGTCCGGCAGGGATGCGGCACTTGGAGGGAACCCGCTGGACGGCAGTGCCCTACGCCCAGTCCTCTCAGACTATCCCCCCGCCGCTGCCCCACTGTCAAGGATTCTTTTCAACTCCCTCCGGCTGGCGAGCGGTGCCGAACCGCCCCGCCCCCTCAAAATGCCCAGCGGATCAGGCTGACCAGTTGCTGGCGGTTTTCGCGCACGCGCGCCGGGCTCCCGAAGTCTGCCCGCTGCCAGGCGACCGCATAGCCTACGTCAAAGGTCCAGGTGGCTCCCGCCGGCTTGAAACCGAGCCCGAGAGTCATCGAGTGGCCGAGGTACTCGTTCTGCTCCGTGTATGCGTCCCGGTCGTCCCAGCGGTAGATGTAGCCCAAGCGGCCGGTCATGGCCGGCGTGCAGCGGTACTCCAGCCCGGTCCGGACGTCCCAGCCTCGATGCAGCGGGCCGTGCCCCGAGAAGCTCGGGACCAGTACCGTCGCCCCGGACGAGCCAGGTACCTGATCGGACAGCAACCGGTCCGTGATGCCGCGCCGCCGGTGGAACTCGACGCCCCACGTCCCGCGCTCGCCCGGCAGACGCATGGTCAGGCCGGCGCCGGCCTCCCAGGTCCGTTCCGAAGTCTCGCTTGCGCTCACGCTGTCGGGGAGCGCGAGCGAGTCGGCGTTCTGCCGGTAGATGAGGATGTCCCGGAAGTAATTGAACGAGGTGAAGTTCCCGAGGTCGGGAGGGGTGATCGTGATCTTCCGGTAGCCCGTCGAGAGCCCGCCTCCCAACTCGAACCGCCCGTAGGTCCAGCGCACGCGCGTCCGCAAAGCCGTGCCCTCTTCCTCGCGGTCTAGGAGCTCGCCCCGCCCCACGAGCGGCTCCGCGCCAATGCCGGCGGAGACGCTGAAGTCCCAGCCGGGAATGGAATGCGAGCGCCAGCCCCGAGCGTCAAGGCCCCATGAGATCCCACCGATGGGGCGCGCCACGACCGTCCACTGGCCAGTCGTGTACGAGCGGTTCTCGTGGGTCCGCGAGGCGCGCCGGGGCCCCTCGCTCGACGCCTTGATCTTGTTCTCCACTGCGTCAAAAGCGACGGCCGACTGGACCCGTCCCAGATCGTAGGCCAGGCCGAAACCGCCCCCCATGCTCCGGACGGTGTATTCGGTGGGCGTGAAGAACTCGGGCGGACCCACCTCCGGGCCGTTCTGGTCGATGTACTCGCCCTGGGCGTTCTCCGCCAGGCCCCGGTACTGGTCCACGGAGCGCTCACCGGAGTAGAAGAGGCGCACCGAGTAGAGCCAGCGATTCGTCTTGACGAACGGCAGGCGCCCCGTCAGCACCGGCATGATCGTCGGCTGGCTCAGCGTGCTCCGACGCTCGACCGTCCCGCTGTACAACTGGTCCCGGCGCAACTGCCCCAGGTCGCCGGCAAAGCCATAGGCGCTTCTGCCGGCCACCCGGCGCCAGATCTCGTAGGCCAGCCTGGTCTCCCGGGCGGCCCCGGACTGGTGCTCGAGCACCCCGGCCGGCGTGCCGGCCAAGTCCTCCATCTCCGAGAGCGAGGACGTCCCCGGATACAGCTCGGCCGTGTTCGTGCTGTCCGCCTGGAGGATGCCGAGAGGGTTGGCCGCGAAGTCCCAGAGCGTGATCGCCGTGTGGGGGTCGTCACCGACGTAGGTCAACCGGCCCATGCCCACCAGCCGCGGGCTGCGCTCGATGGCGTCCAAGGAGAAATCCAATGAGCGGCGCGCCTCGTCATAGAACTGTGCGCGGGCGGGCGCTGCGAGCGTGACGATGAGGAGCAACCCTGGAATGAGCGCATTTGAGAGAACCCTGCGCCTGGGGCTCATGAAGACTCCTTTCCGGCTGATCCGGGTCAGGATGGTCCGTTTACCGTGCGGAGGATGAAGATCTCCCGCCTCCCGGGGCGAAAGTGCGCGCGGTCAACGAAGTGCGCATGCACGGACCCTGGGATAGTAGGAATTGGTCAGAAGGGTGTCAACCTTGGAGCCGAGGCGGGCCGTGGCCCGCGTTCCTTGCCTGACCGCGGCTCGGGTCCTCGGGGCAC
>Ga0315277_10012994_pt1 | contig 10400 bp, 8 predicted proteins | sample YL17G05_15_MG_FD_203695 | JGI IMG/M metagenome (GOLD analysis project Ga0315277, IMG submission 203695) | Sediment microbial communities from Yellowstone Lake, YNP, Wyoming, USA - YL17G05_15 | ecosystem: Environmental > Aquatic > Freshwater > Lake > Sediment | place: USA: Wyoming | collected...
CCACGATATCAGCCGCCTCGGCCAGCATCCGCTTATCCACATCACACAGGGAAACGACTTCGACCGGTGCAACCTGGATCAGGCGTAACAGGTCCACCTTGCCATACCATCCGCTTCCGATCAGTCTGACTCGCTTTCTCTGGTCAGCCATCTGGGCCGCGAAGCTTGGGAACTTCGCCAGCGCCACGCCGGCGAATCCGGCGGTGCCAAGTTGCAGGAATGTTCGGCGATTCATGTTGTGTCCTTTTACGATACGGGGTTCTTTGTTTGAGTGACTGGCATGCTTGGCCGATTGTTGCACGAGTATCGCTTGCTGGTGTTTGACGGTGTTCGCAGCCAAGCCTTCGATTGCTTTGACATCTCACTGCGCCTGTTATTGTTTACTGGTTTGTAAAAAGCCACCTGAGCGATTGCTCATAGAGGGCTCGGACAGCAGGGTTACGCAACGACTGCTCGTCGTGCCCGAGGATATTCACCACCATTTTGCCTTTGCCCAGAACGCGGGTGTACAAAACGGGTGCCTGCGCTGTCTTCTCGCCCCACTGGTGGCTCAAGCGCATTGCCTCTTTCTGTTCCTCCTTCATTCCGGGCTGATCAAGACTTCCCTTGGTGACTAAGCGGGCATCATAACTGGCCAGGATTTCCGCGGACGGGTCAAGCATCTCAAGCCGGTATGCCTCGTCCATAACCAGGAAATCCGACACCCCCTCCGTGATCGGGTGCGCCTTGTCAATTTTGACTTTGAATTCTTGATAGGGGAAATGCGGTCCTTTGACATACTTGCAGCCGATTTTCTCCTCGATCTCCGGACTTCCATCAATCGAGGTATTGTAGACGCCGCCATGCGCGGACAACAGCGGCGTGCCGGCTTCCACGGCTTTGAAAACATTCTCCAACGCACCTTTCGTGGGGGCCTCCTTCTGCGCATTCAGGGCAAAGGCCGACCACAGGACGACCACGTCATATTTGCGGATGTTTTCCACCGTGAAATCTGCCGGGTCGTCGCTGAAGTGCGCAGCGAGTTTGCAGTACCCCGTCAGCAAGCCGGCCAGGGCGTCCACCTGCTCCGGTTTCATATGCCAGTTGTCTCTGGTGCCCAGCATGACCAACGCGGTCTTCCTCTTCTGGGCCGAGTTCGCGCCGCTGGCCTTGGAAGCCGTGACACCCGATTTCCCTCCGGGGCCGCCGGTCTTCGGTTGATCCGCGGCACGGAACGCTCCCGTGATAATGGAAAGAATAAACAGGGCGACAATGGCCGTAATCAGTTTCGCAGGGAATGTGTTTTGCAGTCTCATGTTCTTTCGCCTTTCTGTTGGGGTTGTCGTGTTTGTTTGGTTATTGGGATTATCAAATGCGCCATGGCGCCCGCAGCGCCGTGTCCAGATACCGGCTCGCCTCGGGGTCGTTCACAAAGTCCTCTTTCATCGGATCCCAGCGCAAGCGGCGGTTCGTCCGATAGCAGATGGTGGCAAGTTGTGTAACGGTCAGGGTTCGCTGGCCAATCTCGACATCCGCGTTCGGTTTCCGCCGGGTGCGGATGCAATCAAGAAAGTTCTCGAAATGGGCGGCGCAGAAGTTCACATTCAAAGCCCATTTTTCCCCAGATTGGATTCTGTATTTTGCCCCGAAGGCAGGTGGATCAAATACGACATCGTCGTTCATGGACATGATCCTGATGGCACCTTCCGGGCAATCAAAGGCCGTTCCCATGCTCCGCAGATGTTTCGGGGAAAACTGCTCATCCCAATGGAACACTTCCGCTCCGTTGGCGTAGCGGAAGGTGAGCGTCTGGCTTTTCCTATCTCCCGCCGGCTGAACCTCCACCGGGCCGGTGTGGTCCATCCCCAGCGCCCATTGCGCCACATCAAACGTGTGGGCCGTCATGTCAGGCCCGACCATGTTGCCATAGCTGATGCATTGCCGCCAGCCGTCCCTCTCATACAAGTCAGCATGATAGGGGCGCCACTCACCCGGCCCAACCCACAGGTCCCAGTCCAGGTATTCGGGAACGGGCTGGGCTGGCAGCCGTTGAAGTTTGGGGAAAATCCTCTGTCCGCCCCAGCCGACCAGAATCCGGTTGCAGGGGAGATTGCCCTCCCGGATGAGTTGATATAGGAACTGCTGCTTCCTGCTGGACCGGGCTTGCGTGCCCACCTGCACGACGCGACCGTATCGACGCGCGGCGTTCACCATGGCCCGCCCCTGCCGGACCGTGTAGGCCAGGGGCTTCTCGCAATAAACGTCCTTGCCATGCTGGCAGGCCAGTATCGTCATGACGGCGTGCCAGTGCAGCGGCGTGGCGATCACTACGCCTTCGATGTCCTCACGCAAGAGCAGTTCACGAAAGTCGCGATACATCGCGCAGTCCCGGTTGCCGTATTTGCCGTCAACAAAGGCCTTGGCATCCTCGGCACGCAGGCGATTGACGTCACAGACCCCAAGCACGCGGCACTTGGGATTGGCGATGAAACCGGTGAGCAATCCGGCATTCGGATTCGTCCCGCCCCTGTCCCCTACGCCGATGAAACCGAGGGTCACTTGCCTGCTGGGGGGCACTTGCCCGCCGGCGCCCAGGATGCGCCCTGGCAGGATGCTCACCGTCGCCCACGCCGCGGCAGCTCCGGCCAGAAACCCTCGACGTGATAGTGGGGCGCCGGGAAGGTGTGCGTCCAGATGAATGTATCGACCATCCGCGCCGTCGGTTCTTGTCTGACGTTTCGGCGTCTTCATATCGATATGTTCCTTTGATTCCGTGGCCTGGAATAGGTGTCCATTCTGTCTCGGGCCGGTTTTGAGCCTAAGTTCCGGCTGTCTGAATCACTTTCATTTCGACGACTCCAATTTGCGCAAAACTTCTTGGGCCTGCTGCCGGGTCGCCGGGTTTTGAGTCACCTCGAGCACCTTGCTCAGCGCAGCCGCGGCAGGCGGATACGCCGTTTTGTTCTGGCCCTTTGCGTTGGCGATGCTCACCACGGCGATCGCCGCCTCCTCGACCAAGCCAGAGTCGTTCAGGCAGGCCGCGGCCAGTTTAAGCGATTCGGGACCGGGTGATTCGGCCAGGGCCGCCAGCACCAGCTTTTTGTCTTCCATGCGGGGTGCCGCATCCATAGCGGCGGTCAGGGACTGGATCTTGCCATTTGGCTGAGGCGTGGTCCGCAGGAGCCGAACATAACCCTGGAAGGCCACAACCCGGTGATTAAGCGCGGCCTCCGACTTGACGATCCGCAGCAAATCCGGCATGGCCTCCGCCTCCGGCCATGCCGCCAGTGTGCGCAGCGCCGCATCCATGAGCGCAGGATCGGCGGCTTTCATCTCGTTACGGACCACATCGAGCGCCTCCGTTCCACCCAACAGACTGAGCATACGCAGCATGGCGAGGCGCGAGTCACCTTGAGCCTGTTTCATCGCCGTTAGAATGAGCGGCACGCAAGGCAACGGGTTTCGCGCGCAGATCGCGCTGAGCGTCCGTTCCGCAACCGCCGCTTCCTCCGCCGTGCGGGCGGATTTGAAGTAAGCGATCAACGCAGGAGCATCTTCTTCAGTGCCCAAGGCGCCAAAGCCCTTGGCGGCAGCCAGTCGGACCATCTCCGCGCTATCGCTCAGTAGGCCACGAAGGCTGGCCTTGGCCTTCGTCACGCTGCGGGCAACGAGCGTTTGGATCAGTTCCACTCGCACCTCCGGACTCGCCCCTTCCAAGCTCGCCACCATGGCTGCATCCACATCTTGGCCGCTCAATTTGAACAGGCTGGCGCGCGCCATGGACCGTGTTGGCTCATCCCCGGCGGCGGCCGCTTGCGCCAGGAAGCGGATATCGGAAGCGTCGCACAAGGCGGCCAGCGCCTCCCAGGCAGCCCGTCGAACCTCCAGGTCTTCCGACGTCTGCGCGATGCGGGTAATCGCAGGCTTGGCCGCGAGTTCGTTCCGCTCGGCCAAGGCCCCCAGTAGGACGATTTGCGTTGCGGCGGGTAGCTCCGGCAGCACTTTGACAATGGCCGCGCAATCCTGACGAGCGGGCAACTCGACAACCATCCGGGCAGTGAGGACCTGGGCTTCCCGATCCGGCGACCGCAGGGCCTCGATCAGGCGGGGAAGCGCCTTATCCGGTTCCACGGCCAACAGCCCCCGCAGTCCGGCCATCCGGATCAGACGCCGTTTGGCTTGACTGCAAAGCGCCTGATAGATCTCCCGCGCCTGGGATTGGGCGGGCGTAGCGGCGAGCCTCTCCGCCGCCCGCAGCAGCGCGTCCTCCACCGCCAGGGACAACAGCGAAGGTCCCGGCGGCCGGAACTGCATCAACGCCCGCGCGGCATTTGGATCCCCGATGTTGCCGAGCGCACCCGCTGCCGCGGCGGCGATCTCCGGGGCATGATCTTCGAGCAATGCCGCCAGCGCTCCCGTTGCCTGGGAAGCCCGGCGTTTGCCCAGGGAACCGATGATTCCGATCTTCTCCCGGGCCGGAGCGGCTCCCATTTTTTCCAGGAGCAGTTGATCCGGGGCGGAACCCGGAATCTGCTCCAGGACAAATCGCGCCATGTGCGCCAGCTCTGGATCGTCCAGCAGCGGCGCCATCGCCGGCACGGCCCGATCCGAAGCGACCATTCCCAGTTGCCGGCAGATGTATCTCTGGGCGGCCTTGCTGACGCCGGCCCGCAAGACGGCGAGGAATCGCTGTTCGAGATCATCGCGCCGCGCGGCATCCTGCTGTGCTTGGGCGGTCGCCATCTCGATGATGCCCTGCCAGTCACCGAGTTGTTGTTCCAGGTCCAGTTTATAGGAAGCATAGAGGGATTTCTTTGCCCCGGAGGCCTCATTCGCTTTAGGCGCGTCCGCTTCTGGCTTCACGTCAAAACTCTTCAAGCTTGCAAAGGCCTGGTCTAGCAACTCCGGGGGCACCACGGTTGGCTCGGGGCGGCTGGAGGGTGGATTCGCGTCGGCGGCGGACGCGGGTAAAGCGCCGGTCAGGACCGTCAGTCCGATGGCAGCAATCCATGTGAGTCTCATAGTTTATTCACTCCGATACAGGTTCTTCTTTTGTCTGTTTTCGTTTGGGTGAGTTGCAGGCACTGCCATACACAGCAGGGTGCCTTGAGGCCTACGTCGTTCAGCCACTTACATTGTCCATCCTTTCCGGTAGGGCGGCGGGGTCATCAATTGGTTCGCCAGGTCGCTATTGGTGAACCGGCCTTGCTTGGCATCATATTTCAGAACCATCCCGGCCAGCATGCAGGCGATGTCGCCGAGCTGGTTAAGCTCGGTCAACGGCCCGCCATAGCTGAAGGGCGTTCCTGACTGCCTGCCCGCCTTGATGGCATCCAACCAATCCACCCAGTGGCTGAATGGCCGTGGTATTTCCGGACCTTTCCGCTGGTAGGCCTTGGCCAGTTCAAGCGGATAGATCTGTGCCGGCTTGTAGGCGGGATCCACCCCTGCCGGTTTGTACTCGCCGGTGGCGGCGGAGCGTGGCAAGCAAGCCCAACTGTTACCGTAAACGATGGCCCCTTTGCTGCCATAGATGATGCCACCCATGCCCGGAAGCTTATCCTTGGGATCCCAACCTGGTGGTGGAGGCGGCGGGGATGTGACCCATTTCAGTGTCACCGGCGGCATGCTGCCCCGTGCCGGGAACTGGAAACGCAAGGGGCCGAATGGGGCATATACCAGCGAGTGCTTCTCCACATCATATTGGGAATCCGCCGGTCGTTCCGCATAGACGGTCTCGGGCATGCCCAGGTTCAGCGCCCAGAATGGCCCATCCAGCAGGTGACAGCCGATGCCACCTATACCCCCGCCGAAATCACGCCAGCCACCAACCCCTCCCAGTGGGCCGTATTTCTTGTTGTACGGTCTGAAGGGTGCCGGGCCGAGCCACATATCCCAATTGAACTCAGCCGGGATCGGATGCTCTGCCACATCGTCCAGGAACGAGTAGTCGGTCTTCGCCTTGCCCATCCCGCAGATGATGCAGACCTCAGTGACCTCCCCGATCGCGCCGTCCCTGATCCATTCGACCATCGACAGGACATCCTCGTAGGAATGCCCCTGGGTACCGAAGTGGGTGGTGAGCGTGCTCTTCTTGGCCGCTTCGGCAACCATGGCCCTGGTTTCCACGATGGACCGGGACAGCGGTTTCTCGCAATATACATGTTTGCCCATGCGCAGGGCTGCGATCGAGGCGACGGCATGAGTTTGCGACGGGGTGGCGACCACCACGGCATCTAGCTCCTTCCCGTGCTTATCGAACATGATCCGCCAGTCGTCATATCGCTTGGCGCCGGACACTTCCGGCAGCATATCGACGGCACATACACGCGGTGTCACCCCGAGCGGCACGCTCAGGGCCTTGCGGCCCGGCGAGTCCTTCAAGGAACGCCAATCGACATCGCAGACGGCAACTATGTTCTGATCGCGCAGCTCCCGGGCATGAACGGCCCCACGGCCGCCGAGTGCGACCAATGCGATGTTCACCTTCTCGCTCGGGGCCATGCCTTCCCGGCCCAGAACTCGGGCGGGAAGCACCATCATCACCCCCAGCGCGCCTGCGGTTGTTGACAAGACCCTCCGCCGCGTGATCGCGTTGCCAGTTCCGACTACGGGCTTATCAGACATGGCTGGTGCTCCCTTTGTTGGTTGCATATCACGTTACTTGGAAGCCAGAATCACGCCCGTGAACATCAGCGCGGCCCCCGCCGTCTTCATGATCGTGATGGGCTGCACGGGGGATCCGAGCCAGCCGAAGTGCGACATAATGAGGCCTCCTATCACCTGCCCGGCCAGCAATGCTATCATCACGTTTCCGGCGCCCATTTGCGGGATCAGCCACGCGATCCCGAACACCAGGCACGCGCCAATCGCCCCGGCCGTTAGCAACACCGGGTTCACTTCGCTCAGCGGCGTGAGCGCTCCCTGCCGCCAGCCAAACATCCCGATGGCGACGGCGACGGCCGCTCCAATGCACCAGAACAGCGCATTGCCCACTGGCACGTTGTTCAGCGCCGCGCCAACTTTCCCGTTCATTGCCAAATGTACCGCCAGCACCACGCCGAGCAGCGTCGTCAACGCTGTTGATAGATAAATGTTCATTCTTTTCTCCTGTACTCAGTATGTGTGTTTGACCACAAGGGTTTAACACCGAACATCCCGCCTCCAGAGCGGCATTCCGAGAGACGCGGAGGCGTCTGCCCTGCGAAAGCCTCGCCGGCCTGCTTTTCGTTCATTCATGCCTCACCACTCGCCGAGTCGTTCCAATGCACCATCGGCAGCCCCGGCACCGGCGCACGGAAACACGGAATCCGCCGGCCCTTCAGAGACCCGACATAGACCGTTTGCAGATCGGGTCCGCCAAACGTCACGCTCGCCATCCAAGGGGCGACGCCCTGCCCGGTGGCGAACAATACATCCTCGGTCACATGATTATTGAAGAAGGCTTTTTCGAGCGCATCGACCTTTTGCGGGTCGCCCTCGTCCAGTAGGATCTTGAGGTCGCCCTCCGGCGTCAGCACGAACAGCTTGTCCGAATAGACCATGGTCCCCCACAGGTTGCCGTAGCTGTCGAAGGCGATCCCGTCCGGCCACGCTCCTTTGCCCAGGCTCGAAGGCCCGAAGACCTCCCGTCCGGAGAGATTACCCGCTTCATCGACCCGCAGCCTGCTGATGCAGCCGCCGGTGGTCTCCACGACGTACAGGAACTCTTCCCTGACATCGAAGCGGATCTCATTGGTGAAGCGGAAGCCGTCGGCCACGGTGCGAAACTTGCCGTTCTCGTACTGCACTATGTAACCGTCGGCCAGGTCGGTGCGGAGGGCGTGCATCCAGTTCTTGATCTTGGTGGAAACGGTAATCCAGATGCGGTCCTTGGAATCACGCAGGACGAAATTCACCTTGCCGATGGGTTCGCCGTCAATGCTGTCGGCAAGGATCCTGGTCGCACCGTCTCGGGACATGACTTCGAGACAATCCGTGCCAAAGTTGGAGATCAACAGGTCCCCGTTGCGGGCAAACGCCAGGCCGTTCGGGAGCGTCCCTTCCAGGTAGCGCGTGGCCTCGCTCGCAACCTCCTGAAAATGCCCCGAGCGTTTCTGCGTAATGATCTCCTGCGTGCCGTCCGGCCGGAGTCTGGCCACACCTCCCCGCGCATCGGCAGCCCACAGTGTGCCGTCGCGTTCCGCCAGAATGCATTCGGGCCGCTGCAAATCATGGCCGACGTACTGGATCGACGACTTCTCGATTCCGAAATCGATGATCGGATTCGCTGCCACGAGCTCACTCCTTCGGGGTTTACGCGGGGAAATCCACCTCTTCGAAAAACTTGTATGTCGACAGGTCCGAAGGCGGTGCAAAGAAACAGATCACCTTCATTTCTTCCGGCCCGGAATTCTGCAGCATGTGGACCGTTCCTTGCGGAAACAGCACCGCGGTCCCCTCCCGCACCGGTTCGACCGCGCCATCGACATAGACCCGGCCCGATCCGCGGAGGATATAGATCACTTCTTCGCCGTTCGGGTGGCTGTGGGCGGGTTTCACGGTCTGTCCGGCGTGGACCCGGATCACACAAGCGGAGGAACACTTGGCCTTCAGCCGCTCGGCCGTGACCAGCCAGCGCAGATGGCGGCCCGGCAATTCCAGTTCCTGGACGTCGTTTTCGTGGACCAGCGCCACGCTCATCCGTTCACCTTTCGCCGCAGGGTTTCAGAGAGTTGCTGCGGCGCCAAGCCGAACGCCGACAGAAGCTGCTGGTACGTGCCGGAATGAATGAATCGCGGCTTTGCGTCCGGCCCCAACGTATTGACGGACACCAGCCGGTCGGTTTCAATCGGGCTGCGCCACTGAAACAGGATCTTGTGGAAGTTCCGCCAGATGTATCCGTTGTTCTGTTCGGCGAAACAGAGCCGCTTGCCGGAATCGTACAAGTCCAGCAACAGCCCTTCGTCGATGGACGGCATATCGACAACCCCAACGTTGACACCATGGCCGGCACAATCGGCAGCCGCGGAAAGGGCCTCATGGACACCACGTCCGCTGCTGACGATGACGGCTTTGTCGTCCGGGGTTTGGCGCAGGATATAGCCTCGGCCGAACTCAAACTCAAACCCTGGGTCGTAGATGACGCTGGAGCCGGCGCGCATCATCCGCACGTAGACCAGCCCCCGGTTGCCCGCCATGATCCACTTCATGATCCCCAGCAGTTGTTGGGGGCACGAGACATCGATGATCTTCAGGTGGGCGATGCCGTCGAAGACAGTGATGTCGTCATTGCCCATGTGGGTCGCCCCGTTGGTTCGGGTCTCGAGGTTGGGCGCAGTGGCGAGGAAGGTCAGATCGAGGCCGTGCCCCTCGCTCAACCAGCCATCGGGGGTCTCGGTGGCCTCGATTCGTTCCTGGTGGCCCACGGCGATCCGGCGCAGGACCTTCCAGTCGAAAAAGGGACAGAAGGTGCTGACCCAGGCGTTACAGCCCATCGCGGCATGAGCCTCGCCGATATTCATCATGTTGGCCTCGGCGACGCCTACGTTCAGGGCCCGGTTCTGTGCCACGGCGGCGATGCCGGCCTCCAGGCCGCTGGTGGAAGCAAGGTCCGCATCGATTGAGACAACCCGCGAGTCCCGGGCAAAGACCTTCATGGCGGCGGTGACGATCTCGCTGGCGGCATACACCTTGCCCTTGTCGATTCGCGGCAACTCGTCCGGGTTGTAGCGTACTTGCTTGTCGCGCCGCGGAGCGCGTTTGGTGCTGACCGGCCCGACGACGGGAGTGACCGCCAGTTCTCCCGAAGAATCCGGCGCGACGCGAATGTGCATGCGCCCCGCGATCTCGACCAGTTCCTCCCGCAGGCGTTTGCCCTGAGGCTTCGAGCCCAGGCGGCGGTGGAGGTCGGCGAACTCGGCGACCCGGGCCTGACGTTGTTCCGTCTGGAGTGCCATCTCCTGTTCCATGAGCTGGTCGTGGACCTCGACCTTGTGGCGGTTCATGAAATTGGAGAAGCCGCCGTGCCCCTTGGTGGTGTGGCAGATGATGGCAGTGGGTTTGCTGTTTCGAGGCCCGTATTTGAACTCACGCAAAGCGGAGTACACAGCCTCGTATTGCGTCGCATCCACGCTGTGCGTCTGCCAGCCAAAAGCACGGAAGACCGACTCCAGATCGGGCAAGGGAAAGATCAACCGGTCCACGATATCCAGTTGGCCGTTGTTCTGGTCCACCAGCACACAGAGGTTATCCAGACGCTTATGGGCCGAGTACATCACCGCTTCCCAGATAAGCCCTTCCTGGAGTTCGCCGTCTCCGGCCAAACAGTATGTGTCGAACCTGGGACTGTTCTTGCCGATGAGGGCAAAGCCCTGCGCAACCCCCAGGCCTTGACCCAACGGGCCGGTGGAGATGTGCACGCCCGGGAGGATCGGGCCGGG
>Ga0315277_10012995_pt1 | contig 10399 bp, 9 predicted proteins | sample YL17G05_15_MG_FD_203695 | JGI IMG/M metagenome (GOLD analysis project Ga0315277, IMG submission 203695) | Sediment microbial communities from Yellowstone Lake, YNP, Wyoming, USA - YL17G05_15 | ecosystem: Environmental > Aquatic > Freshwater > Lake > Sediment | place: USA: Wyoming | collected...
GGGGATGGGCTTCACGGGACGAGGAGAAGGCGCGGCCGCACTCGCCGTGGTCTTAGTGTCGTTGGCTGCAGAGGGCGACGTTACCGGCACTAAGTTGACTTAAGCTGCCTCGGATCGTAGATGTAACCGGCGCCAGAGTGATATAGCCGGTACGAGAACCACCAAGGAGATTAGTTCTTGGATAAAACGCGTGTTCGTTTTGCGCCGAGTCCCACAGGAAGCCTCCATGTCGGGGGCGCGAGGACTGCGCTCTATAATTGGTTCTTCGCAATGGGTAGACGAGGGAGTTTTGTTCTCAGGATAGAGGACACGGACGTCAGCAGGTTTTCACCAGAGTCAGAGGCTGGCGTTATCACTGACCTAAAGTGGCTCGGTATGCAATGGGAGGAAGGGCCGGACTGCGGAGGGGATTACGGCCCCTACAGACAGTCGGAGCGAAGAGATCTCTACAGAGATTTTGCACTAAAGCTCCTTGATTCCGGAAAAGCGTATCGCTGTTACTGCACCACGGAGGAACTGGAACAAAGGAAGCATGGTCGCCTTTCAAAGGGCCAGACCGCACACTATGACGGCTACTGTCTCAGTCTTTCCAAGGATAAGCTCGTCGAATTCGAGAAAGAGAGCAGGTCCCCGAGCATCAGGTTTAAGACGCCTGACAGAGATTTTGTCCTGAACGACATAGTGAGAGGAGAAGTGCGTTTTCCCAGAGAAATGGTGGGAGACTTCATCATCCTTCGCTCAGATGGAATGCCGACCTACAACTTTTCTTGCGTCGTCGACGACCATCTCATGAAGATAACGCACGTCATAAGGGGCGAGGAGCACCTCTCCAACACCTTGAGACAGCTCATACTCTATGAAACGTTCAACGTCGAGCCACCGAGGTTCGCTCATCTTTCTATTCTTCTCAATCGCGCCAGGGCCAAACTAAGTAAAAGGGATGGCGCCGTGTCGATCTTAGAATTTCGAAAAGCAGGATACGTTCCAGAAGCCATGGTCAACTACCTGGCACTTCTCGGTTGGTCGCCGGGCGGCGACAGAGAGATCATGAGCAAAGAAGAGATGATCAGAGATTTCTCTCTCGAGAAAGCCGCAAAATCTGCGGCCATCTTTGATATTGAGAAGCTGGACTGGATGAATTGTCACTACATCAAAACCCTTGATCTGGGCCGTGTTCTCAATCTCAGCATTCCTTTTTTCGCGGAGACTTCGCTCAAGGATACTGACGAAGAAACACTCAGGAAGATTTTGGCTGCGACGAGAAGAGGTCTGGTAAAACTCTCCGACTTGCAGTACCATGTTTCCATATTCGAAGGCGAAATTCCCCGATATGAGCCTGATGCGCTCGGTCTGTTGAAAGAAGCTTCGTCTACGAACGTAATCTCAAACGCGATCAAACTGCTGGAGTCATCGGTTGTTTCGTCTCAGGGCGACGCAAAATCCTGGCTTGCGGCCGTGTGTCTAGAAACGGGAAAGAAGGGAAAAGAGCTTTTCATTCCGATACGAATAGCTCTCACGGGGAAAATTCATGGACCCGAGCTGCCTGAGGTTATCGAAATTTTAGGCAAGGAGAAGTGTCTCAGGAGATTGAAACATGCGATTGGAGGAAACCTATGAGGATTGCGGTTCTGATGGGGGGTGTTTCGAGTGAGCGCGAAGTCTCTCTGGCTTCAGGCAGAGAGGTCGCCAGAGCCCTCAGGGAGGTCGGGCACCAGGTCACAGAAATAGACGTCAAGGACGAGTTGGATGCTTCACACGCGGGTCCTGCTTCGAGCAACAACAAAGCGCTAATCAATTTTGTCTCAAGTCCTGACATTGCGTCGAGCGAAATCGTTTTTGTCGCCATGCACGGAGGGGCAGGAGAGGACGGTACGGTTCAGGCTCTTCTCGATATCATGGGCAAACCCTACACCGGCTCGGGTATGCTAGCTTCTGCTCTTGCGATGGACAAGGTTCTTGCGAAAAGGGTGTTTGAGCAAGCAGGCATTCGCACACCGGCGTGGAGGAGTGTGGAAAGGGCAACCGTGAAGAGCGTAGAGGCCGCCATCTTGAACCTGGGCGGTCTGCCCATTGTGACGAAGCCCAGGAACCAGGGTTCCACAATTGGGATCAGCATAGTCAAAGAAGAGAGTCAGGTGGAGTCTGCCGTGAAGAGTGCGCTCAAGTATTCGTCCGACGTTCTTGTTGAAAAATATATCACAGGTCGAGAAATAACGGTGGGGATCTTGGGAGATAGTGCTCTTCCTGTGATAGAAGTTGCACCCGAGAAGGGATTCTACGATTACGAATGCAAATACACGAGAGGCAAGAGCAAGTACATAGTCCCGGCCAGGATTGCCGAGAACAAATCCAAGGAAGCTCAAGATCTTGCACTCGATGCTTATCGCGTTCTGGGCTGTCAGGATTTTGCAAGAGTTGATTTCCGTCTCTCACATGAAGGAGAGTTGCAGTGTCTTGAAGTAAATACCATTCCCGGGATGACCGGAACAAGTCTCGTACCCATGGCTGCCAGGGCAGGTGGAAGGCCTTTTCCCCAGCTTGTAGACGAAATCTGTAGACTTGCACTTTCGCGTCGAGGTTCCGGTAGAATCCTAGCGCAAAGCCCACCCTCAGTTGAGTGAAGGCAAACGAGGAGAAACAACATGGATCAAGTAGAGCTGATGCTGAAGGAGCTTACTGATGCGATCGGTGTGTCGGGGCACGAAGAGGAAGTGTCTCGAACAATGGAAAAATATCTGGTTGGGTTGGGAGAAATTTCCCACGACAAGCTTGGCAGTCTCATATGTAAGAAAACGGGCACAAAGAATGGGCCCTCCGTGATGATAGCTGCGCATATGGATGAGATAGGATTCATGGTGAAGCAGGTCACGAAAGATGGCTTCATCAAATTTCTTCCCCTCGGTGGATGGTGGGGACACGTGGTCCTGGCACAGCGAGTGACGGTATGCACTTCGAAAGGCCAGTTCGTTGGCATAGTTGGATCAAAGCCTCCTCATGAGCTTCAGGAAGATGAGAAGAAAAAGGTGTTGGACTTCAAGGAAATGTTCATTGACATGGGGGCAGCGACCTACTTTGACGTAAAAAAGAAGCTTGGCGTTAGACCCGGGGACCCGATTGTACCTTACAGTCCCTTCACAGTGATGGGTAACGGCCGACTTTATCTGTCAAAAGCATGGGATGACAGAATTGGCTGCGCAGCTATCATTGAGATCCTGCGCAGACTCAAGAACGTTAGCCATCCGAACGTCGTATACGGCGTCGGTACCGTACAGGAAGAGGTAGGACTCAGGGGCGCCCAGACGAGCGTTTCGGCCGTAAGACCCGACGTAGGTTTTGCAGTGGACGTCAGTATTGCCCATGACACACCTGGGGGCGCAGAGGGAAGAGAGGAGAAGATTGGAGCAGGTGCCGCCATCCTTGTCTACGATGGTTCCATGATTCCCAACAGAAAACTCCGTGACCTCGTCATTAAAGTGGCCGAAACCAAACGTATCCCGCACCACTTCGCTTACGTTGAAAGAGGCGGGACCGACAGTGGAAAGATTCACTTGCACGATACCGGTGTTCCTGCTCTGTCCATTGGAATACCGACGAGGTACATACACAGTCATACGGCAATAATCGACAGAAAAGACTTCGAATCCGTGATCGCGCTTGTCACCGAGGTTGTGAAAAGCCTTGATGCCAAGACAATCGCACGGCTCACGCGCTAGTTCGCAGGCGGTCGAGTTATCGTCTGCGCTATAACTTGCAAGAAGGAATGCGATGTTTACCGGGGAAACAGGGAGAGAACAATGAGTTTCTTTCTCGACGACCTTCGCGCTGCTTTGGAAAGAGACCCCGCAGCGACCAATGCGGCGGAGGTACTTCTGACCTATTCTGGTTTTCACGCCGTTTGGTGGTACAGAATTGCCCACACATTGTATCATTGGAGGCTACCCCTGCTGCCGAAATTGATCTCGCACATCGTGCGCTTTTCGACCGGTGTAGAGATTCATCCCGCGGCCGAGATTGGAAAGGGTTTCTTCATCGACCATGGCACCGGTGTCGTCATTGGAGAAACTTCAATAATCGGAAATGACGTGACTCTTTTTCAAGGCGTCACTCTCGGAGGCACGGGCAAGGAGAGGGGTAAGAGACATCCAACACTTGGCGACAGGGTCGTTGTAGGTGCGGGTGCAAAAATACTCGGAGACATCACAATTGGCGACGACGTGTACGTCGGTGCAAACGCCGTTGTTTTGCGCGATGTCCCTGGCAATTCCACGGTCGTGGGGATTCCCGGGAGAGTCGCGAAGAGAGAAGGGAGAAGGGTGCCTTCGGTTACGCTCGATCACATCCACTTGCCGGACCCTATTGCCAGAGACCTCGATAGTCTCCATAAGGAAATCAGGAGAATCGAAGAATATCTGAGGAAATGGGAAGGCGGCCCGCAGGTTTCCTTTCTGACCGAAGAAAAAAGTGAAGAGGACACAAGTTCCCAATCTTCTTCTGAGATGTCACAAGATACTCAGGCCGCACAAAATGACGAAGGTTCTACAGGAATGGAACACACCAAAGAGGAAGAACGCTGAAGATGGCCATACACATTCACGACAATCTAAGAAGAAGAAAATTGGAGTTCACTCCTCTCAGCACGGATTACGTAGGAATGTACGTCTGCGGTATGACCGTTCAGGACAAACCGCACATTGGACACATGTATTCGTCCATTGCCGGGGACACGATTAGACGTTACCTCGAATATAGAGGCTACAGTGTTAGATACGTTTACAATTTCACGGACGTGGACGACAAGATAATACAGAAATCGAACGAGGAAAATGTGCCCTGGCAGGACATAGCACAGCGGAACATTGAGGTCTACTTCAAGTACGCGCGTCTCCTCGGAATAAGACCCGCAACTGTCTACCCCAGGGCAAGCGAGCACATGCCGGACATAATCGAGCTGATCAGAAAGATCGAAGAGAGAAGCTGCGCCTATGAGAGTGGAGGCGACGTCTACTTCGCCGTCGAGAAATGGCCCGGCTATGGCAAGCTCTCCGGCAGGAAGCTCGAGGAGCTGCGTGTTGGGGCAAGAGTCGAACCAGATGAGAAGAAGAGGAATCCCCTGGATTTCGCGTTATGGAAGGCCGCGAAAGAGGGTGAACCCTCATGGAAGAGTCCCTGGGGAAACGGGAGACCGGGCTGGCATATCGAGTGTTCTGCAATGTCCATGAAATACCTCGGAGAGTCGTTTGACTTACACGGTGGAGGTCAGGATCTCATTTTTCCACATCATGAGAACGAGATCGCTCAGTCTGAAGCCGCCACGGGGAAGCCCTTTGTGAATTTCTGGGTAGAGAACGGTCTGATGAACCTCACCGGCGAGAAAATGTCGAAGTCCACGAAGCACTTCTTTTCCGTAGAGGACGTGTGTGCCGAAGTACGACCCGACACGCTCAAATTCTATCTTTTGTCGACGCATTACAGTAGCCCGGTTGAGTTTTCCAGAGAGAGACTGGTCGAAGCAGACGCAGCTCTCGAGCGACTTAAAAACGTGATTAGAAACGCCGCGATGGTAAGCAAGGAGATCGATTCCACCCTCCACCCCGCAGAGGGAGGGCTGTCTCAGGTTACAAGAGAGACGGAGAAGCGTTTTGTCGAGGCCATGGATGATGACTTCAACAGTGCGAGAGCCGTCGGGCATTTGTTCGACCTGGCGAAGACCATGAATAAGGAGATAGAAGCGGGGATCATGTCAGCGGTTCAAAGAGCCGCCATACGTGAAGCTTCAGAAAAACTGAAAGAGCTTGCACAAGTCCTCGGTGTTTTTTGGGAGGAAGGTCTCGCGGCAGAGGAATTCCCTGAAGAGGTAAAGAATCTTGTCCAAGAAAGAGAAGCGGCCCGGAAGGGAAGAGAATGGCGTAGGGCAGATGAGATGAGGGCCAAGATCGAAGCCTTGGGCTTCGTTGTCGAGGATAGACTCGAGGGATCAATCCTGAGGAAGAAGAGCAACTAGCCGCATTAAAAGGGGAACATTATGTCCGAGGAATTCTTGCGCGTGATCGATCAGAGATGGAGCTGTAGAGGATTCGAGCGCGTCCCACTCGCAGAGGACGTGATCTGGAAACTTCTCAGGGCAATGCTGAGAGCGCCCTCTGCTGGCAATATCCAACCGTGGCATTTCTACGTTGTCACGAACGACTCCACAAAAAAGGGTTTGACCGACGCGGCGCACGGTCAGGATTTTGTGTCTCAGGCACCCGTTGTTATTGTGATATGTGTGGTGCCTTCCAGGGCAGGGGAAGGGTACGGTGAGAGGGGCAAGAATCTCTATTGCATCCAGGATACTGCTGCAGCAGTGGAGAATTTACTTCTGGCTGCTGAGGCGCTTGGCCTCGGTACTTGCTGGGTAGGGGCTTTTGACGAGGCGCATGCGAGCAAAGTACTTGGGCTTCCTCCTGAGAGACGGCCAGTTGCTATCGTTCCGGTTGGTAGGCCAGCCTGTCCCAAGAGGAAAAGCCGGCGTCTTCCGGAGGAAAGCGTCTTGACCTGGGTAAGCTAGGAGCGGGCCAACAGCACCGACGTGCTTCACCGAGCGGCGAGATTTTTCTACGATGTGTTATTTGTATAACACCTGGCGCGGTTAATGTTGTGTGAAGCTGACTCTGATGGTAGGCGGTGCTCGTACTACTTGACCCAAGTTTCCGGTTCTTTCTGCAGTTCTGTTCTTTGGCAAGTAGCAGCATGTCTGAAGGGCTGGCGTAGCTCAACGGTAGAGCTCCTCACTTGTAATGAGGGGGTTGGGGGTTCAATTCCCTTCGCCAGCTCCACATGACCCCGATCTTGGCCAGGCGTGTCGAATTCCGATTGCGGGCAGAGGAGTCGGTCGGGCAGATTGGGGTTGAACAGACAGGAAACTTCTGGCAGAATTGTCCGTTGCCACGGTATCGTGGAGGGGTTCCCAAGAGGTCAAAGGGAGCAGACTGTAAATCTGCCGGCAACGCCTTCGGAGGTTCGAATCCTCCCCCCTCCACCAACGCTGTCAGAACGTTCTTCATCTCTTATGGTTGCCCGCGGGAGGATTTCAAGTTGAGCAAGGTACCGGTGAACCCGTTTGCTCTCGGTGCCGCATTCGTGGAACGTGCGGTGGAGTTAGGGTGGGTCGAAGTTGATTCCGACGGTAGGCGAAGCTCTTACTACCTAACTGCTTCCGGAAGTGAGGGTCTCGAAAACTTCGGCGTGAAGATTGAGAAAGCCATGCAGTTTGCTGTTCTTCCAGAGAGGAGTGACTCTGCGCCCAAGAGAAGAGCCTCTTCCTCTCTACAGGCACACCGGGGTTCGATGCCCTCGCACCGGGGCCCAATGTCACCGTCCGGCGGACCGTCACATCGGGGCTCGGCGCCGCATGGGGGATCATCACAAGGGGGCAGACATAGTGGACCTCATAAGGGGCCGGGGCGTTACGAGCCGCATGGGCGTCATGAAGGGCACGGACGCCGCGACGCACAAGGCCGTGACGAGACACGCGTGCATCACGAAGGACATGTGCGTCACGACCGACACGGCGAGCCGAGAAAGAGAACGGAACGCTAGCTCGATATATGGGTGAAGAGCCGGAATCGTACGGTGCAGTCGTACGCGGATGAGGTCCTGTCTTCTCACTGCCAGGAAATGTTGCCACTGCTTGAGATAGATAGGGAGCGGGAGTAGCTCAGTGGCTAGAGCGTCAGCCTTCCAAGCTGAGGGTCGCGGGTTCGAATCCCGTTTCCCGCTCCAGTCTCCCACCGGAGACATTCTACGAGTCAGTCTCCACTGCATTGCACATTCGAATACCAGGAACGATACAGGGTTGCCGAGTGGCTCCAGAGGCATTGGCAACCCCGTGATCCAGGTCACTTAAGGACCGCCGGACAGGGGGTCGGTGCCGTGCCGCGTGAGCTTGACTCTTTAGCAGCACCTCCTCTCTTGCAAACGCGCTTTCTGTTATGGATACCTTATCGGACACCAGTATCGGAAGCGACACGTGAAACGCAGAACCTACAGAATCAGTGGAATGGATTGCGCTAACGAGGTTGAAGCGCTAAAGAGAACGGTTGGCATCGTTCCCGGCGTGGCCGCGCTGGATTTCAACCTGCTCAAGGGCACCATGGAAGTGACGGTGTCAGGCGCAGAATTCAGCGACGCGGCCATTCTCGCTGCTGTCAGAAGTGCGGGCTTGAGTGCTGTCCGGGCTGACGATACCTGTCCTACGGGCGTCTGTGCCGTGGAGCTCGGCTACTGGCAGAAGAACGGGCGCACTTTGCTCTGCTGGTTGAGCGGTCTCTTGGTTCTGGCAGGATTCATTTCGCACACACTTCTGCATGGAAATATTCTAGATGCGCTTTCGGGAGGCGAGTCCCGTGGGGCGCATCAGGTTCCCCTGGTTTCTGTAGCATTTTACGCCGCCGCCGTGATTGTGGGCGGCTGGTTTATAGCGCCCAAAGCCGTCGCGGCCGCGAAACGGATGCAGCCGGATATGAACCTCTTGATGACCATTGCCGTGATCGGGGCGATGGCCATTAGCCAGTGGCTTGAGGCCGCGACCGTCACCTTTCTTTTTGCGCTCTCGCTCCTACTGGAATCCTGGAGTGTCACACGAGCCAGACGGGCCATCCGAGGCCTGCTGACCCTCTCGCCTCCTACGGCGCGTTACGTCTGCCCGCTAGACGGCGACGTGGCGGAAAAGCCGGTCTTCGATGTTCCGACAGACGTAACGGCTCTGGTGCGACCCGGGGAGCGAATCCCGCTTGATGGTATTGTAACGAGGGGCACTACGACTGTAAATCAAGCGCCAATTACAGGGGAATCCATGCCAGTGACCAAGGAGCCTGGCGATGAGGTTTTCGCTGGTACTATCAATGAGACGGGGGCGATCGAATTCAAGGTGACACGTCCGGCCACGGATACTACACTGGCCAGGATCATCCGCATGGTGGAGGAAGCGCAATCGCGGCGTGCCCCTACCGAGCAGTGGGTGACGAAGTTCGCTCGATACTACACCCCGATCATGGTTTTGCTGGCCATAATCGTCGCTACAATCCCACCTTTGGTCGGGGGCGGTGCATGGGCCGGGTGGTTCTATGAAGCGCTTGTCTTGCTCGTGATTGCGTGTCCATGCGCACTTGTCATCTCCACGCCTGTCAGCATCGTGGCAGCTCTCACATCCTCCGCCCGCACAGGTGTTCTCATCAAGGGCGGCGCCTTCCTGGAAGCGGCCGCGCATGTGAAAGTAATCGCGCTGGACAAGACCGGGACCGTGACGCATGGCCGCCCCGAAGTGCAGCAGATTGTGCCTCTCAATGCGCATACTGAGGCGGAGCTGGTGGAACGAGCCGCTGCTTTGGAAGCGAACAGCGAACACCCCTTGGCCCGCGCCGTTTTGCGGCACGCCGAGGGACTGGCCTTAACAATCCCCAGGGCTGATAATTTCAGAGCAGTCAAGGGTAAAGGGGTGGAAGCATATATTGAAGGTCGCCTCTTCTGGCTAGGCAGCCACCGCTTCATGGAGGAAAAGGGCTCGGAGACTCCACTGGCGCATGAAAAGGCTGATGCGATTGAAGATGCAGGGCATTCAGTAATCGCCATAGGGAGTGACCGGCACGTGTGCGGATTGATAAGCGTGGCCGACACGATCCGCAAGGAAGCTTCGGCGGCTGTTGCCGCGATGAGACGTGTCGGAGTCAAAAAAATCGTTATGCTCACGGGCGACAACGCGGGAACAGCACAGAGCGTGGGGAAAGCTGTAGGGGTGGACGAAGTGCGAGCTGAGCTTTTGCCCGACGACAAGCTGCACGTCGTGGAGGAGCTTGTCCGGGACAGTGGGCCCACAGCCATGATCGGCGATGGAATAAACGATGCCCCGGCCCTGGCGGCGGCGACGCTGGGGATTGCGATGGGATCTGAAGGCACGGATGTGGCCATCGAAACCGCAGACGTAGCACTGATGTCTGATAACCTGATGAAGGTGCCATGGCTTATCAATCACGCACACAGGACCCTGCGAATCGTAAAACAGAACATCGTGTTCGCCCTAGGCGTCAAGTTGGTTTTTATGGCTCTGGCGCTTGCAAAAATAGCCACCCTTTGGATGGCCATAGCAGCGGATATGGGCACCTCTCTGCTGGTGATATTCAATGCGTTACGGCTGCTCTCACCGACGGACTCAGATGCCGTCCGCGGTACGTCACAACGGCTGCATAGGTGATATTCAATGCGTTACGGCTGCTCTCACCGACTTCAGTATCAAGGCAGTCAGGCAGGGACCCCTAACAGAACCTCGTGAAGCCCAGGAAAAGCTCACGTTCAGGACCACCAGTACGCTATGGGCCGGCTCGACCCATGCTTGGGGGGCCGGTAACTCAAAGAATTTTCAGAA
>Ga0315277_10012997_pt1 | contig 10399 bp, 16 predicted proteins | sample YL17G05_15_MG_FD_203695 | JGI IMG/M metagenome (GOLD analysis project Ga0315277, IMG submission 203695) | Sediment microbial communities from Yellowstone Lake, YNP, Wyoming, USA - YL17G05_15 | ecosystem: Environmental > Aquatic > Freshwater > Lake > Sediment | place: USA: Wyoming | collected...
TTCTAAATCTTTCTATTAGCTCGAGTGGAATATTATAGAGGTGTGGGGTGGGAGCTTTTGTGCCGATAATTTGCTTCGTCTCAGTGACTCCGTTTTGCTTAAGTGCCAGGAGCGATTCGCCGGGCAAATGCCCCGCTGATTCCCTTCCACAGAGCACAATATATCTTATATTCGGGTTAGCCACGATATTACAGACCATCTTCTCCAATCCTATGTTCTCTGTTTGAAGCATACCCGAAAGGGCAGCACCGGAATCTGTACCAGCCATTACCAGCTCATTTAGTTCAGATGGTATGGCAAAGTCAAAGGTGTCTAAAATGACGCAAATTGCTACGGGAGAGTAATCATTGCCCCTCACATAGCGACCTTCCTCCGGAGGATAACCATCTGGTGGTTTTACTTTTAGCATAAGCTTTTACCCCTGCTTATCAGGGCTTTAGAGAGCAGCCCGCTGCTTGCACTTTTCATAAGCATTCTCACTTCTGAGATTGCTTCGACTGACTTCATCAGCCTCGCAATGACCTTTGTGTAACCGTTTTCGCAATTGACCTCTCATTCTTGGCTGGATGTCTCTTCAACTGGTTCGGACAGGGCCATCTCGGCTGGAAAGTATCGCCGACGAAACCGAAGAGCCACATTGACCAAGCTGATGAGGACGGGAACCTCTATGAGGGGACCTACCACTGCGGCAAAAGCCTGCCCTGAGCTAATTCCGAAGACTGCCACCGCTACTGCGATAGCGAGCTCGAAATTGTTGCTGGCAGCGGTGAAGGCAATGCTTGTAGTGATAGGATAGTTCGCTCCGATCTTTTTACCTGTATAGAAGGACACAAAGAACATGATGATGAAGTAGCAAAGCAGGGGCACGGCTATTCGCAGGACGTCCAGAGGAATCCTCACGATGTACTCCCCCTTAAGGGAGAACATCACTATAATGGTGAAGAGAAGGGCAGCCAGGGTTATGGGGCTTATGCGAGGGATAAAGGCACTTTCATACCAGGAGCGGCCCTTTACCTTTATCAGGGAGAACCGTGTGGCCATGCCGCTGAAGAATGGTATGCCGAGGTATATCAGCACGCTCTTGGCTATTTCCCGCATGGATACTTCCACTAAAGCCCCCTTGAGCCCTATCAGCCCGGGGAGAAAGAAGACGAAGAAGTAGGCATAGAAAGTAAAGAGGAGGATTTGGAAGATGGAATTAAAGGCGACGAGAGCAGCGGCGTACTCACGGTCCCCATTGGCGAGGTCATTCCACACGATAACCATGGCGATACAGCGAGCCAGCCCAATCAGGATTACGCCGGTCATGTAGTCAGGATAATTGCGAAGAAATAGAATTGCCAGGGCGAACATCAGGAAGGGTCCTACAAGCCAATTCTGGACCAGGGAGAGTGAAAGAACCTTCCAGTCCCGGAAGATTTTCCCTATCTCCTCATAGTTCACCTTGGCTAGAGGGGGATACATCATGAGAATGAGGCCAACGGCGATGGGAATAGACGTGGTGCCTACTTGGAAGCGGGAGATGAAGCTTGCGCTTTCAGGATAAAAATAACCCAGCCCCACACCCAGACCCATGGCTAGGAATATCCAGAGGGTAAGGAAGCGTTCAAGCAGAGGAAGCCTTTTCTTTTGCGCCATAAAACCTTTACCTTACTTCAGAGCCTTTCTAATGGTCAGTCTTCTAATAGAGTCTTCACGATAAGCTCTTTTGAACTAACGCTCAGCTCTGTATCCAGAGCACGACAAGGTATATTCCTACACCTATGAAGATAATGGAGACTGCCACACGAATGATTTTCTCGGCGCGGGTGACCGCATTAAGCCAGGTAGAAACCCTGGCCACGCCAGCGGATATAAGCACGCCGAATACTAAAACAGGTAGCCCGGTGCCAATGGCATATACCGCAGGCAGTGCCACACCGCCAGCGGATTTAAGGGACAGAGGTATCAATACTCCAAAGAATAGGACAGCGCTATAAGGACAAAAGGCAAGGGCAAACAGAGCACCTAACAGGAATCCACCTATCATCCCCCAATTGGCGACCTTTCCTCCTATGGAAGACAGTCTTCCTCCTCCCAAACTAAAGGAAATCCTGTTTATACTCAGCATTATCACCCCTACCACTATCAGAAGTGGCCCCAGGACTTGCTCACCGAAATCCTGAAGAAATGAAGCTACTCCGGGGATCTCAATGCCAGCCACAATGATTATGACGCCAAGGATAGAATAAGAAAACATGCGCCCCAGTGTATAGAGCGCTCCAGTTATGACAGCGTATCTGCGCTCCGTCACTTTGCGGCTAACATATGCTAGGGCAGCGATGTTGGTAGCCAGAGGACAAGGACTGATGGCAGTTATCAATCCCAGAAGCAGCGCTGAGAGGACCGGGATATTGAGGTTTCCCATAATGCCACCTAAATCCATCACGTCTCTCCGTTGAGGCTTTTCTCGATTTTGCTCTTCACTACTTCGACGAATGCCTCGTCATTACCTATGACAAGCCAGATATCTGTTACCTGTTCAATATGGTCAGTGCCGTCCTTTATAGTATTGATAAATAGTTGTGAACCATAGGCACCGTATTTTTCGACAATGTCAGCGTTTGCCTTGTCCTGTACATCGATGGATTGGAAAGTCACCTTGCCACTATCCAGATCATCTTTAAAGTAGGTTTCTAGGGTATAGTTTGTCCCTTCCTCCGCGTATCTACAGCTATAGCATTGCTGTGTGCGGTGAAAGTAAACAACCTCAACCTTTTCAGCCGGGCCTGAAGAGTTGTTTGAAGCCGGAGGTGTCGCAGATGATGTCCCGTAAGCTAATATCAGCCATACGGCTAAGCCTACCAGGACGATAGGGCATACAATCCATAGAATCTTGGTCACTTTACTCTTAGGTGCTTTGTTCTTGTTTCGTTTGTTCTTGGTTGCTTTAGTCACTTTGCTACCTCCTCCGAAAAGACAGTCTGGAGCAGCCTGGCCAGTGCTTGCTTGTCTTGGGCAAATTCTGGTTTACTTAAGGCGGAGCAGTCACTCAGGCGTTTTTGCCCTTTCAGCAACGCCACGGCAAAAGCAAAACATGTGGGGAGTCCACAATCGCGACAGTTGGTCTTGGGCAGAAGGTCAAGTATATCCTTCGCCTTTATCTCCTCCTTTCTCTCATAGACAGGGGTGATACTTGCTCGCTTCTCCCAGGTATCATTTATAAGTTGTTTGACATAATCCAGAAGCTTTATACCGTCCTCCTCACATGTCACCTGCCCCACATTTATCTCGCGCGGCATAAGGCTTACGGCGCCTGCGTCTACTTTGAAGTTGAGGTTCTGGGCTTCAGGAGTATATACGGCATTTTTAACGACAGCATTAAGGTAGGGGAAAACCTCGCTGATGTCATCGCTAAGCTCGGCTATGACCGCAACCCATTCCGGATTGCAGAAACTGCGACCCACCTTGGTTATCTTGTAGTCATGGAGAAGCATAACTCACCTCCTGATTATGAACACTCAGGCTGCACTGGCCCTCCGGAATAGCTGGTAAAAACTAACGGCGGTCAACATCTGGAAGGCAAAGCCCACTGCTACCGGCAGCATCTGCAATCCCTTAAAACTCATGGCAGCTATGCCGATGGCAATGGGCAGGTTCTTCATACCCGAGGAATAGGTAATGGCTATGTTCTTGCCCCTGGGGAAGAGCTTAATGCTCACCAGATACGCTACTATGAATAAGATAGGGAAAATCAGTATGGTGGATATTACCAGGGGGCTTATCAGCTCCACGTTTCTCATAATGGGTGAGATATTGGTGTTAATAGCCATGAACATCAGCAGCACAGCCATAGTAGCGGAGATAGCTGGCATAACCGGCAGATACTTCTGGACATTAACCCGTCTTTCTAAGAGTTCCCTCAAGGCAACGCCACCCAGCACCGGCAGGAGCACAGTGTAGATGAGCTGCTGGAACATTCCCCAGGTGTTGACAGCGACGAACGTGCCGGCGAACAAAGACATAAGGAGTGGGATGAGGAATGGAGCCAGAATCATAGTGGCGGCGTTGATGACCGTGGCCAGGGGAACATCTCCCTTGAGGAGACCAGCCCAGACCAGTGCCATACCGGCGCAGGGGACAACCCCGATTAGAATGAGACCGGTGGCCAGGTCAGTGTGAGCGGACAGAAAAAGGCGAGCCAGAATCCAGCACAGAAATGGGGCAAAGAGAAAGTTCAGCACCAACCCAAAGGAGAAACCTTTCCAGTCCCTGGCCGCTATCCCCAGGCTCTTAAAGGTGATGGTAAAGCCCATCGCCGCTATCATGATTATAATGAGTGGAGTGTTAGCCTGGCGAATGTGAAGTCCGGGGCTGGAAGTGAAGAGCCCCACTACCACGGCAATGACCAGCGTGGCTAGTATTATGTAGGTATATTTCTCCCTGACAAATTTGGCATAAGCCGTTATTGCTTTCATATGTCTACATGGCTACTTCGTTCTACTCACATATATCACAGCAGCTTCACTAAGAGCATGGCTGCAAGTCCCCACATTATAAGGCCGAGCCCAGCCTTTATCATTTTAGGTTTGACTCTCATGCTAGTTCTCGCCCCGAGAATTCCACCGATGAGAACGACAATGCCGGTGGCTACAATCAATGGAATATCGAGACGGTGAGATGTCGCATGGCCTATTATTCCGGCAAGTGCCGAGAAGGAGATAATCAAATGCGACGACCCTGCTGCCATTTTTGTTGGATACTTGCAGACGTAGGTCATGAAAGGAACGATCAATACACCGCCGCCGACTCCCAGCAATCCGGAGATTAATCCCACGCCAAGACTGAAAAGCACGATGAGCGCGTGCATGGCAGTGGACAGGCTTTTTGGCTTTTCCTCGACCTTTCCCTTTTCCCAATAGGTATAGACCATCCTCGCTCCCAAACCAACCAGGAGAAACACGAACAACCATAATAAAATGGTAGTATTAACATATTTGGCCAGAAATCCCCCTGCAAAGGCACCAACGACGATACCCGGCACGAACAGGAAGGATGCTTTGAAGTCAATCATCTTGTTACGGTAAAAAATATAACCCGCAGACAGCGATGTTATTAGATTCAATACCAAGGATGTGGAAATGGAAAGCAATACCGCGTAACCAAGCAGAATCAGCACTGGTGAGTATACCGACCCTCCCCCTTGGCCAAACATCGAGAATAGAAAAGCTATGACAAAAGCAATGACGACGGCAAGCAGAAGCGTAATACTAATATCCATATTGTTGGCGCCTCCCCTGCATACCTCTTTAAGTATCCATTGATTTCGTGAATCCGGAGCACGGGATACACACAGGCTTTCCATCTTTCATTCGTAAATACCTTTCAAACACATACTCACCACAAATGCTGCATTTGGCTTTATTGAATGAGCCTTTAGCCGGTGAGAACTTGAAATCGGGTTTAGGTTCAACCTTAAACATAAAATCATCTGATTGCTCATATACCCAGTTAATGACCTCTTCTGTAACTGGTTGTGGAATCTGAGATGGCTCAACTCCCTTTTTGCGATATACAAAAAACTCATATTTACCCATCTCGTCTATGAAATCAGGTGTGAGAGAGTAACGCACAGCACCCTTCTGTGGATGATAGAAAGTAGCCGCGAGTTTGCCGTAGAAAGTCTTGGCAATGAGCACCTTGCCATAGGTAGCACCAGTGGCTATTTGTATCCCATCTACCATACAGGTTTGGGGGTGTCCTTCACCGATTTCAGGAAATACAAAGAAGCCATGGTCCTTCTCACGTTCTACGCCGAGATATTCCATTGCCAGCTTGCCCATCCGGTAACCAATGGGCATAAACGGACAACGGTGACCGTGAAACTCAAATGCCCATTCCGGGGGAATATGTTGACTAGTCATGTTCTTTATCCTCCTTTATTACCTCTTTACGACTAGGACAGGTTTCTTGCAGTGCCTGATGATATGCTCCGAAACGGAGCCCAGCAGCATTTCTTTGATGTTGCTACTGCCGTGAGAACCGATGACTATGGCTGAGACATCTTCTTCGTTCTCCACCCTCAATATCTCTCTGAAGGGGCTGCCCTTTTCAATTCTTACTTTGACAGCAAAGCCCTTCTCCTTAAGCTCGGACTCTATGACCTGCAGTTCTTCTTTGACTGCCTTTTCCATTTGCTCTTGCAGTTCCCCCTCAACTTCTTTGAGACGCTCTCGAGCCCAGGCAATCTGTAGAGGAAACCTCATGATTTCCCTCTCATCAATAATATGCAGGATTACGACCTCCCTGGTTCCAGCTTCCTTCAACTTTTTTACATACTCCAGGGCTTTCCTTGATACTTCTGAAAAATCGGTCGGGTACAGTATTTTCGTGAACATTTTTATTCCTCCTTCAGGAGCCCATACCTTTTAGCCGCTTCCCTGATATCCTCCTCGGTTACGCCGAAGTTCGCCTGGTTGGTGGCCATCGCTACCAGAGTATCTGCGTCAGGGAGGTAGCCGATGGTCGCCAAGGCGTCCCCGCAGTAGACTAAAGGATACATCCCATCACCGAAATATTTCTCCGCGACAGAAGCTAGAGCATCCGGGCTCCAATTCCCCTGTTGTTTATCTATCACCTCGACCTCGCCTGCCTCCTTGAGCCAGCTTCCCACTATCTCACGCACAGACTCTGGAGGATATGCCGTGCAGCATGACTTCAGACCACCATCTAATACAATCGTTACTTTCATTTTCACCTCCTCACCTAGTTTTATTATTTCATTTGCACCGTTCACTTCATTCTAGTAAAGTCTTCACGATAAGTTCTTTTGCCCTTTTCACCTCGTCGTCAGAGATATACTCCATAACCCCTTTTATGCCCTCACTGATGTCCTCGTGCAGAGCTTTCTTTTTCATGCCTATATCTCTGGTGAGCACAATGCTCTTGGTTGGCTTGAAGCCCGACTGCTCAACAGTCTTCCTGGCGCATTCAAAGGGGCAGCCATCCACAGTGATAACCTTCCTGGCTGCTTTGGTCTTGCCCACAACTGGCTTCACCCCGAGCGGCAATCCAGCTAAACATCCGATAGCCACCTTCTCCAGGCCCAACTCCTTAACTGCTTCAAGGCAAGCCAGGGCGCTGGTTATGCCGGTGTTTGACATGCCGCCATAACAGGAAAATATGACGTTCTCATGTGTCTTCATCCCTTCTTCCCAGTGTTTTTCTTCTGCCATATCAGTTCACCTCCTTGTTTTTAACTTTCTTGGTTTCAGTCCAATTGATTGCACTTTGGCTCCTTTAGTAGCCGAGGATAGTTCTCAAAGGGTCGCATCCTTTGTACTGCTCTTCCTTGGCTAGCACCTCTACAAGTAAATCTTCCACACGATTCTTATCGCTCTGCGAAAATTGCTGGAATTGAGGACTCTCCATAAACGTAGTAATATCCTCCCGTAACCTTAAGAGCTCAACCTTGCCTTGGGCGACCTTAAGTCTGTTTTCGAGTTCTCTTATAGATAAGTTCACACTCGCTTCCCAAATAGCCTTTTGTATTCACCAAGCAGCGCCTTCGAGTAATCAGCTTCTGCAGCAGGCGCCACATAATTGTAAATCTTGACCCTTTGGAGCAGTTCTTTTTTGATAGCCTCGTCGTCGGCTAGCCGGAGGTCGGCAACCTCCTTGAGAATGTTCTCCAGGTTCGCAATGCCCACCTGGAACCCACCGGGCAAGGCCAGTTTCTTTATCATCCTGGCAGCGGCTGCGGGACAGCATGGTTTCTCGCCTGCCATTTTTACCTCCTTGTCTATTTGCACGGCTCCTGTAGCGAGATTCATCTTCTATCTTTTGTTTTTATCCTCTCTGGTTAAGGCGTTGGCAATTAACTGGGTAAGCTCGGCCTTGGTGGGCACTCGCCCAGCACAGACCAGCTCTTCGTTGATTACCAACCCAGGAGTGGTCAGGACTGCATACTCCACTAGTTTGTTGATATCCTTGACCTCTTCTATCGTGGCATTAATGCCGAGCACTTTCACCACCTCTCTGGTGGTCTTTTCCAACTGGTGACATCTGGCACATCCAGTCCCTAGAATTTTTATGTTCATCCTTCTGCCTCCTTGTCAATTTCTCGAAAATCAATTTCCTTTCCTGACGTTCCAAGCCCTATAAGCTGGTGACAAAACCATATATCAATCCCGCCGCTGTACAACATGCGATTATGATAACTACATACCAGAAAAGCCTCCTGTTTCCAATTAACCGCCGAATGACAAGCATGCTGGGCAGTGAAATCACCGGGTCAGAAAGTAAGTAAGCCAGCAGAGGTCCTCTCCCCATGCCAAGGTCTAAAAACAAACGTGCCATGGGCACTTCCACCAGCGTTGGGAAGTAAGCAACAACTCCGAACAGGACTGCTGCGAATGTAGCCCCTACTGTTGTGCCTCCGAAATGCTGACTGACGAACTCGGCTGGAATTACTACTCTGAGCATACCTGCCACAAAAACACCCACCAGCAACAAGGGAACAATGGTGCGGACAAAAACCCATGTTTCCCTCATCCAACTCAGCACGTCATCTCGACTTAATGCACGCCGCGCCACGAATATAAGCGCTATCAAGAGCGGAGCAAGTCCAATCAATTTCACCTTAAGAAGCTGTATTGCGGGCGAAGCTCCCCACAATAAGACGGCAAGCAGAAGCCCAAAGAACGTCCAGAGCCACTTGGAGGTAGGGCTATTCCCGGCCAGGGGGAAGGCCTGTCCTGCTGCCACATCAGGTGCATTGCCAGATATTTTGTCAGGGAATAGAGCGTTCATGCTGGTGCCGATGATGACAGCAAAGCTGACAGAAAGGATAATTCGGGCCAGGGCCACGTCTACACCAATCAGCGCTGAGGTATAGATGACGGCCAGGATATTGGTAGCCGGGGCAGTATAAAGAAAGACAATCGCTGGTCCAAGGCCGGCCCCGCTTTTCCGTATTCCGGCAAACAGCGGTAAAATAGTACAGGAGCAAACAGCCAGGCACAGTCCAGCCGCAACCGACATAGGATAAGAGATATACTTGGGCGAGTGTGGCCCGAGGTAGCGGAGGATTCTCTCTTTGGGGAAAAGCGCGTAGAGTGCTCCGGCTAGGAAAAACGCAGGCACCACAAAGGGCAAATGAACCAGGAGATAATCCTTGAGAGTAGCCACACCACCTTCAAGAAGCTCAATAACTAATGGCATATCCTAAATTCCTTTCCCAACTACGCATAAGCGCATATAACTGCCCAAAAACTATCTGGGCATTGCCCTTGGGCCGACTCGCACAGCGTGGCTTAACCTTTCCCTGTCCTGCAAAATAATTTCTTCATTAACGAGGGAGCCGCGGAGCATTTCGATTAGGGGGGCAGCATAGCTACTGGTTGCTTGCTCGGCGATAGAATAGATCACCCATGGCCCATCTCTCCTGGATTTAACAAAGCCAGCATCTTCAAGGACACGCAGGTTGCGCGAACCGCGGGACTGAGAGATGTCCAATGCCTGCATAACCTCACAGACACAGCACTCCCTTTCTAAGAGGACTTTCAGAATTCTAATCCTGGTCTCGTCAGACAGAGCTTTAAACAACTTCGCGAAGTCTCTCATTGTTGTGCTCGGTTATATGCATATATTCGAATATCCGCATTAGGTTAAACATTTTATCCCGGAAGATCTTGACTGTCAAGCCATCTCATCTTATTTAATGCGGCTCTTGGATGCCCAGAACAGTAAGCCGGCTGATACATTTTATGCCTCTAACACCGGCAGGAGCGAAGATCATCGTGCCTGGTTCAGCATCCCACTGTTTTGCGCCGGCGGTGAAGACGCCTCTACCTGATACCACATAGAAGAAGACATCATAGGGCTCATGGTGAGGAGGTATTTCGTACCCATCGTCTAAACATATGACAACTATATTGAAGTGCTTGCCTTTGAACACATCGCTCTTGGTCCTGTCACCCGTGATAAACTTCGCGAACTGGTCTATGTCATACTTCTGCTCTCTGGCATAGCTTTGGCTTCTATTCGGTTGTACCATGTCATATCCTCCGGGGCATCGTCCTATGATGCAGCTTCATGGCTATCACTAGAAAAAGAGCGGTGAAAGCCAGCAAAACTAGAAGATCCACAGCTACGGGCAAATGGCCCTGCCCTTGGATACTGTATCGGGCGATGTCGGTAAAGTAAGTCAGGGGTGAAATGTAGGCAACTGCCTGCCCCCAAGCAGGGAGCTGGTCTAGCGGAATAAAGATGCCGCTGATGAATACCACCGGAAATTTCACCACGGAGGCAATCATGTTGATCGTAGCTGGCAGGTTAGTGGGAGGAATAGAGAAAACAGGGCCCAGAGACGCAAAACAAAAAGCCGCCAGAATAACTGCCAGAGCGAAAATGATTGGGT
>Ga0315277_10012998_pt1 | contig 10396 bp, 7 predicted proteins | sample YL17G05_15_MG_FD_203695 | JGI IMG/M metagenome (GOLD analysis project Ga0315277, IMG submission 203695) | Sediment microbial communities from Yellowstone Lake, YNP, Wyoming, USA - YL17G05_15 | ecosystem: Environmental > Aquatic > Freshwater > Lake > Sediment | place: USA: Wyoming | collected...
CTAAAGCCCACCAAAAGGCTGGGTGGTTGCGATCTTCTCCAGCGCTTCCTGTTCATTCTCGAAGATCGGGAAGACCCTGTTCAAGCGCGCCAATTCCAGAACCGAGCGCGCGTTGTTGCGCAGTCCGAAGAGGCCGAAACGGGTCTGGGTACGCTGGGAAAACTGTAAGCCTTCCACCAGCGTGGCAATCCCCGAGCTGTCGATGTAGCTTACGCCGCTCATGTTGACCAAGATATCGGCCCCCCCCAAGCGCATCTCCTTCAGCAACGCTTCGCGGAGGTTGGGCGACGAGTAGAGGTCCACCTCGCCGGTGCAATCGATAATCGTGGCATTATTGGCGTTCCTGACCTGGACTTTCATCTTGCAACGCAGCCTTTCCCGAAAGGTACTTGACGAGTTTGAGCCGGTTTCCCGCTGGAAAATCCTCGTCGAACGAGGTCACGTCCATGAAACACTTGATGAAAAACGTCCCCAGGCCCCCCGGGCGGACCTCATCCACCGAGCGCGGCTGGAGCACCTCGGGCGGAACCTTGGGCCCTGAATCCTCAAGGACAAACTCGATGCGATCGGGAAAGGCCGCAATCTCCAATGCCAACGACGCATCGCGCCGGTTGCCGTAGGCGTGCCGGATCACGTTGCTGGCCGCCTCGTCAATCGCCATGGCCATGCAATCCGCTTCCTCGGTCGTGAAACCAATCTCCTGAGCGCGGTATCTTACCACAGCCCGCAGGATGTTCAGGAGCCTGGGATCGCTGCTCAGGACGATTCGCATCAGGTCGGTGGACGGTGCTTTAGATCGGCAGCCCTGCCATTTCACCGGCGCCTCAAGGGTGACTGCGCCGAACAACCTCCACGTTCGCTCCCCCCACTGCGATGGTACAGGCTGCCTCGGATGAAATCAATCCTTCTGTCGCGGGCCGGAGTGAGCTGCGCTGAGACGCGGCTTGGCGCCGGTCTTCGCGATCCGCATCAAAGCGAGAAGGAATAGGTCAGCTTCACCGCGAACCTCTGCTCGCGCAACTGTTCCGGATTTTCGGCGGCCAAGCTGGCAAAACGCGTTCCCAGGTTGTAGACGACAATGAGGTCGCTGTCCGGCCGGTAGGTGTACCGGATGCGGAAGTTGACGCTGGCTGCCTGGTGTTCCGCGGTATTGACCTGGGCAAAAGTACTGGCGCTCAGAAACCGCGAAAAAGCATAGCTGAACTGGGCTCCGGCCAAGTTGACGTCGAAGTTGCCTTGCAGCAGGCGAAAACGGTTCCACCGGTTGAGGAGCGAGACAGCAAAGCGCGGGTCGGGACGGTACTGCGACTGGAAAGTCAACTCGTTGAGCCTGCCGGTATAGAAACGGCCCCATCGCTCTCCTACTCCGAAGGTGAAGAGCCGGTCTTCCGCCGATCTCACGCTCACCAGATGGCGGGTGAAACGGTAGACGCCGACCGGGATATCGACATTCTTGTAGATGTTGAAAGGTTCGTCGAGGCGCTGGACCGTGGAGTCGAGGAGGGTGCTCTCCGCAACCGCGCCGTTGTTGAAGAGTGCGCGGAAGTTCACGACCCATTGCTGCGACTGCAGCACGCCCTGCGTATTGGGGCTATGGAACAGTATCCCTTCGATGTTGAGTTCGCGCACGCCACGGACCTTCGGGCGCGGCGTCAGGTTAAGGTACAGGTAGGTCGGGTTGTGGTCCGTGATCATCACGAAGCCGACGGCGGGATTGAAGTTTGGCTGGACGGTGGCGTGGTCCGCAATCAGAGTCATCCCTTTGCTGCGGAACTGCAACGTGCCCCCCGCCGTGTAGTCCTTGCCCTGCAGGCCGGGCGACCGCGTTTTGGCGTAGTACCCGCTGAGGGTCAGGTTCTTGAACAGCACCAACTTCCCGTCCACTCCGCCCGCGCGGTTGAACGGTTCCTCGGCGCTCCCCGATTCCTTGTCCACTACCATGATGCCGACGTAGGAGTTGTCCAGCAGCGGACGCTTAACCCGCAGCACGCTGTAGTTCGCGTAGGGGTTGGGCCCCTGGGCGCGAGTCTTCACATCCATCAGCCCCAGTTCGAAGCCGCCCAATTTGCCGGCAAGTTTCGCGCCTCCGTCCACCGGCACCTCCTGGCCCGTATCCGGATCAATCCCCACCTGCCGGCTGAAGAAAAGCGTGTCCTGGTACCAGGTCTGGAACTGGAAGACGTCAGAGTTTTCCAAGAAGAACCGGCGTTTCTCCGGGAACAAAATGGGGTAGGGCGTGATGTTGAATTGCTGTTGGTCCACGTCGGTGTCCGCAAAATCCGTGTTCAGCGTAAGGTGTGCAACGAGGTTCGCGCGCAGCCCGTATTTGATGTCCAGGCCGCCGGTGTGAAGGGCTTTCGTCTTCTCGCCACTGAGGCTGCGGAATCCACCCAGCGCGTAAGGCTTCAGAGTCAGCAATCTTCCGGATTCAATATCTTTGAGGCCTTTCAGCTCGCCGGCTTCGGAAATCTTCCAGATCCCGTAGACGCGGGAGTACGCCGACCACAAGTCTTCTTCGTTCTTGCGGCGTATGAATCGGCGGAAATTGACGCCCCACCGGACGTCGGTCCCCGCTTTGAAATTCAGCGTGCTGAAGGGAATTTGAATCGTGGCGCTCCAGCCGCGGTCGCTGATGCGCGCGGCAGAAACCCAGAGGCTGTCCCAGCTGGAATCAAAGTCGATAGGCCGGCCCTCGGTGAAGGGTCGCTGCTCTTCCGTGATCAACCCGTCGCGCTGCGTGCCCAGCGCGTTGACCTCAAACACGTACCCGTTGCGCCGCGAGTAGGTGGGGTCAATCAGCACCTGAAAGCTGTCGTCCAGGTACATCTCCAGATCGCGGCGGAACTGCATCGCCACGATGCGCCGCGGGTCGGAATCGAAGCAAGCAATGCCGAAATAGACGTGGCGGCTGTCGAACAGGACGTAAACTTCGGTTCTCTCCGTCGGCTCCGTCCCCTCAAGGGGTTCGCGCTGCTTGAAGTCGAAAATTGGTTGGGTGCGCTTCCAGAGCGGGTCATCGAGCGTGCCGTCCAGGCGCGGGGGTCGTTCAACCCTCGCCGCAACTATTTCTTTGGCCCGAGCCGCTTCGTTCGGAAGCTGCGATGCTGCGGTCGCCGGCGACAGGAAACTCGTCAGAACCCAAAGTGCCAGAAAAAGGACGACCAAGAATTGGGGGTGCATTCTGTGGATGAATCAGTGGCTGCACCGCGGCTTCCCTGGGACTGCGGGCCGGAAAGGTCACGCGGCCCCGGCTGTGCAATCCGGCAAGCCGGCTTCAAAAGACCGGGCCTGGCTCAGGGCGAGCGCTACACCTGGTCCTGGGTCTTGTAATCACAGGCCTCGCGGCAATCGATGCAATAGTATTGCCCGTCTTCGGTGAGCCGCACGCCGTAGTCGGATTGGCAAAGCCCGCAATACTTGTGGCAGGTGCAGCGCTCCTCTGTCTGATCGCACACCGCGCACTTGAATTCTTTCCAGACCATAAAATCAACGCCTCGCGTCGTTGCTATGACTGCATGCGTTTCCGTCGCCGCCCATTCTGGGCCATGGACCGGACAAAATCAACCGTTGCCAGGAACTGCTCGTGGCGCTGTCTTTAAGATGGGCCAATCGGAGCAATGGAGAACGACGCGGGGCAACCTATTCACTCCTGTGTTCGTTACCTTGACCCTTTTGCGCTGCCTGTGTTAGCTTGGCTGCTCGCGTTTGAAACGTCTTCATTTTCTGAGGGGAGGCTGTTGTCCACGCCGGGCAGGCCCTAACTGCAAGAGGGCTGACGGAGGGCGCGGAGCGGGGAAGGCGGCCTCCAACCCCAGCCCCCTTCCCCCACACCCCCATCCCCCACGGGAGGAAAGGGCCCACGTCGAGACACAACCCAACTTCGCCGACATTAACTTATGGCCGACGAAAAGGGGCCTTGACTTTGGGGTCCAGTTCCGACGCAGCAAACACCTCCGGTCGCCGCCGCAACTCGAAACAGGATTGCCAGACAACAAATAGGCCGGGGAGGGTGACTTCCCTTCCCGGCCTCGCAATACAACTCCGTGGCCTTGAGACAACGGACCACGGACACCGGACAACTGGCGTGTTTCTAAATGTCGTAATACAGCGCGAACTCGTAGGGGTGGGGGCGCTGCGCGACGGCTTGGACTTCGTTTTTCGTCTTGTAGTCGATCCAGGTCTCGAGCAGTTCCTCGCTGAAGACATCGCCCTTGAGGAGGAAGTCGTGGTCTTTCTCGAGGGCCTTGAGCGACTCTTCGAGCGAACCCGGAAGCGACGGAACTTTCTTCAGCTCCTCGGGGCCGAGGTCGTAGATGTCCTTGTCCAGCGGCTCGCCGGGATCGATTTTATTTTCCACGCCGTCGAGTCCGGCCATCATCATGCCTGCGAACGCCAGGTACGGGTTGCACGACGGGTCGGGGGGACGGTATTCGACGCGCTTGGCCTTGGGGCTGGCCGAATACATCGGGATGCGGCACGCGGCGCTGCGATTCCGGCGCGAGTACGCCAGGTTGACCGGCGCCTCAAAGCCGGGGACAAGCCGCTTGTAGGAATTGGTGGTCGGCGCGATCAGCGCGGCCAGCGCGGGAGAGTGTTTCAGTAATCCCCCGATGTACCAGAGGGCGGTCTGGCTGAGGCCCGCATACTTGTCGCCGGCGAAGAGCGGCTTGCCGCCTTTCCAGAGGCTCTGGTGGGTGTGCATGCCGGAGCCGTTGTCCTGGAAGAGCGGCTTGGGCATGAAGGTCACGGTCTTGCCGTACTGGTTTGCGACGTTGCGGATGATGTACTTGTAGAGCATCATCCCGTCAGCGGACTTGACGAGCGAGTTAAAGCGCTGATCGATTTCGCTCTGGCCGCCAGTGGCCACTTCGTGGTGGTGGCACTCGATGTTCAGTCCCGCCTTTTCCATGGCCAGCACCATTTCAGTGCGCAGGTCCTGGTAGTGGTCGGTGGGCGGAACGGGGAAATAGCCTTCCTTGTAACGGGGGCGATAACCCAGGTTGTCTTTCTCGCGCCCGGAATTCCACCGCCCTTCCTCGGCATCGATGAAGTAGTAGCCGTGTTGCTGGGCCTGGTCAAAGCGGACGTTGTCAAAAATGAAGAATTCGGCTTCCGCTCCGAAATAGGCCGTGTCGGCGATACCGGTGTACGCCAGATAGGTCTCGGCTTTCTTGGCGATGTGGCGTGGGTCCTTCAGGTAGTGCTGCTTCGTGATCGGGTCGATGATGTCGCCGATCATGACCAGCGTGGGAACGTCGGTAAAGGGATCGAGCATGTACCAGGTCGGGTCGGGAACGAGCAGCATGTCGCTCTCGTGAATGGCGGCCCAGCCGCGGATGCTGGAACCGTCCATCCCAAACCCGTCCTCGAAGGAGCTCTCATCAACTTCGTGCAGCGGATACGAAACGTGATGCCAGATTCCGGGAAGGTCGGTAAAGCGGAGGTCAACAACCTTCACGTTGTTGGCGGCGGCAAACTCCAACACGGTCTTCGCGTTCATGGAACCTCCATAAGAATTTTTTCTGGGGCCGATAAACCACTCAGATGCAGGCTGAAATGATTTCGGCCAGTCAACATATCCCGCACCGCAGAATTAGTCAAGGCCCGCCATCCCCAGTAAATTCGCGGTTGCGCGGGAGAGGCTGCCCGCCTGCTGCCCGCCGGCCGCGCGCGGGTCAGCGGGAGTGCGCCGCAGAATTCCCGCGCCCGCGCGCGTGCCGGCGGCACGGCGTGCTGACAGTCCAGAATTCCATTGACACTTTTCTCGGCTTTTTGTTACGTTACAAAAATCTTAACGGCCGAGGGAAAGGTTTCAGGAGGGCGGAAGGAACGGGATGTTCGTACCGAAAAGGATGTTCCTGACCAAGGGTGTCGGGAAGCACCGCGAGAAACTGACCAGCTTCGAGCTGGCCCTGCGCTCGGCGGGGATCGCTTCCTGCAACCTGGTACGTGTTTCCAGCATATTTCCTCCCCGTTGCAAGCTCATCCCGCGCAGCGAAGGCATAAAAGAGCTTAGGCCCGGCCAGGTCAGTTTTGTCGTGATGAGCGAGAACTCCACCCGCGAGCCGCATCGGCTGATTGCCGCCTCGGTCGGCGTCGCCATCCCCACTGACCGGAACACTTACGGCTATCTCTCCGAGCATCACTCCTTCGGCGAGACCGAGGAAGTGGCCGGCGAATACGCGGAGGAACTGGCGGCCGAGATGCTGGCCACGACCCAGGGCGTGGAATTCGATCCGGACCGGAGCTGGGATGAGAAGAAGGAAATCTACCGGATCTCGAATAAAATCGTCCGGACCATGCACATCACCCAGTCGGCGATCGGAGACAAGCGCGGGCTCTGGACGACGGTTCTGGCCGCATCCATTCTGCTGGGCATCGGTGAGTAGTCTCCCCGCGCGGACCTGCTCGACCTTGCCTCCCTGCCGGCCAGAGGGCGCGGCGATTCCAACCCTAGTTCAGGCGATGCTCATTAACTCGAGGGGTTAGCATGCGCAAACACAAAATTCTGTCCAAGCCAACCCGGCCGCTGGCCATCGATCGCCGCAAGAACGTGGCGCACCTGCTCGAGAAGATGCAGGGGATTTCGTTCCAGGGGCGGAACCTCGCCACCGCCTACCAGGTCTGGAAGCGCATGCTCGGCGACCGGACGATGATCATGATGGGAATGTCGGGCGCCATGGTTCCGGCCGGCATGCGCCGACTGGTCGTCTATCTGATCAAGAATCGCCTGATCGATTGCCTGGTCTCGACCGGCGCCAACTTCTTTCACGACCTCCATGAAAGCCTGGGGCGATTCCACTTTCAGTGCTCGCCGGGCGTTGACGACGTGGCGCTCCAAAAGAACCTGATCGATCGCATGTACGACACGCTCGCGGATGAGGAGGAATTCCGCGAGGAAGACGCTTTCATCGGGCGCTTCGCTTCGACCCTTGACCAGTCGCGCCCTTACACGACGCGCGAGTTTCTGAACTTGCTGGGGAAGGAAATCTCGAAGCGGTCCAAGGAAGACGGCATCGTCACGGCAGCCTACCGAGCCGGCATCCCGCTTTACTGCCCTGCCATCGGCGACTCATCGATTGGCATCGGAATCGCTGAGAACCGCTACCTCGGCAAAAACCGATTTACGTTCGACGTCATCGGCGATGTGCTGGAAACCGCGCAACTGGCGGGAGAATCGCCCTCCAGCGGCGTGATTTACTTCGGGGGCGGGACTCCCAAGAATTTCATCCAGCAAAGCGAAGTGACGGCCACCTTCATGCGTCAGGCGCACAACGGCCACAAGTACGCGCTGCAGGTCATCACCGACGCCGCGCACTGGGGCGGGCTCTCCGGCTGCACCTTTGAGGAAGCGCAGAGCTGGGGCAAGATCGCCCACGATGCCAGCCTGGCGACGGTCCATTGCGACTCGACCATCGCCATGCCGATTCTGGTCACGGCTCTTTCGGAGCACGCCGCACTGATCCGCAAGCGCAAGAAGCCCGTCTTCGAAATGGGGCGCGAACTGAAATTCACATTCCCCAAATAAGAACGGGGCGATCGTGACGATCGCCCCGTTCTCCTACAGACGAACTCGATTATCAGAATTCGTAGCGGAGTGCGAACTGCATGACCCGCGGATTGGTCAGCAGATTGGTGTAGTTTCCAAACTCCGAAGACGCATCGAGCTCGGAAAGGTGTGACTGCACGTCAAACCGCACCGAGTTTGTGATGTTGAACACCTCCCAGCGGAACTGCAGCGAGTGGTTTTCCGCGTAAGGCATCTTCCAGCGCTTGCTGAGCCCCATGTCGATGTTGAAGAAACCGTCGCCACGAAGGATGTTCCGCATTCCCGATTCTCCCGGGCGGGCGTATCGAAACGCGTCCAAGGCCGCCTTCGGGTTCGCAAAGGCGTTCGGGCCGTCATTGGTCTTGGTGGTTTTGGTCTGCGGCGGCTTTCCGTGGGGCAAGGCCCAGCCGCCCAGTTCCCAGTTGGTCGCCCAGGTGTAACCGTTGGCGATGCTGAACGGGAAACCACTCGTCCAGCGGAAGAGGCCGGCCACTTGCCATCCCCCGATCACCGCGTCGAGCGCGCCGTGGGAATCACGGCCCCAATGGCGGCCGCGCCCGAACGGCATCTCGACAACCCAGTTGGAATTGAACTGATGCCTCGTGTCGAAGTCGGAAACGCTGCGCAGTTGCTTGTGGTTCCACGAATTGATGACCTGACCGCCGAGACCACCCACCCAATCGATGCGCTCGGCATCCGAGGAAAGGTCGACCGACTTGGAAAGAGTATAGTTGAAATCAAAGCCCGCGCCCTGCCCGAAGCGCCTTCGCACCGTCAACTGAAAGCCGTGATAGTTCGCATTGCCGCGCGAGCGCCAGGCGTAAAGCGACGAGTACTGTGGGTTGTAGAAGGAATTGAGCCCTGCTACGGGTGTGGCAGGGTAGCCGAACAAATCCAGGTAAAAGAGGGCCGTCGTCTCATTGTGCAAGAGACCATTGACGGGGTCGCCGAAAAGATCGAAGGCCGCCTGGGCTGCCGATGGAGTGAGGCTCTCATCGGCCAACGGGTAGGGTCCTGGACCAAAAAGATTGGTCCAGTACGCGGCGGTCGAGCCGACCAGGCTGTCCGTCACATCGGGGGTCCGATAGCCGGCATCTCCCAGTTCGGAGAGTCGCGATGCCGCCGTGAAGTAGTCAATCCCCGTCTTCGGGTCAACCAGGTTGAGGGGCATGGCGAGATCCTGCTGCACCAGGAGCCGATGAGCGATTCTCCCAACATAGGCAGCCTCAATGGAGAAGTTCTTGGGCAGTTCGCGGCTGATCGAAAAGTCGAACATATAGGAGTAGGGTGTTCGGATGGAGTTGTCGAGTCCCCAGGCGATGGCGAACCCGCCGGAATCGAGGGTCGAGGGGAACTCCTGCGGGAAATCAACGTGCTGCGCCGCCGGAACAGTGATCGAGGCCGGAACGTGATTCAGTCCACTCAAGCGAGGGGCAGACTCGACGGTCTGAATTCCCGCCGGGTTGGTCAGGTTCGTTGATAGCCCAAACGACCCGTTGCGATCAAAGGTGTTCAGCAAGCCGGAGCCGATGCGGTCGTAGACGATACCGAAGCCCGCCCGGATCGACGTCTTGTCCGCATCCCCAAAGAGCCGCTTCGCCCAACCCCAACTGGGCCGCGGCGAATAAGCAATGGCCACCCGGGGCGAGAAGTTGTTTTTGTTCCAGTCGTAGAACCCCGGCTTGCCATTGGCCGGGCCCGCCAGGTCAAAGGATACCAGTGGATCCTGGTTGGAAGGGATGCCTTTGGCTCCATTGATCCCCCGCTGCTCGAACCACTTTCCCAGGCTGACTGAGGGCGCCACTTGCAAGCCGGTCGTCTCCCAGGGCGGGGAGAACAACTCGTACCGCAGGCCCAGATTCAGCGTCAGGTTCGGCTTGATGCGCCAGGAATCCTGGAAGTAAATCTCGTATTCATCCGCGCCGAAATTCCGGTGGGTCGGGGTACCGAGAGGAAACGCGTTGCCTGACCGGTCGTAGTTATAAACGGCGTCGGCCTCACTGACGATGCCGAGCAACGCCATGGCGGGGAAATCGAAGGAATTGTTGAAGTCGGGATCGACCGTGGGATAGCCGTTTACCGGAGGATCGAGCGGATTCCCGGTGTTAGCCAATCCTGCCGTGTCCAGCCAGGAGGCGTTGGTCGAGCCGCTTGGAAAGGAATTTTCCAGGCTGAAGCGCTTGTTACGGATGAAGCGCAGGTTCGCTCCGAATCCGAAGGAATGGCGGCCTTTTACCCACGAAACGTCGTCCACAAAGTTATGGACCGGGAAGGTGAAGCCGCGGCTGTAAGCGAAATTCTGCTGGATGGCGGTCTCATTCAGCCCGCGAAAAATGATCCAGGGTTGGTCCGAATTGCCCAACACCGCGTGACTTTGACGCGTGAATCCCCAGCGGAAGTTGTTCACGAGAGTGGGCCGAAGGATCGCGGTATGGCCCAGCACAAATCCTTTGCTGTAGTCGGGGGTACTTCTCAGCGAGCTCCCGCCGGGCAGATAGGGGATGCCTTGATTGCTGGCGTTGAGCAGGTTCGCACGCCAGAAGAGGCTTTGATTTCCGCTGGAAGTCAGCTTGTAATCCAGCCGGGCAATGTACCGGTCGAACCGCCGTTGCACCGGTCCGGGGAAGCGATAGCCTGAGAAGTTCAGGTCATCACCCACCGAGGTATCGTTCGGCATGGGGTAAGACTGGAAGAAGTTCAGCACCACGGAATTCGGTCCCAGCCCCAGCGGGTCCATGGCGGTCAGGTCGTCTGGCGAGAGGGCCTGTATGCCGCCGCCTTCCGAAGGATCGATGGGATACTGCACAATTCCCTGGCGAAGCGTGGCGGTGGGCACGGTCCGAACAA
>Ga0315277_10013000_pt1 | contig 10396 bp, 12 predicted proteins | sample YL17G05_15_MG_FD_203695 | JGI IMG/M metagenome (GOLD analysis project Ga0315277, IMG submission 203695) | Sediment microbial communities from Yellowstone Lake, YNP, Wyoming, USA - YL17G05_15 | ecosystem: Environmental > Aquatic > Freshwater > Lake > Sediment | place: USA: Wyoming | collected...
TACACGAGGTGCTAGGAGTATGTCTTCTTCACAGGATTTGGCATTTTCGTCACAACATAGATAAAGATTTCCGCAACGATTCGTTTTTATTCTGTCAGAATGTCCGTAACCAGCTACGCCTGATGCAGCAACGAGTGGTTTATCTGGTAGTTTCAAAAGTATTTCTTCGATAAAAGCGGTTTTTGTTTCAGCATTATCCAAGGCCTCTATTATCACATCCACATCTTTGAAAGGTTTTTCCATGGAACCCTTCTCTAATTTTTTATTATAAATTTCAACTGTTATCTTAGGATTGATTTTCTCTAAATTTTTTTTCATTGATTCTGTTTTACTCTTTCCAATTTGGTCTAAAAAATAGTATTGTCTAGTGAGATTATCCTCTTCAACATTATCAAAATCAACTAATACAAGACGCCCTATTCCAGCACGAGCGAGAGCGACAGCTGCATTAGAACCAAGACCGCCAAGTCCAGCTATGCCCGCACTTGATTCTTTCAATTTTTTCTTTATTTTTTCAGATTTAGGTTTGTTCATGAGCCTTACCATTTTTCCCAATATTTAGGATGAATGCTTGGCGGTTTTTCTCCTTTGCCGTATTTTCCTCCCCAAACGTTCAAACCTGCTTTTTCATCCTCGTCTATCTTTTCTTGGAGCATTTTAAGCATCTTAGGATCATCCATTCCTAATTGCTTCATTTTCTGAGGTGTTGGAACACCGTTTGGGGTCCAACCTCGTCTGTAATAAACAGCGTCAGCTAATTTCTGATATTGATCTCTTCTAAAATCATACATGAGTTTCATTTTTTCTTTTGTGTTTAATTTTTCGGCATCCTCTTTTTTAAGTTCCATTTTTTCAATAAGTTGTTTGTCGTACCTATCTTTTCTTGACACATATTCCATTTCTGTAACCGGTCCCATAGATCTGTAGGGTATCCAATCATCCTTTCTTCGCCCGCGTCCCAGCCATACATTCATGGCACGTTGCCAGTTGTAGCATCTTTCACTCTGAAGTATAATATCCTCTTTCTTAACATTCCAACCAGTCACAGCATTTTGATATTCTACATAGTTCTGTACGTGCTCCGGAACCTTTGCGGGCTCATCAGTTTCAGCATTGTTAGCTGGCTCTACGTCATTCCATGGAAGTTTGCATAGACCGTTTAGTCCGAACCACGTTCTCCACATCGGGAAATAATGTAACGCTTCCGCTTTATTTTGAAAAGTTGGTATGGCATTATTTACCATGTCCATGAAAATTAGCCAGGCTTCGTCATGCTGTGGTCCCTTCAATGTTAATCCATATCCTCCCTGCATCGCGAGTGACTCCTTTGTGACATATTCAGAGTATTCCAATCCTTTACTTTCCATGCCGCAATCTTCGATAAGTTGAGGGTCGCCCCAACCGTTTTTAATTAACCAGTCCTTTAATCGTCTTATTCCCTTTGAGGCGACATTTACAAATTCTCCGTCATCCCCACGTGCTATTCTATGCATAAATTCCAAAACAGCTTCTCCGTTTCCAAAGCTAAGTTCAAGTCCATCGCATCTCTCTTTGTTTAGGATACCATATTCATACATCTCCATATAGAATGCCATGGATGTTCCGGTGGATATAGTATCAATACCATATGTGTCACAATAAAAGTTAAATTCAAGGATCCAAAGTGGGTCCCAAAAACTCATATTGGACCCAGCACCAATAGTTTCATATTCAGGGCCATCAACCGTTACTTTTTGTCCTTTGTAAGGGCCTGTCTTAACGGTGTATCCATCAACTGTTTTTGAACAAGCCATTGTACAACCATGCCAGCATCCATCTGGGATGACCTTGGTAAATAACTTATAGAACTTCGGTGAAGAAATCTTCGATATTTTAGGGAAACTACCAAAACGATAATTTTCAGTCGGAAGCAAATCATAGGCATCCATAATTTCTACGAGATGTCCTGTTCCAACAGCACGCATGTTGCACTGCGAACGGTCTAGATCACGGATTTCGCGATGCATCTTTGTTCCAAGTTTCGCAAGTGTTTCAGGGTCTGCGGGATGATTTGAAATCCCGTCTAGCCTCTCGATCTTAGTTACAATTGCCTTTACTTTTTTATCTCGTAGAACAGTTCCAAGGCCTCCTCGTCCAGCCTGTTTCAATCTGGCAACTTTTCTTCTTATATCATAGAACGAGAAGTTTAGGCATCCCCAGTAACTATGCTCTGCGCCTTTACCAGCAGAAACAACAGAAATTTTTTGTCTCGATTTTTCTGAATCCTCAGAAGCATACATGTGCGTAAGTTGCTCAGCAAGCAAATGGGAATTCGTTTCTTCAAGCGGTGCTGTCTCAATGGTTACCTTTCCTTTTTCGCCATCTATGACTACAACCACGTCATTCTTCGCTTTACCTTGGATCTCCAAGGCGTCAAAACCTGCAAATTTCAGATAGGGTCCAAAGAACCCGCCTACGTTACAATCACAAATAATGTTGGTTGAAGGCGAAATAGTAAGACACAGTGATTTCCCGGAACCAGGATATTGGGTGGTTCCGCATAAAGGACCTGTTGTGATTATTAATTCATTTTCTTCGCTGTTCCATCGAGTCGTTGGTTTAATAGAATCCCACAAAAGTTTTAATCCAAAACCCCGACCACCTGTAAATTTCTTTTTCATTTCATCAGTGACTGGTTTTTCTTTAATTGTATTGTTGCTGAGATTTACGTACAATGTGCGATTTGCGTATCCTTTGTGGACCTCGCCTTTTTTATAAGTGTACTCGGTAAGAATCCTGTGCGCGAATTTAATCTTTTTAAAATCCCATTTATGCTTTGTATTCCCTGTTTCATATTCCTCTATAGGTATTTGTCCGTCTACCATTTTATTTCCCCAGTTTGTGATAAACAACTTCTTTTACATCGTCGATTTTTACTTCTACTAGCTCAAGTGCGCCGTTTGGGCATGCACGAACGCAGGCACCGCATGAGATACATTTAAAAGGCTCAACTCTTGCTTCTGATTTTCTCATTGCACCAATTGGGCAGAAACCTACACAGGATTGACAACCAATGCAGATCTCTTTATCAAGCCACACCGTGCCGTTCTTTCTTCTTGTAATCGCTCCTACTGGGCATACATCAATACACAAACCACGTTGATTACAAACGTGCATTTTATAGGATTTTCCATCCTTTATAATTCTTATAGCTGACTTGTTGCCCCCCTCGTCTGATTTAAAATGGACTTGCGAGCAAGCTTTTTCGCATCCGCGTCCGCCATCACATTTTTCAGGATGGAATTTCAATATCTTTACAGTTTTCTTTTCATCCATAGCGTTGCACCTATAAATTCACCAACATCCAATTACCTACAATAAATAACCAGCAAAACGCAGATAGACCGATGGTTGTTGGATAGTACAAACGGTCCTTTATAGAAATGTCAATTTTTTTAACTAAAAGTGTTGCTGGTAATACTGCACCACCCATAAGTGCCGGTAAAAGTCCATCTGCGAGTATGTTAGGCATTAAAACAATCAAGTTTTCCAGATAGAAACCAGGCCCAGAGATCACAGGCGTCAAAATCTGAGTTAGGATATATCCCCCCGCATAAACTAAATACGCTGTTAAAATTCCGATGCTGCTCTGCGTCGTTAGAGTTTTAAGATCTTCTAAATCTATTTTATACCATATAAGCTCAAATATTGCACCTTCAGCCATGATGGCAAGTGCTGAGCACAGGTGACATCCAACAAACGGATTGAATATTCTAAGCGTGCCAGCAACTAGTCCCATTCCGAGTTGCATACCTGGTTTACGATAAAGCAATCTACTCGTTACTAGCAGTGTAACAGCGAATATTCCAGTCATTATAGCGCCAGCTGGGAGACCCGCTTCATTAAGCGTAGAGCCAATTATACATTCAGAAAAACCCCAAAGCGAGCCGAATAATAAAATTCCCGCGAATAGCCTCATTTTATCCATATTATTTCACCTGAATTTCAACTACGTCTCGGATCCAAAACGTATGTGCCGTATCTGGAAAATAAACCCTACCGTAATCGGTTAAAATGCCCGTCTGCATAATATCCCAGCTTATAGTTTGCTGGTACCTATCTTTTGCCTTGATGATGTAACTGTGACATGATAAACAACTAACACCCACTTTGCTCATTAAATCATCAAGTGCCACACCAGTTTTTTTCCCCTCATCTGTTTTGATTGTACGCATTGTGCCCATTGAAAAGAGTTGATTTATTGTGTAATCATATCCGTTTATTGAAATGGTATCTTTATTCACTTGTGTTGCGTGTACGTATGCTGCTGAAGAAATTCCTATTAAAAGTACGCTCATTGCAAGAAGTGGTATAAGTTTTTCCTTCCCCATAAACAATCGGTGCATTGATGCTATAATATCTATTTAAAAATTATGACTGGAGTTTTAATAAATTACTTTTCTATGAATCTTCTGCTCGCTTCGTGTCTTCTGATTACATTTTCTATTGCTTCTACGTCGCCTAAGCCCACTACGGCAAGTCTATCATCAATGATCTTTAGTGTACGTTGCTCTTTCATTACTGTAAAATGTGCAACTTCTTCTTTTGCCAGCTCTGCTTTGATCTCTTCTTGATTAGTTATATACCGAAAAGGTTTTGGTCTCCTCTTCTTAACAACATCCTCTTGAGATTCTGATCTTGCGAGTGCCTCGTCAACTATTTTATCAACTAATTCATCAATCGTTTTATCAGTTGGCATATCCATCCTCAATTATTCTAAATAACGTGTGTCCTTTTAAGGGTTTTCCAAATTAAATCAATAAGTTACGCTGATTACTTTATCAAGACCCTGTTTTTTTATTATTTTGCTGTATTTCCTAAGAATCTCTTCGTCTCTAGGTCTCCACTGGATTTTTTCTAGCAAGGCATATGCTATTTCATTGCTAATATTTTTAATTCGCTCGGGAGCTAGCTTTGTGTAGGATTCTAAAAATAATTTACACAACTCGATTTTTTCCTTTGTGAACATTGGATCCGTGCTTAGTATTGATGCGCATGCGCCAGCTATGTCTTCGCTTGGTACGCCCATTCTTGATTCTTCAAAATCTACTCCCCATATTTTATCATTGAAAATAAAATTTTTTAGTGTTGAGTCACCACGTATGCGAAATTGGCTTTCAGTTTTGAAGTGATCATGGAAATCCGCAAACCATTTTGCTAATAAAACTATTACTTTCTGCTTTTCACTTGTCGGAGCTTTTTCATTATTTATAAAATCGCATAGGTTCTCTCCAGTTATATAGCCCGTTGTCAAAACGTTGTTCTCTTCGTCCATTTCATGTACTGTTGGTATGTTTAGCTTTGATGAGCCTTCTTTTAAAACTTCATATTCAGTCTTCATCTGTTTTTTTAAACCAGGTACGAACCATTTTAATACCCGTGGTTTTTCGTTCATTGTTACATAAGCGACCGTATTCTTTTTGCTTTTTAATCTGATTTGGACTACGGTATCTTTGTATTTATCGACATTTTGAATGAGCTCCGCTATATCTCTCATCGCGTACTCTAAACTCGTGTATATATAAAAAATGTTGCGGTTGAAATGTAATTATTTTATGTGAGTTCGTTTATTTTTATATAATAAACCATTTTTGTCCATAAACGCGATGAAGTGATTTTTCCTTCGTCTAGAAAAGCTATCCATAATGGTCCCTTATCAGTAATGTAGTCCCCATCTATTTTGTATGCCAGAATCGTTGTCATGCTGCCAGTGTAGTTTGGAATTCCCGATTCGTTGTATACGTTTGCATTTCCGTTTATTTGACTTAGATTATAGTAGTATTCCTTAGTCTGGTTATCAGTTGCCTTAACTGCTATACTATAATTATAAGGTAGATTGAAATCATGACTTAGCAATGTTGTGATTTTTACCCCTATACAATTGAACGGACCATCTATTACAACCTGATCGGGTAACATTCCTACCTTAATATATCCGCCCGACCCAGTATATGATGTTAAATTTTCTAGTTGTTGAAGTGTATAATTAACTTGTTCATCTCCATAAACAACTGTTAAAATTGTTGCTTGTACCGGGGTTTGCGTTCCGCCTGATTTTTCTTTTTCCTGTGGTAAACTTATATATAGAATAGTTACGGCGGCTACTATGATTATCAGTGCAAGCACCATCGTTATAATTTTATTTGATTTATTCTCTGTTGGCATAAATCGTTGAAAACAAAATTTGTTTTTAAATGTTATGTAGCATCACTTTTCTCTGTATTTCTCGCTGTCAAATAGATGCCGGTGATGATAATCCCTCCGCCTAATACTGTATACTGTGAAGGAATCTGATTGATCCAGGGGATTGCAAATGCAAGCAACGTAGAACCAAGTGGCTCTCCAAGTAGAACCACAGATGCCAGTGATGCACGCACATGGCCTAGGGACCAATTGTACAAAGTATGTCCAAATATTCCTGCCACTACCGCCATCAATAATATTATTCCGTAAGCTTCTATGCTAAAGCCGTAAACAGGTGCATTAAAAAGAAGACAGATAATGAAAAGAACGATGGTTCCAACACAATACACTACAAAAGCATAGGAACCAACTGAAACGGTTTTGCGAATTTTTCTTCCGCCCAAGATATAAAGCCCCGCTGCTGCTCCTCCAAGTATAGCCAACATATTTCCTTCCAAAGTGTCCAATGTCCCTGTGGCAAATCCATAGTTTCCATAAACAAGAATAAGTACACCGCCCACAGAAAGTGCTATGCCCAGGGAATTTACAAATGAAAGTCTTTCTTTGAAGAAAAAATGAGATACTGGCCCGACAAGAAGCGGATGTGCAGTAACAAGAATCACCGAACTTGCTACAGATGTTAATTTAAGCGAGGTAATCCACAGTGCAAAATGCGCCGCAAGAATTACACCAATGAGAATCATTATGTATAATGTTGAACGTGGCAAGTTAAGAAGCTCTTTTCTAGTTTTACTGCGTAAAAAAACTAAAGGCATTATGAGAAGCGTTGTAAAAAATAATCTGTAAAATGCTATTGAGAGCGATGGTACATTATTTTGGATTGATACTATGAATATAGATGCGAAAGACACTGAGACGATTGAAATGAAAAGGGCAATGTATGGTTTATTGCTCGTGTCCATAGTTGAGACAGGTAATGGAAAAGCAAGCTTTTTGACTTTCTGTTAAGAACGTATGATTCTACCAAAGTAAAACATATAGACCTATGTCGATATATGCGACTTGATCAGTATGAAAAAACCAGTTGTTTTTGGATTCTACGGCGAGTCAAATACGGGCAAAACATCACTCATTGTGAAAATTATAAAGAAATTGAAAAGCGGTGGATATAAAGTAGCTGCGGTAAAGATCACTGACAAAAAGATTGGTATAGATGCCAAAGGAAAAGACACGTGGAAATATAACCAAGCAGGATCTAAACTAACAGCGTTATCATCAAAAATTGAAACCGATTTTTTACTAAACGAAAAAAAAGACATCGATGAGATTATTCGATGTATAAACATGTTAGGATCCTACGATATAATATTGGTTGAAGGCGCACATGATAAAAACATTCCTAAGATAAGACTGGGCAATATCAAAGAACGTCAAAATACAATACTTTCTTACACTGGAAATTTCGATAAGTTGATTAAAAGCATAAAGAAAGAGATGACGAAAAAAGATCATGGCAAAGAAGAAAACTTGGTCATCAAGGTGAACGGAAAAAAGGTACCACTCACAGAGTTTCCTTCAGAATTTATAAAAAATACGATCGTTGGGATGCTCGGGTCACTCAAAGGGGTAGACAAAGATATAGAAAATGTTGAAATCACGTTTTGATTAACAAAAATTATAGAAGTGTGTAAACTATCCTTGCGGTATCTTTACCTTTGTTTTCCTTCTTTGTTATCTTCATATTTGTTAACTCGCTTGTGTTTTTTATGTGCGTACCAGCACAGGGGCAGATGTCAAAACCTTCTATCTCTACGATTCTCAAATTTTTTATAAACTTTGGTAGCAAATCAAGATTGCACCTGTATTGATCGACTCTTTTTTCTAAACTTTCTCTTTCTTCATCGTATATTTTTACAGGTATGTTCTGTTTTATAAGATCGTTGAATTTGTTTTCCATGTCTTTTAGATCTTTATCTGAAAAATTTGCTGGGTGGAAATCTATCCTTGAATAATCTGCGTATATCTGGTTCCCAACGGTTCTCGCTTTGTAATCATCAAAAACAATACCCGAAATGACGTGTTGAGCAGTATGCATTTTCATATGGGCGTAACGTCTGTTCCAATCTAGTATTCCGTGAACCTTCGTTCCAACTGATGGTTTTTCGCCATCGAGTATATGCTTTATTCCGTCCCCCTTTTTGATTACCTCTTTTATTTTTGATTCTTTCCCGCTCCATTTCAATATGCCCAAATCTGACGGTTGCCCTCCGCCTAACGGGTAAAAAGCTGTTTGGTCCAGTGATATAAAATCTTCCATACTTTTTGTTACCGTAGCATCGAATTCTTTTATGTAATTGCCTTCGATGTTTCCCATGTAAAGTATTTTTGTCATAATTTTGTGAACCAGAGACTTTCTAATCAATTTTTTGCTTCTCTTTGTTCATATTAACTATCACTAAACCTATAATTACGAGCAATCCGCCTAGAATAAAAAACAGCGTTATCTCATCTTTAAACATAACGTAGCTTATCATAGTTGATAAAACAGGGACTGCATATAGATAGACGCTTATTTCGCTCGCAGTTTTAGTTTTAAGCACGACATACCATATAACATAACCTATCACAGTTGAAAACACGCCAAGGAAAATAACTGCAAACCAAGCGGTTGATGACATTTTTGATACTTGTCCAAAAATTGAAAAATCAGAGAGAAGGAAAGGAATTAATCCTAAGCTTCCCAGAAGCATTGCATACGTTGTGAGAGATAATCCTGAGTAACGTTCCAGCAACTTTTTACCGGCGATTGTGTAAAACGCGGTCATAATTGCAGCGATAAAAACAGCTAGCGCAGCAGAAATATATTTTATTTCTATAGATATGTTTTTTTCGCCCCACACTGAAATTATAATTACGCCACTAAGAGCAAAGATGATTCCTAAAATTTTTTTCAAAGTTAATTTTTCTTTCAGAAAAATTGTTGCTAAAATTACAATTTGTATTGGGCTTGTAGCAATAATTAAACTGGCGGCGCCCGGTGAGATAAACTGTTCGCTATAGTTAAGTCCTAGGTGGTAGACCATGACACCGAAAAAGCCCAAAAGAAAAATTGGAATTACGTCTTTCTTTTGTAGTTTAGAAAATCTTCTTGGTTGTAAGAGAAAGATAGTTAATACTACAATACACACAATAAAAAATCTCATTATAGTCAAATTAACAAATGACAGTTCGCTCAAACCTATTTTGATGAATGGAAATGCAAAAGCCCAAACCACGACTGCAACCGACATCATCAAGATAAACTGCCAATTCGAAAAGTTACTATTTTTTAATTCGTTTTTTGAGTGGCTCATCTAGCAGATGGCAATAAATGGTCAGTATATTAACCGTTCTAAAATTAGTGCGAAATGGAATAGTGTGTAACGTCTAAAACACAGTAACATTCTTATATAAATAACGATTGCATTCATTGGAGTAAAATTTATGAGAACCCTTGTTCTAAATGTGGATCGTGATGACGATTTTGGGAGAAAGGCAAAAATAAAAAGCCCAATCATTGGAATAAGGGACAATATAGACGCAGCAAACAAGATTGGACAAGCTGATCCTGAGGACTCAGATCTGAATGCCATTTTTTCTTCAATTTCCATTTATAATTCATTAATCAGCGAAAAAAAGGATGCAGAAATTGCTACTATCTGCGGTCATATGAACGTAGGCATAAAATCAGACGAGATAATAACACAACAACTCGAAGAAGTTTTAAAAGTAACCAAAGCTGATAATGTAATTCTTGTAACTGACGGCGTAGAAGATGAATATGTTTTGCCGATAATTCAGTCTCGAATTAAAATAACCTCAATAAACCGGGTAACCGTAAAACAGAGCAGAGAACTTGAAGATACATACTATCGTCTCATGAAGATTTTTAGCGATGAGAAAGTCCAAAAACAGTTTATTTTACCAATAGCACTTGTCTTCATAGTATGGGCGTTCTTCGTGCTATTAGATATGGCTGCAAGTGGATTCGGTGCAATTCTACTAACTCTGGGATTATACATGTTAATAAGAATTTTCAGATGGGAAAGAAATCTTGCTTCTTTGATTAATGAGATAAAATTAGGTTTTTTAACAGGAAGATTATCCGTCTATACATCTATCATTGCGGTTGTAATACTAATCGCCCAAGTTATTTTGTCTTATGATAATGTTA
>Ga0315277_10013001_pt1 | contig 10395 bp, 8 predicted proteins | sample YL17G05_15_MG_FD_203695 | JGI IMG/M metagenome (GOLD analysis project Ga0315277, IMG submission 203695) | Sediment microbial communities from Yellowstone Lake, YNP, Wyoming, USA - YL17G05_15 | ecosystem: Environmental > Aquatic > Freshwater > Lake > Sediment | place: USA: Wyoming | collected...
TAGCCCATTTGTCCCAGGCGTTCTGAGTCTCTGTCTATCATTAGTATGCCTTGGGTCATGTCGTTTGAGCCGATTGAGAATCCGTCAGCAAGCTTTGAGAATTCATCAGCGAGTATCGCGATTGACGGTGTCTCGGCCATGAACCAGACTTTGAAGTCTTTCGACCTTTCAAGTCCTTCTTGGCGCATGATTTCTAGTACTGCCTTGGCTTCCCAAAGTGTGCGCACTACTGGAAGCATGACCCAGACGTTCTTTAAGCCCCACTCTTTGCGGCATTTGACGATGGCTTGGCATTCGAGTCTGAATGCTTTTTCGTACCATTGACTGATGTAGCGGCTACAGCCTCTCCATCCCAGCATTGGGTTGGCTTCGACGATTTCGTATTTTTCTCCGCCCTTTAACTCTCGGTACTCGTTGGTCTTGAAATCGCTGAAGCGAACTACCACGGGCCGCGGTTGTATAGTTCTGGCGACGGTGCTTATTCCTTGGGCAAGCTTGTCAACGAAATCTTGGCCCTTTCCAGTTTCTACAAAATGTAATGGGTGTTCCCCGATATAGCTGGCCAAGATAAACTCCATTCGCATTAGTCCTATGCCTTCAAAGGGTAGGTCTTTGTATTCTTCAGCTTTGTCAGGAACGCCGAGGTTCATGTAAATCTTCGTAGCAGTGACTGGTGCTGACTGAATGACGCTTGTGAGTACGGTGCCCTGCGCTCCAGCTTGAGCCGCAGGTTTCTCCACCATGCTTTTGAGTATTCCTTCGTACACGACTCCGCTTCGTGAATCCACAGTGTATTCTTTACCCGTGACCATGAGCTGAGTGGCTTTTTCTGTCCCGACAACGCATGCGATGCCTAGTTCACGGCTGACTATGGCCGCATGACAGGTCACGCCGCCTTTGTCTGTTACTATTGCGCTTGCAAGCTTCATGAAAGGCACATAGTCCGGATTAGTCATGTCTGTGACGAGTATGTCGCCTTTCTTCATCATTTTGGCCGCGGTGGTCGGGTCTGTTACTACTTTTGCTGTTCCAGCTCCGTAACCTCTTCTTCCTGCGGCGATTCCTTTGACAACAACTTTCATCGTCTCGGTCGATTTGGCTTCCTCGGATTCGCCTTTTATCATTGCTTTTCCACCCCAAACGGTCTCAGGTCTGGCTTGAACGATGAACATGTTTGAAGGGAGCGGGATATCTCTGTCTATTGCCCATTCAATGTCTTGGGGCTTTCCATAATGCTGTTCTATCCGTTTGGCCAACTCGGCGAGTTTTAGTATTTCCTCATCACTCACGCACGGTCGTTCTTGTATTTCAGGAGGAACTTCCGTGTGAATGGTGTTTCCAGTCTTTGGGTCTCTTATGTATTGTACGTTTTTCTTGGCCAGTTTTCTTTCTATTATTCGCAGCGACTGTTTGTCAACAACAAAATCATCTGGTGTGACGGCACCGGACACGACTGCTTCGCCTAATCCGTAGTTTCCTTCGATGATTATCTGGCTCATGTCGCCTGTCACGGGGTTCAGCGTGAATATCACGCCTGCTGCTCGTGAATTTACCATTTTTTGGACGCCGACGCTTATGAACACTTTCTCGTGCGGGAAGCCTTTCTCGTTGCGGTAGAAGATTGCTCGCGGCGTGAAAAGGCTAGACCAACACCTGACCGTGTTCAACAGAAGCTCCTTTATTCCCCTGGTGTTAAGAAACGTCTCCTGCTGCCCCGCGAAAGATGCGTCAGGCAGGTCTTCGGCCGTTGCGCTTGACCTGACGGCTACGAAGACGTCTTTTATGCTGAGTCTTTTGCCCAGTTCTTCGTAAGCGTTCCTGATTGCGGCTTCGACTTCCTTAGGCATCGGAGTGGCTTCTATCAATTCCCTGATTTTCTTGGAAGCCAATTCATACTGTGCCGGGTCGTCAGGGTTTGTTACCGTTTCGTTTATCACTTCGTAGATCTTGGCAGATATGCCTGTTTCTTCAATGAATTTTTTGTATGAATAAGCCGTGATCGCAAACCCTGGTGGAACAGGCAAGCCTGCGTTTATCATTTCGCCCAAGTTTGCGTTCTTTCCTCCTACAGAAGGTATGTCCGTCTTCCGTAAACCCTCAAACCAGATTACCAAATCCTTTCGCATTTCACTCAATTGCCTCAACCTCTTCGGGTTCAACCTTTCCAATGACAATCCTGCACGGCATAGGAAGCTTCGCCGCCCCACGTTTGAGAGATTCTTTGGCAAGTTCCACAGAATCCGAATTAACCATAATGCTGATGATCACTTGTCCAGGCTTCACACGTGCAGCTGTTCCGATGGAAGTGCCAAAAGACCGCCGCATACCCTGCTGCAGACGGTCTGCGTGAGCGCCAAAAATCATCTTGTTCTCTCTGAGAATAATGTGCGGGAACGGACGCACATCCATTCGATAATTGTTAACGAGTTTCTCCATCAACGGACGGTTTGCAGCAATACGCGCTGCTTCCAGTGCCATGTGGCGGACCTGGGCGTTTTCCAGAGAGATAAGCTTGCCCTCATACTCAAACTTGGCCTTGGTGTCGCCCATCGTAAACTTTGTGATTTTCGGCGGGGGAAAGCCCCCTATGTATTTTTTTCTTGTAAAATTCTGACCCTTGACAGGTCGGTAATTTTTTGCATGCATTAAATATTCCCCTTCTGCATACCATTCCCGCAATATTTAAACATTTTATCATTGCTCAGCAGCTATTTTCCATCAGATACTCCTCATCTGTTTTCTGGTTTACTGATACATATCGAGCCTCAACAAACAGGATAGGATCCAGTGCGAATAATGATAAATATCGCTTCAAAGCATTAAGAACGCAGTTGCAGTAACTATGCCGCGATATCTTTCAGTATGATCGTTATGTCTGACATCAGGCAAGCTGGATACGTTTTCATTCTGGGGAAGAACTGGAAACTTTCGTTGGCGGAGTTGCTGTCTTATCTACACTGTCAAGGCTGCAAATTCAGACTAGCTAATCTTTCAGACTTTTTCGTTGTTGTCGAAACTGAAAGGTTGCCAAGTGGGATGATTGACGATTTGGGTGGTACTCTGAAGATTGGGAAAGTTCGGTCTGTGGTGCCCTCAACAATCGTCGTGGATGCTTTCGTCCGACGAGAAAAGCAGGCGAGGACAGAAATCAAGTCGCTCCTAGATGCAGACCATGTGACCAATCAGATCTTCGGTGCGATTTCTGACAAGCTCGTTTTTGGCGTCAGCGTGTACCCCGAAACGCGTCGTTTTGTTCGATCTTCCAGAGAAATGCAAAGATTCCTTGGAAGCTACTTCAAGAACGAGTTGGCTCTTCAGGGAACGAAAGCGAAGTTCATGGGGTTTCCAAGAAGAAGAGAGTTGCCTCAACTGACCAATGTTGAAGTCTTGAAGAAAGAACTGATTGAAAAGAGTGCTGAAGTGCTATTCTGTGCAGGTAAAGAAGATGCGTTCGTAGCGAACACGATAGCTGCACACAATCCCTTCGAGTTTCAAAAGCGCGATGTGGGCAGGCCTGTTCAGAGAAGGATTTTCTCGATGCCGCCGAGATTGGCGAGGATTATGATAAACTTGTCTTCTTTCCAGCCGAGGAAAGTGCTTCTCGACCCATTTTGCGGTGTCGGCACAATCCTTCAGGAAGCATTACTGTCGAAAGCCCAAGCAATTGGCGTTGACGCAGACCCGTGGTGTGTCAAGGCTTCAACGGCAAACCTCGAATGGCTCAAGAAAGAATATGCTTTGAGGAAGGCAGAGTACAAAATCTTTGTCGGCGACGCTCGTAGCTTGCCCGATCAGATTCAAGAGGAGTCTGTAGATTGCATTGTCACCGAACCTGAGCTTGGACCGCCTTTGAGAGATCTTCCGACGGACTCGTACGCTAGGAAGATCGTTGAGAAGCTGGAGCCTCAGTACGATGGTTTCTTGAGACAGGCCTACAAGGTCGTCAGAACCGGGGGAAAGGTAGTGTTTGTGACGCCTTACATTAGGACCCGTACGGGCTCGTTCCGCTCGCTGAACATTGAGGAAATGGCCGACCGAATTGGTTTCAAGACAGTTGCACCTTTTGAAGTGCTTGCTCATGACCTGTGGTCTGAGCACCTTGCGAAGGTGTCGTCTGTTGTTGACATTGAAGAGAGACACAAAATCGGTCGGGAGATCCACATATTGCAGAAATGACTTTGAATTGAAAGGCGCATTACATGTGGCTATCGCTTTCATGTGCTCGCTTGGTCACCATAAGCGTTAAGTGATTAGGATTGTTCATCTATGTTCTTGCATGTCAGTCAGTCAGGAAGTCAGGGGTAACGCACTGAAGGTCTACCTGTACTTGCTCAGGCACGGACCGTCTGAACTCAGGGATGTTCAGCGTGGAATCGGCTTGTCGTCGCCTTCCTTGGCTTCTTACCATCTGGGGAAGCTTTCGGAAGCGGGCTTCGTGACGCAGGATGAACATGGAAGGTATTTCGCGGTGAAGGAGGCGTCAGACAGGGTTCTTGAGGGTTATTCGAGGATGGGGCCCGCGATCGTGCCGCAGTTGTTCTTTTTCGCGCTACTCTTCACCATTCTCGTGGCATTCTTTTCGTTCGGGGCCTTGTACGCGTCGGGTTTCACGCCGTACTTAGTAGCACTCTGTGCTGCTATGGTTCTCGTGTTCTGGTATGAGACGGTGAGGCTCTGGCGCAGACTGGCCGTCTGACTTGGGTGGTTGCCGTCGGCGAGAGCATGGTTAAAAACTGTTGAAAGAATCGTTCAACGATCTTTAAAGAACTTTCAAAAATGTAGGTTTTTATTTTCTCATGCCCTACACTGACGGAGAGGAAACTAAGAATGTCAAGAAAGTGGACTTTGAAATACGGTTCGGCCGCGGTTCTCGTAGCAGCCACCGTCATTGCTGTCGCTTTGTTTGCCAATCCGATAATGCTTGATCAGACTTCGGCTGCAGCGTCTTTTCTGGTGATGTTGACTGATCCTCCGACTGTGCCTGCTGGAACTACGATTCTTGATTTGACCTACTCTAATGTTACGCTTCACGTGACCTACCCGAATGGAACTGCCCTCTGGCTTCCTGTCAACGCTTCAGGGACTGTTAATCTGTTCTCGTTGGTCAACATGAGTCAGACGATTGCTTCCACAACGATTCCGAGCGGTTCAGCGGTAGACAAGATCCAGTTCACTATAGCTGACGTCGACGCTGTGGTTAACGGAGTGATGTATAACGTGACTGCTCTGTCAAACACACTTATGGTGTCTGTCAAGAACAGCAAGGTTAATCAGGCACTTTCGGGCGTGCTTATAGACTTCAATCCGACGCTGGTGCAGATACAGGCAACTGACGCTAATGGAACTCTTGTGTTCTATTACGTGCTTGTCCCGAGTGCGACTGCCACGATTATTGGTGACTTGAGCAAGGAGCAGATCAAAGTAGGAACCATCGTTGAGCTAGGGCAGAACAACAGAGCAAAACTGGTGCACGTTGTGGAGGAATTCTCGAAAAACGTGACAATCGTTTCAGCTTCGCTTTCGGTGAACGGCAATGTTACAACCTTTTCGGTGACACTAAAGAACGAGGGCAACATCACCTTCAGAGTTTTCGGACTGACACTGCACGGTATATTCAACGCGACACGGACTTGGGAGAAAAAGAATGACGAGACCGATGAGCAGATCATTGAGAGGATTCACCCTGACACGATTCCCTTCAAGGTGAACGGTTCATCCCTGATTCCGCTTTTTGGAACTAGCCATGAGCACGAGGATGAACATGAGCATGGTGATGGACATGAAGACAAGGAGCTTTCTTCACCGGCTCTACAGCCTGGGCAGAGTGTTACATTGAGTTTCAGTGACGTCATTGCGCTTCAGCCAGAAAAGGACGATACGAAGCATCCGGCGATGGTTGTGACTCCGATAGTTGGCGGCAACTACACGATAAGACTGATGGGCGAGGGCTTCCAGACATTCAACGTCACGGCTACGTCTTAGCCCCGACAGTCCTCGTGTCCCCTGTTTTTTCTTTTTTGACACTAACGCGCGCTCTCGTTAACGTACGTTAACGAAATTCACGCAAATAATCATAAGTTTGTTCATGAAAAAGAGCTCAATTCACAGAGAACTGGTCACTCGCCACAACTGAGTGAAAATTCACAAAAAAGCATGGTAAGTTAATTGTCTTTTTGAAAACAGAGGAGAATCCGACTTGTGACATATTTGTGACGGTATTTTGTTACAAAAGTCCATGCTTTTCCGCTGTTTGTTAATTAGTGCGCGCTTTTCTGAGCTTTTTTGCAGGCTTTTAGAGTGGCAGTCTCTTATTCTTGAGCCAAGTCTTTGCGAGTTCATCGTAGTCTGGAAAGACTTCTTTCAGGATCGGGATGTACATTTTCATTTCTTCTTCGCGCAGGTATTGGAACTGGAATTCTCCCATGTACGGTGAGGGCGAGCCTTCTCGTGTCACGAACTCTATGTGCATGAATGGTTCTCCCCTCTTGATTGTTATTGGACGGCGGTCGTTGCTCAGGTTTACGAGTTCCAAAGCGAGTCTTCCGACGAATCCACTGTGGACTTTGGCGGCGTTCAAGAATGAGAGTCCCATTCGTCCGTACTTGCTCTTGGCAGTTAGATGTGCCACCATGTCCGGAGGAGTGAAGACTATTTCATGGGAAATCAGGTTCTTGTGCTCCAAGTAATGGAGCGTCGTCTCATCTTGCACGGTTAAGATGTAGCCATCCCCGTCCAGTAGGTTGTAGTCATAAGGGTATATGCATTTGTAGTTGTCAATGAGTTCCTTGAGTTTATCCTTGCCTATGATACACATTCGCTGAAGCCTCCGACTTTTCTAGCAATACTACTCTCTCAAGCTATATACTTTTTCAAGTTTTCTCTCCGCCTCGAAATGTCATCTTGTCTTGATAGTCAGCGCGGTCGCCATGCTTGCCACAGCAAATAGGGATATGCCTCCAAGCGTGTACATAATTGAATGAGTAGATTGTAACAGAAAGCCGCCCAGCGGCGCTGACACTGTGATCCCTATGTTCTGACAGAGCGTGATGATGCTGAAACCCGTGCCTGAAAGCCTCGGAGACAAATTCTGAGCGACTATCACCATTATTAAAGGTGGGACCATTGCAGTGGAAACACCTAAGCCCACCACAGACGCGGTGAGGGAAATGCCGCTTGAAAACGCAATCAAGAACAAAGTCAATGTGACGACGATCGGGCCGATAATGATGAAGGGCTTTCGCCTGCCAAGCCTGTCTGAAGCCCAACCGAACACTGGCACAAGACCAACTGCCGAATACATCACCACCGTGGCAAGAAGGCTTGCATTGAAACTGTCAAGACCCTTAAACTGCTGGAAAAGTGTGGGGGCCCAGGTCACAAAAGCTATAGTTGCTGTGTTAAATAGCATCCATGCGACGCCAAGTTTCCACACCTCAACAGTCTTGAGAGCACGCTTGACCTCGTCCATTCTAATCGGTTTGGGTTCACCCTTCAAAGGGCCTTCTTTAGTCGAAAAAACAAAGAACAAGGCACAAACGAAAGCTAGGAGGGCGGCAACGTAGAAGGGCGAATGCCATCCATAAGTCTGGGACAGAGCGGCTGCCGTTGGAAAGGCGATTATGATTGCGATGGGCATGTTTGTGCTGAAGACTCCCATGGCTTTGCCCAACTCTTTGTGTTCGAACCATTGTGGAATGAAAACGGGTGTTCCGACAACGAGGAATGCTCCGCCGATGCCTAGGATGAATCGGCCGGCAAGAGCAATCGCAAAGCTAGTTGCAGTGGCTGTCAATAGGTTTCCCGCTACTACGGTAATAAGGGAAAGAAAGCTCAACCAGCGGAAACCATACTTGTTTATGATGAACCCTGCTGGCAGCGCAAGAATAATTCCTGGGATCATGACTAAAGACATGAACAGTCCTGTCTGTGCACCTTGCACTCCAAATTCCTTCTCGAGGTTGATCAAGATTGGAGGGCCGAGCTGAAAGCCGAAAGCAAAAGCGACAAAACCCAGGAATGATGCAAGCAACACGACCCATCTGTATCTGGACGCACGCGTTAACCCGTGCGATTCAGTGTTTTCGGCTAAGGCCAAACGACAAATTCCTCCAGCAAAATTCTAGGCTAAAACAGTATCTACAGTAATAATATATCTTCATCTTTATGTTATCATTGCTCCTCGAGTTCGAAGGAGAAGAAAGAACTATGAAATGTGCACAATGCTCCAAAGACGCAGTCTACAAATGCAGCATTTGCCAAAAACTACTCTGTCCAGAGCACGTCAGGTTCCAACCAGTCTGTGCCTTATGCGTTCAGAAAACCACAGTGAAGTATGCTGTCAAGAAAGCGTCTTCGCAAGACCGCGGGGAGATCAAGCGGCTTGTGCAACTCTTCTGGGGAGAACAAGAACAACTGACCTTTGACACAACTTTCAACGTTTCTGAATTGCCTGCCTATATAGCGAAGAAAGAAGACAAAGTTGTCGGATTCGTTTCGTTTACTGAATTACATGATGATTTGATAGTCGCAGCTCTGGGCATAATCCCCGAATATCAGGGAATGGGCATCGGCAGACGCTTGGTTGCGAGCGTAGAAAAAGAAGCTAAGAGACTGAAAAAGAAAAGGATACTCGTGTCAACTTCAAACGATGACCTACCTGCTCTTGCGTTCTACCAACGGTTTGGGTTCCAAATCTACGAGGTAAAACCCAACGCAATAGCGGAAAAACACGGCAAAGTACTGAAAGGGATCGGAAATTTGCCCATAAGAGACGAACTCAGACTGCAGAAAACAATCAGATGACAACCAATTGATTCATGTCGTCCAGACACTTCATACGCGCTCCGCGCGATCGAAATGCTAGACAAATCTACACACAATCCTGCATCTGCCGATGTTGTGGCGCCGGGAGAGGGATTCGAACCCGCGCGGACCAGAAGGTCCACAGGCTCTCAAGGCCTGCGCATTATCCGCTCTGCCATCCCGGCTTCCGTATCTCCAGTGAGTTAATGATTATTTAAGATTTCCAGCTTTTGCCCGCCCTCTTTTTTCTTGATTTTCTTTGATGGTGCGATTTAGGTTCCGCATATGGTAAGGGGCAAGACCCGATTCATTTTGCCCGTCGAATTTCTGGGAAGGAGGTACAAAATCCTGAGACAATTTTGTTGTGGCAAATTGGCTCCTGCGGTGGTGGGATGGCAAGAAGTTGTGCCTCTTCTCTCCTTTTTTTGCTGCCATCCTCTTCTTGGTGGAGACTCACAAGAGAATACTTGCTGCACAAATAATTCACGGGACAATTCTTCTGCTTCTTCTGGTTTTTTTCGCGATGGCCCAGTGTGGCATGTCTTCATGATGGCTGTTCAGAAAAATTGTCAGGCGTTTTCAGCGTTTGCTAGTCTAGCAACTCGAAGCCGGTTAAGTGGATCTGGCTTCCGCAGCTGTTGCATTTTATTATTAGCTTCTTGAGAGATTCGTCCTTCACCACTGGTTCGATGATTGTGTAGACGTTTTCTGTCTCATCGTCTGGCGATATTATTGTTCCACATTTTGGGCATGTGAACTCTCCTTTTCCCTTCACTTTTGTCAGGTCGATGGTGTAGAATTCGATTCGCTGCAATCTTCATTCTTCCAGTCGTCTACTTATGATTGCGTTTTGCGTTTACTTAAGGGTTCACTAAAACGTTTCACCTGAAACATTTTGTTTCTGCTCAAGAGTAGTTGGTGTTTTTTCAATTGCAACAGATCTTTCTGCCTTCAGCCCATTGTGAAACTCTGACGCTCAATGTTGGAAAAACCTTCAGTTATACATTCGAGCCTCCCTAGGCACTTTCCAAGGATAGAATTGAAATGACTCACGACACTAACAAGATGCAGAAAGTCTATTTTACGCGATGCCATCCATATTCATCGTAAATCCTCTTGCCTTTCGTAGATACTAGAAAGTCAATGAATTTCTTGGTTAATTCTTTGTTCTTGGAGAAAGCTATTACACCTATTGCTGTGCTTCTGTGCACTTGAAGGGCTTTTGGCAACTCTATGATATCCATGGTTTGCATGTTCAAGTTCTTGAAGGCGTCCCATCCAAGAATTGCATCCACTTTTTTCTTGTTGACAAAAGACATTAATTCCCCGCATCCATCGGCATAAGCAACGGTGTTCTTTCTGATTTGTTCAGCAAATCCCGCTTTAGTTGCCAAATCATCCCAGACTCCCGTCAAGCAACCACTTACAGAAACACCAACATGCATTCCTTCTTTTGCCAAATCGGACATTGACCTTATTCTTTTCGGATTTCCGGTTTGCACAAGAATAGCAGAGGTTCTTGAACCAAGGCTTCTTCTTGTTTCTTTAAGAACTAATCCCTTCAACTGTGCATGGTCAAGTATATACTCTGAA
>Ga0315277_10013002_pt1 | contig 10395 bp, 10 predicted proteins | sample YL17G05_15_MG_FD_203695 | JGI IMG/M metagenome (GOLD analysis project Ga0315277, IMG submission 203695) | Sediment microbial communities from Yellowstone Lake, YNP, Wyoming, USA - YL17G05_15 | ecosystem: Environmental > Aquatic > Freshwater > Lake > Sediment | place: USA: Wyoming | collected...
CGGACATGGAGCACCGGTCCCTAATCCTCAGGAGCTTCGCCTCCAGTATGGCGAGCACGCGCAGGACGTCGGACCACTTGTCGCTGACGTACGCGGACCCGCGGTCCGCAGGCTCGACTATCTCCGGCCCCTCGGGCCGCCGCGGGACGTGGACCCTGAACCTCCTCTCGAGCTCGGCCAGGGCGTCCATAAAGCGGACGCCGCGGAATTTCGCGTACAGGCCGACCGAGTCCCAGTTCTCCCGGCACTTGTAGCACCTGACATAGTCGTGCCGGCTCCCCGATCTCGGGTAGTACCTGGCGGACGGCTTCCTGTCGGCCCCGTGGAACGGGCACGCTATCTGCGTCGGGGTGGTCTGGTCGGGGACATCGTCGACGCCCTTCTCCACGAGGACGTCAAACGCGGAGTACGCCTCGCGGACCGCGGCCGCGCGGAGGGCTATCCACTCCTGTAGCGACGTCTTCTCGAGCTCCACTCTACGTCCCGGCGTCTGTCCGGCAGAAGCGCCGCAGGCGCCCGGAGCTGTCGAACACGGCGGCGACGTAGCCCCAGCCCTTGCGCTTCCCGTCCGAGATCGTCCCGACGACGCCGTTCAGGAGGCCGAGGAAACCGAGCACGTCGTCCCCCGCGGCGTTCTGCTGGATCTGGACAGACGGATGAGCGGCCGTCATCTCCCCGACGAGGATACGCTCCTCGATGAGCCTCCCAATGTCCTCGCGGACCTTTGGGTCGGAGATGATCGAGTTCAGCCTTTCGATCAGCACGTCTGCAAGCTCTGCGTCGGTCATCCGCGAGCTTACACCCGGTCAGACGCCTTCGTCTTTGTGCCCGGCCTTCGGCTTCACGTCATACTTGTTGTTCAGCTGGTCCGTGACACGCTTGAGCGGCTTGTAGACGGGGACTTCGAGCCCGCTGATGAGGTCCTGCAGGCGGCTCTTCGTGTCGGCCTTCCGGGGCTCGCCCTCAGGGAGCTCGTCGACGACCTTGTGAAAGTCCTTGATGAGCTCCTCCAGGATCCCGCACACCTCGTCGAGCGTGGCCAGCGGGTCCTGTCCGGCAGTCCTGACGGACGCGATCCTCGCGGCAACACGCTTCAGGTCAGCAGGCTTCCTCATGAACTAGTCAGTGAATAAACAACCTAGGAAACCATGACGAAGAAGACTTCGGCTTCGTCCGCCGCGAGATGCAGGGCCGGGAGCTTCGACCGCGGAATGCCGACGACGTCATGAACGTGGGCGTCGCAAACCGCGTACACGGTCCCGTCGCTCAGGCCGAAGAACTTGGTCGGCGGGAGGTCGCACAGGCCGAAGCTCTTCCCTCCTGGAACGACGAGGCCCTCCCAGCCGCCCGGGTACTGGCGCCTGCACCTCACGACTCCATGATCCTCTCCACTGCCCCGTGCGCGCACGGGGCGTCCGGATGGAGGCCGAAGTACGGAGTCTCGCACTCCGGGCAGAAGCGGATCTTGGAAACGACCATGGACGAGCCCTTCAGGCCGTAGTCCACGCCGGTCACGACGTACTTCCCGTCTCCCTCCAAGAGACCTTCCACCTCCAGGACGTCCCCGGGCTTGAAGGCTCCGGCCGAGACCGTCAGCCGGTCTTCTTTGACGACCCCATCGGTGCAGGCTCCGGGACCGGAGGTCCGTGCGTGACCGCGGGCCTGAACAGGCTCCATATGAGGCCTCCGAGGCAGAGGACGAAGAGGACGGCCCCGAAGATCTTGAGGCCCGTTGCGACTTTCTTTGTGTCCATGCCCGTACGGCCCACAAGGGGCCTGGCGCCGGGAGGGCCTCACCGGGCCGGGATATGGGACGCCGTCGCGACGAGGCGGCGAATGAGCTTCAGGACGTTCCTGTCGACGTCGGCAGCCTCCCAGTCGGCTTCGAGCCATGAGCGGACGAGGGAAAGCTGCCTCTTGGACAGCTTTCCCTCGCGCTTCACGAGGTCCTCGAGGCGAACCTTCACGACTGCATCCTCAGGACCTAGGTGCGGCCTGGGCGGATCCGTTCTTCGGAGCCGACACCAGCAGGCGGTCGCCGAGCTTGGTCCCCTTGAGGAGCTCGCCGAGGACGTCCATCACGCCGGCCTGCTTGATCATCGCAAGGGGCGACATGGCCTCCGCGACCTTCTCGATCATCGCCTGCTCGCCAAACGAGCTCAGGGCGGCGACGAGGGCCGGGTCGACGGCCTTCGCCTTGTCGACGACGGCCTTGACCTCCGCCTCGAGCCAGGCCTTGCGCTGGTCGAGCCTGGCCTGCTCCATGGCGATCTCCTGCTCCGTCTCGGCCCTCTCGATGCGGAGCTTCGTCTCCTCCACCTCGCCGCGCGACCTCTCCGCTGTCAGGGACAACTGGTGCTGCTCCTGCGCGGTCTTCGCGCTGGAGGCGAGGCGGGCGAGGTCGAGCTCGAGCTGGGACGTGAGCTTCTCCTGCTCCATCTTCAGGAGCGCGCGGGCGGTCTCGAGCTTCGCGGCCTCGGTCTGCCGCTTGATGTCCTCCGCCTCCTTCGAGAACTCGAGAGTCCTGCGCGAGGACGCCAGCGTGAGGGCGTGCCTGATAACCTCGCGCTGGGAGTTCGTGATCTCCGTCGCGATGTCCTTGTTGTCGAGCTCGACGCCGAGGACCTCGACGTCGTATATCCGCATGCCGTTCTCCTCGAACGAGGTCCCGGCCCGCGCCCGCGCCCTCCCGTCGACCGCGTCCACGGACTTGCCGAGGACTACGTCGCGGACGGTGGGCTCCGCGTTGGCGTAGAACTTCTCCACGCCGATCTGCTTGATGGAGGACCGGAGCTTCGACCGCATGTGGTCGGTGAGGAACTTCGTGTAGTTCTCGACCGAGAACCATCTGTCGGGATCGCCCTCGAAGTTGACGCGGTACGAGACCTTGATCTTGAGCTTGCAGAAGTCGGACGTCTCGACCTCCACGATGTCGGAGACCTTGTTCGCCCTGGTCAGGAGGAACGCGGTCCGGAGAAGGTTGTCGGTCGTCTTCGGCTTGCCGCGGGAGAGGGTGAGGATCTGCGGCTGCTCGTCGTACTCGAACAGGACGGTCCCCGGCCCCTGGAAGACGCGGCGCTCCCCGGTCTTCCGGACGAGCATCATGGCGTACCCCGGCCAGATGTCCGAGGAGACAGCCCCGTCGAACTTCGTCGGAAGGGTGATGGTCCTCGGCTCCGTATACTGCGACTTGCGCTGGAAGGCGTCCCCGGAGAACCCGCGGGCAGGAGAGTTCCCGAGTCCCCTGGCGAGCGGTGAATCCCCGACGGAGATGGCGTTGGAGATGCCGAGCGACCCTTGCGGGCCCTGGGGGCCAGTGGCGCCCCGGTCCGCATACGCGGCCCCGAGGGCCCCAACCCCGACGGTGCCGGGGACGGCCATGAGCATCATCGCGGCGGCCTCCGCGACCGCGCTCGACGACGACATGTAGGTGCTGACGTCGACGCCGGCGAGCTGAGCGTTGTGCTCGATCGCTACGTGGTTCCCCGGGTAGAGGAGGGAGACGGTCTTATAGTCCAGTATCCTGCGGACGATCACCTGGTTCCGGGGATCCGGGAGGAAGATGGTGGCGCCGCGCTCGAGGGAGATTCCGCCCTTGTTGCGGTCGAGGACGTACCGGGCTTCGCCGGCCGGGATTGCGATGCCGTAGTGAATCTCGTTGGTGTCGTACTTGACGATCGCGTGCTCCTCCCGGGGGAAGTAGATCATCTGCTCCCTCCCGGTGATGAAGAGCTCTTGTCCGACCTTATAGTCCTGGCCGCCCTCCGAGTAGTCGGCGATGACCTTGATGTAGATGCCGGAGTTCTCGTTGAGCTCGATGGCCCTGAACTTCCGGGTCTTGGTGACCTTCCCGTCCTTCTCGACCTCTCGCTCGGAGAAGACCTCGGTCGGCTCCGGAAAGACGACGGCGGGCCCCTGCTCGTAGCGCTTGTTCCCGTTCTGATCCCGGAGGAGGACGTACTCGAGCCGCTCGAGGGTGACGGCCTCGCGGACATGCTGGCCCTTCTCGTCGGGGACGACCTCAACGCCGGTCGGCGGGATGTAGAAGGCGACGTCGGTGCCCCGGATCACGAGGAGCTGGCCCATGGTGAGCCCGCCCGAGGTGAGGACGGAGAAGTCCGGATCCTTCGAGGCGTCGAGCTCGGAGGGCGCGGATCCGACGGGCTGCACGACGGCCTTCTTCCAGTTCTGACGGGCGGCCTCAGCGTCGTAGACGCGGACGAGGAGGTACTGGTTGGACCGGATGTGGTGCCCCTTCAGGACCTTCGCCATCTGGCCGGGCCAGAGCGGGAATGACACCGGGCCCGGGATGTTGACCTTGCGGCCGACCGTGAGGTCCGCGTTCGTGGCCTTGCCCTGTCCGGCCGGGTGTTTCTCCCCTACGGCCGGGTTCTTCAGGACGATGTAGAAGCCCTCGGGGGCCGTCATGAACGTCTGGATGGCGCGCTCGAGGGTGACGTTCTGGAACCTCTTTGTCCTCTCGTCGAAGACGACCGGCTGGTCGGTCCCGGAGAGGCCCGTCTTGCACGGGCCGACGAACACGTCCACGTTCCCCTTCGTCTGGTCGCGTACGAGCATCCACTCGTTCGGCGCCAGAACCATGTCTCCGTCTTTTCGAGCGCGCTCTTCTTCGGCCATGACAGTCTCCTTTGACGTCCGCGTCTTGTGCGGGATCCACGCTTACACTCACGGCCTACGTCGACATGATCTCGTCCACAATGCCCGTGTTACACCCGTTGTCCCTATGGACCTTCCCGGAAGGCCACATAACGCCGCACTCCTGGCACCTCCGGACGACCACGGTCTTCACGACGCCGACTGGGGCCCTGAAGCCCTTCTCCGGACGCGCCTTTATGTAGACACCCCCGGGGTTGTCACGGCGGGCCGAGATGGTGACCTTCCCGACCCTCAGGTCCCACCTCTCGAGCTCCGCCATCGCGTCGGCGACGTGCGCCTTCAGCTCGGCCCAGTCGGCGTCGTCGATCGGGAAGTTGGAGGACATGACCTTCCCCCACTCCTCCCTCTCGTGCACAGGCCTGACGGCGCGCTTCTCCCGGACCATCACGCGATCATGTCGGCCGTCGACAGGAGAGACTGAATCCTCTCCTGCCCGCTCAGCAGGCGGTCGTTGTTCATGTCGAGAAGACCGTTCTCGATGGCGCGCATACGCTTGGTCTGCCAGAGGATCTTCCCTATCATCCGCTCGAATATCGGGTTGTCCCGGTTCTTCATGCAGCCGAGGTAGAACTTGCCGTCCTTCCGCAGCTGGTCGTTGAGGTACGTGTACGTGATGACGTCCGCGTCCTTCTCGATCTGGTTGGCGTACGCGATGGCCGCGAAGTCATACCGGCCGTCCGCCTTGTCCGCCCGGAGCTTCCCCTGACGGTTGATCTGGAAGAGGGACAGCACCGGCGTGCCCTTTCCGCGGGCGAAGTTGAGGGCGAGCATGCGGGCGTCCGTGACGACGCTGTTGATGCGGTCGATGGCGTCGTTCGTCCTGAAGCGAGGCTTCACCATGCCGAGGTAGTCGATCACTATCCCGTCGCACCCGTACTTGTTGTGGAACATCTCGGCCTTGCGGTGGATGTCCGGGATGGAGACCTGGTCCGGCGGCTTCCAGATGAAGAGCTTGCCCTTGGACGAGGCCTTGAAGTCCTGCGCCACCTTCTTGAGCCTGACGAGGTCCGCGTCCGAGAGACGGCCGTCGCGAATCTTCCTGTAGTCCAGACCGAGGTACGGCTCGTGGACGCCCGCCTTGCGGTCCTTCTCGTACCAGTCGATCACGAACTTGCCGTGCGAGGAGTGGAGCGTGAAGAGCTGACGGCGGAGCTGCTTGTACGGCATCTCCAGGATCGTGTAGAAGATGTTCTTCCCGTAGACGTACGCGTTGTTGTAGGCGTAGTTCAGGGCGAGGGTCGTCTTGAGCTCGCCCGGGTGGGCGCAGTGGACCCAGAACTCCCCGGACCTGTGGCCCTCGCAGACGGAGTCGATGGGCTCCATCCCGAACAAGTTCCGTCCGGCGTACTTGTTCGTCTTGGATACGACGTCGTACTCGTCGAGGAACTCCTCCGCGTCCTCCGAGACGACGCCCTCGAGCTTCTCCCCCGTCTCGAACGTCGTCAGGGACGACATCCTGTCGAAGAGGAACCCGAGGGCGTCCTGCACGCCGCGCAGGATCTTCTTGCCGTCTATCGGCTTGTCCAGGTTCCTGCCGTGCTCGGCGATCGCGGAGGCGTCCCGGCACACGAGGACCAGGTTCTTCACCTGCTGCTGCTCGCGCTCCGACCGGACTATGGAGATGAAGTTGGTCCTGATGTAGAACTGGGCCTTCTTCACCTCGTCCAGGCGGGCCGTAACCTCGATCTCGTCCTTCTTCTCGAAGAACTCTCGGACGAGCGAGTAGTCCGGCGGGGCGGACATCTGGGCGTAGAAGGTGTCCAGGTACTCGTGGATGGACCGGTCCTCGGCCGACGGGAACTCGAGCTGGTACTCCTTGAGCCTCAGCCAGTTCTGGTACGCGTCGTCCACCTCCGGATGGCCGCCGATCTGAATCACGCTGCGAAGTATTCTCTCCATTTCAGTCGCCCTTCCCGAAGGGCTTCTTCGAAGATCCAAGCTTGCCTTTGCGCCCCAGCCCCATCCCGTACATGCCGAGCCCGGACGGCGCGTCGTCGTCAGGGACCGGCTGGATGCCCCTCCTCGGCCTCTCCCCGGCCTCCGGCGGGGCCGGGCGGGTCTCGGGCGGCCTCCGGGACTCCGTGGACGCCGGGGCACTCTCCCGTGCCTCCCGGGGGGCCCTTTGCGGCTCCGGGGCGTCGTCGCCGGACCAGGCCGACCCGAGGAGAGAGTTCTGTGGCGGAGGCGGCGGCTCGTTCCGCGGTGAGATGCGCGGGATCCGGACTTGCGTGAAGGACGTGGTGAGGAGGTCCCAGACGGTCTCCGAATAGGCGTGGCTCCCGGTCCCGAACGGCTTGTCCAGGTCGGAGACAACCCAGGTCGGGCGGCCGTAGTCGAGCCTGCAGACGAGGGCCTCCTCGAGGATTCCGGAGGCCGCCTTGTTCTTGTATCCGAGCTCGTTCAGCCTCAGGACCACGAGGTCGGGGCCCCCGGGCCCGCGACCCTTAGGATCGCCGCCGCCCATCAGGTCCTCAACGCTGTTGTACACCACCTTCGCGTCCTCCTCCAGGTTGGCCCTGGACTTGGACCCTACGAACACGTCCCGAAGCTCTCTGTCCGAAGTTATGCGGACGTACTTTCCGTAGTGCTTCATCATGACGGCCTTGACGATGGCCCTCATGTCGATCCACGCGGCGGTGATGAAGCACGAGCGGCCCACGCTCTTGAGGAGCGGGCTCTCCAGGTGCTGGGGCAGGAACTTGGCGGTAAGGACGTAGGACGGCATCGAGGACGCGATCCGCTTCCAGAGCGAGCACTCGCACTCGTACGTCTTGCCGTCCCTGTCGACCGTCCCGGCCCCTCCGCATGTTCCACAGGCCATGTCCGACATGTTACAGGTCGCTGAGGTCGATCGAAACGGTCGTGATCGGATGGTCCTCTTCCTCGTCCTTCGGCCTCTTCCTCGGAAGGCCTTTCTTCTTCTCGACGGCCTTCTTGGCGGGCGCCCTCTTCGGATCCCCGGCGGCGTCCCTGTCCGACTTGATCTGGTCCAGGATTCCCCTCACAGAGTCTCCCTCGCCGCCCGTGAAGACGAGGCCGTCCTTCAGGGACTCGCCCGCCACCTTGTCCGCGAGCTTCTTCTTTGAGCGCAGCGCCTTGAGCACGTGATGGTCGATCGTCTTGCCGCCGTCGCGCTTCCGTCCGAGGAAATGGTGCGCCACGACGGTCTCGTGCGACGAGCCGATCCGGACCATGCGGCCCGTGAGCTGGACGTAGTCGCCCCAGCTCCAGGGAAGGTCCAGAAAGACGAAGTGCTGGGCCGAGTGGAGGTTGATGCTCTCGGAGCCCGCGGTCGTGATGAGGATCACGTTCGTCCCGGACTTCATGTCCTGGAACTGGTTCTTCACCTTCTCGCGGTACTTCGGGTCGCTCTCCTTGCCCGTGATGCGGACGAACGGAATGCCCTTCTCCTTCAGCATCGCGTCCACGACGCTGATCATCTTCTCGAACTTCGAGAAGACGATCACCTTCTGGCCGTCGGCCTCGTCCTCGAGGAGGTCCAGGAGCTGATCCGCCTTGGACGACGGCCCGTCGTACGGCGTCCCCTCCTCGTCCGCTATCAGCTTCGGCGAGTTCACGGCCTGCTGGCACATCGTCATCGACGTGAGCAGGTCCGCGTTCGACGTGTCCGGATCGTCGCTCTTGCTGAGCAGCCCGGTCTCCGCCATGTCGTAAAGCTCCTCCTGGAGCTCGTGGAGCTCGCACTCGACCTCGCGCGAGATGAGGTCCGGGAGCTCCTTCGCGACGTCGTGCTTCTTGCGGGAGAGGTAGAACGGCTCTATCTTCCTGATGAATCCGTCCAGGTTCTTGTAGCCGACGACGATCGGAACCTGCCTCCCGCCTCCGATGCTCTGGAGCTTGGTGACGCAGTACTCGTTCTGGAAGTGAGTGATCTTCGGAAAGAGCCCGGGCTGGATGATCCGGAACAGGGCCCAGAACTCCATAAGACGGTTCTTCACGGGCGTGGCCGTCATCCCGACCACGCGCTGGGACTCGGCGGCGAGCGCCGCCGTCTTGGCGTGGAACTGGCTCCTGTGGTTCTTGAGCTTGTGCACCTCGTCCATGGCAAGCATGACCTTGGCGGTCGGATGGGAGGCCCTGAACTCCCTGACGTAGTCGATGAGACCCGGGACTCGCTTCGGCGGGGCCGCCTCGCGGTTCAGGGAGTTCAGCGCCTCCGTGGCGGAGGCCAGGCGGTCCCGGGAGGCGACGAACGACCGCAGCACGGCGGCGTCCTCCTCCGCCCACCCGTGCGGGGCCTTCAGGCCCGAAGAGCCCTCCCTCAGGGACTCCTCCACGTAGTGAGCGATGTCGAACGTACGGCTCCCGAAAGCGGTGTCGAAGAGGTCCTTGGAGGCGGATGCGACGGCGGAGGCAGCCTTCTTCTCCGCCCTGGCCGTCTCGACCTCCTTCCCGAACCCCTTGCGCGGAGACTTGGTCTTCTCCTTGATGACGGTCTCCTCCATGTCGTACATGACGTGGTCGTACGTCAGGATTAGGAGCCTCCTGCGGGACGGGTCGTGACCCACGAAGAAGTCCTCGTACAGCGCGTGCCGCTTGAACGGCTCCCCGCTCACCGTGACGGCCTCCATCCCCTGCATGAACTTGCGGACCTCGGAGGCCCACTGGAAGAGCGCCGACTTCGTCGTGACGATGACCGGGACGTACTCCGGCTCCTTCATCCACACGTAGCCGATCGTGGAGAGGACCTCGAGGGTCTTGCCCAGGCCGGTGTCGTCGGCGCAGATCATCTTCTCCATTGTCAGGAGGTTCATGACCATCTGCGCCTGATAGTTGCGGATCGAGACTTCGCGCTCGTCCCCGTACTCGTCGACGAACGACTTCCTGAGGTACGGAGAGGGCTTCAAAGATATGCCCTCCTTCGTCCTGATCTCTCGTATCTTGCGGACTAGATCGTCGGATTCCATGTTCGGCCCTGGGTGTGCCGAGATGTTACATCAGAGAGTGCAACAGTACTGGCCGACCGGGGTGATTCCCGGGATGAAGAACGTCGCGACGCAGTCCGGAAGGACGTAGGCCGTGCTCGGGCACTGGCGCGGCACGGGATGTCCGACGGGGCAAACCTGTCCGACGGTCAGGAGCCCAACGTCGTTCGGGCACAGGTCGCAGTGGTCGGGGGACAAGACGTTGCAGATCTCGCTCCCTCCGCAAGTCCCGCAGCTGACAGTCCCTCCGCACCCGTCGGGGGCCGTCCCGCACTCCTTCGAGCCGCAGACGGCGACCGGGAGCTTCGGGGTGCACCCGCAGACGCCGGCGATGACGGGGGTCTGCCCCTCGCAGCTCTCGGGCAGGGAGCACGTGCCGCAGCTGTAGGTGCCGCCGCACGCGTCGGAAACCGGACCGCAGTTCCTTCCTGTGCAGGCGACGATCTTCGTTACCTGCGTACATCCGCACTGACCCGGGACGCCCCCGCCCCCGCAGACCTGAGGGAGCGTACAAGAGCCGCAGTCGATAGCCCCGGTACAGCCGTCCCATGCCGACCCGCAGTCCTTCGACCCGCAGGCGGAAACTTTGTCCTTCGGGACGCACGGCCCTCCGCCCCCGTCCCCGGACGAGCTCGAGTCGGAGGCGGTCGATGAGTCGGACGAGCTCGAGTCGGAGGCGGTCGATGAGTCGGAGGAGGCAGACTCCCCGCCAGCCCCTCCGTCAGAGGGGGGCAGCAGCTGGACCCCCGTCTCGGGGGATCCGGAGCAGGCG
>Ga0315277_10013003_pt1 | contig 10393 bp, 10 predicted proteins | sample YL17G05_15_MG_FD_203695 | JGI IMG/M metagenome (GOLD analysis project Ga0315277, IMG submission 203695) | Sediment microbial communities from Yellowstone Lake, YNP, Wyoming, USA - YL17G05_15 | ecosystem: Environmental > Aquatic > Freshwater > Lake > Sediment | place: USA: Wyoming | collected...
ACAGCAAGGGAGCTGCCCTTTGAAGGCCGACTCGATGAGATTTCGCAGCAGTTGGAGTTTGCATTGCGGGAGTTCGCTAAGTATGGTGCAAAATCAATGCTGGCCACAGATGATGGCACAGCAGGGTATCACGGTCTGGTCTCTGATTGTCTTTCGCAATGGTTCGCAAGCTCATCCTGGGCACGGGACACTACGATTATTTATGCTTGCGGACCGCAGGCGATGCTGGCGAAAGTCGCCGAGATTGCAAAAGATAAGGCAATCGATTGCCAGGTAAGTATGGAGCAAATGATGGCCTGCGGAATTGGCGTATGCCAGAGCTGCGCAGTCCGGTGCAGAGTTAACGGCTCAAACGAAACTATTTATAAACTCTGCTGCGAGGACGGTCCCGTTTTTGACAGCAGAGAAGTAGTTTTTATTTCGTAGTTCGTGGTTCGTGGTTCATCGTTCGCAATTTATGCAACAAGACATTGATATTTCGGTTGATTTTGCGGGTATCAAGTTAGCTAATCCGGTCTTTACCGCTTCGGGGACCTGTGGGTATGCGGATGAGCTATCCGACTTTATGGATGTAAAGTCCCTCGGCGGATTTATTACCAAAAGTATTACGCTCAAGCCAAGAAAAGGCCACCCGACTCCTCGGATTGTTGAGACCGATTCAGGAATGCTTAATGCGATAGGACTTGCAAATATCGGATTAGATAAATTCATCGAAGAAAAAGTGCCTATTATCCGAGAGATGTCCATACCTGTTTTTGTTAATGTAGCCGGCGAGACCATCGAGGAATATGTGGCGGTAGCCGAGCGCCTGTCATCCGAAAAAGTGATAGCCGGCTTTGAGCTAAATATAAGCTGTCCGAATGTGGCTAAAGGCGGGATATATTTTGGAACCGACCCGGCGCTCGTAACAGAAATTACCTCCGCTGTGAAAAAGGTCGTCGGAGAGAAGGTCTTAATGGTCAAGCTCCCCCCTGCCGTTACGGACATAAGCGTAATAGCTCAAGCAGCGGTGGAAGCGGGAGCGGATGCGATTAGTTTGATAAATACCTTTACGGCAATGGTTATCGACATTGAAACCCGCAAACCTGTCCTGGCCAATAGGACAGGCGGATTGTCGGGGCCGGCGATAAAACCAATCGCAGTTTACTTAGTGAACAAAGTCTATAGAGAGGTTACAAAAGACCGCGGAATAGCGATTCTAGGTATGGGCGGAATCAGGAACGCATCGGACGCTATCGAATTCATCATTGCGGGAGCATCGGCGGTGGCAATCGGGACGGCAAGTTTCATTGAGCCGGCTTGTGCGGTAAGAATTATCGAAGGGATAAAGAAATACTGCGTCAGCCATAAAATCACACAGATTAAAGAGCTGGTAGGGACACTCTCAAAGTAAAGCGACGGCGGGGAACGGCAGAACGGCTGTTTGACGTTTCTGCTGAATTCAAGTAGTGTATGCTCGTTAAAATGATAACGCGCCAACCAATAGCAAAAAGGAGTGCTGTAAGATGGCCAAGGATATGGAACAATTATATGCCCAGCGGCTGAAACGCTACGTTACAGCGATGCGGAACGAAAAGCCGGATATGATTCCGATTCGGCCGTTCGTGGCGGAATTCACGGCTAAATATGCCGGCTATACCTGCCAGGAGGTAACGCACGATTTTGAGAAGGCGTTTATAGCGGCTCGCAAATGCGCCGCTGATTTCGACTGGGACGCTGTGGTCGCTAATATGGTTTACGTGTGGACCGGACTGACCCAGGCCATAGGGCTAAAGTATTACGCGGTGCCCGGCATCGACATTTCGCCCGACACCGGTTTTCAATACCTTGAGCCGCCTGAGGACGGGGCGTTTATGAAGCCGGATGAATACGACCAGCTTATCGAAGACCCCACCGGGTTTTTGTTCAATGTCTGGCTTCCGCGCGTATCATCTGACGTCAGCGCTATGGGCCAACCAACATCGTATCGCAACAACCTATCCTTCCTGAAAGGCGGAATGGCGATGCTGTCATATTTCAATGGCTTCGGCAAACAAATTGAACTGTTGCGAACCGAATCGGGGACTGTCTCGGCCATCGCAGGCATTCTCAAGGCGCCGTTTGACATTATTGCCGACAAGCTCCGCGGCTATCTTGGCTTACTGACGGACCTGTTCGAGCGGCCGGCCAAGGTCCTGGCCGCCTGCGAGGCGATGATGCCGCATCTGCTTCACGTGGCACTTTCGGGGGCAGACCCTGATAAGAATGTCCCTATCGGGTTCTGGATGCACCGCGGATGCGTGCCATTCGTTTCGCACGAGCATTTTAATAAGTTTTACTGGCCAACGCTAAAACCAATTATCGAAGAACTATGGGCACGGGGACATCAAGTCCTGTTCTATGCGGAGGGCAACTGGAACGCACATTTGAAGTCCTTTGCCGAACTGCCGGAAAAGAGCATTGTTTATCACGTTGACCAGGCCGACATCTTCGAGGTGCACAAGGCGCTCGGCGATAAGTTCTGCGTCAGCGGCGGTATTCCCAATTTTCTATTAAGCTACGGCACACCCCAGGAGGTGCGGGACTATTGCAAGAAAGTAATCGACGGCGTGGCCCGCGACGGCGGCTACATTATGGACGCCAGCGCTATTATGCAGGATGATACGAAGGTTGAAAATGTAAGAGCGATGACGGAGCTCACCCGCGAATACGGCGTGTATTGAACAATTGATTATTTGAGGAACCAGCAGGATGGCCAAACAAAAGAAACAGAAAAGAAAACCGGGTGTTTGTATTCCCTGGGAAGAAAAGTTAAAGGAACTGCCCAAGATTTCCGGAGATAAAGAGCTTATCCGGAAAGTATGGGAAGACATTGATGCACTGGGCTACGTTTACATCTGGCAGTGCCTGCTTTCATTTTGAGAAAGCAATATCGAGCGTATATCCGGAGGTCGTCCTATGAGCCAACGACAGTGTATCACACGCCGTGCCTTTCTGAAAGGCACCGCGGGTTTTGCAGGGGGAATTGTGGGATTTCCCTACGTTGTGTCATCGTCGGCGCTGGGTAAGAACGGCAACGTCGCTCCAAGCAACCGGACAACGCTGGGCTTTATTGGAACCGGCGACCACGGCAGAGCAGTCAACCTGACGAATTTTCTTGGCAATCCAGATGCTCAGGCAGTTGCCGTCTGCGATGTTGACAGCAATAACCTCAGTATTGCTAAAGATATGGTCAACCGCAAATACGGCAACAACGATTGCGCTACATACAAGGATTTTCGCGAGGTGCTGGCGAGGGATGACATCGACGCAGTGATGATTTCAACGCCAGACCACTGGCACGTTCCGATTGCGATAGCTGCCGCGAAGGCAGGAAAAGATGTGGAATGCGAGAAGCCGACATTGACGGTTCGGGAAGGCCGTATTCTTGTTGACACTATGAAACGCTATGGACGCATCTTTCAATGGTCAACGGAGGACCGGGCCGTTTATGAATACCACAGGATGTGTGAGCTGGTTCGCAACGGACGGATTGGCAAGGTGAATACAATACGCGTGGAGCTGCCGAGCGGCCCAAATACGCCGGGCGACCCTACGCCTATGCCGGTGCCGAAGGAACTGGATTATGATATGTGGCTGGGACCGGCGCCGTGGGCTCCTTACAACAAAGACCGATGCCACTGGAACTTCCGCTGGGTTCTTGACTATTCGGGCGGGATGTTGACCGACTGGGGGGCACATCTGCTGGACGGCGCACAATGGGGAAACAATACGGAATATACCGGGCCGGTCGAGGTCGAGGGCAAGGGTGCGTTCTGCAACGACGGACTTTACGATACGGCTAAGGAATTCAAGATAGAATACAAATATGCCAGCGGTGTGCAACTGATTGTAACATCCGGCACGCCGAGTCTGCGATTTGAAGGAACGGAGGGATGGATTGGAAATCGGGGCTGGCGGGCGCCACTCGAAACGAACCCCAAATCCATCCTCGATTCGGTGATTGGCCCAAATGAAGTCCATCTATATACGTGCCCGGCAGGCGAGCAGCGTAACTTCCTGGACTGCGTGAAGTCGCGCAAGGAATGTTACTTTCCGCCTGAAATCGGGCAGCGGTGCTTTACAATCGCACATATCGGGAATATCTCGATGCTGCTGGGTAGAAAACTTAAGTGGGACCCGGATAAGGAGCAATTTACCGGTGACGAAGAGGCCAACAGAATGCTGTCACGGTCGATGCGCAGCCCCTGGCGGCTGGAATGATTATTGATTATTTTCAATTGATTATTTCTAAGGAGACACTATGAGAGCTTGGGCGAATATTTTGGGCACAGTTTCTTTGCTTTGCATCGTTGTAATGCTATCAGTGGTGAACGCTGGCCCGGCAGTTAGCAGCGAAAAGATTAACCTGGTGGGCGATGATTTTTCCGCCTGGCGGCCTGACACAGGCCAATGGCAGATTGTCGGCGATGTCTTCAAAAAACCCGACAACGAGAAATTACTGGGCAGCAAGCCGGGTAAAGGCATTGTCGTAAATGGCCCTACCGGCAGGACATCGCACCTTTTCAGCAAGGCAGAATTCGGCGATGTCACGGCCCATATCGAGTTTATGATTCCGAAAGAGTCGAACTCGGGCGTCTATTTTATGGGGCGCTACGAAATCCAGGTGTTAGACAGTTGGCAAAAAGAATCAGACTACGCGGGTAACGAATGCGGCGGTATCTATCAGCGATGGGATGACAACAGAACCCCACAGGGCTACGAGGGCCATTCGCCGCGGGTCAACGTTTCCAAGCCGCCTGGAGAATGGCAGACGTTCGATGTGGTATTTCGTGCGCCGCGGTTCGATAGCGAAGGGCGGAAGATTTCCAATGCCAGGTTTGAAAAGGTCATTCACAATAACATAGTAGTCCATGAAGACGTGGAAGTTACCGGGCCGACACGGGCCAGTGCCTACAACGATGAGAAACCGACCGGGCCGCTGATGCTGCAGGGCGACCACGGGCCAGTAGCATACCGCAATATCTGGCTTGCGCCAGCAGGGCCAAACCCCTTCTTCGCAATGGATACCGGCACAAAAGATGACAAACATCAGACCGCAAAAGAGCAGGTAGAGATGATTAAAGAACTGGGATATGACGGCATCGGGCCGACCGGAGACGCAGGACTTGCCGAGATGGTGCAAGAGCTGGACAAGAATAATCTGAGGTGCTTTGCTGTATATATGGGCGTAAATATCGACCCCGACCAGCAAAAGTATGACCCAAAATTAAAAGAGGCGATGGAGATACTAAAAGGCCGCAATACGATACTGTGGCTTTTTGTTTTAAGCCAGAAGCATAAGCCCTCCTCGCCGGAAGGTGATGCTCGTGCGGTGGAAATCATCCGTGAGATTGCTGATATGGCCGCCCAGTATAAACTGCGTGTGGCACTGTATCCCCATTATGGTTTCTGGGTCGAGCGGGTGGAAGATGCAGTACGAGTCGTAAAAAAAGTGGACCGCAAAAACGTTGGAGTAACCTTCAATCTATGTCACTGGCTAAGAGTTGACGATGAAAAGAATATGCAGCCGCTGATAAAAGCAGCAATGCCGTATCTATTTGTGGTAACTATCAATGGTGCTGACAGCGGCGGAAAGGACTGGAAGCAGCTAATCCAGATGCTGGACCGCGGCTCCTTCGATATGCACCGCTTTTTGAAAACGCTGAAGGACTCAGGCTATACCGGCCCGATCGGACTGCAGGGCTATGGCATAGGAGGCAATGCGAATGACAACCTGAAGCGTTCGATGAGCGCGTGGCGTCAACTTTCAAAGCGGCTGCAGACAGGCAAAAATTAAAGAACCCGATAGCACCTCGTGGAGCAGGCAATGGAAACTCTCAAGCTATTACGCGACTATTTTCCGACAGCCATTTTTACCGGCAAATGCCTGGTCTTCATAAGCGAAGACTGGCGAGTTGAGCTTACTGAACATAAAGATAGCGATTTTAGCAAGTCCCAGGCCGAGCCTTCCATAATACGCCTGCGAATATTCAGGAAGACGCTCGACAGCGGGTTTATCCCGAGCCATTACGAGGATTTCCAGCTCGCATCCCTCGGCGAACTTGCCGAACAGATTGAAAAATACGTGCAGTCGGCAATCGGCACTAATCTCAGGGAAAACGTTGAATGAGCATTGGCTTGCACTTATGGCGTCTTGGGCTGCAAGGCCCCTACCTGCGGCTTGTAAGGATTCCTGACGCAAGCCTGTGAGTCGCTCTATGGCTAACTTAACGATTCAGGAAACCGATGATGGTGTAGTTTTTGCAGCCAGGATTGTGCCAGGCAGCAGCAGGACGGCTGTCTGCGGATTATTCGATGGGATGCTGAAGATTAAGGTTTCGGCAGCACCGGAAAAAGGAAAAGCAAATCAGTGTCTGCTTGAATTTTTAGCCAAACAACTCGGTGTGAAAAAAAATGCTGTCCATCTGGTCTCGGGGCAGACAAACCGGGTTAAGCGTCTGCAGGTATCCGGCATTTCATCTGCGATGCTGCTGAAGAAACTGAATCTGAATAATGAATAGAACCGAAGAAGTGAATATTTCTAATGGGGTGGACGAGACTTCACTGAGATATATGCTGAAGTTAGCGGCCCCGACGGTGATGACCACCTTGTCCTTCACTATTATGCAGTTTGTCGATAGAGTTATGGTTTCACGTTTGGGGACTAACGCATTGGCGGCGATTCTGCCGGCCGGGGTCGTAAGTTTCGTGCCCAACAGCTTTGCAATAGGCGCGATGACAAGCCTCAGCACCTTCGTCAGTCAAGGCCTCGGCAGAGGCGATAGAAGGGACTGTTCGAATTATTTTTGGCAGATGACATATGTAGGATTCGCATATTTTGTGGTTGTGATGGCGATTATGTGGCCAGCGGCACCGTGGATATTCAAAATAATGGGGCAGCCGGTGGACGTCATCAATATGGAAGTAATATATTTTCGGATTATGCTTTATGCCCACTTAGTAGCAGTTATTAATTATGCAGGCGCTCAATTTTTTGTGGGTATCCATCGACCCATTATTACGCTGTATGCCTCGTTGTGTGGGCAGGTGACCAACGTGGTGGTTAACTACCTGTTGATTTTCGGTAAATTCGGTTTTCCACGGATGGAGATTGCAGGCGCAGGATGGGGAACATTTGCCGGCATAGCGGTCGCCGCCGGCGTAAATGCGATTGTGTTTCTGGGCGGCAGTATGAATCGGACCTTTCAATCGCGGCGGATAGCAAATATCAATTTCGGCAAAATATATGACCTGCTGAGAGTCGGGCTGCCCGCAGGATTCGGATTAACGATAAACGTTGCATTTTGGGGCGTGATTCTACTGGCGCTGGTTGGGAGATTCGGCACGGAGGCATTAGCCGCAACAAGCGCCGCACTTTCTTACACGAGCGTCTCTGTTATGCCAGTTGTGGGTATAGGGACTGCCCTAACAGCGGCGGTAGGCAAGACAATCGGTGAGGGTAGAAAAAACCTGGCAGCTAAACAGACCGGCGTTTGCTTGAGAATTGCGATTGCCTATATCGGGTTAGTCAGTCTTTGCTTTTTGCTATTTAGAAACGCGCTGATGACCTTTTGGTCATCTGACAATAAGGTTATCGAAATCGGCGTTAAAATTCTAATTTGTGCTGCTATATACCAGGTTTTTCACGTTGTGCGTGTCATTTATGACGGGTCTCTTCGTGGTGCAGGTGACACTATGTGGCCGGCGGCTGTGTCGGCATTAGGAGCAACAATAGTATTAGGATTAGGCGGCCTGCTTATGCTCAAGCTCTTTCCTTCTTTCGGGGTCCTGGGGCCGTGGGTTGCCGCCACATCAAGTATGATTCTGGTGGGGCTGGCCAATCGCTGGAGATTCAACAGCAACAGGTGGATGAATATAGACTTATTCAAACGGCGGGTGCCGGCTGTGCCGGTTGCAACCGACGCAGTGGTCGAGTAGTATCTTGTATCTCGCCCCTCAAGTTTTAATCTAAAGAAATGTAGTAATCGCCATCACTTTGCAATCCTCCGCACACGGATGTTGCGAATTGCCGCTGTTGTGCGCCACGAGGCAATACCCAAAGGTTGGGAGGGGTCAACCTCGGGTCGGATGCTGATTTTTCGGCCGGTAGTTACCACATCAACGAGCTTACTATCGTCCAGCCAAGCCTCGATTTTATCGGGCGTAACGCACAGGCGGACACGATACCATCGACCATTCTCGAACGAAATGACTCGTGTAGTTTCGTTGTTAGCGGCATCATAGTAGTCGATGTTGGACAGGCCGCAGACGGTGCCGCCCCAGCCGCCGAGGATCAGCGAGCAGGGGTTGGGACCGACCGGAAAGGTCAGGCCGCAGAAGAAATCGCTGCCCGCAACCCGCATCGCTTCGAGAGTGATTTCATAGTTCATTCGGACAAGAGGTCCTGTCCAGTGGACGCCGGTCAGGTCGTTGCCCATCTCGAGAACAATTGTGCCGTCCTTAACATAGACCTTGCCCTGGCCGCCAAATTCGGTAACCTTCCAATGCCCCAGATTTTTGCCATCAAACAAACTGCTTTCTTGCAGGCCGTGACATCCACCTACCACGATAACAGCGAGCACCAGAAACATTATGTATAAAACGTATTTTCTACTCATAACATTTCTCCCTGACATTAAAAAATCACGTTGAATAAGATAACCGCAAAATATAAACTATACAATAGTTTATTTACCGGAACCGCTATATTTTAAGTATCGTGTTACAAAAAATACCAAATATCGCAGAACCGATGAAACAGCCCTTTGTGCTAACAATTTGCGTGCTGGTTTTTTGCCTCCAGGTATCTTTTGGCCGAGACGGGCCTTTGGCCAACGAGAACAAAACGGGTCTATACGCCAGGTCAATCGAAGCTGTCCTTCGGCTAAGCGAGGATGAAGTTGACCTGGCTACGGCTGCCTTGATTATTTCCGAAAACTGGAGTGATATGGTTCACGGGCGAAGGCATCTATCAGCATTGGACGATATGGCCCTGGAAATCCGCGACCGGCTTAACCGCCAAAAACTGGAGGCAAACTTTCGAGCAATTCCTCTGATAAACAAGTACCTGTTTGATGAGCTTGGCTTCCAATCGATTTCAGAAGCAAATGACCCGAATGATTTGTTCCTGCACTCAGTGCTGGACAAAAAACGAGGGTATTGCCTGAGTCTATCAATTCTTTATCTTTCATTAGCTGAACGGCTTGGTCTGCCTTTATATGGGGTGGTTGTGCCGGGGCACTTTTTTATAAGATACGATGATGGGCGAGTAAAATTCAATATTGAGACAACAGCCAAAGGCAACTTGGCACCTGATGAACACTACGTCAAGAAATTCAAAGTGCCGCAAGGCAACAACAACGGCATTTATATGAGGAACCTGAATAAAATCCAGACGCTGGGCTGCCTTTTTAATAATCTGGGCAATGTTTATTTCGATACCGGCAATTACGAGCTTGCACTGCTGGCACTTACGAGAGCTGTCCAGATAAATCCGACGCTATCTGAGTCTCACTCGAATTTGGGGAACGTTTACCTCAAAAAAGGTCAGGTAGAGGATGCGATATACCAGTATCAGGCAGCTCTCGAAATCAATGCAAACGACCCTAAGGCACATAACAACCTCGGCAACGCATATACCGAGCGTGGGTGGCTGAACTATGCGGTTTCACAATATACGCAGTCACTCGAGCTGGACCCGAATTTCATAGATGCGTACAAGAATCTGGCCATAGTTTATTGTAAGCAGGAAAGATACAGCCAGGCAATAGTGCAATTGAAACAGGCGATTGCCATACAGCCCAACAACGCTGGCTGCCACAGTCAATTAGGCGATGTCTATGGCCAAACGGGCAATTTTGAAGCGGCAATATCCGAATATAAAAAGGCGCTGGAGATTAAGCCAAATTTTGTCGAGGCCAATTACGGCCTGGCCCTTTGCTACAATAAATTGGGTATGGTTGACGATGAAATAGCAGCATACAAAAAAGTCCTGGCTGTCAAGCCCGATATGCTGGCTACACTGGTGAACCTGGGGAACGCGTATTTCGGGCAGAAGAAGTACGCGGCGGCCATAGAGTCGTATAAGAAAGCCGCCCTGATAAAGCCGGATGAGGCATCAATCCATTATAATCTCGGAGCTGCGTATTCGAACACCAAAAATTATGAGGAGGCGGTCGCTGCATACCTGCGGGCGGTCGAGATTGACCCGAAAATGGCTGATGCTCACTATAACCTTGCAGTCGGGTTTTATCAGTTAAAAAAATACGACCTGGCCTGGAAGCACATAAAAATCGCCCAGGAACTCGGGGCAGAGGTTTCCGAGGACCAGCTTAATGCCATCAAAAGTAAACTAAAATAGACCAATCTGCCA